>Ga0164311_10001974_pt1 | contig 10405 bp, 5 predicted proteins | sample GuaBasSedimGuay2_FD_121796 | JGI IMG/M metagenome (GOLD analysis project Ga0164311, IMG submission 121796) | Subseafloor sediment microbial communities from Guaymas Basin, Gulf of California, Mexico - Guay2, Core 4569-9, 9-12 cm | ecosystem: Environmental > Aquatic > Marine > Hydrothermal vents... | reverse complement strand
GGTCTGGCGGGTTGGGAGATGGAGCACATCGAATCCGCGCGGTTAGTGGCTTTCACGGTCGGCCTGGCCGAGGCGCTGCAAGACGGTGATCGAGATAGCGTGGCCGCGCTGGGTCAACCGGTGACCTCCATCCAGGGGCTGGAATGTCTCATCGTCGTGGACGCGCGCGGGCAGGCGCTGTTGCACGTCTTGCGGCGAGATGACTCGTACGAAATCATAGAGGAGCCGCTTGATACCTCGGAACTGTGGATGGCGCGAGAGTTGCTCGAGGCCGGCGATCCGAAAGGGCTGCCCAAGCGCGGCCTGGGATACCATCGGACGGATCAGCGGCGCTATTATCTCACGGCTGTCCCCGTCGAGTGGGAGGGCGAGATAGCGGGCGTCGTCGTCGTTGGCACCTCGCTCGACACACTGCTGGCCTACTTTAAGAGGCTCTCGCTGGCCGATGTGATCGTTTACGACAGTGACGGCCACGCCAGCAATAGTACCTTCATCGAGCAACCCGCTGACATTGACCCGGAGCTGTACGACGAGATTTTACACAGCACCGGTTACACCCTCGGCGAGAACCTGAATATCCAGGGCCGCTTGTACCGCCTCGCCCGCGGCCCCCTGCGCGTGGGCAACGAGAGGATGGCGGTCTTTGGCGTCGCTATGCCGTGGAACTTTATCGTCCAGGCCCGCGCCGACAGCCGCAATACCTACGCGGTGCTCTTTATCACGGCGACGGCCCTGGTCATCGTGGTCGGCTACTTGATCTCGCAATACATCACTAATCCTATCAAGCAACTGGTGAGCGCGTCGCAAGCTGTAGCGGATGGGCGTCTCGACCAGCGCACTGGCATCGCGGGCGCAGACGAGATCGGTATGCTGGCCACGACCTTTGACGAGATGACGAGTCGCCTGGAAGAACGCACCCATGCATTGGAGGAGACGGTAGGCCGCATGCGGGCGATTCTCTCCAGCATGGATGATGGTGTAATGCTAGAGGATCTGGAGGGAAACTTTATTCCCCTGAACGCAACAGCCAATGAATTACTGGAAGAGATGGCGACCAACTTCCATCTCGGCCCATTGCGCGAGTCATCATCAGGAGATCTGGAGGAGATTTCTGGCCTGCAGGCGAGTCCCTGGCTTGTAGACCGTCGCCGCTTCGGGATAGGTCAAAAAGTCATCAGCATTCACTCAACTGTCGTTCGGACAGACGACGGCGAGGGTCTGGGTACCGTGATTGTGATGCGAGATGTGACAGACGAAGTCGAAAGAATAAGAATGGAAGCGCGAGTCTCACAGTTAGAAGAGTTGGACAGACAAAAGAACGAATTCATTTCAGTCGCCTCTCACGAACTGCGATCTCCTCTGACCTCGGCAAAAACGTTCGTCCAAAATCTGCTGGATGACGTGTACGGGCCGCTCAGTGACGATCAAACCAGCCGGCTTGAAACTGTGTTGGAACGTATTGATGACGAGATTATAATGGTAAATACCCTGCTTGACTTTTCATGGCTCGAAACACAGTCACGGCCCATTGTTCGGAAACCAATAAATATTGCCACGATCATACATGGTATTGTCGATGAATTCAGACCACGTGCGAAAGACAAAGACATTGCCCTTAGCATAGAATCACTGGAAGCGGAAACCGTGCTCATTGATAAGAGAATGACTTGGCGTGTGATGTCCAACCTCCTCGACAATGCACTGAAATTCACACCATCTGGCGGCCAGGTAACGCTTTCGGTGCAGAACAAAGACGAGTTCATAGAAATTCAAGTGATTGATACAGGTATTGGTATCCCTGAAGATCAACTGGAACGAATCTTTGACAGATTTTACCAAGTGGACAGCTCAACCACGCGAGAGTTTGGTGGAATGGGATTAGGGCTGGCGATAGCCAAAGAGATCGTGGAAAAGCACGGCGGCAACATACGGGCAGAGAGCCAACCTGGGGCAGGCTCCGTCTTTCACCTTACCCTACCAAAGGCCCCGGCTTAGGAATTCCAAGGGAGGGCACTAAAATATGCACAAGCTCAAAATACTGGTCGTTGACGACGACCAAAATCTTGTAACGTCTGTATCAGAAGCTCTCAATTTCGTTGGATACCAAGTTACGACAGCCTGCAATGGAATAGAAGGAATTGAACAAGCGCGGCTTGAAAAACCAGACGCGATCGTTCTCGACATCATGATGCCAGTGATGGACGGCTACCAAGCTTGCCAGATTCTGAAAAACGATCCAGCCACCAGGAATATTCCAATAATCATGCTCACCTCCAAAGGAGAAACCAGCGACCGGATACAAGGGTTCGAAGCAGGAATAGATCAGTACTTGACAAAGCCTTTCGAGATCAATGAACTCAAGGCCAGGTTGGCATCCCTCGTCCAGAGCCGAAAGGCACAGCAGACGATCACCCCAACTGGGACGAAAAAATGTATGTTGTACATCACCCTAGATAGGAGTGGCAAATTTCAAATCGAGTTGAGGGGTATGGAAACTTTCGTCGGCGAGGGCGGACGGTTCGATGTAGACTTTGAAGAAATGCGCAGGCGCAGCAAGAACCTGGGGCAATACCTGGTTGGTACCAATCAGTGGCGATTCGAGACCAAAAGCCTTGGTCAACTGTTGTACGAGCGGCTATTCCAGACTTCACCCACATTGATCGGGCGCTACAATGCAGCTCAAGCCAGGGTGCGCTCAAAGGACCTTCGCATCTACTTTCGAGGCAGCCGTGAGATTATCGCGATGCCATTCGAATTGCTCTTTGATGGACGGGAATACCTGGCGTTGCAACATCCATTGACGCGGACGGTGTCTGGCATTGCTCGGCCTGGTGGAGAAACCAGCCGTCCATTCAATATTCACCTCAAAGACCTGGCCAGAAACGGGGAAAAACTACGCATACTGCTGGTGGAAGCCAACACAGACCCGCCTCTTGAAAATGTGGAGAAAGAAGTCGCGGAACTGGAACTGTTGTTCCAGCAAACACTCCAGCAGGCGCTTGTTGAGAAAGAAATTACGCTCATCCGCTCGCGAGAAGTCAGTTACGATGACATTGCGAAACTGGTTGAAATGGGCAAATTTGACATTATCCACTACGCCGGGCACGGGCTAGACCGGGATGGTACGCCAGAGCAGAATGCCCTCGTGTTATGGAAGAGCAAGAATTCAAACAAGACAGTCAAGCTGCCTGCCCACGCTTTGGTGGATATCGTGCGAGATGGCAATATTCAATTGTTCTACCTGAGCAGTTGTCTGGGAGCGGCGACCGGAGCACAGTGGCAACTATGGGATGGCGACTTTCTCGGGTTGGCGGACGGTATCATCCAGGCAGGTGTGCCTTCAGTGTTGGGTTTCCGCTGGATAGTCTCCGACGTTGGGGCGCGACTGTTCGCCCAGGCATTCTATCGCTCGCTGTTCGGAGAGGCAGGTGGTGTGTTGGAAGATGCTCTACTTCGCGCACGCCGGGAGTTGGCTCGGTCAACGCGCGACGATCCCGCTTGGGTATCCCCAGTCCTGGTCACTCAGGTGCCAGGGTAGATGCGCGGCGACACATCTACTCATACCTACTTGTCAACTCCTCATACAGCGCCTCGATCCTATCGGTGATACTGGGCCAACCATAGGCCTCGGCCCAGCACGTGGCCCGCTGACCGATGCGCCGCCGCAGCCCCTCGTCGGTCAGCAGGCGCGTGATCCTGGCCGCCAGCGCTTGGGGGTCGCGGGCGGGGACGCGATAGCCGGTGCGCGCGTGCTGCACCAGGAAGGATAGCCCGCCCACGTCGGAGGCGATCACGGGCGCGCCGCACGCCATCGCCTCTAGCGCCACCATGCCAAAGCTCTCGTAATCAGAAGGCATCACTACCACATCCGCCGCCGAGTAGTAATACTGGAGCGTGTCCTGATCTTTGGCCCCCAGGAAGGTGACCACGTCAGCGATGCCCAGCGACTCCCGCAATTCCCGCAGCCGCACCATCTCGTCGTCCTCGCGGACGCGGTCGGGGTCGCCGCCGATGATGGGCACGATCAGCCCCTCGCGCAGCTCGGGACGTCTGTCAATCACCTGGGCGATGGCCCGCAGCAGGTTATCAATTCCCTTGAGCGGCTCGATGCGCCCCACGAAAAGAATGATGCGGCAATCCGGGCACAGCGCGATGCGCTCCTTGGCGTGGGCGGCAGGGATGGGATGGAAACGCTCCGTATCCACCCCCGGCGAGATGACGCGGATGGAGGCCGGATCGGCAGAGTAGGCGCGCACCAACTGCTCCTCCTCGACGGGCGTGGCGGCAACCAGCGCATCGGCAAAACGCACGATCTCCGTCTCCATCTCAATACGTCGCGTCGTCTCTCGCTCCTCGGGCCGCTGCGCCACGGCGTTCTTCATCTTGCCCAGCGTGTGGAACATGTGGACGATGGGCGCGCCCCAACGCTGGCGCAACTCGCGCGCCGCTGCGCCAGAGAGCCAATAGTGGCTGTGCAACACGTCGTACTGGATGGAATCCGCCTCCGCCTGGGCCAGCACGCCGTCCACGAATTCTGGCAGGTGGTCATAGATCAGGTGTTTGGCGTAGGGATGCTCGGGGCCGGCGGGCAGGTGGATCACGCGCGCTCCCTGCCCCAACCCATTGGTGATACGCGGTATACTGGCGTCTTGCGAGCGGGTATAGACGTCCACGCGATGGCCGCGCCGGGACAACTCACGGGCGAGGTCGCGCACATAGACGTTCATCCCGCCCGTCTCCTTGCCGCCCAACGTCGCCAGCGGGCAGGTGTGCACGCTCAACATGGCGATGTGGAGATGATTGTTTAGCATAACTTTAACCTGGACAAGCCAGAGTCAAAAAGAGACACAGAGACCGCAGAGGCTTTGCGGACACAGAGATTCACCGAGTTTTTCTCTGCGTTCCTCTGTGTCTTCTCTGTGAAGCTCCGTGTTCCAAAATCCCTGCTCAACGTGCAAGAGTTTTACTAACAAGGTACCAACTCACCGCCCCTGCCACCAATCGCCCCGTATGCGGGGGTCCATAAAGGTGCCAGTGTCGCGGATGGCGACCTGAATCTCGCTGTCCCTGGCGCGGCCAAAAGCTTGACCGGCCTGCAAGGCTGGCAGGCTGCCCCGCCCCGCGTCGTTCCACGATTGGTAGAGCGTCAGCAGGCTCGGCTCCACGCAGACGTTCTCCACGTGGATGGTGTACCCGTACACGACGTTATCCTCGCGGGTGTATTTGAGCGTGATGCGCTCGGCGCTGGCGTACAGCACCAATACCTCGTAGCCGCCGATGTCATAGCCAGAAGCGGGTACGTGGATGGTCTCGCCGGGCGATACCTCGAACCCGGCCAGGGTGACCTCGGGGCTGGCAATCAGTCCTCCTCGACAATTGCAATCCCAGTCCCAATCGTGCACCCGGTAGACGTTGCTAAAAGTCGGGGTGCGGTCGTCGGCAAAGAGACCGGGCAACTGGGGCGCTTTGGGGTCAGTGCCGCCGCCGTTCACCAATCCCAGGTAGGCGCTGGTGAGTTCGTAGCCGCGCATAGAGAGGTTCAAATCGGCGTGTACCTCGGCCGGGCGATCGGTGGGGGGCGGGGGCACAGAGAGTACGTCGTAACTCTCGCCGGGGATGGGAGCGCAGGGATCGAACCTGGAAACGAGGGGCAAGTAGACGTAGGTAGTGACGCCATTCGACGAGCGGATGGCGATGGAATCGGCAGGCGACGTGGCCACGCCAGCGCGGGCGGACGTAGGCGCACTGATGAGAAAGAACGCCAACACCAAGCCGCCAGCGAGAAAAGTAACCAGTAACGTCAGGCCCAGTCGTAACGCAACAGAACAAGATTTTGCAGGCATTTTGCACCCCGATAGATTTCTCAAGCCTCAACAACTCGCTACGCGTGAACCCACTTTCAGCTCAACAGAGCATCGACATTGGGCCACAAGTATACCATGACCTGTCAGGAAACCAAGGCCCTGACAGGATTATATTCGGGATGGGCATATCAAGCCGACTCGTTGAGCGATGGTGTGTGCAACCTAGAGAATGCGGCCTTATAACACAATAGCCGCTTGTCCAAAACACCCTTTCCTGCTATCATTGCGCCCGTGTCTATACATAATACAAAACCTCCCTTGATCTTGGTCACCAACGACGATGGCATCACATCGCCGGGACTGTGGGCCACAGTGCGAGCTGTCTTGCCCCTGGGCACCCCCCTTGTCGTCGCCCCCGACCGGCAGTGGTCAGGCGCGGGACGCAGTATGCCGCCCGGCCCTGAGGGGCGCATCGCGCGCTACCCGCTGGAGGTGGACGGACGTTCGATCACAGCCTACCAGGTGGACGCATCGCCGGCCCTAACCGTGCTGCACGGCCTGCTCGAACTGGCCCCCCGCCAACCCGCGCTTCTCATATCTGGCATCAACTTTGGCGAGAACTTGGGGAGCGACGTCACCATCTCTGGCACCGTCGGCGCGGCGCTGCAAGGGGCAGTCAGCGGTGTTCCTTCTATGGCCATCTCTCTCCAGACCCCCAAGGAGAACCACACAAATCACAGCGACGACGTGGACTTTGCCGCCGCCATCCACTTTACCCGCCTCTTTGCCCGGATGATGTTGCAGACGACGCTTCCCTTTGACGTAGACGCGCTCAAAATAGACGTGCCCGATGACGCCACGCCGGATACTCCCTGGCGGCTGACCCGCGTCTCGCGCTACGCTGGCTTTAACCCCATCCCGCAACGCCGGGCCAATCTCGCAGAGCCGACGCCGATTGACTATGAACCGACGGCCCACCCCGAGCGCGCCGAGCCTGATTCCGACCTCTACGCTATGAGAGTAGAGCGCGCCGTCTCCGTCGCGCCCTTGAGCTTGGACCTGACCTCCAGAGCTGACTTTGAGGAGCTAGAGTCGCTGTTGTGCGGCCCGGCGGCGCGTTGACCCGTTGTAGCGGTATGTTATAATGCGCGAAGCGTGTGAATATATCTGAACTACTCTGACTGGGAAAACGTCAATCAGGAGAAGGCAGGCATTGGACGCGGCGTTGAAGCGCGATAGCATAAAGTGGGCCATAGCGCTGGTGATTATTCTACTGGCGGCCTTTGCCGCGCGGGTGTTTTGGCTGGATCGCCACCCTTTGTGGTGGGACGAGGGTCTCAACGTCTACTTTGCTCACCAAACCCCGGCCGCCCTGCTAGAAGAGACGCGCATCACCCACGACGCCAATCCATTGGTCTACCGCCTCGCTATGGGCGGATGGAAAGAGTTGATCGGCAGTTCCGCCTTTACCCTACGCCTCTTTTCGGTGTTCCTGGGAACGAGCGCAGTCGCCCTCACCTGGGCAATTGGGTGTTGGCTGACGAGCAGGAAAACCGCTCTCATAGCCACGCTTTTCGTCGCCCTGTCTCCTATGCAGGTTCACTATAGCCGCGAAACCAAGGGTTATGCTTTTGCTCTGGCCTGTGCGCTACTTTCTACCTATGCCTGGGGGCGGAAACTGGGGTACTTGGACCTCGGTCTCCCAGACCTCGGAGGTCTAGTTGCGAGACTCGGTTGGTGGACGGTCTATGTGCTGAGTACGACCGCCGCCCTGGGCGCGCACTACTACCTGGGACTGCTCGTTCTGTGGCAGGGGCTTTGGGTGCTGGGCTGCGCCGGACTGGCCCTGGCTCGCAAGAGCGCGCCGCGCCGCGAGATACTCACCCGCCTGGGACTGTGGCTGCTGGCGATGGGCGTAGTCGCGCTGCTCCTGACCCCGTGGCTGTTGGCCGTGCTCGATACCACAGTCGAGATGGTGACAGGCGTATCGGTGGGTGACTCGCTTCCCGTGTGGGGCTACCTGGGCCAGGTGGGGCGCGTGTTTGGCGCGGGGCCGGGCGAAACGGAGCCGCTCGCCTCAATAGCCGGTGGTGGGATGGCGGCGCTGAGCGCGATTGGCTTATTCGGCGTGCGGCAGGGAGGAAAAGCGGAGGATCGCCGCCACCTTGCCGGCACCTGGCGACCAGGATGGTCGCGTCCTTTCTTTTTGCTCTCCTGGGTCGCCGTGCCACTGTCGGCGGCGTACTGGGTGCAGACAGCCTACTCATTTTTCTCCCCCCGCTTCCTGCTGTACCTGGGACCTGCGTGTTATCTCCTGGTCGCCGAGGGAGTAGGGCAAATTGGCGCCGGATACATGGTATCCGCTTTGTCGCGCCGCTTGTCGGCGGCCGCGTCTATAGCCCTGGCTGTCGCCATAGCTGGCCTGTGGAGCCTGTGCCTGGCGCGCGTATACATCCAGCCCTACATCGCGCCCGGCGTCGGACGGCTGGACGAGGCTGAGGAACCACGCCCGGCCATAGCCCGTATCCGCGCCGCAGCCCTGCCAGGCGACGCCCTGTTATACGGCTACATCTGGCAGGCCGGCTACCTATACGCCTATTATCCCCAAAATGAGTTGGCATTGTACCGCACCTACTACACCCCGCAGACCGTGGGCCAGGAGCTAGAGTCCATCTTTGCCGCTCACCAGCGTCTGTGGATGCTCGATTACCGCATCGCCGCCGAGGACCCGCATAACCTGCCCGCCTCCTGGTTGGAGGCTGAGGCGTACAAAGTGGAGAGCGATTGGTACAATCGCCACCACCTGGCCCTCTACCTGGCCCCGGATTTCCAGACGCCGGGCGTTGGCTCGGAGGAAGGCGTGGCCTCCTTTGATGGGCGCATCGAGTTGCGCTACCCTCTGGTCAGCGTGCGGCTTGCTCCTGGCGATACATTGGCCCTGCCGCTGCGCTGGCGGGCGCTGGACGCGCTCAATGAGAATGAGGATTACGCCGTCTTTGTCCACCTGGGATTGCCCGGCGCTCAACCGCTGGCCCAGAGCGACGGGCCTCCGCAGAACGGACTTGCTCCCACCGGCGCGTGGGCAGCCGGTCAGCAAGTGTTGGACCGGCGGGCGCTCTTGTTGCCGGACGCTATCCCGCCGGGCCGTTACGCGCTCACAGTGGGACTTTATTCGTCGGACGGCAGCCGTTTGCCGGTCGGCGACGGGGACAGCTTGCTCTTGGGCTATGTGGAGGTGGAGCGATGATGGCCCAACTGCGCCGCTTTGGCGGCTGGTTGCTGCTCCCCGTCGCCGCTCTGACCGCCGTGCAGCCTCTCTTGGGCGGAGCGCTGCCCTGGAGCGCCGACGGCCTGCTGCATTTTCACCGCCTGGCGCAGCTCCACCGCTCATTGCAGCACGGCATCCTCTTTCCTCGCTGGTCGCCGGATATGGGGTTCGGTTTCGGCTTTCCCCTGTTCAACTATTACGCCCCCTTGAGCTATTACCTGGCCGAGCCGTTCCACCTGGCCGGCTTGAGCGTCCAGAATGCGCTCATCGCCGCTTTCGTCCTGGCGACTCTTGCCGCCGGCGCCGGCGCTTACCTGTGCGCCCGCGATCTCTTTGGCTCGCTGGCCGGGATCGTCGCCGCGCTCGCCTTTATCTACGCTCCTTACAACTTGTACAACGTCATCCATCGCGGCGCGCTGGCCGAGGCCTGGGGACTTGCCTGGCTGCCCTTTATCTTTTGGGCTTTGAGACGGTTGGCCCTGCGCGGACGTCGCGCTGACCTGATCCTGAGCGCCCTTTTTTACGCCGCCCTGCTTCTCACCCACAACATTTTGGCACTGATCTCCACTCCGCTGCTTATCCTCTATGCCGTCTTCTTGTGGAAACTGCACGGCCAGGGCCGCCGTTGCGCCCTCCTCCTGGGCGGCGCGTTGCTGCTGGGGCTGGGCCTGACCGCCTTCTTCTGGCTGCCCGCTCTCCTGGAACAGGGATACGCCCAGATTCACCAACTCTATGCCCCCGCCGACCTGGACTATCACAACAATTTTACCAGCCTGGGACAACTGCTCGCCGCGCCCCAGCCGGTTGACCCCGCGCTCATCAACCCCACCATCCCGCTCAGTTTCGGCTGGCCCCAGTTGATTCTGGCGCTAGTCTCCCTGTGCAGCCTGCCGCGCTTTCGGCCCCGGGAACACCGCTCCCTTCTCGTCCTCCTCACCCTGGGACTGCTTACGCTCACCGCGATGATGTTGCCCATTTCCATCGCCGTGTGGGATAACGTGCCCCTGCTCCGTTTCGTCCAGTTCCCCTGGCGCTTACTGGGGCCGGCCGGCCTGTTTCTGGCTATCCTGACTGGCGCTGGAGCTGCCCGCCTGCCCGGCCCTGATTGGGCGCGCTTGTCCCTCATCCTGGGTTGCATCATTGCCTTTGCATTGACCTGGCTATTTCCCCACTTTTACCCGCCGCAGCCGGCCCCAACCCCGCTCACCCTCATCGCTTTCGAGCGCGATACCGGCGCGCTGGGCACCACCTCGGCCGGCGACTATCTGCCCATCTGGGTAAAACAATTGCCCCCGGCTGAGAGCCTCCTGTCGGCCTACGAGGAGGCCGCGCC
>Ga0164311_10001972_pt1 | contig 10408 bp, 9 predicted proteins | sample GuaBasSedimGuay2_FD_121796 | JGI IMG/M metagenome (GOLD analysis project Ga0164311, IMG submission 121796) | Subseafloor sediment microbial communities from Guaymas Basin, Gulf of California, Mexico - Guay2, Core 4569-9, 9-12 cm | ecosystem: Environmental > Aquatic > Marine > Hydrothermal vents... | reverse complement strand
ATATTCACACGTATAATGTCATCGTTCCCGAGATCGATATAGCTACGATGGCACTTTTGGATGATATTAAAGAAAAGCTGATTGGGGCCGTTGAGCCAAGTGCCACGGAGGTCTTTGATCCAAAATTAATGAATGAATTGAAGAAAGAGCTGAAGAAGGATGCCGAGGTACTATTGGATGAAGAACTACCGCAACTAGATAAAGACACAAAGGAACACTTTGTCCTGACTCTGATCCAGGATCTCCTCGGTCTCGGAAAGATAGAATTTCTATTAGATGATGACTGGATCGAGGAAGTCGTTGTAAATTCCGCAAGGGAGCCCGTGAGGGTCTATCACAAGAAATACGGCTGGTTGGAGACGAATATAATGATGGAGTCCGAGGCCCAGATTTCAAATTATGCGAATATAATAGCGAGGCGCATTGGAAGGGAGATAACCACTCTGAATCCGTTACTGGATGCCCATCTCATGACCATGGACAGGGCCAATGCAATACTGAGCCCCATTGCGACTAAGGGAAATACCATAACGATAAGAAAATTTGCCCGTGACCCATGGACCGCACCCGATTTCATCAGGAATAAAACAGCCAGTTCCGAGGTTCTGGCTCTAATCTGGTTATGCATCCAGTATGAAATGAATATATTAATATCTGGAGGTACCGGCTCTGGAAAAACATCTCTTCTAAATGTCTGCATGCCTTTCATACCCCCCAATCACCGGATAATCTCAATTGAAGACACTCGAGAATTGCAATTGCCGAGCTTCTTGTACTGGTGTCCATTAACGACGAGACCGGCAAACCCGGAGGGTAAGGGGGAGGTTACGATGCTCGATCTAGTAGTTAACTCCTTAAGAATGAGACCGGACCGCATAATAATGGGTGAGATCAGAAAGCAGAGAGAGGCCGAAGTACTCTTTGAGGCGATGCATACCGGGCACTCGGTATATTCTACATTACACGCGGATACGTGCGCTCAAACTATAACAAGGCTCGTGAATCCCCCCATAAATATACCCGAGAGCATGCTCGACACGGTTCATCTGAATGTGGTAATGTTCAGAGACAGGAGGAGGGGCATAAGAAGAGTCTTTGAGGTGGGTGAATTTATCGAAGAGATTCATCCAGAGACCAAGAGAATGAGCTTCAGTCCAAATATACTCTATAGATGGGACCCGAAAACGGATGAAATCGTTCCAACCGAACAGGAGAACATAAGGTTATATGAGAAGATAGAAACGCATACGGGGCTTACCCCCGATGAAATCAGGGAAGAAATAGAGATGAAGAAAAAGATTCTTGAATGGTTAGTTAGAAATAATATAAAGAAGATAGAGGAGATGGGCAAGATAATGAACAGATATTACGTGGATACCGATACGGTGATAAAGGTTGTAAACGAGGATCAGGACCCAAAAAAGTTACTCGAATAGAATCTAAGTCGTAACAGATTTTTTTGATAGAAGATTATAAAACTGTGCGGTTTCAAGGATATGCTCCGGGGTCAGGTATCCTATAACGCGCCCCGAATCTACCACGAGTGAGAATCCCATGCCCAACAACTTACCCACTACCTCCTCTGCATTGAGGTGTGCATCCAGGACATTAAACCTGGGATTTGCTATATCTCTAACGAGAATTTTATCGAAATCCTCCCTGTGCACTTTTTTTAGCTCTTGAATGTTCAAGACACCAATAACCCTTCCACTCTGGTCCGAGATCGGGTAATAATCCTGATCCGGTCTCGCTATTAATCTTACAAACTCACCAATCGTCATGTATTCATTAGCGTGGCGCATATTCCTCATCGCGAGTGTGCCTATCTTTAATCCCCTCAGGGCGTGTTTTATCTTAACCAATTGAAATTCACTACTGCCGGCATAGTAGAGGAATACCCCGATCAGAATTAGCCATGGATTGACAAAGATGCCAGATATTATCATAAAGAATGCCATCAACTGACCTATACGTACCGCAATTTTTGTTGCCCTGACGTGGTCTATCCAGAGAGCCAAAACCGCCCGCAAAACCCTGCCCCCATCCATTGGAAAACCGGGTATCACATTAAACAGACCAAGAATTAGATTTACCCAGAGGATTCCGCTTAAGAGAAAAGATGGATCCAGAATGTTTGCATTACTCATGGAGAGTCGTTGAATGATAAAACTGTAGCTATGAACTGTAAGCGATGTTGAAATAAATAACAGATAGATCGTGCTAGCAAGAACAAAATTGGAGAGGGGTCCGGCAATGGATATCAGCAATTCCTTCTTTGGGTCCTCTGGAACCTCGATGCTGGCTAAACCTCCTATGGGTGTTAATGTTATCCTTGGAACCTTTATACCAAATTTCATCGCAACTATGGAGTGTGTAAGCTCGTGCATTAAAACGATAGCAAAGATACTGAGCCAGAAGATCACATTCGCCGGACCAAATAGAGATACTAAAAGAAGGAAGAGGATGAATGTTATATGTAATTCAACGGAAATTCCGAATATTCTGAAAATTCTATATGAGGACTTCATTATCATCAACCACGGGGCATTGCCGTGATCCCCGTCCGGGCAACTATCTTTATTCCCATTCCCCTCACCAGATCGATGAATGCGTCTATCTTCTCTGAATCGCCGGTTATCTCAATAGATATCGTATCGGGGCTTACATCCACCACCCTCCCCCTGAAGACATCCGCATATTGCATTATTTGGGCCTTCTGAGATTCCTTTGGGGCATTAATTTTCACTATACACAACTCCCTACGGATGCACTCATCTACAGACAGATCACTAACCTTTATGACATTAATTAGCTTGTTCATCTGCTTTTCTATCTGTTCGAGAATTTTATCGTCTCCAACTGTCAGAATCGTCATTCTCGCGATCTTGGGGTTCTCTGTTGGTCCGACCGTGATACTCTCTATGTTGAACCTCCTTCTGGCAAACATCGAGGCAAGCCTCTGCAACACACCGGGTTTGTGCTCGACCAGTGCGGTAAATATATGAGCCCTCATTTTCTTTTACAATATTGATTTCAATTTTAAAAAACCCGGGTCTCTCTTATAAAGGGCTATTGTAAAATATTAATCTACATAAAATGGCAGAAGAAACAGAGGATGAATATCCGAGGGCGGGAGAGTTGGTACTTGGTACCGTGGAGAGTATATTCAAGCAGGGAGCATTTATAACACTGGATGAATACGGTGGAAAGAGAGGGATGCTGCACCTATCTGAGATATCGCTAAAATGGGTTCGCAATATTCGTGATTACGTTAGAGAGGGACAGAAGGTTGTCCTGTTGGTTCTGAGGGTTAATCCCCAGAGGGGGCATATCGATCTATCCCTGAGGAGGGTTACAGAGGCTCAGAGAAAAGAAAAACTACAGGAGGTTAAGCAGAAACAAAGGGCAAAAAAGCTTCTGGAGCTATTGAAAATGGAGCTCAGTCTATCAGCCAATGACATAGATACCATAGAAAAGGAGATGCTCAAGAAATTTGATTCGGTATACGAGGCATTAGAGGCCATAGCTGTGGATAATAGCTCACTGGATGAATTAAAGATAAATGAGAAATGGAAGCCTGCACTGTTAAATCTAATAAAGAAGAGCATAAAACCACCATTTGTGAATGTAACCGGATATGTGGAGCTGAAAAGCTATGAGGCAAACGGCGTTAATATTATCAAGGAATCACTGAAAAGAATAAAAAACTATAAAACGGAATGCGATATAGACGTAACCTACATCTCCGCCCCCCTCTACAGGATAAAAGTACGTGCGAGAGATTACAAATCGGCCGAGAGGGTCTTGAGAAACTCTGCCGAGGAGGGTATTGCATATGTGAGAAAGCACAATGGTGAGGGAGAGTTTCATAGAAAATTAGATAACAGAGAAAAGTGAAAATCAGAAAATGTCCTCTCTGTGGAATTTATACCCTGAAGGAGGAATGCCCCACCTGTAAATCAAAAACAATCGTGGCAAAACCCGCCAGGTTCTCGCCACAGGATCCCTATGGCAGATACAGAAGGAGAATGAAAAGGGAAATGGGGAAAGATGCTCATTAAAAGGAATGTTCTGGAATTCGTCCTCGGCGTTTCGAGAAAAACACACCCCAAGGAATTTACCGGTTTGCTTCGAGGTGGTCCTGAGATAATAGAAGAGGTTTTGTTGATTCCGGGTTCCCTCTTTGGCGAAAATTTTGCCACCATTAGACTTGACATGAAGCCAATAGATCCATCGATCATAGGGAGTGTGCATTCTCATCCAGGCAATTCCTTCATCCCATCGAAAACCGACCTGAGGTTTTTCAATAAAACCGGTTTTATACACCTGATTCTGAAATACCCCTATAAAGACATCAAAGATGTTGCTGCCTATGATAACATGGGTAACAGATTAGAACTTATCGTCGAAGAATGACAGTAAAGAAGATATTTTTATATAGCAAATTGAAATAAATAACAAAATGAACTTCATCTACATAACTCCCGTTTCTGCCGAAGTGATAGCTGGAAGCGAGCCCTCTCTGGTACTTATCGATATGATGAATGCATTTCTAATACTGATTTGCTGTATCTTTATCTTTGCGATCGTCAGCACGTTTAGAGATAAAAAGTTACTGGATCTGATCAGATCGGCTCATTTTTTTAAAATTAAAGAGGTTATCTCGGCATGGACACTGATGGGCTCTGCCGTCCTGCTCTACAGTATAACGGAAATAATCTATTCTTTTAGGCTGATAGAGCACGAGATAGCATACAGACTTTTAAAAACCATCTTTGGGGTTCTATTTGCCACGGGCCTATTCGTACAGTACAGAATCATCCTGAAATACATAAAACAAATCGGCAAGAAGGGGGTTAAGAGAAAGAAAAAGGCAAAAGACCGAATTGATATATATTAGTCCATCTAATCTTTCTACTGAGATGAAATCTAGGTTAAATGAATATGTCAAACCATGGGTCAATGATATAGAAGCCTACATCCCCGGAAAAACGATAGAGGGGTATGTAAAACTGGCATCGAATGAAAACAACTACGGACCCTCCCCACGGGTTATGGATGCCATAGAGAAGGCCAAATCCGTGTTACATATCTATCCCCATAAAGACGATGACGTTAGAGAGAAAATAGCCGGGTACTGTAATACAAAAGCCGAAAATATTATCCTGGGGAATGGTTCGGATGAATTATTAGACTTGATACTGAAGGCATTTAAGGGACCCTGTATTGGCCTTAATCCATCATATTCCTGGTATAAAATAGCCGCAGGCATCCTCGGTGAAGAATATCTGGAGGTAAACCTTAATGATGACTTTACACTTTCATCGGAACAATTTATTGATAAATCGAAAAGGGCCAACATTCTGTTTCTGTGCAATCCAAACAATCCAACTGGAACTGTAATACCCGAGGATAAACTAAGGGAGATCTTGGATGAGAATAAGATCACGGTAATCGATGAGGCATACTATGAATTTTATGGAAAGAGCGCAGTTCCTTTGCTGAAAAAATACGACAATCTCATCGTCCTGAGAACATTCGCAAAGGCATTTGCATTAGCGGGTTTACGCATTGGTTACGGAATCGCAAATTCCAACATAATAGATCTATTGTACAAGGTAAAGATGCCATTCACCACCAATTCTGTAGCTCAGGAAGCCGCAATCAGCGCCCTGGATGATCTGAGATATACAGAGTCAAGAGTCAATAAAATAATAAAGGATAGAGAAATTCTCTTCAATAAATTAAAGCAAAAATTCAGGGCATTCAGGTCCCATGCAAATTTTGTCCTGATAGACACAACACCAATTAAGTCTAAAGAGTTCTATGAATGGTTTCTTGAAAGAGGGATAATTATCAGAAATCTGGGCAAATTCAATGGTTTCAGGGGCGAGTATTGTAGAATCAGCGTGGGAACGAGTGATGAGAATAGAGCCTTTATCCGGGCGTTAGAGGAGCTCTAAATCTATTTTCAACTATCTCCTACGTTCTTCAACCTTTTGTTTTATCTTCTTTACATTGTTAAAGAAAAGCCCGAAGTGGGCCCGCTGAGATTCGAACTCAGGACCTCTCGATTATCAGTCGAGCGCTCTAACCATGCTGAGCCACGGGCCCTCGAAAATTAATATTCGATTCTTTCCATAAAAATTAGGTCTTCTTCTTGCTCGGACAATCTGGGTTTATGCATATGGTCCACGGCTTTTTGCCAAAAATGGTAATTTTAGAATATCCACATTGATTGCATTTTCCTGAGATTTTAAAACGGGATTTTGGCAGTGATATGGTGAAACGGCAGGCTGGATAGTTGCTACATCCGATGAACTGACTCCCAAATTTCGACTTTCTGAGAACAAGCTTTCCATCGCACTTAAGGCATTTCCCCAATGATCCAACCTTTCCGTTCTCTCTCGTCGATTTTAAAGAGCTTGCGAGTTCCTTTCCAATTTTTTCTTCATTCTTATTAAATTCTTTTGATATGCGAATTATTGTTCTCTTTCCCTCCTCAATGACCTTCTCCGGGGATATTTTTCCCGATTCAATCTGCTCCATCTCCTTTTCGAATTTTCGGGTTAGTTTTTCACTCAGTACCTCGGGGCAGTATTTGTCGAGGGTGTCTACAACGTTCAAACCCAGAGGGGTTACCTCGATCGACTCGCCATGCAGGTAGCCTCTCTTGAATAGAATATCCAGGATCTGCGATCTCGTTGCCTTCGTTCCAAGATTTCTCTTCTCCATTTCTCTGATAATGGATGATGGAGTGTACCTCTTTGGGGGCTGGGTTTCCTTCTCGTGAAGGTTTACCTTTTCTACACCCAGTTTTTCATCTTTATTCAGATCCGGGAACATATGCTCTTCGAATTTTGCGTATTTACCATAGAGAGAATGCCATCCTCTCTCAATCGTTCTCGTTCCCTTTGAGGTAAATATCTCTCCCTCGTTGTCCAGTTCTATCGTAACGGTCTCTCTAATTGATGGATCACCAAAGGTTGCAAGAAACCTCCTCACGATTAGATCGTAGATCTTTTCCTGACGGGAAGAGAGTTTCTTTGGGATTTCACCCGTTGGATAGATGGCGGGGTGTGCTGGGTCCTTCTTTCTTCCATTATGTGGCTTCAGTTTCTTCTTTGATAGCAGTATCTTCGATCCTTCGGTGTATTCTCTGATGCGGGCTAACCTCCCAAGGATATCTCGATAATTAATCCCATCTGGCAACTGCTGGCTTGACGTTCTTGGATAGCTTATATATGCATTTGTGTAGAGCTGTTGAGCAATTTCTAAGGTATCCTTCGGGGATATCCCCAAATGTCTATAGGCCTCTGTCTGCAGGGTGGTTAGGTCAAATGGTGTTGGGGGCATTTGCTTAAATTTTTTTTTCTGAATCTTGGAGACAATTGCAATTTTGCCGCATCTGTCCCTTATCTTCTCGGCCCTTTCTTTATCCCAGAATTTTCCCCCCGAGTGTAAAGCCTTTATTCTACAATTATCCTTAATGCAGATCATCTCCAGCTCCCAGAAGGGCACCGGCTTGAATGCCTTTATCTGTCTCTCCCGTGAGGCCAGAATCTTCAGGCTCGGGCCCTGAACCCTTCCAATGCTCAATGTAGTGTAACCCTTTGCCCTTCTTATAGCCAAGGTCAATGCGCGAGAGAGATTTACCCCCCAGTACCAGTCTAAAATATGTCTGGTAATTCCTGCATCGACCATCCCCTTATTTATAGATTCAAGCTTGGAATAGGCGTCAATTATGGACTCTTTGGTTAAGGTAGAAAATTTCATGCGTTTTACATTTTGCTTAAATGGATCTGTGTTACATGCATATTTTATCACATTAAAGCCGATCACCTCCCCTTCGATATCGTAGTCGCACGCATTTATGAATTTGTTACACTTTTTCGCAAGGGTTTTTATATTCTCAAGGTAATCCCTGGTAAATCCCGAATCTTTATTCACCTCGTAACTTGGAACCCACTCTATATCAAAAACGGGATACCTCCAGACGCCGTAGTTTTTCTCCCTCAATGTATAGACATGACCCACAGCAGGAGCTACAAACACATCACCTACCCTGTAGTAACGGACCTTTCCCTTAGTAAGCTCCTCCGCCTGTCCTATGGAATTCGCTATCCTCCTGGCCACATTGGGTTTTTCCGTTATGATCAGGGTGGGCATTTTTCTCTTATGGTCCGTATAAATCACGGAGTGATCTCTTTCTTTTCGCCAGCATTTTCTTTTCTAAAGAAAAGGCTGTTCGCTATCCTCCTGGCCACATTGGGTTTTTCCGTTATGATCAGGGTGGGCATTTTTCTCTTATGGTTTTCTCCAAGTAAAGGAATTATTTGACTTTATAGGTTATAAAATATCCATATCAAGCGGACTCGTGAAACTTGTGAGTACCCTCGATATGGCAGCAAGCGCTTTGCGCTTTTCATGGAACGGATCACCTATCAGGAGGCACATAAAAATTACTATACCGACCTTTTATCCCACACAACCCTTCCCTTCCATGAGATCTTCCGGATCCTGTGCATCGGAACTAGACTTTCTCCGATCCTGAAAAAATCGCCCCGAAGCTCAATCTCCGAGAAATTTATCTCTTTAAGCCTATTTAGATCCAGATAATGGATCGAGAAATCCCTCGGATTTAAGCGAGGGTCCCACTTTATCCTATTCAGCGCGTCCTTCTCCGTTATCTCTTTTTCGAAGAGCTCTTCCATTCTTGAAAAAAAGTTCTACTACAACCTCTCCCTGACTTTCAATATCTCTCTTCTTTCTCACTCGTTCAGGGAGGTGGTCTTCCCCTTCTACGATCTCAGATAATCCTGAAGTAAAAGTTCTTTTAGTATCTTTAGTATCTATCTTCTTGCGAACCCATCCCGTTAAACTATCTACCGGGAGGTAACTATGCTCCCATCTGCCTTTTCTCACGAGTTTGTCAAGTATTATTGCCCTGATTTCCTCTCAGAAAAGTCCATTAATATCAGAAAAGCCCATTTAAGAAGGGCATATTTAATACTAAATTGTATATAATTATGAACTTTTTATAGAAAAAATGGAAAAACCCTTTTACTAAAAGAAGTGAAAGAGAAGAGAGCTGTAGAGGCAGTGTAATATTAAACCGTAACTTTAACCACTTTAAATCAAAATGCTGCGGACTTATCCCTCTTCAATTTTTCCTGAAATTTGTAGACACAAGGTCTACATCAAATTTTGGAACTTTAACCCCAACTGAAGAAAGTAATGTTTTCAACTCTTCCGTAAAAACGGCTCGCTCGTGGTAACCTCTCTCCATGTAACCCGAGACCATTCAATACAGAGTTCGGCAGTGTCCTCTCAACCAGACCTTTCTTGCTCTCTTTGCAAGCACCCGTTCCATGCTTATTGAGTCCGGTTTTTCATTCAGCAAGGATTTACCTTCTATGAGAAGTTGCCGTAGGCAATTTGGGAAAAATCTAACGATTTTCCTCATATCCTCCGTATCGGAGTGCGATAGCACCGAGCGATCGATAGGGAGTGAGAGTTGTGAGGGCACCTAACCAAATGTTGATCTGACCCAATCTCCAACATAATGTGTTATAGTTATGACTACTAATGCGATGAGTAAATGTTCCGTGACTACTTTCCAGGATTTTACTTTTTGCTCCTTAGCGATATAGAAACTAAAAATTACCAGTAAAAACAGCCCCCAGATTACACTCACGATAACCGCTGTTGAAAGCGAAAGTAGCAGAATTGGAACAATAAATGTCATCGAAAAAACAAATTTAGCTACAAAAGTAGCGATTGTTGATTCCCATATCTCTTTCGTAGTATGCTTATTCTCAGACTCTTCAGAAAAATGAATACCCAGTGCATCTGAAAGCGCGTCTGCTATTGCTATTACTAATATGCCGCCAATAACTACAGGCTTTGAATGGGTGCCAGAATGTAAACCCACAATTAGTCCAAGCGTTGTGACTACCCCTGATGTTAAACCAAAACTAAGTCCTGTTTTTAGTGAATGTTTCATCATAATAGTTTAAAATCTTCAATTTAAATAACTTCCTGCCGCTCGGACAATTTCGCCTAACGTCCGGGTATGTGTGAAGTTTGCGTAGTAAATTTGGGCGTAGTCGAGGGCGAAGCCACATATTCACATGTTAGCAGATCCGAAGGGCAAAGTGCGAAGCACCGCAGAATGATCAAGAAAGCGGTAGATAGGAGTATGAGAAGGCGATGGCTTGCGGGCAACGTATACCTCGGATCGCTCTAACTGAAACCTCTGCTCAATACGATCAATGGCTCTCATCTCAGCTGATGCTGCCTATCATCCAGGGCAAGGGGTTACTCTGAAGATGAGAGGAGAGGTGTATTTTATCCATGATCCACAAGATGACTTAGAGACCACCATTCTCGCTCGATATCCGGGAGT
>Ga0164311_10001971_pt1 | contig 10409 bp, 7 predicted proteins | sample GuaBasSedimGuay2_FD_121796 | JGI IMG/M metagenome (GOLD analysis project Ga0164311, IMG submission 121796) | Subseafloor sediment microbial communities from Guaymas Basin, Gulf of California, Mexico - Guay2, Core 4569-9, 9-12 cm | ecosystem: Environmental > Aquatic > Marine > Hydrothermal vents... | reverse complement strand
CATGGTTGACTCATAAACACCCTGAGGCAATTTCTCACTCCAACGTATTGTCAGGGTATCCCGGATTAATATCTCAAATTCTAGTTTAAGATTGGCCTGTTCACGCTGTTCCCATTCGCCGCTGCTTTTTAGATAATTACGGTGGTCTTTAATCGCTTGCAGCAGTTCATTGAATCCTTTTCCCTCAGTTGCTACAGTTGTGATAACGGGTGGAGTCCATTTTTCTTCATTATTCTGTTCATCTGTTGTTGCAGATTTATCTGGGGACGAGCTAAGTAAATGCTTTCGTGATGGAGCATATGATCCAGGAGAGTGAGCCATCTCAAGCATCGCGCGCAGGGCACGAGCGTTATTTTCGGCGCCGGGCTTGTCAGCTTTATTTGCCACCAGAATGTCAGCAATTTCTAAAATACCTGCTTTAATCATCTGAATATCGTCGCCCATACCCGGTGCTTCAACAACGATCACGGTGTGTGCTAATCGGGCAATTTCTACTTCAGATTGTCCTGCACCAACCGTTTCGATCAGAATGATGTCATAGCCAGCGGCATCTAACACTTGCGTGAATGCTGCTGTTGTATGGGCAAGACCGCCCAAAGCGCCACGCGTTGCCATTGAACGGATGAATACCCCTTCATCGCCATAGAGATCGCGCATCCGCACACGATCTCCTAGCAGTGCACCGCCTGTAAATGGGCTTGTCGGGTCAACAGCAATAATGCCTACCCTAAGTTTAGTTTGTATATTTTGGGATTGACGTAAATTAAGCGCCAGACAGTTAACAAGCGTGCTTTTACCGCTGCCGGGTGCACCAGTTATCCCGATCAGGTGAGCATGACCTGTATAGGGAAAGAGTTCTTCCAAAGCAGCATTGCCGGCAGCAGTGTTATTCTCTACCTGCGTGAGGACTCTGGATAAAGTAAGTTTATCGCCACTTGTGAGTGTATTGATTAATTGCTTTGCCATGCTTATTTAGAAAGTTGTTGAGTAGCTTTGATAATATCTTCGCCGATCTGATGCGTATTTGTTCCTGGACCATAGACAGCTGTCACACCCGCATTTAATAGGTCTGGGATGTCTTTCTTTGGGATGATCCCGCCAACGAATACCAATACTTCTTCTTGACCATTTTGTTTTAGTTTTTCAATGATTTGGGGCACTAAAACATTATGGGCACCCGACAGGATGGAGAGGCCAACGACATCCACGTCTTCTTGGAGTGCAGTTTCAGCGATCATCTCAGGTGTTTGACGCAGCCCGGTGTAGATCACTTCCATGCCTGCGTCTCGCAATGCACGCGCGATGACTTTTGCCCCGCGATCATGACCATCCAAACCAGGCTTTGCAATCAATACACGTATCTTTTTTTCTTGCATTTAGCATTTCCTCATATGATTTATTAATAAGATTATACCGCGATAGGCTTGACTTGCTCAACGTATGGTATGGGAAAGTTGTAATAGAAGGTAAAACATTAGAGAATATGACCTTGTTCTTTGCTTAACGTGCAATGAGAAATTACAACTTCATAACCTCTCTGACCATGTCAAGAAGTGCGGCTCCCAAGACGTCTTTTTGATTTGATCATACAGAGAATTCATCAATCCCAAAAATAGCTTGAATCTCACCGAAATACACTCTGTGGAAATCTTCGTTTGGATAGGCATTGAAAATGCTTTTATCAATGAAATGATCAGGTTCAAAATCATGCCAATAGATCTTTTTACATTCAATGATTAGATTGGCTTCAGCGAAACTCGGAGAATGAACGACAGACGATGGGATGGGCGTCAAGCCAGCTTCACTTATCTTATCGCTGTCACGCCCGGACTTGGTTCCGAGCAGGTTAAGTGCATTGTGATATGCTTTTGGGAATGAAGATACCGTGAAGTCATCGAATTCTTCCATGAATTGATAGGTGTAACGGGATGGACGTACAGCTACCAGGACAAATGGCCTGCTCCACATCGTACCAACGCTTCCCCAGCCTATGGTCATGGTATTAAATTTGCCTTCATCGAAATCACCACAGGTCAATAACATCCATTGCTTGTGAAATAAGTCATGCGCTTGTATAGTGAGTTTTGCTGGATCAATGGATTTTCTGGTCATTTAGGGCTCCTTATTAATACTTATCAAAAAGTTTTGCCAATTGTTTAGGTCCGGCTGAATTATAACCAGAAAAGGACTTGTCCTCGCAGCTTGGAGACTTAGTAGTCTGATTAATTCTTCAAATCTAAATCTCAACTACCAGGTGCTGAAAGCTTATTCTTGCAAGCGTAGGTTTATTTCGATATTAATTTTCAGATGCCGTGACGGGTCTCTGCTATTCTTAAATGTCGAGGTATAATTTTGTTATGCCAGAAAAAATGAATGAGCGTATCTCGGCTGTTGAAGCAAAGCCAGAAGATCACCTTGATCAAGCCTTGCGTCCTAATTCTTTGAACGAACTTATCGGTCAGACTCAAGTCAAGGAAAACTTGATCATATTAATTGAAGCTGCTAAGAAGCGCGGAGAATCATTAGATCACGTCCTTTTTTATGGCCCTCCCGGGTTGGGGAAAACGACCCTGGCGCATATCCTTGCCAATGAGATGGGCGTTAATATTAAAATCACGTCTGGTCCAGCAATTGAACGCGCAGGTGATCTCGCTGCAATCCTTACCAATCTTCGTGCTGGTGATATCCTGTTTATTGATGAGATTCACCGCCTGGGGCGTACCGTTGAAGAAGTGCTTTATCCAGCAATGGAAGATTTTGCCTTGGACATCGTGATTGGTAAAGGGCCAGCAGCGCGATCAATACGATTGAAATTACCGCGCTTCACAGTTGTAGGGGCAACGACACGTTTGGCGCTAATTACCTCACCTTTAAGAGCCCGGTTCGGCGCGGTTTATCGCCTGGAATATTACGATGAACAAGCTCTATCAGCGATCATACGGCGTGGTGCGGGGCTCCTGAAAGTGCCTTTTGTTGAAGAGGGTGTGACTGAAATCGCTCGCAGAGCGCGCGGCACACCACGTATTGCCCTGCGGATGCTGCGAAGAGTACGGGATTATGCACAGGTGCGCGCAGATGGGGCTATCTCCTTTGATGTTGCATCTGCTGGTCTAGAAATGCTCAATGTTGATTTATTAGGCTTGGATGATCTTGATCGGCGCGTTTTGCTGACGATCATAGAAAAATATGCTGGTGGGCCTGTCGGCTTGAACACCATCGCCGCTTCTGTCAGTGAAGAGTCTGATACGATAATGGATGTCGTAGAGCCGTATTTGCTCCAGCTGGGCTTTCTTGAACGTACTTCCCAGGGGAGGGTTGCCACAAAACTGGCATATGATCATCTGGGATTCAAATTCGACGGATCGAGCGCACAACCCAAATTGTTTGATGAATGATAATTTGGTTTCGGGTTTAGACACATTGAAAAAGGACGGCCTTTAGGTCGCTTGCTAGGGCGGTTGGATATGAACTTATCAGATGATATTATGAGCAGCTATTTATGAAGACGGATGATTTTAATTACGATTTACCCAAGTCGTTTATTGCCCAAACACCAATAGAACCTCGTCATAATTCTCGTCTGATGATCCTGGATCGAAGGAATGAGGAAATTGAGCATTGCCGCTTTTGGGAAATCGGCAGGTACTTAAAACCGAGCGATCTCCTGGTAATCAACCAAACGCGAGTGATCCCTGCACGGATGTTCGCTCAGAAATTACCTGGGGGTGGCAAGGTCGAAATACTGCTTCTCCGTAAACAAGATGCGCTTCAATGGGTATGTATGGTCGGGGGAAAGGGATTGAAACCTGGCAGAAAGATAGTGGTTGAAAATGGCCCAGGCGCGGAAATCAAAGCAATGTTAACTGGGCCGCAGCGTTTGATACGTTTCGATGTACCGATCGAGGATTATTTTGTGACTGCAGGACATGTCCCATTACCGCCCTATATTCATCAGGCACTATTCGATCCCGAGCGTTATCAAACTGTCTATGCTCAAACACCTGGTTCAGCTGCTGCTCCAACTGCTGGCTTGCATTTCACTCAAGAGCTGATGGATAAACTACGATCCGAAGGAATTAAATTCGCGGAACTCACCCTGCATGTTGGATTGGACACATTTGCGCCTGTGAATGAAACTGATCCTGAGGAGCACCTAATCCATAGTGAATGGTGCACTCTTTCTCAAGATACAGCCGATCTCATCAACGAGACCAGGCTTAAAGGCGGTAGAGTGATCGCAGTGGGGACAACCAGTGTGCGGACGCTTGAAAGCGCAGCTACAAATGACCGTGAAACGATTGTGAAGCCCTATTCAGGGGAAACGGATCTGTTTATCTTGCCGGGGTACAAGTTCAAAATTGTTGATGGGCTCATTACGAATTTTCATTTGCCAAAATCGACCTTACTGATGTTAGTGAGCGCATTTACGGGTCGTGAGAAAATATTGAACGCTTATGAGATTGCTAAAGAAGAAGGATATCGCTTTTTTTCTTTTGGTGATGCGATGTTCATACAATAACATTCATATAAGTATATGAAAATCTTATACGATTCCTGTAGAACGTTAATGGGCTTGATGTTATAATTCCCTATAATTGTCATAGTATTGATTAGAAATTGAAGTTAAAGGAATAAACACTATGATGCGTTTTGATCGGTTTACAGAGCGTGCCCAGGAAGCCGCCACTCGGGCAGCGGAGATTATCCAGCGTTATGGGCATAACCAAATTGATACTGAACATATCCTTATGGCGATGATTGAACAGCCGCAAGGTGTTATTACCCAACTATTAGAGATTCTTAAAATTGATCCTGGCACATTAATTGATCGCTTGGATCATATTCTCCGAACTACCCCCAAAGCCAATATATTCGGCGGGAGTTCCGGGCAGATATTCATTACCCCACGCGTTAAAAGGATTATTGATCTTGCCAATGAAGAGGCTAACCGGCTCAAGGACGAATTTATTTCCACAGAGCATATCTTTCTTGCTATCTTGAGCGAGAGAAATACTCAATTATCACGCATGCTGAAAGAAATAGGCTTGACCCGTCAAAGGGTCTCAGATGCCATTGATCAGCTGCGAGGTGGACAGAGGGTTACCGATCGAAAAGCAGAATCACGCTATCGGACACTTGAAAAGTATTCGCGCGATTTGACCAAGATGGCGCGCGAAGGAAAGCTTGACCCGGTGATCGGGCGCGATACTGAAATCTTACGACTTATTCAGATTCTTTGCCGAAGGACGAAAAATAATCCAGTTTTGATCGGCGAAGCGGGCGTGGGTAAAACAGCGATTGTTGAAGGTCTCTCACAGAAGATCGCTGATAATGATGTGCCAGAAATATTAATGGGCAAGAGGGTTGTTGCGCTGGATCTCAGCGCCATGATCGCAGGATCACGATTCCGTGGTGAATTTGAGGAACGTCTGAAGGCTTCTATAGAAGAAATTCAGCGTTCTGAAGGGGAGATCATCCTCTTTATTGACGAATTGCATACTGTTGTGGGCGCTGGTGCTGCCCAGGGTGCGATGGATGCTTCAAATATGTTAAAACCTGCCTTGGCAAGGGGAGACCTGCAGTGCGTCGGCGCAACAACTCTGGATGAATACCATAAACATATTGAAAAAGATGCCGCCTTGGAGAGGCGTTTTGCGCCTATCTATGTAGATGAGCCCAATATTGAAGATACTATCGAAATGTTGCGCGGTTTACGCGACCGCTACGAAGCCCATCATAAAATTCATTTTTCAGATGAAGCCTTGGTCGCAGCCGCAAAGCTCTCTGCCAGGTATGTTACAGACCGCAGGTTACCTGACAAGGCGATTGACCTTATTGATGAGGCAGCCGCTAAACTGCGTGTAGCCCTGTATTCCCTTCCAGATAATCTTAAAGACATGAAACGCGAAATCGATCGTTTGTCAGCTGAAGAAGAGCAAGCTGGCCTTGAGCGAGACTATGAACGTGCGGTTAAGATGAAGGCAGAAAGACTGCGTATAGAACAGGAATTTCAGAAACTTAGAGATAAATGGGAGCAGGAACATAAGCTGGATGAGATCGTTGACGTCAATGATATTGCTGAGGTGATCAATCAATGGACGGGCATACCCGTCACACAAATGATGGAAAGCGAAGCTGATCGATTGTTGCAGATGGAGGACCGTCTCCATGAGCGGATTGTTGGACAGGATGAAGCAATTGCAGCTGTCGCAGATGCAATCAGGCGCGCTCGTTCAGGTATGAAAGACCCGCGCCGTCCGAATGGATCGTTTATATTTATTGGCCCATCTGGTGTCGGGAAAACCGAACTTGCAAAGGCTTTGGCCGAATTTCTTTTCGATGACGAAGATGCTTTGGTTCGTATTGATATGAGTGAATATCGGGAACAACATACAGCATCACGCTTATTTGGTGCTCCTCCAGGTTATGTTGGCTATGAGGAGGGTGGTCAATTGACCGAAGCGGTGCGCCGCCGCCCTTATCGCATTATTCTCTTTGATGAAATTGAAAAAGCACATCCTGTGGTATGGAATGCGTTGCTGCAGATATTAGATGACGGTCGTTTGACGGACGGTCAAGGACGGGTGGTAGATTTCCGCAATACCGTTGTGATTATGACCAGCAATCTTGGTACTGAATATATCAGCAGGGGTGGAACCCTTGGTTTCTTGGCCGATTCCAATGATGACGAAGAGAAGGCTGCTCATGAAAAGATCGAGAAGGCTCTCAAAAAGACATTTAAGCCCGAATTCCTGAACCGTATTGATGAGATTATCATGTTCTCACCGCTGACGAGGGAACAGATGGAAAAAATCGTAATGTTGCAAATGAAGGAAATCCATGAACGGGTTAAGGAACACGGGATCGAGATTGAATTGACAACAGCAGCTCAGAAATGGCTTGCGGAAATTGGCTACGATCCTTTACTTGGTGCCCGTCCATTGAAGCGGGCTTTGCAAAAGCGTGTTGAAAGCCCATTATCAGTACGCCTCCTCTCAGGTGAATTTAAGGATGGCGATACCGTTGTTGTTGACGTAAAGGATGAGGAGATCGTCTTTAATCATAAAAAAGCGAAGAAAGCTCCTGCCGATAAATAGAATGGATCGGGAAGTTAAGCATAGATACAAGGGACTGGTAAAAAGATCAGTCCCTTTTGCTTTATCAATCCAGACTAATGTAGTCGTTTTACCCTTTCTACAAGACAAAACATGTTTTATACTTGAGATATGATTAAAAACCTGCGCGAAATTACTGATCTGTTAATGGATACGACCCTGTTCAGTAGCATGGATGATGAAGCCTTGAAAGAGGTGGCTGGTCTTTTCAAGTTGCGTTCATTTTATGCTGGCGAACCTTTATTTCGGGTTGCCGACCAGACGGATGGGTTCTATCTCATCTTGGAAGGTGAAGCAGCAATTGTTGATGAAGAAAAAGGTCAGCTGGAAGAAAAGATGATCTTGATTAAAGGAGATTTTGTGGGTGAAGAGGCAATCCTGGGTGCTCCTTCCCGGGGCAATACGGTAGTCATTAAGACACCAACCCGCCTGATATTTTTAGAAAATCATCATATTTCACATCTCCTGGAAGCATATCCTGAGATTAAAACAAACTTGAAAATATTGCTGGAAAGTCGCCAGCTTCTTCAGCGTTTGAAGATGCCTTGGCTTCGTGAGGATGAGTATACTCATGTGATAGTGCGTAAGCACCCTGCTCTGCTGATAGCAAGTGCTTTTGTGCCTATCGTTTTCTTCATCGCAACTCTGGTTGTTTCTATCTTGTTTGCCTATCGGTGGGCGCCAGGTACTGTTATCGGGCTTGTTTGTTTATTGGTGGGGTTTCCGCTGAGCGCCATATGGCTTGCTTGGAATATTATCAATTGGGCGAATGATTATTATATTATTACCAACAAACGTATGGTCTGGATTGAAAGAGTCGCTGGTTTATATGACAGCCGTCAGGAAGCTCCCCTCAGCACGCTCATTTCTGTTGGGACTCGCAAAACTCGGATTGGAAATATCCTTGGCTTTGCAGATGTGATTGTGCGTACCTATGTGGGTAACATCAGCTTTCGAAAAGTGAAGCATGCTCGTGAAATTGCTCAAATGATTAAAATTCATTGTTCAAGGATCAAGGTGGCAGATAAGTTGGATGAGACACAAGCCATGCGCAACGCATTAAGACAAAAATTTGATTTACCTCAACCCGGCAATGAACTTGATCAGGGCAATGAGACTGCTGAGATCCACATCAATGATCAGATATCCTCGACCAGGGAAATCAATTTCTTTGAATGGCTGTTTTCGGATTTTCTTCGAGTACGCTATCAGGTCGGAGGCATTACAACTTATCGTAAACACTGGTTCATGCTTGTCAAAGGAATTTGGTTGCCATTTCTTTTATTCATGGCTGGTGTGGGGACGGGAATCGCTGTAGCAGCGAATTATATTGATTTCATTGAAAGATCAACTGGCTTGCTTATTGTGGGGGGATTCCTTTTCGTGGTATTTTTATGGCTGGTGTATGGGTATATTGATTGGCGCAATGACATCTTTCAGCTAACGGATGAGCAGATCATAGATATTGATCGAAAGCCTTTCGGAATGGAGAGGCGCCGCTCCGCTCCGCTGGAGAATATCTTAAGTATTGAGTATGCGCGCTTTGGCATCTGGGAGATGATGTTTAACTTTGGTACCGTTTTTATCGTTGTTGGCAACACCAAATTAACATTCGATCATGTCTACCACCCTTCCGAAGTTCAGCAAGATATTTTTTCACGCATGGGGCAGCGCTCGGAGCAACAAAAACAAATTAGTGTTGAGCAGGAACGCGAGCGCGTCTCGGAATGGTTTAAAGCTTATCACGATCAATCCGAGGAAATCAAGCGAAAAAGCACTGGTCATTCTCTTGAGGATCATAAAACTTCTGAGTTGAATGATGATCAATAAGTCATTTATACTTAGATGGTAAAATTTAGTTTGGAGTTAAATAATGAGTGTTCGAGATATCGTAACATTTCCACAGGCGGTTTTACGAATAAAAGGCAAAACTGTCAAAAACTTCGATCAGGATTTTCAGGTTTTAGTCGATGACATGATAGAAACGATGCGCGTCGCACCGGGGGTGGGCTTGGCGGCTCCGCAGGTCGGTGTTTCTACTCGCTTGATTGTTGTTGAGTTTGGGGACTTAGAGGATGACTCAGTTCCTAAGAAACTTTATGCTGTTGCGAATCCGGAAATCTTGAAAACCTCTGAGGCTACTATTGTAGATATTGAGGCTTGTCTATCTGTGCCCGGTCTGGCCGGGGAAGTTGAACGTGCTGAAAGCATCGTGCTTAAGGGGCAAAACCGGCATGGTCAAGCGATGAAACTTAAACTCAAAGGCTGGTTTGCTCGCATATTCCAACACGAAATAGATCACATCAATGGCATTCTATATATTGACCGTGCAACAAAATTATGGCAGCCGAGCCCTGAAGAGTTTGATCATATTCGCGACTGATGTATCTTACTAGGCTTTCACTCACGAATTATCGCGCCTTCACCCGCCTGGATCTTGAATTTCCTGGGCGGATTGTCTTGTTGGTTGGAGCTAATGCCCAGGGGAAGACGAGTATTCTTGAAGCGATATATTATCTTGCTACATTCTCTTCCTTTCATGCAGCTACAGACCGCCAGTTGATCAACTTCACCATGCCTGAAGAGAGCATAATGGTCGCTCGAATTGTGGCGGAATTCAAGACGCAGCAAAAACAACACCAATTGGAAGTGCGCTTGGTCAAAGAAACAAATGGCGCAAACTCCCCGCAGCGTTTTCGTAAGGAAGTCTTGTTAGATGGTGTTAAACGCAAAATCGGGGATGTATTGGGCAAATTTAATGCGGTGATCTTTTTACCCCAAATGGCGCGCATCATCGAAGGCGCTCCAGCAGACCGCCGCCAGTATTTAAATGCATTATTAAGCCAGGTGATCCCGCATTATGCAAGGCATCTTAGGGGCTATGGAAAAGTGCTCTCGCAGCGCAATGCGCTCTTGAAAATGTTGTCTGAGCGGGGCGGGGAAGCAAGCCAGCTGGAAGTTTGGGACGACATGTTGGCAAAACACAGTGCCGCTATTATGAAAGCCCGCATCATCGCGATCCGTGAACTGGAGCATATTTCTAAACGCATTCATTACCGCTTGACGGATTCTCAAGAGGTCCTCAGGTTTCACTACCGCCCCGCTTTCGAACCCCTTCCAGCACCAAAGGGGCAGTTAGTGCTCCCTGTGGATACCGACGTTGATCGCAGTGCCTTGAGTCTTGAAGATTTACAAGTTGGATTTACCAAAGCTTTGTGTAACGCGCGCCGGGAGGATATCTCCAGGGGTCTAACGACGCTGGGACCGCATCGCGATGAATTGCGTATTCTGAGT
>Ga0164311_10001970_pt1 | contig 10410 bp, 11 predicted proteins | sample GuaBasSedimGuay2_FD_121796 | JGI IMG/M metagenome (GOLD analysis project Ga0164311, IMG submission 121796) | Subseafloor sediment microbial communities from Guaymas Basin, Gulf of California, Mexico - Guay2, Core 4569-9, 9-12 cm | ecosystem: Environmental > Aquatic > Marine > Hydrothermal vents... | reverse complement strand
CCTCAGCCAGCTGATGGAGACTTAGAGCAAGCCCGGCGCTGGAATCTATGGAAGCCGTAGCCCCCATATCCTTAAGCCTTAAACCTAGGGAAAGCCTAGCCCTAGGCCTATAAACACTCCTCAAAATTTTACCACGTAAACCCTCAGGAGCCTCCAAACCCTCCAGCAAAATCTTGAAGGCTGCAGCCGTCAACCCGAAAAAGCCTGAAACCGCCAGCAGGTCTCCAGGCTTAGCCCCAAACCTCGAAACCAGCTCTCCCCTACGGCAGGAACCGAAAAGACTGACAGCCACCGAAAGCTCTCCTGCCTCATTGGTGTCTCCCCCCAAAATCTTAACTCCATAAGCGCGAGCAGCAGCCTTCAAACCGTCAGCCAGCCTCCCAGCTTCCCCAACAAGGCTTTCAGGCAAACCTAAACCCACCAAGGCGGCTTCAGGTTTAACCCCTTTAGCCGCAAAATCGCTTACAGCCATAACCATTGCCTTCCAGCCAGCCTCCTCCAAACCCATCCCCGGCAGCAAGTCAGTGCCCGCAAAAAACATGTCGAGCTTTAAAACAGCAAGCCTACCTCCACCTAAATCCCAAGCTGAAACATCGTCGCCAACGGGGAGAGGAAGCCTTCCAGCCTTAAACTTCGCGAGGAAAAGCCGGATAAGCTCTCTTTCACCCTGCAAAACCCTTAAAACCCCCAGAAACCTTAAACCCAACCTTTAACCTTTAACCTTATCGAAGCCCCGGTAGCTAAGCCTGGTATAGCGGCAGCCTCGTAAGTTGCAGGTCGCGGGTTCAAATCCCGCCCGGGGCTCCAAACCTCAACTTGAATTCAAATTAAAAAGTAGTAAACTAAAAATGGCAGACAGGTAGGCCTCCATCTGGATAAAATTAGGAAGCTTGTGTTCAACGATGAGCAGTAAATCAACAATCTACCTAAAGTAAAATTTCAGCCATTAGTAGGATGAAAGCTATTATTCCTCCGGCTGAAACCATTTTCAACCCATTAACCAGCAGGTTTTCCTTGGAAATTCTCCCCAGGAAGACTCCTAGGGTGAAAAGTACCAGAATGGTTAGGGTTAAGGTTAGGTAAAGGGAGAGCATGAAAGAGCAGAAACCCAAACTGCAGAAGACGAAAGGAGTCGCAGAAATTAAAGCCACAGCTACGGGCGACAGTCCATCCACCACGGCAAGCCAGAAAATTGTGGCAATGGAAGCCCTGTGAAGCCTTGTTCCCTTCAAGTTCGTGAAGAGGGCGGCTTCAAGCTCTTTAAGCTCCCGGGTGCGCTCAGCCTTCTCAGCCATATAGGCCCCCCAAACACCTGAGAGGCCCATCGCTAGGCTTGCCCCCAAAACAGCGCTCAAAATAATTTCAGGCTTCCTAACCCCTGCCGCGTAGGCTCCCAAAACTATGCCTAAAACCGTTAAAGCCCCGTCAAAAGAGTTCATTACAAAATAACGTCTAGCGATCTCATCCGCCCTAGTAACCTTCAGGAAACTCCAGTATTCGGCTAGGAGCCTATAAAGCCTAACCGGAGAAAACTTTGAAGAGCCCACTCCCCCCGGAAACGCCTCCCACAGCCACTAAGCCTAGAAAGGCTATAGAAAAATTTAACTTTAGCCTTAAAATTTAGCCCTAGCGGTGCATAGCCCAGGTTGACGGCGAGCGTTAAAAGAATAGTTTTAGACTCGTTAAAGCCCAGAGAAACCTCCATCATCGAGCTTTCCCAAGCCCTCTGCTCCATCGACGGCGTAGACCAAGTAGACATAACCGTCACAGAGGTGGACGTTAAAACGGAAACCATAAAGCTGGTAATCAGAGGAAGCAACCTAAACTACGAGGAAATCTCGAAAACCATGGCAGACCACGGCTCCACCATAAGAAGCATAGACGAGATAAGCGTCTCGAAAAGCTAACAGGTTTTGGAGACGCTCATTACTCTTTTTTGAGTAGCAACTCTTTTATAGCAAGAGGCTGAAGCAGAACCAGCAGCCAGAGGTGTAAATCTTGACCTCCAAAACCCGCATCGTCGCGGCTGCCGCAGTTTTCATCGCCCTCTCAGCACTCTTCGAGCTTCTCCCGAAGCCGAGGGTTCCCTGGGGCATGTCCATAGACTTCGTCGCCGTGCCTGTGCTTCTCGCCTTCTTCCTCTTCGGCGTCCGATGCGCGCTCATAGTCTCCTTCGGCATGTTTATCATCCTAAACTTCATAGGCTTCTTTCCACCTGTAGGAGCCATCATGAAGCTTGCAGCCACCCTACCCATGTTCCTGATCCCAGCCCTCCTACTCTACACGCCTCTCGGCGGGAAGGACAGAAGCCCACAGGTTTTCAGCAGCCCTCTTAAAATGCTTATAGCCGCAGCCCTCGCCATAACGGTAAGATGCATCGCCATGGTAATCTTAAACTACTACTGGGCCATCCCCATCTTCGCAACCGTCTTCTTTGGAATATCCTTCGAAGAATTCTTCGAAAAACAGTTTGGAGGAGCCATTTGGGCCTTCATCTGGTATGTAGCCTCCATGAACTTAACCCAGGGAATAATAGATGTAGCCGTCTCTTGGGCTGTAGCCTTCAAAGGCAGGCTGGCAAGCCTTCTAGCAGGACAGCCGTAAACACATAAACAGCCGGGAAACCCTAAACTTTAATGATGAACTCCAACCTAACCTTCAAGCCCATATGGTTTGATTCGCTGGGAGCCAAATCTTCATGCACCCTAGTTGAGACCCCCAACATCAAAATTTTAATCGACCCAGGCGTAGCCGTCATGCATCCAGGCTTCCCAGCCTCAGACCTGGAAAAGTGGAAATGGTATGAGGAGGCTGAAAGAGCCATCAGGAAGGCGTCGAAGAAAGCCGAACTAGTAATAATATCCCACTACCATTACGACCATTTCATAGATTTCGACCCTCAAATCTACCGGGGGAAACTCATCGTAGCCAAAAATCCAAATCGATACATAAACGACTCCCAGCGGGGCAGAGCTGAAAACTTCTTTAACAACCTCTACCAAACCTTCGGGAAACTAGACCTCCAAGAGGTTTTAAAGCCGGCAAAAAAGGAAAACTTTCCCGACCCGGCGGACGGGCTGAAAATCTCCCTTAGAAAAGATTTCGGAGACTACAATGAGAGGAGGAAACAGCTTTTAAAGCAGGGTAAAAAATGGTTTAAGGCTAGGGCTGAAAAATGGAGTAAAACCTCGAGGATTCCTCCCCTCAAACTGGACGAGGTGGAAGTGAAATTTGACGATGTTGGAAGGCTTACCTTCGAGGGCACCGAGGTAAGGTTTGTAGGCCCACTTTTCCATGGAATAGAATATTCAAGGGTAGGCTGGGTTTTCGCCACCATAATAGAGTATGGGGGAGAAAAGCTTCTCCACACCTCAGACCTCAACGGCCCCATCATAGAAGACTATGCTCAATGGATAATCCGGGAGAAGCCCGACATTCTAATTCTCGACGGACCCATGACTTATATGCTGGGATACACTTTAAACCTAATTAATTTCCAGCGAACCCTGGAAAACGCCCTTGAAATAGTTGAGAAAGCCGAATGCAAGCTCATCATCTACGACCACCACCTGCCAAGAGAACCAAAATTCTATGAGAGAACGAAAACAGTATGGGAAAAAGCCCGGAAACTCGGAATTCAAATATATACCGCCTCGGAGCTTTTAGGCAAAAAGCCTGCCGTGCTCCGAAGCCTCAAAAAGTGAGCAAAATTATAATTGTATTGGTTGCACGTTTAAGCTTGGAGGGCTCCTCAAGTTTGGAGAGGGAAACTTTCAGAATAATCGGTATGGAAGGTGTAGACGTTAAAGGGGCGAAGCTTCTTGTAGGAATACCTGACGTAGGACTTGTGGGGGTAATCGCCACCTCTCATATTGTCCAATCCCTAAAAATGAAGGAATTAGGACATATAGATTCCGACGAGGTTCCCCCCATAGTGGTGATCCATGAAAACGAGCCTAAGTCGCCCATAAGATTTTACGGTGACGGAGGAAATCTGCTTGTCCTCACCACCGAAATAGTTTTGCCTCCCACAGCCATCTTCACGGTTTCCCGTGGAATAGCCCGCTGGGCGAAAAGCCAGGGAGTAGACCTGGTAATAGGGCTTACAGGCCTAGCCACCCCCAACAGGCTGGAAATAGAGAAGCCAGCCGTCTACGGGGTAGCTACAAACCCTGAAACAAGGCAGATCCTCGGGAAGGCTGGAATAAAACCTTTCGAGGAAGGCCTTCTAGTCGGAACCTACGCCACCCTGCTTAGGGAATGCCTCAGGGCAGAGCAGGCGAACCTGACGCTTCTAGCCGAAGCCCACCTTCAGTTTCCAGACCCCGGAGCCTCAGCCTCCATAATTGAAACCTTAAACAGCCTGTTAAACCTTAACGTTGATGTTGGAGAATTGCTAGATAAGGCTGAGGAGATCAGGGTTAAGGCTAGGGAGCTTATGAAGAGAACTCAAGAGCAGCTTAGAAGTCTCAAGAAGATTCAGGAGCAGGAGCTTCCAGGCATATACGTATAAGGGGGTGGATGGAGGTGGCTGAACGTAGAAGAAAATCTCTTTTCGACATCTTTGAGGAAATAGTCGGCCATATCGACAGGGTTATCGAGGAGCTTGTAGGCATAGAAATATGTGAATCTCCCCTTTGCGACGTTTCCAAGCGGGAACTCAAACCTTTAGTTCATGTTTACGAAACTGAAGATGAAGTTATAGTAACCATCGACCTACCCTACGTGCGCAAAGAGGACATTAAGCTTTCAGCTAGCGAAGACACCCTTAAAATTGAGGCTCCCATAAGGGAGCGGGTGAAACTGAGCCGTTGGGGACCCTACCAGCGGGAAGTAGAATTTGAATATTTCAGGAGAACCATCAAGCTTCCCTCCAACGTTGAGCCTGAAAGGGCTAAAGCCAAATTTAAAGACGGCATTCTCCAAGTTTTCCTGCCCAAGAAAATTTACGGGTACAGGATAGCCGTAGAATAGAGGCTGGAGGGGAAATTGTCTGAAGCCTACCGGAAGGCTGGAGTAGATGTTAAAGCTGAAGATGAAGCCTTAAGAAAGGTTGTGGAGGAATGCCATAAAACCTTCAGCTTCAGGGAGGGCCCCGGAAAGCCTGTAATCCCAATAGCCCACTTCGCAGGCATCGTCAAGCTTAACGGAAACAAAGGCCTAGCCGTAAAAACCGACGGGGTTGGAACCAAAGTTTTCATCGCCCAGCTCATGGACAAATACGACACTGTGGGGATAGACTGCGTAGCCATGAACGTAAACGACCTAATCTGCCTTGGAGCTGAACCCATAACCTTCATAGACTACATCGCCCTGCAAAAGCCAGACTCCCGACTCTTACACGAACTGGCAAAAGGCCTGGTTAAAGGGGCTGAACAGGCTGGAGTAACCATTGTAGGCGGAGAAATCGCTCAGCTTCCAGAAATGATTAGGGGGCAAAGGGAAGGCTTCGGCTTCGACCTAGTAGGAATGGCGGTAGGTCTCCTCGACCTCGACAAAATCATCGATGGAAGAAACATTTCTGAAGGCGACGTGGTCATCGGGCTGGAAAGCTCAGGCATCCACAGCAACGGTTTAACCCTAGCTAGGAAAATCCTGCTTGAGGAGGCTGGCCTAAACCTCCACGAGCCCGCTGAAGGCTTAGACAAACCTTTAGGAGAAGAGCTTCTAACCCCCACCAGAATCTACGTTAAAGAAGTATTATCCATGCTTAGGGCAGGCTTAAAAATTAAGGGGATGGCTCACCTCACTGGCAAAGGCATCCTAAACCTTGGACGTGTAGGGCCCAACTGCGGATACCTTCTCGAATGGCTGCCTGAACCTCAACCCATATTTAAGCTCATCCAAAAGCTTGGGAAACTTCCAGACAGCGAAATGTATCAAGTCTTCAATATGGGGGTGGGGTTCTGTCTCGTCGTAGAAAAGGAAGACGCTGAAGAAGCCTTAAGCCTGGCTGAAAAGCAGGGGTTGAAAGCTTGGATTCTGGGGAAAGCCGTTAGAGACCCTGAAAGGAAAATTGTTTTAAAGCCTAAAGGGTTGACGGCTATTGGAGGCCGCTTCATTTAAATTTGGAGCAAGCCTCTTAAAATTGAGGCTTAAAAGTTAAAGGTTTTCCTCAAGCCTTGGGGGGTAGTGGAGAAACCTTGGGGAAAATCAACGTGGCCATTGTAGGCGTTGGAAACTGTGCTTCATCCCTCATCCAAGGCGTCCACTACTATCGAAACGTGAAAGACGATGAGAAAGTTCCAGGCCTCATGCACACCGTCTTCGGAGAATACAGGATAAGAGACATAAACTTCGTAGCGGCCTTCGACGTGGACCCCAGAAAGGTTGGATTAGACCTAGCCCAAGCCATCTTCGCCGAACCCAACTGCACCGTGAAAATCTGTGATGTGCCACCTTTAGGGGTAACCGTTCAGCCCGGGCCCATCCTTGACGGGGTAGCCCCCACATGGAGGAAGCCTTCGCCGTAAAAAAAGAGAAATACGACCCTGTTGACGTGGTTGAGGTTTTAAAGGCTTCCAACGCTGACATGCTCATAAGCTATCTTCCCGTGGGGAGTTTTAAGGCCTCAAGGTTTTACGCTGAGGCGGCCTTAAAGGCTGGCTGCGCCTTTGTCAATGCCATTCCCGAATTTATAGCCTCCGACGAGAAGTGGGCTAGAAGGTTTGAGGAAGCCGGGATACCGGTGGCTGGAGACGACATTAAAAGCCAGATAGGGGCAACCATTCTCCACCGGACGCTGGTAAACCTGCTGGAAAGCCGCGGCGTAAAGGTTGAGGAAACCTACCAGCTCAACGTAGGAGGAAACACGGACTTCCTCAACATGACAGAGGAAGCCAGACTTAAAAGCAAGCGTATAAGCAAGACGGAAGCCGTAACCAGCCTTCTCCCCTACCAGGTTAAGGTTAGGATAGGCCCCTCCGACTACATACCCTTCCTCGGCGACAGGAAAATCTGCTACATCCACATTTCAGGCAGAAAATTCGGCGATGTGCCAGTAACCATAGATGCAAAGCTTTCCGTGGAGGATTCCCCAAACAGTGCGGGCATTATGGTGGACGTTATAAGGGCTGTGAGGATAGCCTTAGACAGGGAGATAGGGGGGCCTCTAATAAGCATATCCGCCTACGCCTTCAAGCATCCCCCCATCCAGGTTCCAGACCACATAGCCCGCCAGTGGGTTGAAGAATTCATCCAAGGGAAAAGGCCGAGATAAACCTCTATTAAGGAGCAAACCCTCATCTAACCTGACATTCCAATGGGAACAGAAACCCTGTGCAGCCTCTGCCACCGAAGGAAAGCCATCTTTTACAGGCCCTACTCAGGCGAAAGGCTCTGCAAAACCTGTTTCATCCACTCCATCGAACGTAAAGTTAAGAGGACCATTTCCCGCTACTCTATGTTTAAGCCAGACGACAGGATAGCCGTAGCCCTTTCAGGAGGGAAAGACAGCCTAGCCCTCCTCCACTTCCTCTACAGGCTTGAGAAAAACTTCCCTCAGGCTAAACTCTACGCCATAACAGTCGACGAGGGAATAGCCAACTACAGAGATGAAGCCGTTAAACATGCTAAGGAGGCCTGCGAAAAGCTGGGGGTCCCCCATCTAATCGTAAGTTTTAAGGAGCTTTACGGCTACACCCTCGACGAAATCGCTGAACAGCTGAAGGGTTTAGAAAAGCCTCCCACACCCTGCACCTACTGTGGAGTCCTGAGAAGGAAGGCCTTAAACCTTGCAGCCAGAAAGCTGGAAGCCACAAAGATAGCCACAGCCCACACCCTCGACGACGAGGTTCAAACCCTCCTCCTAAACCTTCTTCATGGAGACGTTTACAAGCTTGGAAGAATTGACCCTGAAACGCCTGAAGCTGAAGCCTTTATCCCCCGCGTGAAACCTTTCAGGGAAATCCCGGAAGAAGAAATAGCCTTCTACGCCTACCTTACAGGAGTGAAATTTCAATCCTACGTTTGCCCCTATGCACCTCAAGCGTTAAGAAGCGACATTAGAGAGTTTCTGAACAGGCTTGAAGCCCGCCATCCAGGCGTAAAATTCACCTTATACCACTCCTTCGAAAAACTGAAAAGCCTTGTCAGAGGCCAAATAAAGCCTTCCATAACCTCGTGCGCTAGATGCGGTGAACCATCCTCAAGAAGCCTCTGCGAAGCTTGCCTGCTCCTCGAAGAGCTGGAGAAAAGCAGAGTTAAAAACGGTTTAAAAGCAGATAAATAGCAGGAGGCCCTTTCAGCCCTTAAAAAGGGGAAGGTTGAAATCCGAGATGGCAAAGCTCGGAAAGGAGGAAGACGAAGGAAACCTGGAGTACAAGCTTAAACTAGTGAAGGTTCCCCCTGAACGTTTAGAAGAGTTAGCCAGCCAGCTCAAATATCGGCTTGAAGAAGGCATGGGGGAGGCCATCTACGAGCTAGGCGTAACCAACGAGGGGGAAATCCTAGGCCTAACCAGCCAAGACCTAGAGGAAACGCTTAAGACGCTTGAGGCTGCAGCCGCAAAGGTTGGAGCAAAAATAACCGTGGTTAGAAGAATCCACGGGAAAATGGGGGTGGCAGCCGAAGTCCTCATCCGAAGAACCAAAGAGGCTGAAAGCTTCCCCATCTGGATTTACCTCCCCGTTCTTGGAAACGTGGACTCTGGGAAGTCAAGTCTCGTAGGAGTGTTGGTCAGCGGCCAGCTGGACGATGGAAACGGAAGCGCCATGATGAAGGTTGCCCGATACCTCCACGAAATAAAGAGCCGGCGGACCTCCTCCATATCCTCTCACCCCCTAGGCTTCGACGAGCACGGCAGAATAGTAAACTACCAGCTAGCCTCCCCTTTCGACGAGGCTGAAATCTTCCTCAACTCGAGCAAAATAGTTGACTTCGTCGATTTAGGAGGCCATGAACGCTACTTCAAGACCACTCTGAAAGGAATAATGGGCCATCAGCCAGACTACTGCCTCATAACCGTGGCAGCCAACATGGGAATAAAACCCATGACCATTGAACATTTAAAGGTGGTTGTGGGTTTAAGGCTGCCCATGATTTTCGTGGTTACCAAGATAGACCTCGCACCCCACAAGGTTGAAAAGGTAATCCGGGACATTCAAAGCCTCGTCAAGCTTCCAAAGATAAACGCGATCCCCTTCCAGATTAAAAGCTTCGACGACGCGGTGGTGGCGGCGAAGGTTATGCCTTCAGGCAGGGTGGCCCCCATCTTCACGGTTTCTAACGTTACCGGGGAGGGCTTAGACCTTCTCCGCTACTTCCTAAACCTGCTCCCGCCTAGAAGCAGATGGAAAGAACAGGTGAACAAGCAGTTTCTCATGTATGTGGATGACGTTTTCAACGTTAGGGGAGTAGGCCCCGTAGTTTCAGGCCTCATCCTCCAAGGCGGAGTAATGGAAAACGATTACCTTCTTCTCGGGCCCCTACGCGACGGAAGCTTCCGCAACGTTAGAGTGAAATCCATCCACCTTAACAGAACCTTCGTAAAGTGTGCTGTAGCTGGAAGTGACGTATGCCTGGCCCTGGCAGGAGTTAAAATGGATGAGTTGCGGAAGGGAATGGTGTTGCTCAGCGCTGAGGCGAAACCTAGAGCTGTAAGAGAGTTTGAAGGGGAAGTCTTTATTCTCCACCATCCCACCACTATTAGGCCAGGCTACCAGGCCGTAATCCATGTTCACAGCGTCAGGCAGGCTGCAGAATTCATGGAGATCCACGGGAAACCTGTTCTACGCACAGGGGATAGAGCTAAAGTGCGGTTTGGCTTCCTTTACTGGCCTGAATATGTGGTGGAAGGCCAGAAGTTCGTTTTCAGGGAGGCTAACGCTAAGGGGATAGGCGTTATTACGCGTATTCTAGGCTGAAAAGGGCTGGTTTAACCTTATATAAGAGCCGGCTACTATTAAGACTGAAAGGCCGGCTTCCCTGTTAGGGTAATACCGCCACGGTTAGGTGGACTGAAAAATTAATAAAATTCACGTGGAGGAAGGGAAAATTTGGGTTTCGTGCCTCCAGGAGCCTATGACAGGGCCATAACAGTATTCTCCCCCGACGGCAGAATATTCCAGGTAGAATACGCTTTCGAACCCGTTAGGAAGGGAACCACAGCCATAGGTTTAGCCTGCGCTGGAGGAGCCATCCTAGCCGTCGAGGAAAGGCCCTTCTCCATCCTTCAAGATATGACGGTAGCCCAGAAACTTTTCCAGATAGATGAACATGTGGGAGCCGCCGTAGCAGGCCTCATGGGAGACGCCAGAATCCTCGTCGACCAGGCTAGAATCTACGCTCAAGCCAACAGACTCATGTATGACGAGCCAATAGACATCGAGATTCTCGGCAAAAGAGTTGGAGACATCGCCCAACTCTACACCCAGCATGCCGGAGTCCGACCCTTCGGAGCCTCCATAATCT
>Ga0164311_10001969_pt1 | contig 10410 bp, 23 predicted proteins | sample GuaBasSedimGuay2_FD_121796 | JGI IMG/M metagenome (GOLD analysis project Ga0164311, IMG submission 121796) | Subseafloor sediment microbial communities from Guaymas Basin, Gulf of California, Mexico - Guay2, Core 4569-9, 9-12 cm | ecosystem: Environmental > Aquatic > Marine > Hydrothermal vents... | reverse complement strand
CTCGGCGGGCAGTGTTGGAGCGGCCAGGCCCGCTTGCCGGTTGGCGACAACCTGGGCCATAACGCCAGGGGCATATTGGGATGCGCCGCCTGACAGGATGGTCAGGGAGGCGAGAAGGGCGAGGGCAGCCTGTATCATGCTAGTGCCCCTATTGCCGCCAGTGCCTCGTCTATCGAATTGACGATCATAGATGAACCGCACCACATTAAATGCCAGCCGGCCTCGGCAGGGGTCAGTTTGCCTTTCGTGTTGGGGTTTTTGATCTCCAACAAATAATTGACCCCCCTGAACCCGACCAATAAATCGGGGCAACCCTTTCCCACCTCGTGAAGATGCTGGACGGTTGCACCAGCGGCACGTAAGGCGGCTACAATTTCCGGTTGATTGTGGTCAATCTGCTTAGGCATCGCCCTCTCCTTTTTCTGCATTTCCCATGCCACCAAGAAACCCGATGCTACGGCTTCATCATAGGCCGCTCTAGCTTCCACTATGGCCTCGCCGCAGTTGGTTATGATCTCGTCGTAGGCCGCCCATGCTCTGGCCCTGGCCTCAGCGTAGATCGCTCTGGCCGCCGGCGTTTTTAAGCCGTGAAGCATCAGCCAGGCCATGTCCAGTTTCAACCTACGAGCACGTTGTATATTCTCCAGGTTGACCTCGGCCCCGTTCGGCCAAGCCTGAGCGAATATTGCTATTTGATCCTCGCACGCATTTAAACCCCTCAGCATCTCTTTCGTTATCATGTTTCACCACCTTACACGGGTGATTGTTTCGGAATATACTGCCAGAGAATATTATGCCAATCAGGGTTATCAACAAACCACTCGTTGGCCGCCTGCTGATCGTCAAATGTGACAAGGGCAACGTAGTTCCCCTTTGGCCCCTGGAGGAGGTAGATTGGTTGCCTGAATTTATGTGCCCGAAACCCCACTCCCAATATGCCCACATTATATAACGGTGAAAGATACGCACTGCCCATGTCCGCCTCTATTACCTGAGGCTTAATTGTCATTTTCATTTACCTCTCCTTTCTTCCTAGGGGCGCGGCCCGGTTCTGGCCTGGCCCAGCGGCTCACGTTTGCGGCAACAGCCTGCCTGAACGATGGTCGCCCCGGCGCTCCAGCCAATATCGCCATGCGCGCCCCCAGGGGCTTTAGCCGCCGCGCCGTCATTTTTGAGCACGTCCCCGCTGGCCGCCATAGAAACCAGCAGAGTATGCCGACACGAACGCGGCAGCTAAATTGTTAATCGGGTGTTGCTGTTGCACTGGCTTTCTCTTGGTGCAAGGCCAGTGTCATCCACAGTTGGCTTTTGGTGAATTTGTCGTCTTTCCACCAGCCGTCGCCGAGTTCGGCGGTCAGGGTATTGGCTACATGCCGCTGGGCCTTGTAATACGGCCACTGCTGGAGAGCAGCATCGTAAAATGAGCCGTCGTCAATCTCTAGCGCCTCAATATCGGGATTTTCCGGCGCATCATGAATTTCGGCGGGGTAGGGGCGGGGGAGAGACTTTTTCGGTCGGGGGGAATCAGCAACCTCGCCTGAATCTGATTCAGCAATCTCGGCTTCAACGATAATTGCTGGCGCGTCAATTGTTTCGACGCCCATATCCAGCTCATCGGGCGTGTAGACCACATTGCCCGCGAATACATCCGGGCAATACCACCGGACGCCGTTAGAGATAGCTCGTGAAAAAAGCAAATTGCGCGGAAACATCTCTAGCATCGAAGCTGGTTTACCGGGGGGGGTCATTGAGCCAACACCAGCTTTTTTGGCATCCTTAATAGTAAAGTGGCTTTCGCCGATTTTCTGGCCGTTCTCGAAAAAGGCAATCACACATTGCGTAGGGGTTAATTCCAGCAATCTGTAATCATAGCTGGGATGACCCTTGATAGCGGCGGCCATGAGATTAGCCCCTACTGACGGCTTGCCCTTGATGATGTTGATCCCGTTCATGCTGGCAAATGGCCCGAAGCCCATTTCTCGACCGGCCATGATCTTGACAATGGCCTGTGCTACATTGGCGGCGTCTTTGAAATAGCCGCTGGCGGCCATTGCTTTGCCGATGCGATTCACGTCGTCAAAATTTTGAATAAGGTTGCCTTGTTGTGCTACCAATGCTTTGTCATTATCATTCATCGCCTACCTCTCTCTCTGCTAATTTTTCTAATCTGTCCCACTCCTTGCCCATAAGCCGATCCCGTTCATATTCACCACGCGCCCAGTCCTCCTCGGAAAGGCCGTGGTGATGAACCACGTAGTAGTCGCTGTAGTCGCTCACAGGTTGCCCCCATGCCAGGCATGGCGGCGAGCGGCTTCCTCGGCGGCATCTATCTCGGCCAGCAGTGCATCGGCCCGCTGGCCAGTCTCGTTCATCTTGGCGGTTGCATTGGCCTTCTCGGCCTCCAGTGCCTTGATAATATCGGGCAGCGCAGCCAGCCGCAGCTTAGCATGGCGGATGGCTTGGATGAGGCGGAGTTCCTCGTTCGCCCAGTGCGAATTCTCTTCTAGCAGGGCGTTCAATTCTTTTTCGAGGTCTGTCATTGTCATCTTTACCCTCCTTTGCCAATTGAATTATCCTACACAGCTATTATACACGACAAATACAAATTTGTCAAAAAATTTAAGGTTGGGAGGGGGCCTCAAAAGATTCTCGATCAGGTGGTCGGGTTCAGCGATTTGTTAGGGAGCACATACCCATCTCCACGAAAATTTAATGCATATTTCCAATGAGATCGCCCGCACTCACAGACGATCTCATAAAACCTTACGCCAGGCTTGGTAAAGCGAGATTGAGGAGGTAGGTGATGATCCCACACGTGCAATCTACCGCACTTGCAACGAAACCGCCTGCTATTGTGGTGGTGCTGGATACTATAGCTCTCTGTCATTTGTCACCCCCAGTCCCCTAACTATTCGAGTTCAGCCGCGGCTCTATCTCAGATAAATCATTTTTTAGCTGCTCGATCTCACTCTGCAATTTATTGATTATCGAGCACAGTATAGCAACTCCACTCAGCGCAGCATTTGTATCATGTATGGAACATTCCTGAATTGTATTCCGCAATTCAGTTGGCGTCCATTTGCGATATATATCTAGATTGCTCATTTTCGACTTCCCTTCCGACCGCTCTCGGCGGCCTAACATCCGAGTTCAGCCGCACGCGGGTTTGCGGCTGGGCTCTGTGATTATGGCCGTGTTACCTCGCCGGCCTCAAAAGACACTCAATCAGCGTGTCGGCTGCAACGAGTTGTTAGGCCGCCCTTAGAACGCGAACTTATCCTCGAGCTGCTTTTTAATGGAAAGCGCTCGAGCCAAATCCTCGTCCATCGGGGCATCTCCCCGGTACTCCCCGTAGCGATACCACGGGCCGTGTGAGTACGAGCACGAATACCCCGGCCCGTCACAATGGTTGATATGGGTCATTTCATAAATCAATGACCCGCCAGGGTTTAGCAGGCGCATCGTCTCGCGCCCGTGCCCGTACCCGCTTTGCACTCCACTGCGGGACTCGTCATATAATAGGCCTAGTTGGCTCGCAATGAATTCGAGCCGACCGCGACACCATTTGGCCCATCCATCTCCTTTATCTCCCACATCGTCAGGCAACCCGAAGAATTGCCCGCCCTGGATGGTATACGGGCCAACAACCACGTATTCTGAGTTCAAGTCCAATTTCTTTGACATTTTATTCTCCTTTGCCGCTCTCGGCGGCCTAACATCCGAGTTCAGCCGCACGCGGGTTTGGCGGCTGCGCTCTGTGATTTATGGCCATGTTACCCCGCCGGCCTCAATTGAGATTCTCGATTAGCAGGTCGGCTGCAACGAGTTGTTAGACTGCGCTGAATTTCAATTGAGCCTCAACCCATTCAATTGCGTATGGCACACAATGTTTCCCGTGAAGTGGGCATTCTGGTATAGCCTCAAGTACACGAGTGCGCTCGGCCAAAACTTTTTCTGATGTAATGATATATTCGCGTAATTCATCAATTGTTGCTGTTTCCAAAAATATTCTTAGTCCTGCATCCATATAACCTCCAGCAGTCTAACAGTAAATAGGTGGATAATTGCATCTATAATATTATATATGATAATACCCAACCTGTCAAAAAATTTAAGGTTGGGCGTTCTCATTCCTCGTCAAAAAATGTCGCGGGATCAAGCGGCGTTTCGGCCAACGATTGCCGCCGCGCCTCCTCTAATTCTGCTTTTGTCCACTGGCTCTCATAAGGCGCCCCCTGGCCATTCCGGCCATTACCTCCTGGCAAAACGGAATTTACCAGTGATTGCGGCCCAGCCACGGTAAAGCCCCCGTCGAAATTGCGCCGGAACGCTCTGATAGCCCCTAGCGTCCGCTCCTTGTCCCCATCGAAATTATCCAGTAGCAGCGCGGCCCCCGCCCGCCATTTATCAATTTGCTGCCGGGCCATTTCTGCTGTATTGGCATTGTGGCTCTCTTTTACCACGGGCAACCGGCAGGGGAATTGCCTGGCCACTAATTCGCAAACGGCCCACACGTCCGGGGAGGCACGGCCCCAACCCGCCGGAAGGCCGTTTGATTTTGCCTGGCGCTTGTGGGCGGATACCAATCCCGATAACGGATCGCTGCCAAATTTCCTCTGTAATTCAGAGAGGGGTGTGGGTTTTGAGGGGGGGGAAGAAATCGGCGCGGAAGCGCCGGTATTCTCTGTGTTATTCTCTGGCTGTTCTATGGTAGTCTCTGGTATTGGTGATGTCATTTTGACATGATCCATTTTGTCATTTTGACATGATCCATTTTGCCATTTTGACAAAATGGATTTTGTCATTTTGACATGATCATCATCATCGCAGAGTTCCAGTTTTTGCAAAGCCTCATAATCTATCGAATACCAAAGCGTGCGATCATAGCCCCGCCGGTTGTATTTGGCTGTCTTTACCAGGCCCAGGTTCCGGAGCTCTGTCAGCGCGCGCCAGACTGTGCTCTCTGACCACCACGGAAAATTTTCTGTCCATTCCGCTTTGGTGTTGTATACCCACCACTGGCCATCTCTGTAGTGGTCGAGCTTTCCGGCATTTTGATACGTGATCAGCCAATAATGAATTTGCTGGATCACGATAGCCGCGTTGAGGCCGATTTGAGCGGCCAGGCGGGGAAGTACCATAATTGGCCGGTCGTCAATCAGCAGTTTGCTATGGTTTGTCATGGTTGTTTCCTTTCTAAAACAAAAACCATCACTCTTGGGTGTCTCGTGTCCCGCAGCGGTTTCCCGATAGGGAGGGATAGGCCACGAGACACCCAAGAAGGATGGTTCGTTTCCCCATCAATTAGGCCCGCTACAGCCCGCGCTTCTTTTTCTCGCGCTAGGCGGGTTGTCCCGCCTAGCTATTATGATACCACAACTCGCCGGATTTGTCAAGAGGCGTTTTCATTTTGCCCCTCTCTGCCGCATCACGTCATCGCGCCAAAGCAGGGCCATCGCCTCCTCTGGGGTAATCTCGCCGGACAAAACCAGCGGCATGGCCTCGATAACGTCTTGGTGCGCGGCGGTGATGCTATAGCCGCCGATGGGCAACCCCCGCCTGTTGTGTTTCACTTTGTATATGCCGCTGGCGTAGTTATTTGCGCCTATTTTCTCAGCAGCTATCTTTAACGCACTGTGTGCTTGTTTCGCTGTCGTCTTTGCCATGTTGCGCCTCTGGATACATTATCCCGATAGCTATTTCCCCCACCGTCCAGAGAATAGCGTCGCCCAGGGCAGCGTCTTCTGGATTCGAGAAATCGAGTTCTGCCAGGGCAGCATTGACGGTTGCGGGCGCAATGAGATCATGCATGGTAGGGGGCATCGATCTATCTCCGTGTCATTCGTCTGTACAACTCTAAAATCCAGTTCAGTGGTGCGAACAGATACCAGATCATGCTACTCCTCTCTGTCACACCCGTACCCCATACCCCATGAGGGCAGGCGCGGTATCGATCCGCGACGGGGCTATCATCCCGTGCCACCTGGCCAAGCCCACGCTTGAGGCCCGCCTGCCTGCTGGCAGTTTTAACGGCGCGGGCCAGACCGTGTTAGTCCTCAGGCTTCCACCACGGCAGCAGAAATTGCGCCGTTTCGGGGTAGGCCACCAGGAGACGGTACTTCAGACCGTCCCTCAATTTGCCGTACCCTCGCATGACATACCTTGCGTATGACAATGAGCACACACCGTCGTTTGCCAGGTCTTGGGGGGTGATGCCGTTGTCTTTCAAAAACTGAAATAGTTGTGCGTTTGACATTTTTGACCTCTTTCTAATCGCGCCTACTACCGCCCAAGCCTCGGACGGCCCCCACCACCACCAGCCTGTGGCCTTTCAGCCTTCCGGCTGGCATCCCGTGCCCCTCGGCGCGTGAGTTTTTGCTCAAATTCCCATACATCCCGAATAGCACCGGCCCACTGGAAATGCTCTCGCATCATTGCACGAATTTCTTCCAGATCATTTTGCCGAGCCAGCTTTTTTGCTTTCTTGATCATCTTTGCATATTCAGTCATGGTTTCTCCGTGGCCTCTGCGCGGTGCGGAAGCCGTGCAGAGACGAGGAAAATTCCTCGCCCCACACGAATACACCATCCCGATAGACCGCCCATGCCACACGGGGCCAATGCCCCGTAAGGCCATGAATTGCGGCCAGCACATGCACCGCCAATATGGACGCGCCGGGCAAGGCCACGTAATGGCCCTGTAGCACAGCGGGTGCGGCGGCGTCAGCAATTGCCTGGGCAGTTTCCAGCATGGCCTCTTTGTTGTCAAAAGCCACGTTGGGGATGTTGGCGACGCCGACCACTTCAATATCATCTTGGACAATTTTATGGCCGCTTGCGTTGAAAAGTTTCATTACAAATCTCCCCCGCACTCGGCGCAGCGGTATGTGTGTTCGCCGATTTTGTATGTGGCCACATAGTGGCCACAGTTTTCGCACCAGAGTACTTTGTCACACGGTTTGATTTTCTCGTCCATTTTGTTCTCCTTTAATAGCTTCTAATTTCCGCCCATCTTTCGACGGTGTCCAGGGCCTCGCGTAAACTTCGGCCCAAAAACCAATCCTGGCCATTTGAGCGATGCCAGCCATTTTGCATCGTAGCGGGGGAATACCCCTTCCAAACTTTCCCGATTTTCAGATCGTTGTCCCTCAGAGCCTTTTCGATCTTCTTTTTTGCACTCATCTTTTTTATCCTTTCTTAGTGTTGGGGGTCAATGAATCCCCATTTGCGAACGTCCCATCCAAATTGACGCCAGTTTGGATCGATAGCATCTAATTCCTCATCTGTCATCTGTGCCGGATTCTTTCTTGGCCTTCTTGTTCGTTGGGGATATGGTTCTTGCGGCTCCAAACTTGTCTTCCCGTCCGCCCATATACTTATTCCCATTTCCATCATTTCCGCCGGTGTCATTTTTTTTTCGTCCATTTCTATCTCCTTCCATCTTTGCAAAAGGCCACCAGCTTTTTGACGGCAGCCTCGCCGGATGGTGCTACCACTACCCACCGGCGAGCACCATCCAGTTCGCTGTTGGCGAGTTGGACGATTTCGTTGGTGTGTTGCTTGAATTTTTCTCCAATTTCAGTTGCGGGGATTGCGTAAATATCTCCCCTGTCTTTGTTGCCGCTGACGTACCATAAGTCGCGCTTATTCTTGAATGACATTTTCTTTCTCCTTATTCGCCGAATCTGGCGATGTCTTCCAGATACATTGACCATTCTGTTTTGAGAGCCTCCTCCACATCGTGGAGGGTATCCAGCCCCTGGGCAATATAGTGGGCTTTGTCGGCCAGATTGGTATTATAGGCTCTTAGGTGAGGGCGGTTCTTTTCCACCAGCTTATCCATCTGGTAGTATACCCAGCCCGCTTTGTAATTGCGGGCCTTCTGGGTGGCCACTAGTTGTCCTATTCGATTGATTATTTGATGGGGCTTTATTTGCTTGGTCACTTTCCTATCTCCCTATCTCTCTGTTTGATTTGACAACATTATAACACAGATTTATAAGTTTGTCAAGGGTTTTCGAGACCAATTTACGCAAAATTTACAAATTCCACTAATTCTTTAAGGTTTGGCAACGAGTTGCCGTCTAACAACTCACTGGAGCCGACCAGGCTATCGAGTGCTGATATTGATTGACGCGCAGGGAGCCTAAGAAGCGCGCTTTCTGCCGCTAGGTGGCATAGCTCCCCCGCCTGGCGGCTCAGTTCGCAGTCCGTTAGGCGGCAACAAAAAAGCCCCGCCTGTGCGGAAGCGGAGCTAGAGGATAAAGATAGTGTTTAATCATCCAGGTAAATTTTCCTTGCGCTTTCCTTATAAAGCCGGTAGCCATACCCGGCGGCGGCATCTACCACGGTTGCGTTGTATCCACAACCGTTCGCAATTCTGGCGGCGCGGCGGGCCATTTTCGGCGTCAATGGTTCATCTGCTAAAATGCCATTCAGTTCTACGGTTACGGCTTGCGTGTTTCCGCGCGGGCCGTAAATTACACGTAATTGTTTTTGATTCATTTGCCTACTCCTTTTACCAGTCTAGTCCCGGATAACTTTTCGCTAGAAAATTGATTGTTTTTGAAATGCGCTCGTCTGGTGATTTGGCGTTCCATTCGGCCCGCTGGCGTTCGCGCCGCGCCAATTCTTCAGCGGTTGCTTTCCGTAACGTGTGCAACCACATTTTGTCAATGCCGTACTCACCTTGTATCTCGGCTTCGGTATCTAAAACACTAGTGATAATGTACCACTCGCCCGCTAAACTTTCGTACCACTCGCCCACTTGGAATTTTCTGCTATTTGCGTAGTATGTGCTACCGTTTGGTGATTTTACTCTTTGCATTTTCTGCTCTCCCTTTGCAATATCATTTGATTTGACAACATTATAACATAGGTTTACAAATTTGTCAAGGGTTTTCGAGACCAATTTACAAATCCTGCTAATTTTTTAAGGTTACTTATCGTAAACTTGACAAAATGCGTCATATTTGGTATACTATAGGCACTATCTCTCCTTTGCGTCGTGGGCCGCCACTGCAATTGCGGCGCATCGCGGCCCACGACAGACAAAACCAATGGCTCGTCATCGAGGACACAAGGGTTCACCCTTCCGCCAACCGGCTACTCGTTGGCGGGCCATTTTGCAAAATGCGGAGGCGTAAAATGGAATTAAACGAGCTTTTATCATGGATATTGAGCGGTGGTGGGGCGGGGATCATTGCCTACTGGCTAATGGATCACCTGCCTTTTTTGATCCAACTCTCAAGCGAATACAAGCGATACGCCAGCCTGATAATCGCTGGCATTTTGGCTGTGGCGGGCTATCTGGTCGCTGTCAGCATGGGCTACCAGCCGCAACCGGAAACAATCAAGGCGTGGGTTGAGACATTATTCAGCGTCATCGGCGTGGCTATCGGCCTAAGCCAATTCATCCACGGGAGACGCAGATTGAGGATACAGCGATAGGGGATAATTCCCGTCGCTGTTTTCATTGCCACGGGACTGGCCGCAACCCAAAGCATCCGGCGGGCCAATGCCTATACTGTTGGGGGACGGGATACAAAATAGAGATTCGAGGAGCATCTGGGTATCCTAAAATGCAGCCACAACAGAAAAATAGCCGCTCTGATAACAGACACCCACGCGGGCCACAAGCAGGGTTTGCTTAGCTCTGACACGGTTTTGATCCGCGAGGATGATGAGGGGCAGATAGAGGAATGGACGCCTGAGCCGGGGAAAACGCAGGCGTATTTGTGGCCGCTGTACAAGAGCCACGTCAAGAAATTAAAAAAAATTGCAGGCCGTGACGAGATTTTCCTCTTTCACCTGGGCGACATCACCCAGGGGACAAAATATTGCGAGGAGGGCCTGCCAGGGGTGACTCTCGCTGACCAGCGAATCATCGCGGCGGAGAATATGTCGCCCCTGCTGGAATTGCCCAATGTGAAAAAAGCGCGCTTTATCACCGGCACGCCCGTTCACGTCCCGGATTCCGCTGAAGCACGTATAGCACACGTGCTGGCGCAATCGACTGGCAAAGATATTCGTAGCTATCATCACGCCCGCGTGACGATTGACGGCGCAATTCTTGACCTGGCCCACCACGGTGCTTATCCTGGAAGCCGTGATTGGCTCACAGGCAACGTGGCACTATTCCATTTGAGGGATAGAATTTACAGGGATAGGCGCGCCGGAAAGCGGCCCGCCGATGTGTATGCCTACGGGCATTTCCACGAGTGGGTGCACGTATTATTGGAGGATACCTGGCGCGGGGAGACCAGGATTCACCATCTGCTGATTGTGCCCTCATATTGTGGTCTTGGTGGTTACGGGCGCAAGGCGACGCGATCCGTTCCGACGCTCACCAACGGCCTGGCGGCTATCGAGATCGTGAGCGACAAAATCGGGCATATCCAGGGGATCAGGG
>Ga0164311_10001968_pt1 | contig 10413 bp, 17 predicted proteins | sample GuaBasSedimGuay2_FD_121796 | JGI IMG/M metagenome (GOLD analysis project Ga0164311, IMG submission 121796) | Subseafloor sediment microbial communities from Guaymas Basin, Gulf of California, Mexico - Guay2, Core 4569-9, 9-12 cm | ecosystem: Environmental > Aquatic > Marine > Hydrothermal vents... | reverse complement strand
GTTATCTCGGTGGACACGGAGCGGCGTAAGTACTACAAGGAGGTTAAGCTCCCTGCACGCGTAAAGCCTGATACGGCTAAGGCTTCCTATAAGAATGGTGTATTGGAGGTTAAGCTGGAGAAGCTGGAGAAGGGCAGGGAGCGCGGGACGAGGATCGTGGTAGAGTAATCTCTTTAACCCTCCGGTCCCCCTCGATAGCGGAGGTTTTCGCTGTGTATATTCCACGGCGGAAGAAGGCTTCAAGGAAGTACAGGGGGACGCGTAGCTGCGGCTGGGGTAGGATAGCTCAGCATAGGAGGAGCGGTAGGAAGGGTGGGAGGGGACATGCAGGGATGCATAAGCATAAGTGGAGCTGGGTGTTGAAGTATGCGAGGGGCTACTTCGGTAAGAGAGGTTTCAAGCGTCCTCTTGAAGTGACGTGGCGTTACCCTGAGGTTAACGTAAGCCAGCTTGAGGAGCTGGCTAATAGGATGGATAAGGAAGGTCTTCTTGAGACCTATGAAGGTAAGCCTCTACTAGACGGCTTTAAACTGGGCTTCCTGAAAGTGTTGGGTGAAGGTAGGGTTACGAGGCCTTTGGTGGTTAAGGCTCAATCATTCACGGAGAGGGCTATGGAGAAGATAAAGGCTGCTGGAGGACAGGTGATTCAGGGCCCCTGATGGTCGGTGAGCGATGGCTAAAGCATTAGAGCTCATTGAACCCACCTTACGCTTCCTCCCTGAGGTAAAGAGGCCTAAACGCAGGGTTAGTTTCAGGACTAAGCTGTTCTGGACAGGCATGGTGCTGACCATATACTTCATCATGTGCCAGGTCCCTCTCTTCGGGATAGCGGAGCGCGGCCGACTGGCAGAGTTCTTGTTCATGAACATTATCTTCGCTGCTAGGAACGGCACTCTCATGCAGCTGGGCATAGGCCCTATCGTGACGGCCGGCTTAATCATGCAGCTTCTAGTAGGCTCTAGGCTCCTGGAGATCGATCTCTCGGACCCCCATGAGAGGGCGCTGTTCACCGGCGCTCAGAAGCTGCTATCTATCATAGTGACGGCAGTCGAGGCCTTCGTCTTCATAATCGCCGGCTTCTTCGGCCCTATGACTCCCAGCAACCAGGTGGCGGTTTTCCTTCAGCTCTTCGCCGCTGGCATCGTGATAATCCTGCTTGATGAAATGGTTCAGGCGGGTTGGGGGCTCGGTAGTGGAGTGAGCCTTTTCATAGCGGCTGGTGTTTCTCAACATGTTTTCTGGGGGCTTTTCTCTCCGCTAGCGGTGCCTGAGCGTGGAGGTGAACCTCTAGGAGCTATACTAGCGTTTGGCCACTCAATTCTACGTGGAGACGTGTTGAGTAGCTTCAACCGTTACCCCTTCCCTGATATGACTGGCTTCTTAGCCATGTTGGCTGTGCTCTTTATCGTCCTCTACTTTGAGACGGTTAGGGTTGAGGTGCCTGTCTCCTTTACTAGGTATGGCGGTATCAGGGCTAATGTACCCTTAAAGTTCCTCTACGTCTCAAACATCCCAGTCATCCTGGCTGGAGCGCTCTACGCTAACCTTCAAGTGATAAGCCAAATAGTGTGGTCTAAGTGGAACCCAACCAACACCAACCCTATCTTAAACCTCTTGGGCACGTTTAACATGACTGATAGAGGCCCTGTCCCTATGGGAGGGCTGGTCTACTACCTATCGCCTCCGAGGGGCTTGATCGCTCTTCAGAGCCCTGAAGGTGCGATCCATGTACTGATATACACGGTAATGCTTTGCCTGCTATGCGTGTTCTTCGCCATCGCCTGGGTGGAGTCCTCGGGTATGTCGGCTAAAGATCAAGCGGAACAGCTGGTTAGAGCTGGGCTCCAGGTGCCTGGCTTTAGGCAGTCACCCAAGATCTTAGAGAAGCTGCTTCAGCGCTACGTGTCTTCGCTAACCATCATAAGCGGCCTCTTCATAGGTTTGCTGGCTGCCTTCGCTGACCTCCTAGGTGCCATCGGCTCAGGGATAGGTATTTTGTTAACGGTTGAGATACTTTACCAGTACTATGAGATTATAGCGAGGGAGCAGGCCATGGAGATGTACCCGATGCTTGAAAAAATATTAGGAAGGTAAGTTAGCTTAGGTTTTCAAGGAGGGGGTCTTAGGGATGTTCGAGTTCTTGCAGGGCTTAAGCGAATGGATTAAACAGGCGCTGGGCGTGTGGGCGGAGCCTCCGCTATCAGCAGTAACCATCGTCCTGATATGCGCTGGGCTGACCCTTTTCCACTTCGGGATCCAGAGGGCCATGGTCAACGTTGAGGAGCTAGCTGAGCAATATAGGGAAGTAGCTGAGTGGAGGAGGGAGTTTTTTAGGGCTAGGAAGAGCGGCGACAAGAAGCTTATGTCCAAGTTGATGAAGAAGCAGGCCTACATTAATAAGCTCAACGCGGAGATCATGGCTAAGTCCATGAAGCCCATGATGATATACCTCATCCCTTTCTGGATACTCTTCCTCATCCTCGTCAACGTATTCCCTGGCTACGTAGCCTTCTTCCCCCTCTTGGACAGAGGCATCCCCTTCATCTACTGGTACCTTATAGCTAACGGAGGCGTAGTGCCTATATTTCAGAGGCTACTAGGCCTCTCCTACACTAGTACCGATTGAAGGTGTGTGGGATGCCTAGGCCTGGGTTAAGGGTGTGCTCCAAGAAGAAGGTGAAGGTTAAACTGCCGGGAGGCGGTACTGCGGTGCACTATAAACGAGAGAAGCCTAAGCCAGCTAAATGTGCAATATGCGGTGCACAGCTAGGAGGGGTTCCACGCCTACTACCTCATGAGCTTAGAGCTTTACCTAAGAGTTCACGTAGACCGACGAGGCCCTATGGAGGCTACCTCTGCCCTTCATGTTTAAAGCTTGGGCTTCAAAGAGCAATCTTGGGGCAGAAGAAGTGAAGAAGCTAGTTATCGCGGTGAGTGGTCAGCCAGGATCTGGGAAGACAACCTACGCCAAGATTATATCCGAGAAGCTTGGGCTGCGCCATGTTTCCTCGGGGCAACTTTTCAGGAAGATGGCGGAGGAGCGTGGCTTAAGCCTCTTAGAGCTCCACCGTCAAGCCGAGCTTGACCCCTCGATAGACCTTGAGGTTGATGAGGCGGTCTATCGAGCAGCTATGGAGGGAGGCGTAGTTATCGATAGTCACTTAGCTGGCTGGCTGCTTAGGGACGTGGCGGACGTCAAGGTTTTCTTCACCGCTCCCTTAATGGTCAGGGCGGAGCGCATAGCCAAAAGAGATGGTTTAAGTCAAGCTGAGGCTCTACGCCAGGTAGTGAAGAGGGAGGAGAGCAATAGGAGAAGGTACCTCGAGCTCTATGGTATCGATACCTCAGATCTATCCGTTTTCGACCTAGTTATTAACACAGCTAAGTGGGGCAAGGAGGAGGTAGCCAACGTGGTGTTAAGCCTCATAGCTCTGCTAGCCGAATCGAGGGTAGGAGGAGCAGGTTTAAAACCCTCTCTTTGAAGGTGGTAGAGGGCTAAAGGAGGGTATGCCTTGCCGTCGATCGAGGTGGGTAGGATTTGCGTCAAGACGACGGGGCGTGAAGCTGGGTTAAAGTGCGTGATAGTTGACTTAATAGATGACAACTTCGCGTTGGTCACTGGGCCCAAGGAGATCAGTGGAGTTAAGCGTAGAAGGGCTAACATTAAGCACCTTATACCCCTCGAGGACACGGTTAAGGTTTCAAAGGGAGCTTCTGACGACGAGGTTAAGCGGGCGTTGGAGGCTGAGGGTAAGCTGAACTTCATGAAGGTTAAGGTTAAACCTCAACTGGCTTAGTGAAGCTAAAGCTTATCAAGCAGCTTCATGTCTTTTCGCAGGGTGCATCGATGCACGAGTACTTGGTTAAAGATGAGGAGGAGCCTCTCTGGGGTTATGGTTGTAGACCCGAGGAGAGGACCATCCAGCAGCACTTGGAGAAAGGGGTCATTAACCTGGATAAGCCTCCTGGCCCAACTAGCCATGAAGTGACCGCTTGGGTTAAGCGAATATTGGGTGTGGAGAGGGCTGGGCATGGAGGGACCCTAGAGCCTCATCGAGGAGGCGGGGTTATCCTAAGGTTACAGGGATCCTGCCCATAGCCCTTAATAAAGCTAGGAAGCTGCTCTGGTTGATGTCCAAGGTGTCCAAGGAGTACATCTGCTTGATGCAGCTTCATGGAGCAGTCCCCGAAGACCAAGTCAAGAAGGTTTGCAGTGAGTTTACAGGCCCTATCTACCAGAAACCTCCTCTGAGAGCCTCGGTGAAGAGGAGGCTTAGGGTTAGGCGTATCTACGAACTTAAAGTGCTGGAGGTTCAAGGAAACCTCGTGCTCATGCAAGTACACTGTGAAGCCGGGACTTATGTCAGGAAGCTTTGCCACGATATAGGCCTCATACTTGGCGTGGGGGCTCACATGAAGGAGCTTAGACGTACGCGAAGCGGCTCCTTTAAAGAGGATTCTACGCTGGTTACCCTTCACGACCTTAAAGATGCCTATGATCTATGGAGGGAGACCGGAGACGAGGCTTGGCTTAGGAGGGCTGTGCAGCCTATGGAGAAGGTTGTGGAGGAAGTACCTAAGATAGTGGTTAGAGACACGGCGGTTGACGCCATATGTCACGGCGCTAGCTTAGCCGCCCCAGGAGTACTAAGGTTAACGAGCGATATCAAGAAAGGCTCTGAAGTAGCGTTGATGACCCAGAAAGGGGAGTTAGTAGCGTTAGCCTCAGCCTTAATGTCAGCGGAGGAGATTTTAGAGGCTGAACATGGCTTAGTGGCTAGGACCACTAGGGTGATCATGGAGCCTGGGACTTACCCTCCTCTATGGAGGAAGAGTAAAACGACGTAAAGCTTTATATGAAGCTGAGCGGCTCTCCATCATGCCGGGGTGCCCGAGATAGGTCGAAGGGGTAGGCCTGGAGAGGCGTCCCCCGTATAGCCTATGGTCCTTTACGGGCCTCGTGGGTTCAAGTCCCACCCCCGGCGTACCTAGTTTGTACCTGGTGATGGACGCCTAGCTCCGCATGTAGGAAAGGCTTTATTAACATCCCCCCTTCTTCCCTCCCTGCAAGGAAGGGGTTAAGGCGGGAATGAGTGCAGGAGGAGAGTTTAGGCACATAGTTAGGATAGCTGGGTTAGACGTAGATGGGACTCTTAAGGTTGTACATGGTTTAGCCCTTATCAGAGGGGTTGGGCTCAACTTAGCCAGAATAATCCTTAGGACGGCTGGGATAGACCCTAACATGAGGGTTGGCTACCTCACAGATCAAAACGTAAAGAAGATAGAAGAAGTGCTGGCAGATCCATTAAAGCACGGTATCCCGAGCTGGGTTTTGAATAGGCAACGTGACCCTCAAACGGGCGATGACCTACATCTGATAGGCGCTGACTGGGAGTTTGCGGTTAAGAGCGACATCGACTTCATGAAGAAGATAAAGTGTTGGAGAGGACTTAGACATGCTTGGGGGTTAAAGGTTAGAGGACAGAGGACTAGGACGACAGGCCGTAAGGGAAGAACTATTGGAGTTGCTAGGAAGCCTAAGTGAGGTGGCTTGACGTGGGTGACCCTAAGCGGCAGCGTAAGAAATGGCGTGGCCCTCGCCACCCTTGGAGACGTGAGGTCCTCCAGCAGGAGCTCGAGCTTCTAGGCAAGTACGGTTTAAGGAATAAGCATGAACTGTGGAAGGCGAAGTACATCATCGAGAAGATCCGCTACCAAGCCAGGCGGCTCCTAGCCATGGCCGACGAGGAGAGGAGGTGCCAGCTAATAGAGAAACTTGTCAAGATGAACCTTCTCCCCCCAGGGGCGACGCTCGACGATGTCCTTAGCCTTACCGTCAACGACCTACTGGAAAGGAGGCTGCAGACTGTAGTTTACAGGAAGGGATTAGCTAAAACTATCCATCAAGCCCGTCAACTCATAACTCACGGCCACATAGCTATAGGGGACCAAGTGGTTTCTTGTCCAGGCTATATCGTCGGCCGCGATGAAGAGGATAAGGTTTGCTACTCGCCGCGAAGCGTCTACGCCTCGCTTCCTCCTAGCTAAGTTGGAGGTGCAGGTTGATGTCAGGTCTTAAATGGGGTATAGCTCACATTTACTCGAGCTTCAACAACACTTTAATCCTGATAACTGACTTGACAGGCGCTGAGACGATAGCTAAAGCCTCTGGGGGCATGGTAGTCAAGGCTGATAGGGAAAAGCCTTCCCCCTACGCAGCCATGTTGGCGGCTACTAGAGCTGCTCATCAAGCTTTGGAGAAGGGCATAAACGCGGTCCACATAAGGGTTAGAGCGGCAGGAGGAAGCGGCCCTAAAACTCCCGGTCCTGGCGCACAGGCAGCTATAAGAGCCTTAGCTATGGCTGGGCTTTTTATCGGGCAGATCGAGGATGTAACCCCTCTGCCGCATGACCATATTAGGAGGCCTGGAGGTAGAAGGGGTAGGAGGGTATAGCTTAAACTACACCTAAAGGTGGACGTGTTGGAGATAACTGTATTAGAGCTCGACGACTTCAAGGCACGCTTCATCGTGAGAGGGGTTAATGTAGCTTTTATCAACGCGCTCAGGAGGATTATGATAGCTGAAGTGCCCTGCATGGCCATAGATGAAGTAGCCATCATAGAGAACTCCTCAGTGCTCTACGACGAGATTTTGGCGCATCGGTTAGCCATGATACCTCTGAAGACACCTAAAGACGGCTACGTTATGTCGAAGGAGTGTAAATGCGGTGGGGCAGGCTGCTCACTCTGCCAGGCTAGGTTATACTTGGACGTTAAGTGGGAGGGGGAAGGAGCTAAAACGGTCTACTCAGGCGACCTGAAACCTGAGGATCCAGAAGTAGCGCCGGTCTACGATAACATCCCTATCGTTAAGCTTAGCCAAGGTCAAAGCATCGTGCTTGAAGCCTACGCCACGTTAGGGCTAGGAAAAGACCATGCTAAGTGGCAGCCCACATCGGCTTGTGCCTATAAGTACATGCCTGTCATAGCGGTGGACCTCTCACTGTGTGATGGATGCGGTGCCTGCGTCGAGAGCTGCCCTAAAGGATTGCTGAAGCTTTCAGAAGGCTCGGTGAAGGTCTCCAATGTAGTGGACTGTACTTTATGTAGGGAGTGCGAGAGGGTTTGTGAAAAAGGAGCTTTGAAGGTTGGATGGGATGAATCCACCTTCGTCTTTCTCGTTGAGTCCACTGGTACCCTTAAGGTCTCAGATATAGTGTTAAAGGCGGTCCACGTGTTAAGGGCTAAGGCTGAGGAGTTTAATTTTCAACTTTCTAAGATGACTGGAGGTGGCTAAAGTGGAGGTTAAGGCCACTAACCCTCAGCTAAGGTCGCTGATTTACTTTCTGAGAAAGGCTTGGAGGGCTAATGGGGCTAGGATATGGCTTGACGTAGCTAGAAGGCTAGCTAAACCTAGGAGGAAGCGAGTAGCGGTCAACCTAAGCCGTATCAACAGGTATACTGAGGAGGGCGATGTAGTCGTCGTGCCGGGTAAAGTGTTGGGCGCAGGTTCTCTAGACCACCCTGTCACGGTGGCTGCCTTCAGCTTCTCCAAGAAGGCTAAGGAGAAGATTGAGGACGCTAGAGGAAGATGGTTGACGATAAAGGAGCTGGTTAAGCTAAACCCTAAAGGGTCTAGGGTCAAGATTATGAGGTGACCTCGTTGAGCACCGTGGTGATAGATGCCTCCAACCTTATCCTGGGCAGGATGGCTAGCCACGTAGCTAAGAGGCTACTAGCTGGCGAGAGAATAGTGATTGTAAACGCTGAGAAGGCTGTGATTTCAGGAAGTAAGAAGAGCATCGTGGAGGAGTATAAGGATCATGTGCTCGCTAAGAGGAGGCTTAAGGACCCTGAGAAAGGGCCTAAGAAAATCAGGAGGCCGGACTTAATAGTTAAGTTAACGGTAAGGGGTATGCTACCCTACAAGAAACCAAGGGGGCTTGAGGCCTACAAGAGGTTAAAGGTTTACATAGGTGTGCCTAGGGAGTATGAAGGGTCACCTATGATCAAGGTGGAGGAGGCTGACGCCTCTAAGCTATCACTACGAAAGTTCATGACAGTGGGTGAGCTGGCGGCTCTTTTCGGCTGGCCTCCTCCTAAGGCTTAAAAGCCTCCGTGAAGCATGAGCTAGGGGGGTTTAGAGCTGGCTAAACAGGTCCTTGTGATCTCAGGAAAACGGAAGACAGCTATTGCTAGGGCTGTATTTAAGCCGGGCAGGGGCAGGGTCTACATAAACGGAATCCCCTTGGAAATTTATCAGCCTGAGATGGCCAGGTTGAAGATAATGGAACCTCTACTTCTCGTTGGCGACGATCTTCGCAACACTGTGGATATTAAGGTGGATGTGAAGGGTGGAGGCTTCATGGGGCAGGCCGTAGCGGCTAGGATAGCCATTGCCAGGGGCTTTGTGAAGTGGTTTGAAAAGCCCGAACTCGAGAAGGTTTTCATGGAGTATGATAGACACATGCTCGTAGGGGATCCTCGCCAAGCCGAGCCTAAGAAGCCTAGAGGAAGGTCGGCAAGAGCCAAGAGGCAGAAGTCTTATCGTTAATCAACTTTGTCCTAGAATCTTCATATAGTGGTACGTAAAGCCGTAGAAGATTCGGAATTCTATGTACATTCTTGGCATTACAAGGCCGATATCATGGAATAACGCTGCTGTCTAGATTAAGGATGGTGAACTGATCGCGGCTGTTGAGGAAGAGCGCTTCATAGGCATTAAGCACGCGCCTAGAGTTCGCCCCTATCAACGCTATCAAGTTTTGCTTAAAAACCCTGGAATTCGTCCTGATGAACTATACTACATCGCAGTCTTTTTTCTTCTAAGCTTCGCGTAGAGAGCTTAAACTTAATTCTATAACGTTGCTCTTTAAAGTTGGCCTTGCGTCAACATTCCCGCCGTAGTGGACTTTAATGGACTTTAAAGCAACGTACCCACGTTTCATCACTTTGCTCTACCACACTATTTCTTAGAGCCTCTTCATCATGTTAACCTCTACGTCTATCTCATGTGAACAACGTAGAGGGCCCTGCTTCTGTCACCTCGATGTTAACGACGTCACGGCTATGCCGCTCTTACAATATTAAAGCTTTCATGCAACGTCACCGTAAAATTTATATCCATCGCAAGCGCTAGCTTGCACCATTGATGCAGAATGGGCGAGGTTCTTATAGATGCTTATCGGCTCTCATTAAAGGAAGTAAACGCCAGGATAAGGGAGGCTATCGCTAAGGGCTTTAAGGTTAAGGTTAAGAACGCTGAAAGAGTCTATGGGTTGGCAGCGGGGATTGATGGTGGCGAGGTTGAGGTTGAAGGTAATATCGGAGAACGCGCAGCAATGTTAATAGGTAGAAGAGAGCAGAAAGAGCGCGGTGAAATGGGGCCTAAAATAGTAATCAATGGTAACGCGGGAGCATACTTGGCAGACAACGCGTGGGCCGGTGAAGTGGTAGTTAGGGGCTCCGCAGGCAATCATATAGGTGTATACGCATATGGGGGTACGGTGGTGGTTTACGGAGACGCGGGCGATGGTGTAGGTCAGCTATTAAAGGGGGCAACGGTGATAGTTGACGGCTCAGTGGGCGATAGTGTAGGGCTCTACATGGTAGGTGGTACGGTAGTGATTACCGGGGATGCAGGTGAAGCTTTAGGGGATTGGATCGTTGGGGGTGAAATTTTCATAGCTGGTGAGTGTAAAGGTCTAGGAAATAACGCCCAAGAGGTAAGCTTAACAGATCAAGATAGGGAGAAGCTTAAAGCGCTACTAGGTAAATACGGCATAAATACCAATGTCGAGGGATTTAGGAAGATCATACCTATCAAGTTGAGACCGTTTTATGGCTAGGTGCAGGCTCGTATGGCGCACCCGCTTTATGCTAAGATCGTAGGTAAGCGTTATGGAGCGAGTATATACAAGGCTGTCCTAGAGGAAATAAGGTATAGGGCTGAGACCGGGAAATATATTATTAGAGGCTTTGGCTACAGCGGTAAACTACCAGACTTTGATGACTTGCAGTTGGTGCCTGTCCATGGGCTGGGCACGCCGCCACCGGTCGATCAGTATAGGGAGAGCGTCGACACAACGGTAACCATCGGTAATGGTAGAGTTAAGAGGCCTATCAAACTGAAGACTCCAATAATGATAGGTGCCATGAGCTATGGCGCCACCAGCAGGGAGTTTAAGCTGGCATGCGCTAAGGCAGCCAACCTGGTTGGTACAGCCTCAAACACTGGGGAAGGTGGCATGGTTGCTGAGAGAGCGGAGGATGGTAGGATTAAGTGGCTAGAGTATGAGTATGTTAAGCCTAACGGCTACCTCTTAGTACAGTTTGCGTCTGGTAGATGGGGCGTATCAGTAGAGTACCTCATTAACTCAGATGGCATAGAGATCAAGTACGGTCAAGGAGCT
>Ga0164311_10001967_pt1 | contig 10415 bp, 15 predicted proteins | sample GuaBasSedimGuay2_FD_121796 | JGI IMG/M metagenome (GOLD analysis project Ga0164311, IMG submission 121796) | Subseafloor sediment microbial communities from Guaymas Basin, Gulf of California, Mexico - Guay2, Core 4569-9, 9-12 cm | ecosystem: Environmental > Aquatic > Marine > Hydrothermal vents... | reverse complement strand
TGCGGCCGTGTCACCACCGCATCGACGACCGCTTGTTTGGCGAGCTGTGCGGCCGCCAGAGCGGCCATCGCGTTAACCCCGAACCCTTGATCGGTAAACGGCATTTGTCCGCACCCAGTGCGTTTACGGACCTTTCGCGCTGTCAAAATCGCCGGGTTCAGTGCCGCGATATCCGGCAGGTCCGCCACATACCCGCCGGTGTCCTTAATCCAGTTCCAAAAGCATCGGCGCAGCTTGGCCGCATCGTGCGTCGTCCCCAGCACCGCCTGGCCGTGCGTTTTCTCATTGCCCACATCCAGCCATAAACACTGCTCCGCATCGGCGACAATTTTCCGCGACGCCAGCGTATCGGTCGCCGTGATCACCAGGTCGGTACCGAACGCCGTGTCAGGCATTGATGACCGCTGAATATACCCGCCCACAATCTCAATCGGCAACCCGAACCGACCGCTCAATCGCAGCCCCAGCGCCTCGGCCTTGTTCTGGCCGATCTCGTGCGGTTCGAAGTTCTGCCGCCAGATATTGCCTTGCTCAACCACATCGCCGTCAGCCAGCACCAGCGAACAGTCCAGCTTGACCCCGGCGATCATCCGGCACAGGTGTTCAGCCAGAAACGCCCCCGTCCCGCCGCAGCCAACCAGCAGGATCTTACCCACCGACCCAACCGCCATCGCCTTGGTTTTAGTTTTTAAGCAGCTCGCCATAAGTGGTCACTTTCTTCAGCACCGAAAACGGCACCTTGCCTTTTGTTTGTTTAATCGCGTGCCAGATATTGCGATACGGCTTAGCCGTCCGCATGGGCCCATCGAGGGTGTGATCAGAAAACAGCGAATCGATATACGCAACCTCAAACGCCTCGGCCGCCGGCCTGTTCGCCAACGGCGTCATCGCCACATCGCCCATGCACACATTGCCGTCAGCGTACATATTCGGCAACGGCGCCACATACAGCGGCGTCGTCTTTTTCAGTGTGCCGCAAAACGCCAGAACGCGGTTGACCTTCGTCCACTGATCGCCCGTCCGCGTCATCTCCGCCAACAGATTCGGCATCCGCATCACAGGGTGATAGGTCCGCTTGCCAATTTGGACGGTGATCGGTGTTTTCTTCGCCTTCCGCACCACCAGCACCCGCTGGGCGCCGCCGGCAGTCGTCCCGGTCGCCACCACCGACCCGCTCAAATCCTGCCAGACCGTCGAGCCTGCGGCCGCCGCTGAGAACATCCGAACCACCTCGCCGGCCGTTACAATGCGGCGTTTAACCCGATGACCGTCAAAGATCGATGCAACGATGGTCTCCTCAAACACATCGACCGCGGCCACCCTCTTTTGTGTCTTGACGCGGCTCATACCTTGACTCTCGCTTTCTTTCTCTCTGGAATGGCCGTCAGGTGCGGGCGCGTTTGAACCAGCTCATTGAGCCGAACCGCCAGGGCCGACCAGAACCGCTCGGCATCCGCATTGCAGTCCCGGATCAATGGATCAACAACATCGATCATCGCCCCAACATCCCGACACATAATCAGCAGGCAGTCAAAACCAGCCACACTCGGTTCCAAATCAACTCGGCACTGATCATAATCACCGACGCTGATATAAGGGTAGTTGTATTCAGACAGCACCCTCAGCGCTGCCGCCCACGGTTCGTCCATAAAATCAAACTGCTTTTTAATCAGGATATTATGAAAAACGGTCGTGACGGTATGAATCTGCACCACGGACTGGCCGTTTTTTTCGCAGGTCTCAATGAAGATCTCCGGCATGTTAAAATCATATACATCGTCATTGAAAAGGCAGTTATTATCCAGAAATTCCAACAGAACCACATAATCATCCGTCTCGCTGTCAATATTGTACAACGGAAGATACGCCGCTGAGAAAAACGGTTCATTGTAAAGATCGCCAAACAGACATTCCAGCGTGATCCCGTTACTGATTTCCTTCAGATGACCCTCAAACGCCTTAACGACCGGCCAGTCCATCGGATCGCCTGTCAATGGATGATCGATCTCCGGCGGCTGTTTGTGTTCGGCCAGCCACGCCTGCGCCGCCTGGCAGAACGGCTGCCAGTACAAAACGCCCGCATCAACGCACACGCCGTGGGGCCGCTTGGGCCGCCGCCGCGTCAGGTCCCGCAGCGATACCGGACACGGCGACGGCATCAATACCGCAGCCGACCGATCCAGGTGCCCCGTTTGCAGAGCGAATCGGGCATCCGAATCGCCGTAGGGATCGATCTCGTCGGACTCGATCAGTTCCCGCATCGTTTTGGGAAACTGATCGCGCATGGCGGCCGTACTGCCTGCCGGTTCGTACCCGCCATCGCCGACAATCTTGATGACCGCTTTTGCAATCGCAGCATTCATCCCTTTTTCCCCAGGTTGACCTTGGCGATGTAGTCGTCGCCTTTTTTCTCGAGCTTGGCATTATTCAGCTCCGCCATCCCCGCCGCCTGCAGGGAGGCCAGCGTCTCTTCGGCGGTCGCCCCTTCAGGGATCGGGTACTTTTTTCCATCGTGAATGATATTCGCCATCGTTAAATCTCCTTTGTTTTTGGGTTTTTATGCTTTGTAGTTAAAAGCATAAAATCGCGTTGACGGATTACTTTTTAGCGTCTTTTTTCTGAGCCGTTTTCTTCTTGACAGGCTTCGGCTGGCACTTCTTCAACAGCTTAATCACTTTGGCCGTGTTTTCGGCAGGCAGCTCAATCGGCAAGTCTTTGACTTTGACCATATAGACTTCCGTCTTGTCACCTGGCTTTGTTTTGTGGTCCATCCGGATTGTTATGATCCCGGATATCGTTAACTGGCCATTTCCATCGATACCAATCATGCCAGGAACCCCGATCATGCCAGGAACCGCTTTGAGCTTCTCCGCCGCCTTGGCGTTCTTTTTTTGTTCCGGCGATACAACCGGCGGCGATTGACTCCGGTTCGGGCTGATATCGTCGGGGTCGGTTCGGATGTTTGTCGGCTCACGCGGCGGCGTTTTCTCCGGCGTCGTCGCCGGCCCGGGATCCGGTAGCTCTGGGCCCTTTGTGGTTTCTTCAACAAGTACCCGGGCCTCTTTTTCACCCATAATCGGCCCGACCGTCGGCGCGATCTGCCGGGCCAGTTGAATCTGATCCGACGGCGACAATCCGGTCAGCAAGTGCGCCTGATGAATCGGCAACGGGTAAAACGCCCGCTCGATCATCCGCTGGACCGCCGGCTCCAGATCCAGCAGCTTCATTCGCCGCAGCACGGTATCATCTGAGACCCCGAACACCCCGGCGATCTGTGCCGTCGTTTGTCCGAGTTCGCTTAGCCGCTGCATCCCGCGGGCCTCTTCCATCGGCCGCGGCGTTCGTCTGCGGATATTCTCAATCATATGCATCCGGGCAGCGTGTACCGAGTCCACACCCTGAAAAATCTTACACTCGACCTGCTTGATCCCGGCCTTCTTCAATGCCGTCACCCGCTGCTGTCCGGCAATTAAGTGATATTCTTCGTCGCCGGTCTGGTTGACCAGCACCGGCACCAGTTGGCCGTCCTGAGCCATTGAGTTACCCAGCTCAAACAGCGTTTTTTCTTCCAGTTCCGCGAACACATTAAATCCGGCATCGATGATGATGTCCTCGATGAATAATTCGCCATAGTCTGCTTGTACCGTTGTCATTGTCCTTGCCTTTCTGTAGTATTTCTGTTTTTTTTCCCAACCACATCGAACATCCGCCGGGACCGGCGACCCATCATCACCGCGATCTCCGCATCGAGCAGATAGCCGCTATAGGCCACCATTCCCCGCACGATCAGTTGGTTAACAAAATCCATCATATCCATCGGCGTCCGGCCGCTCATAAACTCAACCTGGCAGTACCGGTCATACTGGCCTTCCATGGCCGCCGCCACCGACGGCTGGATCATCAGATCCCGAACCTTTGATTTTTCCCGTCCCATCTCGCATTCTCCTTACTGAATCGACCGCGTTCCCCACGGCCGCCAATTCGGGTTTTTTTCAAGCATCGCATCATCGAGCTGATCCATCGCCTCTGTGTAGTACGCCAGCGAAAAGACGCCGATTCCGGCGTCGGCTTCACGGAACCGCTGGCGAATCTGCGTCAGTTCAAATCCACTCGGCGGCCAGCTCACATCGAGTCCCAACCGCACGTCACCGGGACATAAAAACACACCGGAGCCAGGCATTCGCCATTGAGACCGTCCCAGGCACTGCACGGCGATTTCGTCATCGAGCACACGCTTGCCCGCCGCAGGGCCGGTCCCTGTTCGTCGTCGACCGGTTCGCCAAACAATTGATCGGCGGTAACCGGTTCGGATTGGGTCAATTGTTTTTCCATGTCTCTTCCTGACCGGCAACCTGTGCGATCATCGCGTCGCTAAACCCCATCGACCGCAGGTCCAGCACCATCCGCACCGCCGGCGGCAGATACCCGCAGCACACCAACGGCACCGAGACGATGAGCTTTTTTTTCTTATCTGAAAAGAAGACGGCCCCGTCCGGATGACCCGCTTCCGCCGGCAGCAAAACGCCGCCGCCGGCGTGGGCGGATTTGGAGGGGGGTAAAAGAGTACGGATCGTCCTTCCGATCCACACACCAATTCGTTTCGCAAGTCCATTTGCCATGATTCACTCCTTTAATTCGTGTCGGCCTTTGATTTCCGCGTCTCAAAAAACTCGTTAAATTGTGGATACATCCGCATAAACTTACGGGCATAGCACGCGGTAAAATTATTGTTCAGCTTAAAATGGCCCTTTTTGCCGTGGCGGTCGATCAGTCGATACCGCACATGTTCAAACACCGCTTTGGCCCCGTAATGCTCGAATCCCTTACCGATCAGCCAGAGCGTTTGATACTCAAACGCCGGCCAGATCGCCGGGTGATCTGCATCGTACTGCTCAAACTCCGTCACCCGCGGGATCGGCTGCATAAACAACGGCAGCTGGCATGTGGCGGTCCCTGAATCCATTCATTCGCCTTTTGGATAATCCAACGTCGGCGGCTGCCCGGGCTTCCAACCGTATTTTGAGAGTTTGCGGGGTAGTAAAGGTCCCGGGACCAAACCCCATGGTAGCCATCTCATTTTGCGCCGCCGTCCGTCGGTTTCCGTCTTCAGTTTTCAAAAAGTTGCCCGCCCGGACCAACCGGGCGAGCGTAGCTATTGGCCTGCCAACAAGGCAGACTTCTGAGTTGCGTTATTGACCCCGGCAGGACTCGAACCTGCATATTTCCGGTTTTGCATTTTCGCGAGGATTTATTTTTGCACCTCTTTATGCTACGGGGTCGGGTGCGGCGGGCTTATCTGGCGGCCCGATTTGCATGGGCGAACCAACGCACGGATGGCTTACCGTTGCCGCCGCATTATTCAGTTTTCAAAAAAGCCGGGTGACTCTCAAACCACCCGGCTTCGGAGGGGAGAAAACTTTTATTTTAACTCCATAAGGTTCCGCACAGGCCGACGACGGAGAGGGTAGTAACCCGTTGCGAACCCGCACGGACCTATAGAAGGAGCTTCATAACAAAAGGCCCCTGCGAAGGAGGGCGCAGGGGCCCGAGGTGTTTGCGTCAGCAAACGCAAATTTCGTGGAGATTTTGTGAAAAACTTGAAATGACTTGATAAAATTAAAAAAATTCAGCTTACGACTGACCGACCATTTAATGAGTTTCTAATGAGCACCAAACGAAAATCAAGTTCAGCGCCTGCCTTACAAGCAGGGGGTCACAGGTTCAAGTCCTGTAGCGCCCACTAAACGCGGCTTGGCGCGCGTTTTGCAGGTATTGCTGACGTGGGCGAACGTAATGGTCATACGTCGTCCGCACCGAACTGTGGCCTGCGATCTTTTGCAACTCGTGAGGTTGCAGGCCATTTTCAGCCATTACCGTCAAGCAGGTTCCCCGCAAGGCGTGAAAAGTACGATATTCCACGCCGGCGCGCTGGCAAATGCTTTTGAACGTCCGTGTAAAATTCCGGACCGGACACCGCCGCTGGTCGTGCGGCAGCTTTCCCTTCCGATCCAATCCAATCACATAACGATACCGAACCGGCGGCACACAGATATACGGCTGATAATCCGGCAACTGTGCGTGTAACCGCAACAGGAACTGCTCACACAGCCCGTTGATCGGTACCTGCCTGGACTCGTGATCCTTAATCGACCACGCCCAGGTACTCGGTGTGCGTTTCTTCGGTCGGATCGTAATCGACCCGTTCTGGTAATCAATCTCCGACACGGTCAGGTTCATGATCTCACCGCGCCGCATCCCGGCGGTCGCCGCCAACACCACGATCAACCGCCATCGGTCATCCGGACAGGCCCGCAGGATCGCCTCGATCTGGCCATCTTCATACGGGGTGTGCCCTTTCCGCGATTCCTTCAACGGCTTCAATGACCGGGCGGGGCTTTTCTCCAGCACCTCGATATCAACAAGCCAGTTGAAAAACGCTTTGCCGCAGCGAACATACATATTCACCGTCGTCGGCGACACCGGGTGTCCGTTGATCTGCCGCCGCGACATGAACAGGCCAAACCGCTGGGCATCCAGAACCGTGTAACTGTCCACGTCCCGGTCGGCCAGACGGCGGATCCACCGCTCGATCGCTTTTCGGTAAAGGGCCTCCGTGCTGTCGGATTTCGGATTGAGTTCCAGGAACTCTCGAAACAACACACTCACTTTATTTGCTGACATAAACACCTCTCTTTCCGCCAGCCAATCGTAAGCTGGCCCCATTGTAACCAAAGCAGGTGCTCAAGTCAACTGAGCTAACACCTCTATTCATTTTTCAAAGAGCAAAACCGCTGTTTATTGCTTATTTATCCGCTTTTTGCCTCAAATTTGCCGCACCAGTCGTTTTTCGCTGTATCCGGCCAAAGCATCACTAACGGCTCGGATCCTGTCCATGTCACCCCATCCGCCAGAACCGTCGGCGGATTGAGTCGGCAGAGTCCACGGGTGGTTGTTTTTTTATTGGGATCCCAAAACGCACAATTTTCGCATTTTCGCTCCATGCGTGGGGGTGATACCGGCAAACCGTGATCATGTGGGCCCACTGGCATTATACGCCCTCCTCGGAATTTTCTTGACATTGACCAACGGATGTGGTAGCTTTTTCTCCCGCTTCACGGAGGAACGCTTCTAAAACATCTTTTACAGGTTTTCGCTGACGGATCGCCCGCTCTTTGATAAACCGCACAAATTCAGGATGGCTTTTTTCGTTGACAAGGAAGTATTCGTCAGTGTCGACATCGGTGAATAACTCCATTATTGACTCGTTTTCAACCGATTCGTACACCAGACACCCAACAGCCGTAGGGGATAGCTTTCTCAGCGCAACCAGTCCGGCAGAAATCGTATTTTTGAGCCTATAGATGGTTTTGAGCTTCTTGAGTGTAGGATATAGGAAATCTGTTACGATGACCGTGGTTTTTCTCTGCATGTCCTTTGCCTTTGCCAATTTCGCCGTCCTTAACTGATGTGAGTAATGTTGTTTTATTTTGAATATACATATACTTCGGCTATCTACAACATAAATCTGTACGGATTTGTACGAATCTGTACAGATGTGTACCTAAGTATTTCCTATAAAAACACTTGTGTATTAAAAAAAATAAAATAAAATCGCAACCATGGGAAGAATTGAATCATATTTGTATGAGAGTACATGGAAGTTGGCAAACCATTACGCCCGACTATGGGATGTAAAGACAGCCATGTCCGCGGGTATTATAGCCCTTGACATGTTATCTCCGGAACAACGGGAAAAGGCACTGTCAATAGTCAAGCGTGGCCCATTTAATGAAATCAACAAGACGGCCGAGGATTTGCTCAGTGAGTCTGACCTGTCTCATCCGAATGCCGGACGATCCGCAGCCGAGGCCGTTGACGATGAAAATGTTGCTGCCGGCGGCGGCGCATCCGGAAAAGCAGGGAAGAAAGATAGGCATGGTCTTCGCATTGGATGACAATCTCGATCAACTCAATCTTAACGCGGTCCATAAATCACCCCCTGAGGCGGTTTCTATCGGCCCGCCCTATAAAACATAACATATAAAACAGGATAAAGAATGCCGAAGTTCCGCATCCCAGGTGAAGGCAAAAAAACCGGCCGAGCGAGGAGCAAAGTTTACACCGCCGACACTCTCGAAGATGCACTTGAACAGGCGTATGCGGACGAAACCATTGTTGATATCGCCGCCGCCGAGGAACTACCCGGGGCGAAAGCAACAGAGAAACAAAAACGCTTGTGTAGTGAACTCGGCATTCGATTCCCAGATGACACTTCAAGGGAATATATGACCAATCTGATCGACCAATCTTTAACAATCCCAAAAATCCGGAAACGGTATGAGCGACTTCCACCAACAAAAAATCAATTGGGGTTCGCCAAAGAACTCGGTATCGAAGTACCAAAAAAGATTTCAAGAAATCAACTTAGTGCGTTAATCGATGAAGTTCTTGACGAAGAAGACACCGCAATGGACGAATGGGAAGAGCAGGAACGAGACGATTATGGAAGATTCATAAAACAGGAGAATTCAATGAAGAAACAACAACCGACCTGCCAATTGTGCGGCGGAGTGATGAAAAAGAAAAGCGTTGGACGCAGCTTCCTTGTGGCGGCATTCTTTGGGCTGTGTTTTATCGTTATCGGTATCCTGTTATGCTTGACGGGTGTCGGGGCCCTGTTTGGGATTCCGCTGATCCTGATCGGCCTGTTCTATGGCAGCAAACGCCGCAAGGTGCTAAAGTGCGTTGACTGCGGCGGGTTGATCGACAGAGGATAAAAACAGGCGGTCGACTGGGTTCGTCGCCGCCCGTGTGAACGCCCGCCGGTTAACGGGCATGAAGTGCATCGCTTTGGCGTTGTTTACCAGTCAATGACGGCGCCAGCCGGTGGAATCAGCGTTCCGCCGAAACATTCGATATCAGATCCTGCGGCAATGCTGATATTGCGGTTGTAATTATTCAGGTCTGCTTTTGCGGCGGGCCACAATTCGCTGATTTTAGAGCCGTCGCCGATCACCTTGCTGTACCCGGAATTTATTAAAACACCGGCATTGAGTGTGCCGCCGTACAAAATGAACTGGTTAATCGTCGATTGATTTGTGGCGGCCATTTGCCAGGTAAATGTCCCGCCGGCAAAAAGACTCATCACATCAACCACCGCACTGGCAATGGCGGTCATGTCTTCATGGCCCCAGTTAAAACTACCGCTGTAAATATCCAGCGCGGCAACATCGGAATTCCAGGAACACGAGCCATTATTGATCGTTACCGACGCATCTGTTGTTGTCTTAGCGTTGGTGATCCCGGAGCCGCCGGAGACTTTCGCCGATCTGCCCGAGACCGTCAATGAAGTGATCGCCGTATCGTCATCGATATACAACCGGCCGTCAAACACAAGAACCAAGGCCCACAGCCCGACATTGGACGCATCGTTTTCCAGCGATGCGAGATGGACCGTTGTCTGTGTATTGCTGAGCACGACTTTTCCACAACCCGCATCGTTTCCGGTGCCCGCTGACAGTTTGAGGTAATATGTACCCGTCCCGTCGATCACAATGTCGTCGCCGTCGACCTCGATCTCAAGATATTCACCGGCGGTGCCGATATCGCCGTCAAAGTCAGAGGAAACATAAAGCCCCGCCCGATCCGGCGTGCCGGTGCCGGCGGCGTCGGTGTTCACATCAGCCGCCTGTTTGTTTCCGCCCGAATCGTTGGCGGCTCGACTGTTAAAGCAAACACTGTCGCCGGCGGCCGGCTTGGCCGTGTCGCTGCCATCAGATACGAGTTTCCAATTACTTTCGTCTGTCGTTACCGTTTCTGTCCCGGCAAAGGTTTCCCCGGCGTAGGTTTCGGTAATCACCAGCTTATTCGCCGTTGTCGCCGCGTCCAGCGTGTAGGTTCCGTTATAGTTGGTTGTTCCGGCAATCACGACCGATTCACCGGCGGCAAAGATCGTCCCCGTTACCGGAATCCCGACCAGCCCGCCGCCCTCATCGGTGGCCGCCGCATTATCAATCGTGTCGGCTTTCGCACTGTCCCACGCCCAATCCCCCGCATTATTCGTCGATCCGCCAAACCAGTATTTCTCAGCCATTGTCAATCTCCTATTCTTGCCACCTATCCAGTGGACATTTTTCGTTTATCACATAGCTTTTCGCTGGCAGCCAGCACTTGCACGCCCGGCAAAACAGCTTTCGGCCTTTTTCGTACTCCTGCTTTGGCAAGAGCGGCCAGCTTGTTAAATCCTCAATCTCGGCAAAGAACTTCTTCTTGCCGCCGTTGCCATCGACCCACGCCCAATACTCACTCCATGTCAGCCAAGTACACTGCTCGCACTGGCGGCACACCATAAGTCGGCTGCGGGATGCGGCGATCCTCTCTTTCGGCAACAGCTTCATCTTATCCATCGCCATAGC
>Ga0164311_10001966_pt1 | contig 10421 bp, 15 predicted proteins | sample GuaBasSedimGuay2_FD_121796 | JGI IMG/M metagenome (GOLD analysis project Ga0164311, IMG submission 121796) | Subseafloor sediment microbial communities from Guaymas Basin, Gulf of California, Mexico - Guay2, Core 4569-9, 9-12 cm | ecosystem: Environmental > Aquatic > Marine > Hydrothermal vents... | reverse complement strand
TATATAACCCCTCTCACTCTAACACATAGCAGTGATGAAGCTGTGGCGATGAAGTCGATGAACAGAGTGAGGTGGATGCCACACCGAGCTCGCTCAGGTGTTCCCCAAGGCTCTCATAGCAACAATGTGCAGGTGCGAAGGATGAGCTATGAGGGTCGAAAGGAGCGCTTGAGCGTCCGCCTGGGATGAGCCTGAATGTGTTAAGTTATGTGAGATGTGGGCGACCAGGGAAGAGAAAGTGATTGAACAATTCACACACCAATCACAACCTCAGAAGAGACAGAAGCGACAACAGCAGCCCCACAGCTCACAACCCTCGTAAACCTCGCAGACAACGCTCTCTGAGTTTGAGGCTCGTGAGATGATAAAGAGGGTGAGGAGCATCTTGGAAGGCTACTGAGTCTGCCCCGCTACGAGCATCTCACACAACTCTTTCAATTTTTCCGCCGGCATGACGATTTTAGCTCTACCGATGTCGTAAATCTTAACGAAACCTAACGCCTCAAACTCATAAGCGATTTTTCTTGTCGTTTGATGCGACAGCCTCAAAGAATGCGAAATCTGCGATAGGCTATGCGGTGCGTCGTTTTCGCACAGAAAAGCGAGGAATTTTCTGCGGTTTTCAGGTATGAGCGCTACGAGTTCTTTCATTTCAGCTCTCTGATTAAGATTTTAGTAGGTAGGTAAGTTCCACGGTAGTAAGGTCTGTAAGAAGAATTGACATAATACAGCACCTTGTTTGAGTTATAGAAGTCTCCTGTATGGAGTCTTAGAACACGATCCTTCCATCTTTCAAAATGCTCTATGGGATCCTCCGTCCAAAACCGCCGCTCATCATAACCCCCCGGCAGCGGATTTACAACATAATAACCTTTAAAGTCACTATAAGGATTTCCAAGTGAGAGTGAGGGATAACTAATGACCTCGCTTGTCTTGACCCACAAATTTACAATGGTCCCGCTTGTGTAAGGGAATGGACGAGAGTAAGGACATGCATAAGCATCATAATCCCAATTTACATTTGTGGATGACGCCCAGAGTCTTAGCTCAATCGTATCGCCAGCAGAAACATCGTAGTAAAAAGCAGAAATTGTCCAATAATAGTTTGCATCAACAGAAAAAGAACCCGTTGAGAGTGAAGAGCCATTTTTAAGCATTCTCCAATAAACGGTCTGTGATGCACTGTCTGTGTTCTGTCCCCCAGCATACACGTATGCGAGATATGTTATTGTCGGTATGTTCGGCGAATCGTTGAGTTTGACAACAGGCAAATCCGCCTCCGCAAGCGTTATGGAAATCTGCGAATCCGTAGGCTCCGATGTCGGCAGCGATGTCGGCGTGCTTTGTAAATTCTCAACGGCGTCCTTTAGTTCTATCGTTATGATTTTCACTGCTTCCCACTTTTCTGCGCTTATTATCGTCATCTTTCCATCTCTTTTAATCCTGCCTCTTCTTCTTCCTCTTTTAACCTAATCTCTCTCAGTCTCGACAAAACCTCAGACGAGAAGAAATCCTTAGGCTCCACTTCTATGCTCAATTCTTCATTTAAGCGATGGTAAGTCCATGATTTCCACTTGAAGTCCTTGATGAATTTCTCCGCGTCTTTCTCGCTTAAACCCTTGAAATCTAAAACTACTCTCATACCTTGACACCTGAGTAGCCGATCAGTCTTGCGTTTGCGGAGTCTAAGTTCTTCACTTGCAGATATTTCGTCTCGTTTACGGGAAATCGCAGATTAGTCCAAGCGCCGTTGCCAGTAGCGGAATCAAATTTGATTGCGTTTGTGCCATCCGTGTGGTATATTTCAACATCATACTCATGCGTTATGACTAAGATTATCCACTCTTCGCCTGTCGGTGGCTTAATATCTAAAGTTCCGTCTGCGGCAACCGAGACTATATCCGCCACAACCGTCATCGCTCACCACCTTACAACACTAAGCTCATGACGATGATTTCTTTCTTTATGTCTTCGTAGTGCTTTCCGTCAACAGTGTCGGCATCTTCTGCGCTATCCACCTTCTGATTCTCATTCACATCATATACCTTTTTCCGCATCACATCAGGCACATAGCCCATTGCTCCCACTCACCTTAGAATATGAACCAGTTTGTTCCGTCGCTGACATATTCATAAGCCTCATTCTGCTGTGAAATTGTGTGCGAAGAAGCACCATCAATTGTCTCGGTGCCTAACGGTTGCACAGTCACCGTGTTTGAGGTTGAATCAACCTTTTTTACCCGCACTCTCACACCATTAGAGGGCGACGGGAGTGTTATAGTCACTGCTCCACCTGAGGCATCAACAGCTAATGCTTCGCCGTCAGCAGCGGTGTAATTTGCACTTACGCTTTTGACAGTCCACCCGCTCGGTGCGGGCGCCCACTGCGGATTTGCGCCTGCACCTTGCGTTTGCAGGAACTGACCTGCCGTGCCTGCTGGCAGTCTTGCGACATTTCCTGTGCCATCTACATAGAAAATGTCGCCCTGCGCAATGTCTGCGGGAATCTTTAGCACATTGCCCGCTGCGGTGCCTGCATCTGCGCCATCTACCTTGTCGGAATCGTCAACGAGATTGTCTTCGTTCGCATCATAAACAGGCTTTGTCATCCACTTCGGATGATATGCCATTTCCCCTCACACCTCCTTTTCTCCCTTCTTTCTCTTATTACAATATAAACCATTCGGAGCCGTTACAGTAGAATGCATAAGCCTCATACTGCGTTTTCAGCGTTTTTGTTGTCGCACCATCAATCTTAGAAGTGCCCGCATCCACGATAACTTCATTTGCAGTGTCATCAACTTTCTTGACAGCAACTCTCAGATTTGCTGCTGGTGTCGGTAATGTAATTGTTATTGGATTCGCTGAAGCTTTTGCCAAGATGAATTCGTTTGAAGATGCGGCGTAATCTGAGGTGACTTCCTTCAAAACCCACCCTCCGCTTGGTGGAACATCGCCGAAAGTCAGTCCTGTTTCATCCGCTTTCACGAGAACGAACTTTGATGCGTGGCCCGTGTATGAGGCAGGGGTGTCTCTGAGCTGCTTGAATTTTTCCGCCTTTCTCTTCGTCAGCGAGTATGAGATGACATCCAAAGGCATTTCCTCTCACCTTAGCGCATGAGCGCCTTCCACACATCCACAACAACGGCTTTAGATGTATCCTGATTGACGATCTGCACCTTCGTGTATTTTTGCAGCAGCGGAATTAAAACTGTTCGCTGTCTTGTAGCACCCGCCGAGAATGTCAAGTCGGCATAATTACCCGCATCCTCGGCGTCTTCAGACGAGTCAAAGTTTGTGCTATCGGGAGAATAAAGCCATCTCACCCTGACGCCTTTAGTGGCGGAAGCATCGTAAGTAGCACGCACAGTCACGATGACAGCAGAGTAGCCTTCGCCTCTGATTACGAACTCGCTCGCAGATGCAGCATCTATTGTTTGAGCGGACAGAACTCTCTCAGGCTCTGTTCTCTCGCCTTTTATTGTGAGGAGCGATGTGTAGCGGAGACCGCGCATTTCTTCTCACTTATCCTTTAGCTTTTCTTGCTTATATATTTTTATCGCTACGAGCGGGCTGTGAGAGTGGTGTACGACTGTAAAGCAAGCGAGGAGCATCTTGGAAGGCTACTGAGCGAGAGCGTTGCACACTTCTTTCAATTTTTCCGTTCGCATAACGACTAACTCATAAGCGATTTTTCTTGTCGTTTGATGCGACAGCCTCAAAGAATGCGAAATCTGCGATAGGCTATGCGGTGCGTCGTTTTCGTATAGGAACGCTATCTGCGGTTTTCAGGTATGAGCGCTAAGAGCTCTTTCATCTCTTATCATGCGGCTTCTCCCACTCCTAAGCTCACGGAAGGCTCAGGCTCTGCATATTTCCGAACGATGACAAAATCTATTATAGCTTCATCTAACCAGGGATAACCTCCGTAAGCGCCCACAGCAATCGCAATTTTAGCTATATCTGTTGAGCTTCCTGTTAAAACCACGGCGTTCTCAGTCTCATCAAAAATTTTCACATCGCTTCCGATAACCCTGATTTCATATATTCTTTCATCTGGAGAAGTCAGTGATGTGGCTGTTGCGGAGCTGCTTTCTATAAAAGCATTTTTTCGAAGTGAAATAGCAGATCCCTGATCATCCTCTACCACTGCATATGCTGATATTAAGTCATCCGCACCGACCAGTGCGACTCCTAATTGACCCATCGCCTCTGCTTGAAGCTCATCCCAAACTTTTTGCTTCCACCTCACGGCGAAATTTGACGGTGGCGAAAAAACCGCTTGGTGCTGATTGCCAGCATCAGTATTGCCGTATATCCAATAATTATTTCCCGACTTGTATGCATCCAAAATCAGTAATTTATTACCCACAGGAGCATAATACATCTCGCCGATTGCATTTACGCTCCACTTACTTGAAGACAGCTCGGGATAGTTAATTCCAGGTTTGTAGAAAGCCTCTATGTAGAATAAACCGATGTGGCCGGCTCTCCCACCTATCACATAGAATGCATCATCAATAATTGCTCCTGCCACACCGTCTCTTGGGTATTTCCCCCCAGCAAGCTCAGTCCAAGTTTTTGTCGCTAGGTCATACTTGTAGCATTTAGCATGATAAGTGCCACGTGGCCCTTGACCGTAGCAGTAATAGATTTGATTATCGTTGGAATCAACAGGATTTTCTCTCGGCATCCCATACGCTGCGTAGGGTGCTGTGTCATAAGCGTCATCCCAAGCATCATTAAGCGGGTCATATACTCGGACTCTGTCGGTCGCATCGTCCAGCCCCGTATCGTAGCCCCCCAACAAATAAATCTTATTGCCAACAACAGCAGGCGTGCACCATGTTATACTGTAACTGCTTGAAGATTTCTTTGTAAAAGTCTCTGTTGCAGGGTCAAACTCATAGCAGCATTTAAAGAGGAAAAGATAGAATTTATCGTTAAACACTACTCCTACTAATCCCTGATCCCGTAGCTCTGGCGGTATCAGAACATCTAAAGTGCTCCACGAATCATTTTCAAGATTATACACATCAATTTCGGCTATTTCGCTTCCAGCAGCATCAACACCGCCGAAGACATACGCTTTATTATTATATCCAAGCACCATGTGTCCCCATCTCTCACAGGGCATAGGGGTCTTTGAAGTCCACTCATCCGTTGCAGGGTCATAAACAAACACATCAGCATTTGGATCGCTGCTTCCCGCTCCGTATCCGCCGAAAACATAGATTTTTCCGTTATAGACCACGCAACTTAAATCAGCTCTTCCAGCGGGCATATTTGTTCTCGGCTGCCAAATTCCCGAAGAAGGCGCTGTTTTCATTTCAGGAGCGGAGAAATCGTCGCCAAACAAAAACGCATCCAGAGAGCTTCCTAAAGGCGCGCTCTCACTCCCGTAATACATGAAAATTTCAACGCTTGAGTTCGCCGGTATAGAAGGAACTTTCACCCATATCGTCGCCTCTTCAGCAGCAATATCCATTTTTTCAACCCAATACGGGAGCAAATTCTTAGATGCGTCGGTGAAGCGCAAATCTTTTCCTTCGTTGAGGAAATGAGAGAAGTCAAAGTTCGTTGCATCCAAATCTATTCGCACCTGATAATCGCTTAAATTATTGCCTGATTGCTCCGTAATCGTGATTTTTCGGCGGTATTTGAAGGTCATGGAGTCAATGATGAAGCCTTTAGGCGGTGCGATAAACTTCCGTAGGTGGAACAGGCGGAGTGCGAGTGCGATGCGAAATCCCGCTTTGGAGTGGGATATTCCGTAAGCCATTATAGCTTGCAGACGAGTATAGTGAGAGAATCGCCAGCAGCGGATGCGGAAGCGAGAGCGATGCCGATGCAGCGACCGTGTTCGCCAGCGGAATCGGCGGAATTAGAAGCGGAGATGCCGGTTGTTTTTGTATCTGTGTTGATGTTCTCGGCAGCAGCGCCCGATTCAACAGTGACATAGACATTGGTTGCTTCGGAGCCACCACCACCCACCACCTTCTGAGTTGCGGATGTTGTCGGAGCTGCATCTGTGCCAGAGTTCTTGAAGGCGATGTGCGCATGTCCCGGGTCGCTGACTGTTATTGTGTGCGAATGCGTTGGCATTGAGTTCTCGCTTACAACCCTGCCAGCAGTGGAAGCAGCACGGACTCTATCGCCAGCGGAGATTGCACCGTCAGCGACGACGGTTGCCTTCCCGTAAATGATGACGAAGACATCCTCGCCAGCGGCAGCGTCGTTATCGGCGACACCTACAGCTTTAGCAGCTTCAGCGTCGGTAGCAGGCGAGACCTGACCATCGCCACTGACATAGACGACCTGCCCTTTTGTGATGGCGGCGCCAGCGACGAACTTCAAGAGGATTTTATCGCCGTCAATTTTGATGCCCATTTTCATTCACCTATTTCACTCATTCTATTAAAAATATCCCATTTCTTCTAATCTTCTCTTTATCTCTTTTCTCTCTTCCTCAGTGAATTCGTCAAGAAAAGCGTCTTGATGCCATGGCGCATAAATAATCTCACCGTTTCGCCGTTTCAGCAGTTCTTCTTTGTATTCTTCGCTGATGGGGATTGCATGAATGGTGGTGGAGAAGCAATGAGTGCATTTGAAGGTCGGGTGGCAATACCATCCCTCTCCGGTGACGGGCTTTTGTATGGTTGAAAGATGCACCACTCGCCAGTGTCCGCAGATTGGGCATTTGTATCTGTGAGGTCTGAAACCCCAGGGCGAATCGTCCCGCTCAAACTTGATGTCCATTTTCATCTCCCCCTTCATTCAGTCGAATTCCACGACGCCGTTAATGATAATGCTGCCTTCAACGCTCAGGCTTTTGAGAATGAGTTTGCCATCGCATCGTGTCTCATAGCCAGCGCTGACTGTGTAATTGTTGAAAGCGAATTCCATGCCAGAAGCGATGAATTCATTAGAGGTTGTTGTTCTATCTCTGCGTTGGAGGATGTCATCTTGCTGTGAGGTTTTGAGTTTATCGTTGTCAAAGGCGAGTTTATCAGTCTGCGTTTTTATGGCTGAGAGCGTGTTTTCGGAGCTGCGAGTGCTCAAAGCGACATCCAATTGCGTTTTGATGTCGGAAACGGTTGCCTCTTTCGCTAATCCTACTTCATCTGAAGCTAAAGCCGTTCTCAAGAAGTTTGAAGCATCAAACTGAAGCTTATCAGTTTGAGCTTTCACGTCTGAGAGTGTAGCTTCAGTCGCAAGTCCAACATCATCTCCAACTATCTTAGCCTCTTGCAGCGTTGTCGTGATGGGTAATGCAACAAGGTCTATCGTTGTATCAGCTGTGAACTTCAGATGCAGGAACGGATAATGCAGAGCCCATTTCTTTGTTAAGACATTGCCCAGCCTGATCACCTGCTCTCCAGCTGCGCTGAAAGACATGATTGTTTCGCTCACGCTTATCTTCGCATAAGAGCCGTCTGACTTCCGCCTCGTTCCTGAGACCGCCTCTAAAACAACATCACAAGCACTGCTAACCTTCACATACATCACGAGATCAGGATAATCTCGCTTTCCCACAACCAACGTATCGCCAGCACTAACGCTTTTGTCGAACACAGAAGCGACAGGATAAGCTCCAAGCCCCCACCGCTCCTCTACTGAAACCTCAATCTCACCCATCCTTTTTTATTTAGGCGAGAATATAAAAAAGGATGGCGGAAGATTGGGAAGCTCTATTGACCGGCTCGGAGCAACCCGGGATTGGCGAACTAAGAGGACGAGCAACAGAAACGCGCCTGCTCGCATACCCATCCAAAACACTCACGAAGAAGCTTCCCACAGGTACGACAATCATTAACTTTTACCAGGGTATCGTCCTCTTTCCTGATGGGAGCACCGAATCCTTAATGATGCCCATTAAACAGGACTTACGCAGCTGCCTCTTCTACTGCGACTGGCACATCCTCGCAGAATTCCTCTCAACAGGAGGCAAAGTCGTCTACGCATCGTATATCGCACCTGAGTGGCAACGCTTCTCTCAGATGCAAGGCTTCAAAACCCTCCGCCTGACCGCTGAAGTTCCTGTATTCGTGTGGCTTGCGGTTTCCACCGTTGAAGACAGAGTTCCTGATATAAAGCCACTCATGGAAGCCTACGGAAAGCCTTACATATACAACGGCTCAGTCTCTACCGGAAGCACCACAATCTCAGATGCTTACGCAAACAGCGACGAGCACAACATAGCGGACACTTTAGGAAGAAGATTCCGCACAGGCTACATCTTTAACGAAAGCGAGACAGCAAGCTTGTATGTGTGGTTATCAGTGGATGGCTCTTACACGCTTGAGGAATATACAAGAGTTCCGCCGACATCCACGCTTGAGATCACGGGACACTTTTACTCAGTTAAGGTGGGGGCGAGTGCGAATGATACATCCTACTCTATAAATGTTCTCTGACGGAGAGGGGTGATTGTATGAGGCTCACGCCTTTCGCCATAGAGGTGCGGAAGACGACATTCCCATCATACTCGCGCTCAGAGCAGATTTGGAGTTATCTCCTTGAGTTCAAGGACGAGGACAAAGTTCCGCCGTTTTCAATCGCCAGCGCAAAGATTTACACTGTGCCTGAAGGGTATGAGCTCCTCCTCAGAGGTGCTATGGTCGGAGTTACTGGCGAAGACGGTACCGCCTCTAATGCTACCCACAAAATCTGGGTTGTCATCACAACGCCAGGATTTTTGGGTGATAGATACATCGTGAGGACGGACTCTCTGGCGCTGGATAGTCAGCTTGTTCCTGAGGGCGCTTCTTTATATGTTTATTTTCACAACCTTAGTTCAGAGTATGTTGGCGTGACGATAAACTTTATCGGGATACTCCGGAAGAAGGAGCGGTGAGTTTTGTCTTAGGCCATCCGAGCTTTCCACTTTCTCGCCACCTCTTTATCCACTCTTTATCTTGCAGTTTCTCTTTCAGTGCTGAAAGCACCCGCGCCCAGTCAAATCTCTTATGTTTCAACATATCTTCATAAACCACAGCAGAGAAGAAATCGTTCCAGGGGTGGGAGAAGTAGCAGAACTCAATTAAATTATCAGGCAAACCTAAAGCAAGATGAATAAACTCATGCACAATCCGCTTCTTTGCCTCATCCTCACTCTTCTCTAACGCCTTCTTCCACCACCGACCCGCATAAATTCTGTTCGGAAACTCGCAGTAGATGTCGAAGTCTTTATCAACATAGGTAAAATGCACCGAGCCGAGATTAAAGTATTGCAAGCACCTGAGCAGAAACTCTCGGAGCATCTCTCTAGAGCCACAAGATAGCCGCTTTACCTTCTTCACCCACCCCACTTGCCCCCTGCCTCTCTTCTCTTGCGCTATCGTTTGCACTCTTGTACTTCTCCTCTGCTTTTTCCCTCTCCGCGCTCTTTCTCTTCAGCTCTTCCAGGAGTCCTTTAACTCTCCAATACTTCTCACCCTCTTCTAAGGGTATGAGTATTGGAAGTTCCTTAACAAACTTCTTAATCGTGGGATCATAAATCCACTCCTTTCCCTTAACCGTGATGATCAGCCAAGCATGATTTTTCACCTTTACCCCATCCTTGTGGACATCTCCATAAACTATGACGGGCTCATAATCTTTCAACTTCTTCTTTGCATAGACGGATGCAAGGTAGCAAGCTCTCTTGCTGTGGATAATCTTCTTGACGTAATTTTGCACATCTTTGATAAGCTCTTTGATTTTGTTCTCATCTGCTCTGTTGCCCCCACCTTCTTCGCTTCCACCTATGCCTTCGCCTTTAGCCCTGCCTTTTTCCTTAACCTCTTCCTTTTTCTCCTTCTTTTTCTCTCCTTCCTCCCCCCCCTCTTCTTTCTCTATCTTCTTCAGTCCTTTCCTCACAAGCTGAGCGGTGAGGGTTGTGAGAATAACTTTTGGGATTACTTCGACAAGCCCTAGCTCCTCTCTCCCCTTTTTTAGCTCCCTCAATCTCTTGAGCGCTGCTGACAAAACATCTCTCTGCCCTTCTGCGAGCGTGTAAGCTGCTTTTATATCTTTCTCCTCAGCCTCGGGATGTATACGAAGCACAGCATTTCGGAAGGTCTCATATCTTACTCCATCCATTCCCTCGTCACCACCCCCGTGCAGGCTGGAAGCCTTACCCCTCAAGGCGAGGAGGAGAGCCCCTTCCTTGCAATATTTATTGACGCATTTAAATCTCTATCTATGATTAAGCCGCAGTTAGGACAATGAAATAGTCTTTGATTAAAACGTTTATGCACGAAACCACACTTGGAGCAGGTTTTGGAGGTGTTTCTCGGAGAGACCTCAATAACTGGTACTCCTTCTAATTTGGCTTTGTACTTGATCTTCTGGATGAGGTTGTGGTAGCTCCACCTGTGCAGAAGCTTTCTAACCCATTTGGGCTTTCTAGCCATCCTTCTCTTAACGCCCTTGAGCTTT
>Ga0164311_10001965_pt1 | contig 10424 bp, 9 predicted proteins | sample GuaBasSedimGuay2_FD_121796 | JGI IMG/M metagenome (GOLD analysis project Ga0164311, IMG submission 121796) | Subseafloor sediment microbial communities from Guaymas Basin, Gulf of California, Mexico - Guay2, Core 4569-9, 9-12 cm | ecosystem: Environmental > Aquatic > Marine > Hydrothermal vents... | reverse complement strand
CTATAAGCTTTCTCCTGGCATGCACCACTCTATCATCGGGCTGGACCGTTATGACGTTCCTGCTCATGATCTCCTTCACCGGTCTTTCATCCTTCACCAGGGGAAGCAGATCAGCCTTCGTTATCACCCCAACCAGTTTCCCTTCCTCCACGACCAATAGCATGGTTAGACCTGGCAGACCAACCGTTCTTATTATTTCCTCTAGAGGGGTATCCGGTTTCAGGGTATCGAAATCCCTGACCATCACAGAAGATGCGTAAAGATGGGATGGATTCACATCTCTACTCCTCAAGGATCCGAGCTTGTATGCTATCTCACCATCCGTAACGATACCTATCGGCTTGCCATTCTCGAGCACCGGTAATTTCGTTATCCTGTGTTTTTCCATCAGATGGAGAATGTGCTCGAGATCAGCGTTCTTATCCACATAGATGATATCTCTCGTCATAACATCGCTGACCTTGAGCTCCTCAATCATAAAAATAACCTCCCTTAACCTTCCCTACAATCCTCACACAGGAACCTGCCATCCACTTCCCTGAGATCTGTAGATAATCTTCCGCAACCCTCACACTTACCAGATATCGAAACCTGGGTGGATGGAGCAGGGATCCCTCCCTCTATCAAGCTCCACTCCTTGCTCATCTCTATGAGCGTTGGTGATATCCTGAAGAGATCCTTTTCCGTTATGATGCCTATGAGTTTTCCTTTTTCTACAACAGGGAGCCTTCTCACATTGTGCTTGCTCATCACCTTCATGGCATCCTCTATTGCGGTATAGGGATCTATCGTCAGCAGAGGCGTGCTCATCACCTCCTCGACCTTTGTCTTGCTGGCATCCCTCCCTTCGGCGACGACCTTCTCCAGAATATCGCTCTCCGTCAAGATACCCACCGGCTTTCCTTTGCTCATCACCACACTACTTCCTACCCTCTCCTTTCTCATCTTCTTTGCAACCTCCTGCACGGTATCGGATGGAGAACAGGTAAGAATCTTGGTCCTCATCGCTTCCCTCACTAGTATCTCTCTCTTCATCCGCCATCATTATCTGGAAAACGATTAAAATACTTTCTTTATTAGTTCAAAGTGAATGTCAGCAAGCGATTACGAGAGGGAGCTGAGATCCATACTCAGAGGGGATAGAAAAATCATAGAGATCGTCACCAAGACGTGTTCAGACGAGGAGAAAAGGAGATACGAGAAGATCATGGAGAAACCTTTTGTTGTGGTGAGATCTGCCGGTTCTTATGGTGCGGATCTGCTGGCGGTTAGATGTGATATATCCATGCTCATAGAGATAAAATCGAGCAGTGCCAGAAAGATACATTTCAGCAGTGTCAAAGGAAAACTGCAGGAACAGGCAAACAGGATGAAGGAGGAATGCGAGAGGGCGAGCATACTGCCGGTGTATGCCTTCAGATTAAAGAAGAAAAGGGGCGACGCCTGGCGAATCTTTACTCTGGACATAAAAGGACTTAAGGGCAGGATCAAGGAGATACACAGCAATATACCGAAACTGGATCTGACGAGGAGCAAAAACCTAGTTATGGAATGGGACAAGGGTTTACCCCTTTCGAGTTTCATAGAGATGATAACTGGATAGGTTCATGCTGTAAAGGAGAAGAAAGGTATGATCAGCATGATAAGCGCAACGATCCCGAGCACCAGGTGATGGAGCGGAGCGTACTCTCTGGGTAAGGTGGTTTTGATAGCATACAGGGTGCCGATCCCGTAGATTATGACGCCTATCACTCCTATAAATAGGAGCATCAAGGTGAGCAAGATTATGACCGAAAGACCGAACCTTACCAAGATAGCGAGAGGTATACCTGTCGTGAGTATATAGATCAGGAACATCTTCATGAACCTCTGATAATCTGCTCGGGATACCTTTTCGAAGAGGCTTTTGCTCGTCTCATAGAGCATCCTCGACGCAGCCTCAAAGCCACCATAGATGGTTCCGAAAAGTGCAAAGAACACGCTCACCTGATAGAGTGGCTTGAGCCATGGCGATATGCTGGAGAAGATCAAAGCCTGCCTTCTCAGAAGATCCATGTCTGTCGGTAGCTCGTGCCTTGGACCCAGAAGATAATAACCAGCGATCATATAAGTGGCGGACGCCAGGGATACGAAGATGAATGCTAGGGAGAGATCTATGAGCACCGGTCTCGTTAACATCACGGCCTTTCTCACTTCCTCCTCATCCGGGGATAGGTAATCCACCTTTCCTGACCTCTTGTAGATCGAGAAAAGTTCCTTGGATAGCTTTTCCGGATCCCTTTTTCCCTTGAAGATACCCCAACCCTTTACCTTTACCCAGCCGGTATAGCTGATCAACGTTACTATGGTTATGGTGAGGGTTCCCAGGTATCCGAGCACAAGGAGGGGAATAGGTTTTGTCGCCTCACCTATCTCATAAACCCATTCTGGATATCTGGGAAAATCACCGATCGTGAAGAAGTGAGGAACGATATCGAGAAGATTCAGATCCCTTATCATTGCAACGGATATGATGGCTCCCACAGCCAGGATAAAAACGAAAGCCAGTTGCGTGTATTCCAGCAACCTGTATCTGCCCACAACCGCAAGGATCACGGCGAGCAGTGCAAAGGATATACCCCAGAATAGGTAATCACCGAAACCGAATATCCATGCCAGGCTTTGACCGAGGGATGTAACAATGGTAGCGGCGAACAGTGGAATGAAGATCAGCATGATCACAATGAAGAGGATGTTAAGCAGACCTCTCAGTTTCGTCGAAAACACATCCATCATGTTGAGTCCGGTCAGCAAGGTGTACCTACAGCTGAGGTAGGCTATTATGTAAGAGGCAACATTTATCGTTATAAGCCAGAGTAGCCTCAAATCAGACCATGCCCCGATCTGCGGACCGAGGATTAGCTGACCTTGACCAATGGTTACGGAAGCTATTATCGCTCCGGGTCCGAAGAAGGAGAGGTATCTCAAATACTTCCTAACCGATGGTCTCTCCTTGAAAACCTCATCCGGCTCTGGAAGGCTTATCTTCTTCAATCATTCACCTCCAGGGTATTCAAAGTATGAAATGGCATCCCAAATAAATATCTACCTGGAAACCCTTCCAGCTACAGATGCTGAGCTTGGAATCCATTATCATGTTACTCGCCATAGGATCCCTAGCCGGATTGATGCTCGGCCTGGCCGGCGCCGGCGGTGCCCTCATCATGGTATCTCTCCTTTCCCTGTTCTCGGGTCTTTCGGTACACGAATCCGTGGGGGCAACCCTGATGGCGAGCACCCTTGCTTCCTTTTCCGTATTCTTGATCTATCGCAGATACAGAAGCATTGACCTCAAACCCTGCACATACCTAGCCTTGGGCTCGATACCAGGAGTCCAGTTGGGAGCATCCATGGCAAAACTTCTCCCAGAAAACCAGCTCGGTTGTATGCTGGGAGCAATCCTAATGATAACCAGCATCTTCTTATGGGAGAGGGGCAAGACCGGATCTTCTGGATGTTTTCGGATCGATGGAGAGCATGGATCGAGATATCTTCTTGGAGTACCCATGGGTTTCACGGTCGGAACGATCTCCGGATTGTTCGGAGCGAGCGCTGGTGTCTGGTTCCTGATAATCCTGCTACTGGTCTTTGGTTTACCCGTTCACAAGGCGGTTGGCGGATCCGCTTTGCTAACAAGCATGACCGCATGCTTTGGAATCATCGCACACTACAGCTATGGTACATTGAATCCATTGGCTGGCATGGTAGTTGGTGCGGGAGCCATAGCAAGCGGCAACCTGAGTGCAAGGTTTGCGAACAGATCTACAGAGAGGATGTTGAGGAAGGTGGTGTCCATCTTGGTATTCTCTCTCGGTGTGCTTATGCTGATCAACAAGCTCATTCTCCCCTGAATCTCAGACCGGGTTTTCTTTCTAATAGCTCAGACTTCAGAAGAACGGGTTTGTATCTCTCCCTTGCTTTTCTGTCATACTCCTCTTCGCCAATCTCATCCAGGATCTTCCTACCCTTCTCTACCTGCTCAACTATACTTTTATTTATCCTCGCGAATGGGACCCTGGCTATCCTTTCCATGAAGATCTTGGATAGGGGTCCAAGCATCCTGGCTCCTATACCGAGAGATGATAGGGATTCAACCTTCATGATCGTGCCGGGAACCGCATAGAACCACGTTCCTATCGAGTCCTCTCCAAATTTGGTTATTGGAATACCCTGGGCAGCCTGCCTCTCCGGCGTGGGGGCTACGTCTGCCACGATCCATTTCCCATCGATGTAAACCTCTCCCTCTCCATGCAGAAGGAAGTACCCCATCGCGTTATACCATTGCTGAGCCAGTGGATCTGTGCCTATGAGATGATCGTACCAAGCCTCTGTGAATACCGGCGCATAGAGCTTGTACCTAGCTTTTATACCTCCAGCCCTGCACAGGGCTATGAAGAGGGATATCTTGTGGATGCAGGTTCCGGTACCTCTGAGCAAGGTATCCCTCACGTCATCCATGGGTAGGAATTCGAGGATAATGTTTCTCTTGACGAATTCGAAAACGGATTTTGCATACTCGTAATCGGACTTCTCAAATGCTCCGAGCTCGTTGGCTAAGGCTATCACCTCAGGAACCCTGTAGTTGCAGTAGATGGTGGGTCTCAGATATTTCTCGTTCGATTCGCACACCCTCATCCCCTCCCGATACTTTGGGATATCATACCTCCTAGGTGGTCTAACGTAGCTTATCCTCTTTCCTTCTTTACTAAGCGTTTTGAGCTTGCCCAGGTTCGTGAGAATAACAAAACCCAAGGCTATAACACCCTTGATCATGATGAGCCTCAATTTCTTAGATATGACCTCTTCCATCCCTTCCTCCATCTAATCACCATACCCCAGCATCCTTCTCATCTCTTCGGCGCATCCCCTCACTTCCTCTCCCCTTGCTCTCTCTATCTCGGGCTCCAGAACAGGGCCAGGTCTATCGCATACCGGACAGTGCTCCAGAAGCCTGACCTCATCTCCAGATATGATGAAACCGGGATAGCTTGTTGCAAGCGGATCCAGGAAAGCAAATCTCCCCTTCTCCCCATAGCTGACAGGCTCCCCGTTCTTGTCGAGAACGATCGGATAGTAACACGAGTACGGTATGTGCAGATAATGCCCTTCCGGGCAGTGCACCATGAAGCCATTTCCTTCCACCATGCCATACACATCTATACAGTTGGTCTGGGGTATGCCAAACACCTTCTCGACCTTCTCCCTGAACCTTCTCATCGTTATCCTGATATCTTCTCTTATCTTCCATCCACCACCCGTTACAGCAAAACTACCTTCTCCAAAGTCAAAGTACAGACTCTTCCTATCAAGTAAGTCCATGATGTGGTTCAGAAAGAAAGGAGCACCGAAGATAATGACATCATCTCCCCGTCTATCTCTCTCCTTCAGCCAACCCATGAACCTCCTCCTCGCCTTCAGATCCATGTAAAGGGATGCACCCCTTACGATAATGCTTCTTTTTCTCATCATAGCTGTTTGCAACATCCCTGCTGTTACTCTCCTATCCAGCAAGATGCCATACTCTAAGTGCTTCAATACACTCGAGAGCATCCCCATCAGCACGCCGGCGAACATATTGGTATTTCTCGCATAGAAGGAAAGAAATCCATGGATTCTATCCGGATCCCACTTTGGATAGGTCATGCAAGCGAAACCCTTTGCACCGCAGTAAACCGCTCTGTCCAATGTTCTCTTATCTCTCGGTATGAAGGTGAGCCTTCCACTCGTTCCACTGCTGTAAGATATCGATAGACCTTTCTCATTGAATGCATCTATTATATCATCTATCCCCGGATTCCTCTTTCTTATAAAGATGTTGGGTAGATCACCGGTATAGATGTTGGCTATCCAGATCGCGAAACCCTTCCCCTCGGGATAATCCTTGAAGAACTTATCCGGCAGTAGGGGGATCTTGAGAAAATCCTCTTCCTTCTTTATCTCATCCGGAGAGACTCCCTTTTCCTTACAAAGCTTGTTGAAAAACCTGTTTTTCTCATAGTGATGCTTAAAGGTATACTTTATCGCCTTGAACCTCAACCTCCCAGCTTCCTCTGGTTCTACCCTGTATAGATCCCTCACACCGTAGAGAGCCTCATCTGGAGGCAACCATTTCTCTCTGGGTGGAATGTACTTGGAAAGAAACCCATCGAACCTTTCCATGAACTCTTCGGAGCGAATCCTTCCCATGCTACTCATTGTCATATAAGGAAGGGGGTGTTATTAAGTTTTTGTAGAAAAATTGTCGAATCCATGAAGTCTCAAATGTCTTTCCAAGTCAGGATCTCGTTTCTCACCGCATAAGCCTCATCGATTCTCTTGACCGGCGTCTTGGTTGGAGAGGATCTGACGATATCTGGATCTTCTTCAGCTATGGAGATGAGCGCATCCACGTATCTGTCCAGATCCTCCTTTGTCTCTGTTTCCGTTGGTTCGATCATGATAGCTTCTTTCACTATCAGAGGGAAGTAGATGGTTGGAGGATACAGACCATAATCCAAAAGCCTCTTCGCTATATCCAAAGCCCTCAACCCTTTCTCCTCCTTCAACCTCTGACAGCTCATGACGAACTCGTGTTTCTTCAGATCACGATGGGGAAAATCAAAAAACCCGGATCTCTTCAGTTTTTCCTTCATATAGTTGGAATTCAGAACAGATATCTCTGCGACATCCCTTATCCTTCTTCCCATCATCAGGAGATAGACGTATGCCTTTATGCACACCTCGATGTTTCCATAAAAGTCCCTTATCTTTCCAACGGTGTGGGGCAGATCATAATCAAGGATGTATCTGTCTCCTTTCTTTCTGATCCTCGGAACAGGTAAGAAATCCTCGAGTAGCTTCTTTACTCCCACCGGACCCGAGCCAGGTCCTCCACCGCCATGGGGTGTCGCGAAGGTCTTGTGGAGATTCAGATGAACTATATCGAATCCCATATCCCCGGGTCTCGCTATACCCAGGATGGCGTTGAGGTTTGCTCCATCGTAGTAAAGGAGGGCGCCCGCATTGTGAACCATCCTCTCTATATCGAGAATCCTATCTTCGAATATACCAAGGGTATTTGGATTGGTGAGCATGAATGCAGCTGTTCTATCGGAAAGAACCTTCTCGAGAGCTTCCAGATCAACGGTGCCCTCGCTGTTGGAAGGGATCTCTATAACCTCGAAACCCGCCATCTTGGCTGATGCGGGATTTGTTCCATGGGCTGTATCTGGAATTATTATCTCGTTTCTATCCTCTCCCCTAAGCTCATGATAAGCCCTGACGAGAAGCATCCCCAGGAACTCGCCATGGGCGCCCGCAGAAGGTTGAAAGGTGAAGGCATCCATTCCGGTGATCTTCTTGAGCAACTCCTCGAGCTCGTAGAGTATCTGCAGGGTTCCTTGGAAGGTGCTTTCATCTTGGTATGGATGTATATCCGTAAACTCTCTCCAGCCAGCTACATCTTCGCAGACCTTTGGGTTGTACTTCATCGTGCAGGATCCAAGAGGATAGGTACCGTTTTCTATACCATAGTTCATCTGGCTCAGTCTGAAGAAATGTCTCACGACCTGCTGTTCCTCTAGGTTGGGTATCTTGGGAGGAGAGCTCCTTCTGAGTTTCTCCGGTATGTGGGGAGATTGGGTAGAGATCTTCGTTTTCCTTTGAGGGAGCTTGTTCAGCAAGGGCTCATCGAAGCTTGCAAACCTATACATGGTAAACCTCCTTTATCGATCTTATAAGCATATCAACATCCTTATCATCATACACCTCGGTTATACCGAACAACAGACAGTTCTTAAGCTCTGGAAATGAGATCTCCAAGGGCAAACCCCCCATGATGTTCCTTTTCAATAGCTCTCTGTTCATGTAGAAAACATCCTGAGTGGACTCGAGAACGAACTCGTTGAAGAAACTGCCCTTGAATCTTGGCTTGAACCATGGAAGGGAAACCAACCTATCGTGGAGTAATCTCGCATTCTCAAGATTCTTCTTGGCTATCTTCACCAGCCCCTCACTTCCCAGGATGGAGAGATAGACCAGCAGAGCAAGAGCATTGAGAGCTTCGTTCGTGCATATGTTACTCGTTGCCTTCTCTCTCCTTATATGCTGTTCCCTTGTTTGTAAGGTCATGCAGAACGCCCTGTTCCCGTCGAGATCATGGGTCAGACCGATTATCCTTCCGGGAATATTCCTCAGGTATTCCTTTCTGCATGCAAAGATACCAAGGGATGATCCCCCCATGTTCATTGGGGTTCCATAGGTTCTTCCCTCGCTTATCACGATGTCTGCACCGTACTCGCCCGGAGGTTTCACCAAAGCCAAGGATAGGAGATCCACGCCAACTATCAAGATGGATCCCCTATCATGGACTATCGATGATATCTCATCCACATCTTCCTCAAAAATGCCAAAGAAGTTCGGATTCTCGATGTAGAGGCACATGGTATCTCCATCTATCTTATCCTCGAGATCTTCCAGGTTCAGCTTTCCGCTCTCCCTATCATACTCGATCTCAACGAGATCAACCGGTAAGCCCTTGATATAGTTCTTCAGGGTAGATTTCCTCTCCCATGATATGCTCCTCGGTATCAGGACCTTTTTCCTCCTGTTGATCCTGTAGCCCATCCTTACCGCCTCACCCAGAGAGGTTGACATATCGTACAGGGAACAGTTGGATATATCCATCCCGGTCAGCTCCGATATCACGCTTTGGTACTCGAACATCGCCTGCAGGTATCCCTGGGACGCCTCCGGCTGGTAGGGCGTGTAGGATGTGTAGAACTCGGATCTAGAGATTATATGTTTGACAGCTGATGGCACGTAATGGGGTTTCACTCCGCCTCCCAAGAAGGAGAGCAGGTCTGGGAAAGGTCTGTTCTTCCTTGCAATCTCCCTGAGCCTCTTAACGACCTCTTCCTCGCTTAATGGTTCGGGAAGATCGAGATCCTTTATCCTTACTTCCTCCGGTATATCAGAAAACAGCTCCTCTATATCCTTTAGCCCGATCTCTTTCAGCATCTCCTCCTTGAGACTGAGGTTAGGAATAAATGGCATATCTGGGAGAAAATGGAATATTATTAAAAATGTTATGGCATTCCTTGATCGATGGAGGATATCTGGATAGAGAAGTACAGACCGAAGAGGCTCAGCGAGGTCGTCGGGCACAGAGAGATCATAGAAAGGCTGTCCGCCTATGTAAAATCCAAGAACATACCCCATCTCCTCTTTGCCGGGCCAGCCGGAACAGGCAAGACGACTTGTGCTATAGCTATAGCCAGGGAACTCTTCGGTGACAAATGGAGACAGAATTTCCAGGAATTAAATGCCAGTGATGAGAGGGGTATAAACGTGGTTAGGGGAAAGATAAAGGACTTTGCCAGGACCGCACCCATAGGCGATGTCGGTTTCAAGATAATCTTTCTGGATGAGGCAGATGCTTTGACAAGCGATGCGCAATCGGCTTTGAGAAGGACCATGGAGATGTACTCTCGTGTATGCAGATTCATTCTTTCTGCAAACTACTCCTCGAGGATAATAGAACCCATCCAGTCCAGATGCGCAGTCTTTAGATTTAAGCCGTTGAGTGGCGAGGAGATAAAGAGCTATATAAGGATGATAGCGGACAAGGAAGATCTGGAGATCACCGAGGATGCATTAACCGCGATAGCATTCTTAGCTAAGGGAGATATGAGGAAAGCGATAAACACCTTGCAAGTCTCAGCATCCATCAGCAGGAGGATAGATTCTGATGTGGTTTACAGATCAACCTCCACCGCGAGACCAGAGGAGATAAAGGAGCTGATAGAGTGTGCTCTGAAAGGAGAGTTTCTAGCTTCCAGGAAATTGCTAGAAGAGCTCTTTACGAGGTATGGGTTGAGTGGCGAGGATATACTGAACCAGATCTATCAGACGGTCTATGACCTCACCATACCAGAGGATAAGAAGATAAACCTCATAGAGAGGATAGGTGAAACCGAATTCAGGCTGGTCCAGGGCAGTAACGAGAGGATACAGCTCGAAGCCTTGCTGGCGCAGTTCGCTCTCATAGGTAAAGGCTTAAGATAAACCTCTCAGGAATGCCTCGATCACTTCATCGATCTTCTTCTCCGTTTCACTATCAACGCCGTATCTCACCCTGACGATCGGTTTGTCCACGTTGAGGATCCTGTTGAGATCTATAGGTGTTCCGCTCACGATCAGATCAGCATCGCATCTGTTTATGGTCTGCTCGAGTTCCTCGACCTGTCTCTTTCCATAGCCCATGGCAGGCAATACCTTTGAGAGATGAGGATACCTTCTGAATGTTTCCAGTATCGATCCCACCGCGAAGGGTCTCGGGTCGATAATCTCTTTTGCTCCATACTTGATGGCAGCAAAGTATCCTGCTCCATAGTTCATCTCACCAT
>Ga0164311_10001964_pt1 | contig 10424 bp, 9 predicted proteins | sample GuaBasSedimGuay2_FD_121796 | JGI IMG/M metagenome (GOLD analysis project Ga0164311, IMG submission 121796) | Subseafloor sediment microbial communities from Guaymas Basin, Gulf of California, Mexico - Guay2, Core 4569-9, 9-12 cm | ecosystem: Environmental > Aquatic > Marine > Hydrothermal vents... | reverse complement strand
TTAACTCTATGGGCTGACCATAGGAACACGGGTTGGGACGGCTATCTATGAGCAGGGGCGAAAAAGATGGCGCTGGATGTAGACAAAGAGGACAAACCCGGACTTTACAAGTCGAAATCAACGGTCGATGACTTCAGAAAAGCTGAGGTGATGGTATGCAGTAACTGCGGCCACATCATAGCGAAGAAGCACGGAAAGAACACATGCTTCGATGTCTTCGATTGCTCGTGGGAATGCAAGAACTGCGGAGAACTGTGGCTTAGTTCCGATAATTGGATCCGAATCGGAAAGGTATTGTTAGCTGAGCGCTAGGCCATTAGAATGCCCAAAGAATCCAAGCTTCAAAGGCTGATAGGGAAACATGCGCTCGAGGCGTCAGAAAGGAAAGAGATTAGGGTTATATTAGACCCGCCTCTCGCCCAAGAATGGGAAAAATTCGTGACCAAGGAATTTCAAGGCGATAACTCCAAGGCTCTAGAGTTCATTTGGCGTTGGTTCAAATTTTGGGTGCTAAGGAGGTGTCATAAGCATAAGGAAGAATGACCCAAGGCTCAAAACTCCAAGAGGTAATTGAGAAGAACAGGCTCCGCCTAATAATATCCCGAGTCCCACCCAGGACTAAGGAAGCTTTCATCCAATTAGCAAACGAGCACTTTTGCAGCGACTACGGAATGACCCTTCACTTCCTATACCAACAGGCGATGGAATACCAAGAATTCAAACAGCGCCTAATCGATTTGGGCTTACTAATTTCACGCTTAGAAGACCTAGAAGAAAGGGTAGCCCGGCTGGAAAAACTCTTGAGCAAAGAGGAAATGAAGGGAGAAGAGCCGGTTACTCTGGAGGGCGAGCCCTTCAAGGCTAAACTCGTAGCTGGTAACTCTGGAAGCAACAAGAAGCCACAACCCAATTCGGGCTCTAGATGAGAATTAGGTTTGGTGGGATCAGGGCAAAATCGGCCCTGATCCTTCTGGGTGTGCTGGTGATGGGGGCATTAATATTTAGGATCGAGGGTTTAAAATGGGAATCGAAGAGGTAATGAAGAGGCATTTGGGGCAAGGTGCGAAGCTTAGATTGAAGAGGGAAGACGGAACTTATGACGAAATCGTGATTAAGCCCCTGACTGTGGAATATTTACCGGAGTTTTGGCAGCTGATTGCTAGGTTAGGGCAGGTAAGTGATTTAGAGCGAGTGAAGCCTCAGGAGATTCTGCAAAGCTTTGATAAAGAGGCGATAGAGTTGGCTGTGAAGTTGATTAAAGTTAGCTTAAGAAGGTCGTACGGGAAGCTAGACGAGAAGTTGCTTAACGAGTTTGTGGCTTCGCACTTCATGGAGTTGTTAATCAAGTTATTCGAGGCTAACGTGCCTAAGGAAGTTGAGATTCCGGAAATTAAGACGAGATGATGTATCAAAGGGGCTCGAGATTAATGGCGCACATTAGGAGGCAGAGATTAAAGAGGCTGCAGAGGGAGCCGGTGGTGTTAGCTGAGCTTCATCACTTGCTCATGGCAAGATACGGGTGGATACCTCTAAGGGAGTTCAGGGAGCTGCCTATACCCACTGTGCTCGGCTTGTTGGAGTCGATTAGGAAGGAGGCAGAGGAGATGGAGAGAAAAATGAGTGACCTTGACGTAAGTTTGAAGAAATTGGGAAAAATTCCTCGAATGGGGTATCCCAAGCGGAGAAAATAGCCCAATTTATGCAAAAATGAAGCGACGTATATCAGTTTCGGTAAAGAGGCAAAATCGATATGCAGCGAGGAATGGGCATATCTTAAGATACGGAATTTTCACTTAGGAAATCCTAAAGGGGAATAGAAAATGGCCGACTTGAGTAGGGTATTGAAGGTAATAGTTGAGTTCACAACAAGGGGAGCTGAGAATTTGAGGAGGGTCGGGGCTTCTTTAACGAGGGCGAATAGGCAGCTTACGGTTAGCTTAGACCAAGCAAGGAAGCAAGCTGACTTAGTAGGCCAATCTTGGACGGTGATTTATGACAAGGGGAGAAGGACGGTGTATGAGACGATTCGCTACGACACGGCGCTGAAGAGGCATGTTAGGACGGTAAGGGAAGTGATTAGGACTTATGATAGGTTTCGCTTCTACTTGCTATCGGTAATGTTCTTCGGTTGGTGGATATATGGGATGTTCGACCACTTGGTTAAACAGTTCTTTAGGATGACAGGGATTTCAGATATGCTGAACACGGCCTTAATGCTACTTGTTTATACTGCCTTGGAGCCGCTAATAGATGATATTTATAGGCTCGGTTACGCTCTGCTTGATCTGGACCCAAAACTCAAGAGGGTACTGGGAACGTTCGTAGTAGCATTAGCTGTGATCGGCTTGTTTTTGGGGGCAATAGCTGCGTTAGGATTGGGTATCGCGGGCTTGAAGATGGCATTTGGGGCAATAGCGGGTACCATAGGCACGGTCGCTGCTTTACTGGGCGTCCCAGCCTGGGTAATTGTAGCCGTGCTGATAGTAGCGATTCTGGCTCTAATTGCCGTACTTGGATTGCTCTACTTGGCTTGGAAGAACAACTTTGCTAAGATTAGGGATCACTTCAAGAATTTCGTGGACATATTCAAGGAGGCGTTCGAGAATATTAAGCGCATATTTGAGGGCGTTTGGGACATAATTACGGGCATACTTGAGCTGAATGTGGATAAGGTAATGGGTGGGATAGATAAGGTGTTAGGTGGCATCTGGGATTTACTTACGAGCACGCTACCTAAGTTTGTGAGTGAGGTTCGTGACACTATGATAGACATAAAGAACGCTGTGGTGGATTGGGGTCGGAGGTTCCTTCTGGAGTTCTTGCCTGAGTTGCTCAAAAAGATCGCGGGTAGGATTTGGGATTTCCTAACTAAGACGCTGCCTGATCAGGTTAAACGGGGCTTGAAAGAATTAGCTAAGGTGGTTGAGAAGTTCCCTATTCCCGAGCCTCTGAAAGGAATAGCCGAGTGGGCTGGTGAGGCGGGTAGGCGTATAGGTGGGTTGCTTCACTTTCAATATGGTGGGGTTGTTCCCGGGCCTATAGGGGCTCCAAGACTAGCTTTGGTTCATGGAGGCGAGACGGTACTGCCAGCTGGAGTAGCGCCTATTAACGTAACCGTGAATGTTTATGCTTCGGGAACTGCTAGTGCTCACGAGTTGGCTTCGGAAATATCCAGGACGTTGTATTCGGAGCTTAGAAGGTTTAAGATGAGATGAAATTAGCTCATTAGAGATGAGTTAAAATGGCCGTAAAGGTGCAAATTGAAAAGTCGCCTTGGGTATTCGATTTAGAGACGACGGAGCTGGCTTGGGATATAGGGAAGGAAATCATCAAGTTTAAGAAGCCAACATTAGATGTGAAGGAAGGGGCTAAGCCGGAGCAGGTTATAGATTTGCTTCAGGCTGAGGAGGTAGTGACGATACATTGTGAGCTTACTAAGCATACGTTAAGCGGGGCTAGCTCGCTGTTTGATGTAATCAGGAAGCTGAAGCAGTTGGTGACAGGCGGGAGTGAAGTGCCCGGAACCGACTTAGTGGTGAGCTTCAAGGTTATGAATCAAGCGGAAAAACCGGAAGATGTTGAAATGCTGATAAATTGGGAAAGTGCGTATATTACTAAGATGAGCATTAGGTTGTCTCCCGAGGCGAGCGAGGACTCTAAGGGGGTGCCTGAGATAGCTACTTGCACCTTGGCCATTAGGAGGGCTGAATTGGTGACAAAATGAGGAGAAAGGAGCAGGCGTTTAGTTGGGTTATGTTGCTTGGGTTACTGCTGGCTTTGTTAAATCTTACTCAGCACGAGCCTCAAGTGTTTCGGGCTTATAGCCTAGCTGAGCCCGGGACTTATTTTGCTATGTGGAACGGGGCTAGTTGGGAAGCCTCTAATGTGGCTTATCTTGATTTTGATTGCTGGTATTATCAGCCAGGGTGTCCTGCTCTTAATCAGAGCGAGTATCAGCCGATTTTATGGCTCAGGAATAACGGGACTGATTTGGGCATACCCACATTTTGGCTTAACGAGTCGCCTCCTGAGGGCTACGCTCCTTATTGTGTTGCTTCCGCAGCTAAGTGGGCCTTGCCATTTGATGAAGGTGAGGGAACGAGTGCTAAGGACTTAAGTGGCGAGAAGGAATTGAGCTGGGGTGTTAGAGGGCCCTCTTGGCCTTTAGCTCTGAGATTTAATGGGACGTATGATCAGCGTGCGGAGGCTAGCGTGGGGCAAATGGAAAACCTTACGGTAGCGGTTTGGGTGAAATGTGATGAAGTGCCAAGCAGCAATCGCCTAGTTTTGTGCCCGGGGGCGGAATTTAGGTTCAATGTGGAATATACGGGCAAGTGGTTTGTGTGGTATACTAATGCTTCTGGGAACGGCATGTTGGTGTGGAAGAGCGGGGACAGCTTATGTGATGGTGGATGGCATTTCGTTGCTTGGAGGAGGAATGCAACTTCCGGCACTTTAGCGGCTTGGCTAGATGACACGAAAGTTGTTAGCGATAAGGCTGATAATGGCCCGCCTAAGCAGCTTGAGGTTATTAAGGTAGGTGGCTGGGGCGGGGCCTATAGTTTCCTGGGAGAAGTTGACGAAATCATGATTTGGAATCGGTCGCTCGGTGACGAGGAAGTAGAGAAGCTTTATGAGGGACGGTATGTTGATAGGAGCGGTTTGGTTGCTCATTATAAGTTTGGGCTAGCGGATTCGAGTGAGGTTTACGATCATGCTTACGAGGACGGGGCTTATCAGGATTTGACGCTTTATGGCTCCCCAGAGTGGGTTAATTCGAGCAGGAAGATGCAAGGGTGTAAGAGAGGGTCGTGTTTGTATTTTGATGGGTATGATGATATCTTTGCCAAATCGCCTTGGAACACGAGCTGGAATCGGAATGAAATGACGCTAGCTTTGTTTGCTAAAGTTGCTCCAGTGGATGTAGGCACCGTGACGCTACTTAATATCAGGAAAGAAGGGTCGAAATGTGGCTATAGGGTGGCAAATATTTGGGTCGGCGCTAGCAGCTTAGGGTGCTCTTTTTGCATAAATGAAAGCTACTACTTTTCGGCGTATACAAGCGGGGATTACGATGATAATCAGCTGCATAGTATAGTCGCTACTTATGATGGGCGCTATGCTAGGTTGTATGTGGATGGGGAACTAAAGGAGGAGGTTGAGAAGCCTGGAATGCTATCAAGCTATCGGGGAGCCCAGCTTTATATAGGCGATTTCGATGGCGGTAAGACTAATTGTGGTGGGCTAAGCGCGGGCAAATGTCCCCGCTACTACATTGACCAAATTTACATTCTGCCTTTCGCTTTAACTCCTGAGGAGGTGAGATACTACAACAGGACCGGCCAGATTTACTTGAGCGCTTCCAGATTGAATTTGCCTAAGGAGGTGCTGAGAGTAACGTTTGATGACTTGTTGAAGGGGCATTACTCACAAGCCAGGAAGATAAGGGACTTTTCAGGTTACGAAAATCACGGGACGCTTTACTTCGATCAGGTTATGGTATGGGATACGGGGAGCTCAACCGATTACGATACTTTAGACCCGGAGGGTGAGGGCTGGACTAAGGTGACTTCGACTTCTCATAGTTTTAGTGGCGATATGGTGTTCGAGAACTCATTTATTAGGGTGGTGGTGAGCAAGATAACGACCGATACCATAGCTTTGTATGTTTGGAGTGAGGAAGCGGAGGAGTGGGTGCATCAGGACAGGTGGTGGTTCAAAGCTAAGCTGGATGGCACCGAATACGTAGCGCCGGGGTGGGGAGCTGAGCTTACTTATGTTGGCGAAGATAAGGCGGTAGCAAAGATTGAGACGCCAACCCAAGCTTGGTTTGAGGTTGAGTTGAAAAGTCATGAGCCTTATTTCAAGCTCATTGTGCATCCTAATGGCAGCACGGTTAATTGGGTAAAGTTGTTCCCGTACTTCAGGAAGCGATTTGAAATTGCTAGCGAAGGTAACCAACTTGGCTTTTTGCTTGATAGGTGGTTTGCTGGGACGTATCAAGGGGCTACCGATAATGTTGGCACCCTGGAATTTAGCGGCGGGAACGCAATTAGGAACTTTGGTGTGTATGTCGAGAAAAGAAGCGAAGAGCATCCTGAGTATACGGGAAGAGCCACGGTGATGTATATTGGGGGCATCAATAAGGTGGATTCATCATCTTATACGCAATCAAGGTGGTGGAATGACATTTACTTGGTTAATCCTGAGGACGGCGACTTTGTTTACGTGGGTGGCTTCCCATATAACTTGAGTCGGGATTCGGTGTTGATTGAGGCGGAGGATTATGCATATGGGTCCGCAACTAAAATAGTCTCGAATAGGAGCAGGGTTGGGGAATCTGTTGGTACCGGGGACGGCTCTAAGACGCACTTTTACCTTGATTATGCTCACGTGGTTCCAGATAGCGAGGAAATTTACGTGGACGGGGTGCTACAAACTTCCGGATATTCCATGAATTACGATACTGGGCAAATTATTTTCGATTCGCCTCCCGCTTCAGGGGCTGTGATAGAGGCTAACTACAGCTACTATGATGCCTACCCGGGTGATGGGAGTTATAATGCGGTTAAGTATGAAGGGAGCGGAGAAGCATTGATCGTTTTTCCTCAGGTGGTCTGCCCGGGGAAAGGCAGGTACCGCATCTTCGTGAAGGCTAAGTGCGTTGGAGGAACGGGGCAGCAATTTAGGATTAAGCTGGATGGGAGCTTGCAGGAAGGAAGCTGGATTAGTTGTGGGGCTGCCGATACTTATTGGCAAGCTTGGGACGCTGGAACGTTCTGGATTGATGATTGCGCGGAGCTAAGGCTGTATGCTAAAGGAGCTAGCTCAAGTCAGCCATTAGTGGTTGATTACCTGCTGCTTGTTAGGCTACCAGATAATGATGAGCCCGACGAGGTCTTTAGTTTCGAGAACGGAGAAGCTGCTAAAGCGGTCATAAGTTACGAGGCTAACGGGACAGATTTGGCTCTGGAGTTTGATGGAGTGGACGACAGCATAGAAATAGCTAACGGTTGGGAGGTGATGCAATCAATCAACTCGTCTGGGGAGTTTACGCTTATAGCTTGGATTAATTCTCCGGCACCCACGGGAAACACCCAATATATCATAAGCTATGGTAATTGGGGCGATCCCGAGAACAATTTGGACTTCGGGCTGGACAGTTACGGCAAACCCAGGTTGTGGTGGGAATATAGCGGCGGCACAGATTATTACTTGGTAGCTGATCAAGTGGTGGCCGACGGGAGCTGGCATTGCCTAGCTTTTGTAGGCAAAAGCCACTACGCAGCTATTTACGTGGACGGCTCATTAGCTAAAGAGGATACTGCGGCACCAGATTTTTGGGAAATGAACTCGCTAAGGTCGCTATGGCTGGGTAGTTATCGCAGAAATTATCTGTTCCACGGCAGGGTAAGGAAGCTCGAACTGTTCAACCGCATGCTGACCGACTCCGAAATTGAGGCACTATGCAACAACAAAGCTTCCCGATTTAGCGAAGTTATACTCAATACAAGCAGGCTCAATCTATGCGGCACTTATTTGCTGCCTAATGAGGATTGCTACTTGTGGTGCTATATGAACGTGACTTATCCTGAGAAGCCCTGGTATTTCGATTTGCTTGCCGAGGTAACGTAAAGCGGAAGATGGCTAGAAGGAAGGCGAGGGTAAGGGTAAAGCTCGGGTCGGTAAGGAAAGAAACGTTGTTATGGATTTGGGATTCTAGTCAGGGCTTATGGAAGGACATAACCAAGCACGTAATAGAGTTCAAGCTCCATCAGTCGCTCAATAATCCGAGTAAGTTCGAGGCTAAGCTAGTGTGGGATTCGCAGCTTAAAGAATTGCTGAAGAGAGGGGCTAAGCTGGCCATCACCGCCCAAACTACTTTGCTTGACAAGCTCGATGTGGATGAAGTGAAGGTATCTCGTGACCATATAGCTGAGGTTGTGGCTTTTAGCTCGGCTGGGGAGCAACGTAGCTTGGTGAGGGAAACCGTAGGCACTAATTCCTTCGCTGACACTTCAGCTCAAGAAGTGCTTGAGTGGATTAACGATGGGGTCTGCCAGATAGGTAGCAGCGTGACTGATAAGGTTTCGTTAAATCTTTCTCACGAAAGGAAATGCGAAGCTTTAGATGCGCTGGTTTCCAAGCTTAATGGGGTGGAGTGGTGGTTCTCCTACCCGGAGCCGCTTTATATGGACGAGCTGGGACAGGATTATGTGAATCTCGGGACTAAAGGCGAGAGCAAAGATGTAACGCTAAAGTTGGGTGTTAATGCTTACCGGGTCGGCTCTAAGGACTCAAATTTGAGCAAGCTGAATTCGGTAAAGATTCGTGGCTACGGCTCTGATTTGACTTTAGAACCCTTAGAGGTTGAGCATTATTTGGCTACGACCAAACACACTACTTTAGCTAAACAAATCGATACCAAGCTGACCCAGGCTGCCCAACCTACTGACACAACCCTTTACGTGGTTAGCACTGAGGGCTTCCCTGACTCCGGTGTATTGTTGATTGGCAATGAGAAGATAAGTTACTCGGGCAAGACTTCTAATTCGTTCACGGGTTGCACTCGTGGTTATGGCGATACCACAGCTCAATATCACGAGGAAGGAGTTGAGGTGATAAACTATGGAACCACATCGAATGAAGGAAGGGTCGATATCGAGCTTAATGAGGGGCTAGAGCTGGAAGTTGGGGATAAAATCAAGATTGGTATGGAGATTTGCGAGGTGGTTGCTAAGACAAGCAAAACTCAGCTTACGGTGCAAAGAGGTTCGAATCCGTATGCGCATTCTGCTGGAGCTCCCGTTTACTTCTACTACGATTCGGGAACCGGAGATACGTTTACTAAGGATAGCCCGGAAGCTGGCTCCGATATCGCCCTGAACGGAATTCACGAGGCTTCGTTTCACGATAATCAATCGCGCTATAAGGACGATTTGGATAAGAAGGCTTATTACTTGCTTACTCAGAGGCAGAACGCCGCCTCGTTCGTTGTTTCGTGTTCTGATCCGATTGATATTGCCTCTAAGGTTCGATATGGAGATACGATAAAGGTTGAGGATTCGGAGCTGGGCAGTGTTGAGTATAGGGTGGTTGAGCTAGAATTCGGGTTCTCAATTCAGAGGGCCGGCTACTATCTCGATTTGACCTTAAATAGGCAGCACGAGTATTACACGCTGGGACTTAAGGAGGGGATCGGGACTGATACTACAAGGCCCGTTCAGGCGCTAGTTAAAAGGCTGAATAAGTGGGCCGAATTTGATGGGGCTAATTTGAAGATTAAGCCACCCGCTGGCGGTAATGTGATGATCGAGACCGGCAATTACATGATTGGATCGGTACCCGGTATTGCGTTGCGAATTTTAGGCCATGGAACTACTGAGCTAATGAGCGATCGCACGCTTAGGATAGGCGTTACTCCTGAAGCTACGACTTCCGATGCAGTTGAGTTTTATGGGAAAGCTCCATCAGGCACTTCGGAGCTGGCTTTCCAGATAGTTCCGGATACCGGAAACCAATGCAAAATTCAGTTGCACTCCAAGCTCGACGTGTACGACTACTCAATCTGCAATTCGCTGAGCTCGGAACTTATCAAGATTGATGGGCACTTGCGACTCAAGAACGAGTATCAGCTGCGTTTCCTAACTTCTGAGGGAGCTACAGGCTTTGAAATTTATCTCAACGCTTCTGAAAATGCTTACTTGAGGTCGAAATTCGGGGACTTGAACTTGGTAAGCGAGGGAGGAATAGTTGCGATCGAGTCGACCGGGAATGACATCAAGCTGCTCAGCGGAGATGATATCCGCTTGCACGTTCCGGGAACCGGAAGCAACGTATTGAGCCTCAAAAACGACAGCACCGACACCACAATATTCGAAGTTGATGAAGATGGCTTTTTGCATGCAACCGGGGACATCAGTTCTGATATAGATGTGAACGCTGGAGATGATGTGTGGGCGGACGATGACATCGATTGCGGAGGCAACAAATATGCTACTCATTTGGCGGGCAACAAACTCGTCAATACCTACGTTGTTGAGGCTACGGAAGTTTGGCTCGTTGATATGGGCACCTCGAAGCTAAGAAACGGTGAGTGCTACGTGAAGTTAGATGAGCAGTTCAGGAAAATAATTCACGTGGGCGATGATGAGCTGTCGCTAACTGATGAAAACCCGTATCGCGTATTCTTGACACCTCTTGGAGATTGTAATGGCTTATACGTTGCTAGGAAGGATAAAAACGGGTTCTTGGTTAAGGAGCTAAGAGGCGGGAAGAGCAATGTGCAATTTGAGTGGGTAGTTTATGCTAAGAGGGGCAACACTTACTTCTTGGACCCGAATAGAAAGTTCTACAATTTAAGGCTTCAGGAGTCGAAATGCGGGCTTAAGAGGCTTATTAAAGCTCGTGATTTGAAAGGCGGG
>Ga0164311_10001963_pt1 | contig 10430 bp, 8 predicted proteins | sample GuaBasSedimGuay2_FD_121796 | JGI IMG/M metagenome (GOLD analysis project Ga0164311, IMG submission 121796) | Subseafloor sediment microbial communities from Guaymas Basin, Gulf of California, Mexico - Guay2, Core 4569-9, 9-12 cm | ecosystem: Environmental > Aquatic > Marine > Hydrothermal vents... | reverse complement strand
CTACCGACACGAAGGGAGGGAAGTTGAGCGCTCTCACAATCGAAACCGTCCGCGAACACGTCATCGGGATCGACACCGAAGTACCCATCCTCGACGGATCGACCGTCCGCTACGTCAACCTCGACAACGCCGCTACCACCCCGCCGCTTCGGCCAGTGCTGGAGACGGTAAACGAGTTCCTCCGCTGGTACGCGAGCGTCGAGCGGGGAGCCGGGTTCAAGAGCCGGGTCTCCACCGCCGCCTACGCGGAGGCGCGGCGGATCGTGGGAAGGTTTGTAGGGGCCGATCCTGACGCCTACACCGTGGTCTTCATCCGGAACTCGACCGAGGCGATCAACAAGTTGGCGCATCGGTTCCCGTTCTCCCCCGGGGATATCGTCCTCCGCTCCCTGATGGAGCACCACTCGAACGACCTTCCATGGCGGATGGTGGCGGACGTGGACTACATCGAAGTGAACGCCGCCGGCGGGCTCGACCTTGATCACTTCGAGTAACTGCTGAACAAGTACGGGGAGCGGGTCAAGCTGGTGGCGATCAGTGGGGCGTCGAACGTCACCGGCTACCTGAACCCGATCCACGCGATCGCAGCCCGCGCTCATGCGGCCGGGGCGAAGATCCTCGTCGACGCGGCCCAGCTCGCCCCGCACCGGAGGATCGCGATGGGAGACCCTGATGATCCCGAACACATCGACTACCTCGCGTTCTCCGCCCACAAGATGTACGCCCCGTACGGGACCGGGGTCCTCGTCGGACTGAACGAGACGTTCGCGCGCGGGACGCCGGACTGCGTCGGTGGGGGGACGATCGAGCTGGTGACGGCTGACCAGGTCCGCTGGGCCCACCTCCCGGAGCGAGAGGAGGCCGGGACCCCGAACGCGGTCGGGGCGATCGCCCTCGCCGCTGCGATCGCCGCTCTGGAAGAGATCGGATTCGCCGCGATCGCCGCCCACGAGGCGCGCCTCACCTCCCGCCTCCTGCGCGGGCTGGAGAGGATCGACGGGGTCAAGGTGTACGGCGATCGGAACCCGGACCGGACGGAAGAGCGGCTCGGAGTGGTCCCGTTCGCGGTGGAAGGAGTCCCCCACCAGCTGGTCGCCGCTGTCCTGGCGTTCGAAGGGGGGATCGGGGTGCGCAACGGCTGCTTCTGCGCCCATCCCTATGTCCTCCGCCTCCTCGGGGTCTCCCCGGCGGAGATCGAGCGCTACCAAGCCGAGGTCGCGCGCGGCTCGCGCGTGAACCTCCCCGGATTGGTGCGGGCGAGCTTCGGGGTGTACAACGACGAATCGGACGTGGACGCCCTCCTCGAGTGGGTGGGGCGGATCGCACGGCGGGAGTACCGCGGGGACTACGTGCAGGATGAGACCACGGGCGAGTTTGTCCCCCGCGGCGGCCCGCCCGGGTTCGAGCGCTACTTTTCGCTCCGCTAGGAGGACGGAATGACCCTCCGCCTGATCGAGGTGGTGCTCTCCCAGGACGAGGTGGACAGGCTGTGCGCGCCAGGATCCGCGTCTACGGGTGAGTGTCCTCTCCATAAACGGTACACGCGCCTTACATAATCCCTTAACCAAGGTCGGTTTAAAACGACGGGCGGATGGGAACGAGGCAGCAGACAGGGAGCGAAGGCAGGGAGAGGGCGGTGTGCTAACCTAGGGACATGAGCAGACGTGGGATAGTGGCCATCGCTCTGTTGGGCGCGATCGTCGTGGGGAGCCTTGCCCTTGCCGGTGCGTTCCGACGCCATCCCCAGCCGGTCCCACCCCCGCAGGTGGAGGCACCGCGCGTAGTGATCGCCATCGACCCCGGACACGGAGGGCGCGACCCGGGCGGAGTGGTGGGAGACGTACTGGAGAAGGACGTCAATCTCCAGATCGCCACCCGGCTGGCTGAGCTGATCTCCGCTCAACCGGGGCTGAAGCCGTTCCTCACCCGGTCCGAGGATATCACCGTCCCCAACCTCGACCGGCTGCGGGCGGCTGAGGCGGCCGGAGCGGTCCTCTACCTCTCGATCCACACCAACTCCTATTCCGATCCGGGAGTGCACGGGGCGGAGACCCTGGTCGACGATACCCGGGCCAAGGACAACCCGAGCTGGATCCTGGCCGAGGCAGTGCAGAAGGAGCTCGTCGCCGCCACCGGGGCGCGGGACCGCGGAGTCAAACCACAATCCCTCTATCTTGAGCATACCAAGCTTCCCGCGGTCTCGGTCGAGGTCGGGTTTCTCACCGCAGCCGATGAAGGGAGGGCTCTCCTCTCCCCGGAGTACCAAGAGAAGGTCGCCCGCGGGCTGCTGAACGGGATCCTCTCCTATCTCGAGCGGGTGAACGCCCTCCCACCCGGGGGATGATTTGGTCGGCCAGCGAGGGTGCGTTATGATAATTGCGATGCAAAAAGAATTTTGTAATTTCATCATGGGAGGGGAATGAAGGCGCTGGTCACCGGGGCGACCGGGTTCATCGGGGCTAACATCGTCCGTGCGCTGCTCGACGCCGGATATGAGGTGCGGGCGCTCGTCCGACCGGAGTCCGACCGCCGGAACCTGGACGGGCTCGACATCGAGTTCGCCACCGGTGACGTCCGTGACCCCGGCTCCCTGCAGCGGGCGATGCAGGGCTGCGAGCTCGTATTCCACGCCGCGGCGCTGTACTCGTTCTGGGTGCGGCCACGGCGGCTGATCTACGATATCAACGTCACGGGAACGCGGAACGTCCTCGACGCGGCATTGAAGGCACGGGTGGAGCGGGTGGTGTACACGAGCTCAGTCGCGACATTGGGGCTGCGGGATGACGGGACCCCGGCCGACGAATCCACCCCGGTCGATCCGCAGAAGATCATCGGTGACTACAAGAAGAGCAAGTACCTTGCCGAGCAGGTCGCGCTCGAGTACTCAACGAAGCTCCCGGTGGTGATCGTCAATCCGAGCTTCCCGGTCGGCCCGTACGACGCCAAACCGACCCCGACCGGAAAGGTGATCCTGGACTTCCTCAACCGGAAGATGCCCGCCTACGTGGATACCGGGATGAACGTCGTCGCGGTGGAGGACGTGGCTGTGGGGCACGTCCTGGCGGCGACCCGGGGGCGGATCGGAGAGCGGTACATCCTCGGCGGGGAGAACGTGACGATGCGGGAGTTGCTCGAACTCCTCTCCGAGATCACCGGGCTCGCCGCTCCCCGGATCAGGCTTCCGTACTACCCGATCCTCGGACTCTCCTACCTCAACGTCGCGATCTGTGCCATCACCGGTGCGACCCCGCGGATGACCCCGGAGACGATCCGGATGTCGCGCCACTACATGTTCTTCGACCCGGGGAAGGCGGTACGGGAGCTCGGCCTCCCCCAGACCCCGGCCCGCGAGGCCCTCCGCCGCGCGGTGGAGTGGTTCAGAGACTCCGGAATCGCATCGAACTAACCCGAAACGCAGGACGACGAGCGGGCCCATCATGTGCCGGTGCATCCACCGGCTTTACTTGACGAACAAACGAATTGGCTGTATCTGAATCTTATGGTTATCACAAACGGACGTGTAGGAAGGGTAGCTACTACCGACCTCCTTTGCGGAGGATACACGACGTTTGTGTCCGCTTTCTCCTAGACCAAACTGGTTTAGGGGATAAGCGGATGGTGAGGACTACAGGCGAATGCCTGTGGTCTTTTCTTTTGTGATGAACGTGTGGGAGGTGATTATGGCACGAAAATCGGCGGTCGCCCCGGTGATCCTCCTTGGTTTGGGCAAGGTCGGCCGCGCCCTAGTGAACCTTGTCATCGCCGGTCGAGATCAGCTCGAAAAGCGGAGGGGAATCATGATCAGGTTGTCGGGGGTGGCGGACAGCACCGGAGCGTTTGTTAACCCCGATGGATTGACCGATCCCGAGTTGAGGTACATCTTATCCAGCAAATCCGAAGGTGGGACGATCAGCGAACTACCGGGCTCTCTGTCCCTCGGCGAAATCACCGCCGCCCTGCGGCCAGGGACGATCGTTGTCGATGCAACGGCGTCCGAAACGACGTCCCCGATGCTCATAGCTGCTCTTGCGAACGGATGCGGGGTGGTGCTTGCCAATAAGCGTCCGCTCGTGTTGCCGTGGGAGGAGGCGAAAGTCTTCTATACCCATCCGTGTGCGGGTTACGAAGCGACAGTCGGGGCCGGGCTTCCGGTGATCTCCACCCTGCGTGCCCTGCTCGATACCGGCGATCGGATCACGGCGATCGATGGGCTGGTGAGCGGGACGCTGGGCTACCTCCTGAGCGAGGTGGAAGACGGGACTCCGTATTCCGTCGCGCTTTCCCGTGCGCATGCATCGGGTTACACCGAGCCCGATCCACGCGATGATCTGAGTGGGATGGACGTCGCACGCAAGGGCGTGATCCTCGCCCGCACCGCTGGTTGGCCGCTCGAGCTGGATGACCTTCCGGTAACCCCACTCTATCCCCCGGAACTCGCCGCGCTGCCGGTGCGGGAGTTCATGCGGGCTGCGGCACGGCTGGATGAGGAATACGCGCGGAAGGCGGCCCAGGCGAGGAGCGAAGGCAAGGCGCTCCGATACTTGGTGCGTGTCTCCCCGACGGGCGGGGAAGTGGGGCTCACCGCGGTCGATCAGGGAAGCGCACTCGCGCGGCTGCATGGAGCGGAGAACGCCGTCGTCATCAAAAGCGAATTCTATCGCGAGATACCACTCAGCGTGTGCGGCCCCGGCGCCGGCCCGCGCGTCACCGCGTCCGGAGTTCTGAAAGACATCACCGAAATCGCAATTGAGCTGAGAAAGGAGAAGGGATGAGTATCCTGATGATGAAATTCGGCGGGACGTCGGTGGGAACCCCCGCCGCCATGGCCCAGGCGGGAGAGATCGTATCCCGTGAGGCAAAGAATTGGGATCACGTGGTCGTCGTCGTCTCCGCGCTCAGCGGAGTGACCGACATGCTCATCGCGGGAGCGAGGAGCGCGGAAACCGGGAACAAGGAGCGCTATCAAGAGATCGCGGATACCATCCGAACCCGTCATCGCGAGATGGCGGCGAAGCTCATCACCGATCCGGCGGAGCGAGAGGCACTCGAAAGGACGATCGATTCATATCTGAGTGAGTTTTCGCGCCTCTGTGAGAGTGTGTACGTCCTGCGCGAGCTCACGCCACGGGTGCTCGACGGGATCGTCTCGTTCGGAGAGCGCTTGAGCGCGCGCCTTCTCGCCGCCTTCCTGCGCGAGCAGGGGCTCCGAAGCGAAGCGGTGGACGCCACCGAGCTCATCGTCACCGACGGTACTTTTCAGAACGCGGTGCCGCTTGTGGACCCGACCCGTGCCCGCGTCGCCGACCGGCTTGGTCCCTCGCTGAAAAAGGGAGTTGTTCCCGTGGTCACCGGCTTCATTGGGGCAACCGAAGACGGGATCCCGACAACCCTCGGCCGTGGGGGGAGCGACTACACGGCGGCGATCCTGGGGGAGATGCTCGACAGCGATGCGGTATGGATCTTCACCGACGTCGACGGGGTGATGACCGCCGATCCGCGCATCGTTCCCGATGCACACGTGATCCCAGACATCTCTTATGCCGAGGTCGGAGAGCTCGCCTACTTCGGGGCGAAGGTCCTGCATCCGCGCGCCATCCGGCCGGTGATCGACCGCGGGATTCCTGTGTGGGTGAAAAACACGTTCAATCCGGACGCTCCTGGAACGCGCATCGTGCGCAGCCCACAGAACACCGACGGCACGGTCAAGGCGGTCACAATGATCGATGATCTTACCATGATCAATGTCAGGGGCCGGGGGATGATCGGGGTGCCGGGAATCGCTGGGCGGACGTTCAGCGCGGTGGCGCGGGCAAACGCCAATGTGCTCATGATCTCACAGGCATCATCCGAGCAGTCGATCTGCTTTGCCGTTCCTACAGAGAGCGCTCCGGCGGTGGTGGCGAGCCTGGAGGAGGAGCTTGCGCATGAGCTCGCTCGCCGGGACATCGACAGTATTTGGGCGCAAAACGATCTTGTCATCATAACCGCGGTGGGAGCAGGGGTGCGGGATACGCCGGGGGTGGACGGGCGTATCTTCAGCGCATTGGGAAAGGCGAGGATAAACGTGCTCGCGATCGCCCAAGGGTCATCTGAGTGCAGCGTCTCCCTGGTGGTTGAGGCCACGGATGGGATCGCCGCCGTGCGGCAGATTCACAAGGAGGTTATCAACAATGGAAAGTAAAATCCCTGTAGGAATCCTCGGTGCCACGGGCGCGGTCGGCCAGCGGTTCGTGCAGATTCTCGCCGACCATCCGTGGTTTGAGATCGCATCGCTCGCCGCATCGGCCCGAAGCGCCGGCCGTCCCTACGGTGAGGCATGCCACTTCATTCTCCCCGGCGACGTACCGGATCGGATTCGGGAGATGCCCGTCCTCCCGCTGGAACCGGGCATCCCGGGAAAGATCGTGTTCTCCGCCCTCCCCGCCGATGTGGCGCGGGAGGTAGAGCCGCGGTTCGCTGCGGCGGGCTATGCAGTCTGCTCGAACGCATCGGCATTCCGGAACGAACCCGACGTCCCATTGATCATCCCCGAGGTGAATCCCGACCATCTGGCGCTCATCCCGGAGCAGCGGAAAACCCGCGGTTTCCCCGGGTTCATCGTCACCAACCCCAACTGCTCCACAACCGGGATCGCCATGGCGCTGAAGCCGCTCGATGATGCATTCGGGGTGGAAAAGGTCATCGCCTTCACCATGCAGGCGGTCTCCGGTGCCGGTTACCCGGGTGTCCCGGCACTCGACATCATCGGGAACGTGCTTCCGTACATTCCTGGCGAAGAGGAGAAGATCGCCCGCGAGGCGCGCCTCTTGCTTGGCAGGGTGGAAAGCGAGGCCCAGGTGCCGGCGGACTTTCAAGTGAGCGCTCATGCTAACCGCGTCCCGGTGATCGATGGTCACACGATCTGCCTGTCGATTGGGTTCAGGGATCCACCCGCCGTAGAGGAGGCGATGGATGTGCTGCGTGCGTTTCGTGCCCCTGCTCCCGTGCGCGAGCTCCCCAGCGCTCCTGTCTACCCACTCGCCCTCCGTCCGGAGGTGGATCGTCCCCAGCCGCGCAAGGATCGGGACGCGGAGCGCGGGATGGTGGTGACAGTGGGGCGGGTGCGGCCGTGTTCGATCCTCGATCTGCGGATGGTCGTTCTCGTGCACAACACCCTGCGCGGTGCGGCGGGCGGCGCGGTGTTAAATGGAGAATTGCTCATTGCAAAGGGGTTTGTATCATGAGAGTCTATGGCCGCGCTCGCGTGCATGATTTACTCGGGGATTTCATCGTTTACCGTAGCTTGGCCCCGCTCGATCCCCGTCTCCCCGGGCTCTCCCGCCTGCGGGAGGGGATCGGGCTCGCCCCCGGGCTCATTCCGCGCAAGAGCAGCCCGGAGTATGCCCAGGTGGTGGTCAGTATCCTCCGGGAAGCGCGGAAGCTTAACGGGAATCGCGGGCCGCTTATGCGGCTCGTGTACATCGGCGACACACGGGTAAACGATGGGATCGCGTTTTCCAACTTGTGCCAGGCTGGTGGATGGAGGGGGATGGCGTTCATCGGCGCCGAGGATGGCGGCCCGGCACGGCTGGAAGTGGTCGAGGAAGAAACGGGGACGCTTGTGTTCAGCAACCGCTGGGCCGGGCTCGAGGACTTTCCCCGCGTGTCGCGAGATTTTCCAGTCGACGAGCAGACAGTGGTGGTGATCGACCTCGATAAGACGCTCCTTGGCGCACGCGGTCGAAACGATCATGTCATCGACAAAGTCCGCTTGACCGCGGTTCGGGAGACCATTTTCCAGGTGTTGGGAGAGGGCTTTTCCGAAGCCTCTTTCACCCGCAATTACACCCAGCTAAACCAGCCCGAATTTCATCCCTTCACCACCGATAACCAGGACTATCTCGCTTATATCTGCCTCATTCTGGAAAGCGGCCTTCTCAGTTTGGAAGAGCTTACGACAGCGATCCGAAGCGAGAGGATGCGGGATTTCACCGGGTTTCTTTCGTGGGTCGATGCGCGGGTGGAGACCCTTCCGCGTGGGGTGCGCCGGGTGCACGAACACGTGCGTACTGCGGTCATGGACGGTGATCCTACCCCGTTTAAGGAGTTTCGCCGCAACGAGTACCGCGAGACCGTCTCGCATATGGGATACATGGATGATGAATCCCCAGTACATGATCTCTTGGCAGATGAGATCGTAATCACGCACGAGGTGAAACAAGCGGCGATCCGATGGCGTGATCAGGGCGCTCTTCTGTTCGGCCTTTCCGATAAACCGGATGAGGCATCCCTCCCCCCATCGCAATTGGAGGCACAAGGATATCAGCCCATTCATCGGGTTTCCACCCACGTAGTAGGAGGTTGATTATGCGTAACGATGTTTGGCTTGAATGTATCCGCTGCGGACACCGTTATCCGCACGACGAGGTTATCTATCGCTGCGCCGACTGCGGCGGGCTGCTCGACGTGGAGCATGATCTCAGCCCGCTCAAGGCTCGTTCAGGGGGTGAATGGAAGAAGTTGTTTGAAACCCGGGCTCACTCATCTGAGTGGCCGTATGCAAGCGGCGTATGGGGGAAGTGGGAATGGGTTGCCCCGCACATTGCGCCGGAGAACATCGTCTCCTTGGGGGAGGGCTACACCCCGCTTCTGCGGGCGCCCCGTCTTGGGGAAAAGATCGGGCTTTCTCATCTGTGGATCAAACAGTGTGGAATCAGTCACACCGGCTCGTTCAAGGACCTGGGGATGACAGTGCTCATCTCGCATGTACGGCAGTTGATCTCTCAAGGCGTGCCGATCCGCGCGGTGGCGTGCGCTTCGAGCGGTGACACCTCCGCCGCTCTTGCCGCGTATGCCGCCGCTGCCGGGATCCCGGCGATCGTCTTCCTCCCGCAGGGGAAGGTCTCCACCGCTCAGCTTGCCCAACCGATCTCCCACGGGGCATTGGTCCTTGGGCTGGATACCGATTTTGACGGCTGCATGCGGATCGTGCAGGAGATCACCGCCGACAAGGAGATCTACCTTGCCAACTCGATGAACCCCCTGCGCATCGAAGGGCAGAAGACGGTGGGGATAGAGATCGTTCAGCAGCTGGGCTGGGAAGTCCCCGATTGGATCGTCATTCCTGCCGGCAATCTCGGCAACATCAGCGCACTGGGGAGAGGCCTTCTGATGATGAAGGAATTAGGGCTCATCGACCGACTCCCCCGCCTTGTCGCTGCCCAGGCGGAGCGGGCCAATCCCTTATATTTAAGCTACCTCACTGGATTTAAGGATTACCGCCCGGTGAAGGCAAAGCCGACCCTTGCCTCCGCGATCCGGATCGGAGCGCCGGTGAGCTACGAGAGAGCGGTGAAAGCGCTGCGCGCGTTCGATGGGATCGTGGAGCAGGCGAGCGAGGATGAACTGGCGAACGCAGCTGCTCTTGCCGACCGTGCCGGACTGTATGCCTGCCCCCAGACTGGGGTCGCGCTCGCCGCGGCGGCCAAGCTGGCGGCGAATGGGACAATCAGGCCGGATCAACGCGTCGTTGTCATCTCCACTGCGCATGGGCTCAAGTTCACTGACTTCAAGGTCGGCTATCAGCGAAATACGCTAGCCGAGGTCAAATCCCGTTACCCCAACCTGCCGATTGAGCTTCCTGCGGATGTAAATGCTGTGCGGAACGCCATTCAAAACCACCTGGATGCGGAAGCGAGTATGAGCTCCATGGACAAGAAAAAGGGGAAGCCCGCAGGCTCCCCCTGAACAGTCCTGATCCCGAATGTCGCGCCCTACAGCAGGTCCATCCCGGCGGATATCGTAAAGTCCTTGGACCAATCGGCCGCTCCAACTCCCTTGGCGAGCCCGAGCTGGAGCGAGACGTCCGCCCCGCCGACGTTGAACGCCACAGAGAAGGTGGCGGACTGGGAGTCGGTGGCTGTTCCTCCCTGCTGCACCCGCTGGAGCTGATAGTTCATGATCAGATCGATGCCTTCCTTAAACGGGTAGTTCCAGGAGGCGTTTATCGTCATGGTGTTCTCCGCGACGATGTCGAACGGCCCGTGCAGGTTCGCGTGCAGGGTGAACTGAGATCCCGGCTTGACGACGAATGCCGCGTCTCCGGAGACGGTGAGAAGAAGGTCCTGGGTACCGCCGGTCGGATCGATCAGCTCGTAGCCGAGACCAGCCTGTACCGACCAGCCGCAGTTCACTGCGTCCCCGGTGGCGATAACGTCGTCCTCAATCGTGAGGACGGCACGCGCATCCAAGGTGCTCCCGGTCTCCTTCTCGATGATCTGTTCGATCGCAGCGACGAGGTCCTTGGTCGTCGCGTACTCCGCCTTCTTGCCGATCTCGGTGGCGACCGCCATCAGGGTATCGTCGGAAAGCGAGCCGGAGATCGCCCCGAGGGCGAGCAGGTCGTCCTGGATCTTGACTGCCTTGGCGAGCGGAGTGACGTCGGTGAACCT
>Ga0164311_10001962_pt1 | contig 10431 bp, 8 predicted proteins | sample GuaBasSedimGuay2_FD_121796 | JGI IMG/M metagenome (GOLD analysis project Ga0164311, IMG submission 121796) | Subseafloor sediment microbial communities from Guaymas Basin, Gulf of California, Mexico - Guay2, Core 4569-9, 9-12 cm | ecosystem: Environmental > Aquatic > Marine > Hydrothermal vents... | reverse complement strand
TCTCCGAACTTCCCACCAGCAAACATTACGATATACTTTGACGTAATTTTAGCGGCTTCCTTCAGCAGGTTCGAAGGCACTTTGGGTACGCCACAGGCTACTACTAATACGTTTCTAGTGTTTTCTCGAATACATGTTTGAATGGAGTCCCTATGAGGGAAAATATGTACAATTTTCTCAGCATCAGCTAAGACTATCTGATTTTCCGTTAAAACCTCGGTCTTACCACCAATTGGCTGGAATACCTCGCCCTCTTTCGCGAATCGGAGGACAAGAGGAGGTAAAAGCTTATCCAGATCGTATAAACCTATGGGTATGAGAGTTTTAAGAGAAGCCAAGTTGCCAGCATCAACTACATTATTTATCAGGGGGAGCTTCCTGCCGCGAAGGACCCTCCTTAAAAGGGCCTCACTCGAAGGTCTTTGCTTGGTGGGGTCTATTTCAATGCGCCAGTAAAAGTCGCGGTAAGCCCGTATAAGGGGATTTCCCTTAAGTTCATCAATATTGTACTTAGACCGCATTTCTTCCTCAATCTTTCTCATGAAAAGCACTTTTTCGGGCTCTGTAGCTTTCACTTGCACGCCCTCAACAATAGTGTAGGCTAATGCTATCTCTGGGAATTTCTCCTTTACGCGATCCTCTATCCTAATGCTCAGGATGGACATTAAGACTCCTCGTATTTTATACGCTATAAAAATATTTCACTTTAGCTCGAGTTTATTGCAACTTAAGATTATTTGAACGGCCTTTAAGAACCCCTTATAGTATTCCTCTTCGAGGACTATGTGCGCCACCCGTTTAAGCTCATTCACGGCATTTCCCACAGCAATATTGAGTCCAGCGATGCTAAACATGGGTATATCGGTCTCGCTATCACCTATAGCCGCTACTTCATTTAATCCTATTCCCATGCAACTTGCCACGACCCTCAACCCCTCAGCCTTGCTTACGCCTTTCACATGGACATGAAAAGCTACGCCGCTGTCCAAAACCTCTAGGTTCTCAAAACCATGTCTTAGGAGTACTTTCCTCATCCTCTTAACCACTTCCTGTCTACTTAAGCTTTCATTCACCAGTTTAAAGGCATAGTCTACACGTCTGTACCTGTTCTGTAATGACTCCACTATGATCCCTCGAAGCTCCTTAAGCAGGACGCTTCTAGCCTCACGGAGAATTTCAGTATCCTCGCTCAACACGCGCTCCTCTCCGTTACATACTACTACTCCTCCATTTTCAGCCACTATGCCTCCTGTTGCCCCTGAATAGCGCCTTAAACCTAGCAGAACACACGCAGCATTACCTGAACACAGAATTACTCGTACACCGTTCTCTTCCAGCTCTTTGATAGCTTTCCAGGCTTCCGGAGGTATAACGCCGTTCTCATTTGTAATAGTGCCGTCGATATCCAGAGCCACAGCTTTAATCATGCTAAGTACCTCTCAAAGAAAGGAGGGACTAATTTTAAATATTGTCCTGAAGATTGATGCTTAGAGCAGAGACGACTGTAGGTAGGTGCATTAGGAATAAAGACCCATAGGTGCAGGTTTTTGTATCCTAAATTATAAATCAAGGATCCCTAAAATATTGGTGAGAAGCTTTTATTGAATTGGTGGAAACATGAGTAGGGTTTCGAAGAGCAGGTTTGCGATAACAGTAGTGTTCTTAGTAGTGCTGGCCGTGGTTATATGGCATACTTTCTTGAAGGGTTTGGAGACTGAATTGAAGAGGGAGAAACCTGCACCAGATTTCGAGTTTATAGATATCCAGGGTAAGAAGTACAAGTTGAGCTCATTTAAAGGCCAAGTAGTCTTAATAGACTTTATGGCAACATGGTGTGGTCCCTGTAAACAGCAGATACTAACACTGAAGAGAATACATCCTAAGTATGAAGGTAAAGTAGTTTTTCTATCCATTAGCGTGGATCCGCGAGAAAGTTTGGAAGCTCTTGCAAACTACGGCAAGGCTAGCGGTATAACATGGATTCTAGGAAAATCATATGAAGCTGCAATAAAGTACGGTATCAGCGCGATCCCAACGATAGTAATTATCGACAAGGACGGGTACATAGTGTTCAGAGCTAGTGGAGTTACTCCCGAAGATCAGCTTAGGAAAGTGCTAGACGAAGCCATCAGTCAAGGATAAATGCTTAGTGAGAAAAATGAGCATAGAGCTGTTGTCTCTGGCCTTCACTGCAGGAGTCTTAACTTTCTTCTCACCGTGCGCTATAGCAATGTTTCCAGCCTATGTAGCCTATCTCATGCAGCTTAAGAGCGATGACAAAGGCTCAGTACTAACTGGACTTCAAGTAGGTCTGCTTGTGGGCTTGAGCGCGAGTTTAGTTTTTCTATTAATGGGCTTAATACCTTCAATTCTACTGGCGAATTTAGCCGTATACACTATCACTAAGCAATTGTTGGCGTTAACGTTAATAATACTGGGGTTGTTGACAATTTCGCCAAGAGAAGTATTTTTCCCGATACCCATTCCAGAACTTAAGCCCAATCGAAACTTTCTCCTTCTCTCCATAGCGTACGGAATAGTATACGCCCTAACCTCCTTGTCCTGCACGCTACCCGTCTTCTTGATGATAGTGTTCACTGCAGCTGCAAGCGGAGGTATTGTCGGAGTGATGGCATCATTTACGGCGTACGTGTTGGGCTTCGCTACACCTGCAACACTTGTAGCCACATTAGCAGTGATTTCCAAGGAGAAAGCTGTAAGAGCGTGTAAGAGATCGGCACCGTACTTTAAGAAAGTAAGCGGGATACTCCTAGTAATAGCAGGAATATATCTCTTAGTAGGCTAGAAGGTTAATGTATTCGGTAGCTACAAGATAATGAAGGAACTCGAACTTAATTGTCCGAGTCTGGGGCATATACTATGGAGTGGAAGGCTAAGTGGATTTGGGAGAAGAACACCGTAGCTCCTAGGAACTACTATCTATGTTTTCGGAAAACCTTCAACCTACCTAAGAACGCCAAACAAGCTTTCCTTCACATCACCGCAGATTCCCGGTACGTGCTGTACGTGAACGGCATTAAAATAGGGCAGGGTCCTGCACGCAGTTGGCCCTTTAAACAGGCATACGATACCTATGACGTTAAGCACTTGTTAAAGAGAGATAAGAACGTTATAGCAGTTCTCGTTCAACACTATGGTATATCCACTTTTCAGTACATAGAAGGTAGAGGTGGCCTGTTATGTCAGCTCGAGATTGAGATGGAAGATGGTGAAAAGTTCCGCATAGCCTCAGATTCAACCTGGCTAACACATCCTCATCCGGGATATTCCCGTAGAACTCCCAGAATAAGTTGCCAGCAAGCTTGGAGTGAAGTTTACGATGCAAGGAGATTCGACGAAAAGTGGGTGGAACCCGAGTTCGATGACAGTGGATGGGAGCACGCAATTGAGCTTGGACCCGTGGGTACTGAGCCCTGGAAGACTCTTGTTCCACGGGGCATAAAGTTCCTAACAGAAGAGCCCGCGTATCCTGTGGCAGTTCTACGCGTTAGAGCTGTAAAACCGTTGAGCATTTTCCAAACATTCGATCTCAGGCCAAACCTGTTGCCAGGAAAGGTGGACGCAAATCCAGGAAGCTTTATAGCCCTAGTAGCGACCTGTATTAAGGCTCCTAAAGCCTGTAAGGTAAAACTAAAGCACGCGTATAGAAGTAAGTGGTTCAGTGTACAGGGTCCAATGAGGGTCAACGGGAAAGATATCACAGAAAGGGAAGGGGAGTGGTGGATAACAGAGTTAAAGGAGGGCGAGAACCTCTTTATAATGGACGTATCAGGAAATTACCACGAATGGTTCGTACATTTGATCATAGATTCTCCAGTCCCGTTGGAGTTCTGTACTCCTTGGATTGAGGGCGACTACCACTGGGTAACCATTGGACCCTTTCACACGAGGGATCATGAAGCCTTTACTAGGGCTTGGAATGCTACGAAAATATCCGACCTTGAGATTCTGAGCGATTATATGAAGCCCGTGCTCCCCAAACATGAAGCTGAGGTTGACGTGTATAGCATTACAACGACTCAGAGAGAGCTTAAGGAGGACAAGCCTGAGGTTAAAAACATACAATCGCTATATACCCCAACGCCCGACTATGCGGTTATATACCCTCAACCAGGAGTCGACGTTGAAGTACTCATAGATTTCGGTAGGGAGCTTGTTGGCTTTATAGAGTTCGAAATTGATGCTCCTGAAGGAACGGTGTTTGACTGGAACTTCTTTGAGGCAATAGTTGACGGGAAAATTCAGTTCACAGATGGCTTGAACAATACTCTTAGATATGTGGCTAGGGAGGGGCATCAAAAGTACCGCTCGATCATTGGGAGGGGCTTCAGATACGCGCTATTAACGCTGAGGAACTTCAATAGACCTGTGAGAATATATCGAGTATGTTGTTTGGTCAGCACTTATCCCGTTACCTACAGAGGTGAATTTAAGTGTTCTGACCAGCTTCTAAACGAAATATGGGACATGTGCAGATACTCAACTAGGCTCTGTATGTTGGATACTTTTATAGACTGCCCCGCTTATGAGCAAACTTTCTGGGTTGGCGATGCCAGAGTACAGATGCTTTCAAATTACTACGCCTTCGGAGAGCTCGACATGCCCCGTAGATGCCTATTCCTCGTAGCAGATTCGTTAAGAAGATCACCGTTACCCGAATCTCAGGTGCCGAGTGGATGGCAGAACATCCTAGCAACTTGGAGCCTTCTCTGGGTGATAGCATGCTACGAATACTTCATTCACTCTGGAGATATACGGTTCCTGGAGGAGATATACCCCTACTTGAAGAAGACGTGCGACAACTTCTTAAAGCACTTAAACGAGAAAAACCTCCTCGTTATTGAAGCATGGAACATGCTTGATTGGGCCCCCATGGATATCCATAAGAGAGGCGTGATAACTCACTTGAACGCCTGGCTAGTATATGCGCTTAAAAGAACTGCCGACATTGCAAAAGTGCTCGGTAAGGGAAAAGACCGGAGAATGTACCTAGAGAAGGCAGAGACAATAAAGGAGGCGATAAATAGATACTTGTGGTCGGAAGAGAGGAAAGCCTATGTAGACAGCATGTATGAGGATGGGAGGCTATCTAATGTTATAAGTCAGCAGACAAATGTTGTAGTATACCTCTGTGGTTGCGCCACGAGCGCTAGGAAAAGGATCATAAGGAAGTATTTAAGCAAGCCTCCAGAAGGATTTGTCACGTATGGAAGCCCGTTTGCAGCATCCTTCGGCCTTGAAGCCTTAGCAAAGGCTGGACTCTTCCAGACAATGCTTAATACTATCAAACATCTATGGGGGATGATGATAAAGTACTCTGCAACTACCTGTTGGGAGACTTTTCCAAAGGAGACTTTAAAAAGGCCTGTAAGGACACGGATCACTCGAAGCTGGTGCCACGCTTGGGGTGCTGGTCCAGTTTACGTGTTGAGCCAGTATATACTCGGAATCAGACCTTTAGAGCCAGGGTTTAAGAAGGTACTCATAGAGCCTCATTACTGTGATTTAAAGTGGGCTGAAGGAAGAATCCCCACACCCTTTGGAAAGATAGAGGTCTGCTGGGATAGAAGCTCAAGTTTCTACTTTAGAGCCTCTGTCCCCGAGGAGGTGGAGGCTGTAGCAAGGCTACATCTACCCTCCAAAGAATTTAAAGTCATAGGCGACATCATTAAACAAAAGCGCTACACTAGGAAAAGGGTTCTCGAGGTAACCTTTAGAGGTACCCTTCAAGTGTTTGAGTAAATATACAATAACAATGTTATTTAGAATTAGGATAGGTTAAATTATCCTATTTTTTAGCTCCTTACCGCTTAGAAAGCCTTTAATAGTATTTATCGTCGTTTCAAGTATCCGATTTAAAGCCTCCCAAGTATTGTAAGCTATGTGAGGGGTTATAATCACGTTTGGATAATTCATTAGTATGTGCACTTCTATACCCTTTCTGAGCTCCTCAACAGAGAATGGCCTCCTGCCGTACACTACGTCCATTTCCTCAACTAGGATCCACTCTCCCTCGATAACATCTAACGCGACTCCTCCAAGAATTCCCTTATCTAAGGCTTCTATGATGGCCTCTGTCTCAATGAGCCCTCCTCTGGCTGTGTTGATCAGGAGAGCCCCCTTCTTCATCTTCTTGATGTTGTTCCTGTTGATTATGTGATGTGTTTCCTTAGTATAGGGTAAGTGTAGCGTTACGATGTCGGAGTTACGTAGGAGCGTATCTAGGTCAACGTACTTAACTCCATACCTCTCTACAAGCTCCTTCCTAGGATAGATGTCGTATGCTAGAATCCTCATACCGAACGCGTGAGCTAACTTAGCTACATAACTCCCAATCCTGCCCGTACCGATTATGCCTATGGTCTTACCTTTAAGGTCACGACCTCTAAGCTCCAGGTGAACATCAATGCCGCTTTTTGCCTCCATGATTGTACGGATCTTCCTTACAAGGGAGAGTATCAAGAGGAATGTGAATTCAGCGACTGTATTGGAGCCGTAATCGGGTACGTTGAAAACTGCTATACCCCTCTTCTTGCATTCCTCTAAGTCTATATGATCATATCCCGTAGACCTAGTCATGATAGCCTTAAGGTTTGGAAGTCTGTCTAAAATGTCCCCGTTAATCTTCGAGTATATGAAGACGCTGAGCATCTCAACATCGGATATCTCATCTATTATATCATCACTGATTTTCTCATGCTTTAAAATTAAGTCATGGTCTCTGAGCTCCCACTTAATGATATCCTCTTCCCACCCTTCAAGCTCAAGGAAAGCTATTTTAGCCATAAATTACCCGATTAAATGGGTGGGCACCCATATATAAACTACTACAGCTAGAAAATTTCCAGTAGGCGTTTATAGTCAGCTAATCAACTGAAGTTTATGCTTAACCTCGTCTGTTCTTCTCATAGTATTCGGCAAGCTCCTCTGCGCTTAGCTCGTGAAGTTTAGCTACCTTTCCTATGGGTATTAAGTAAAGCGGGTGCTCCTTCTTGGGAGCTTCAATGATCTCGCGAACCATGTCGTCATAGAAGGCGCCTACAACTACCGTTCCCATACCTAAGGCTGTTGTCTGCAAGTAGATGTTTTGACCTACATGACCAGCCTCCATGTGAACATATCTAATACCTCTTTCACCATATCTTGACGTCGTTCTCTCGTAAACTGCTGTAATGACCATAACTACTGGAGCTTTATTGACCCAAGGTTGACTTAGAGCAGCCTTGGCTAGATCAGCCCTATAATCACCTTGCTTAATTAGCTTGATTGAGTGCTTAAGCGGATTGTACTTATAGATTCCAGCTGACAATTCCTTAACTCCATTCTTGCCCACAACCACGTAGACCTCAAGAGGATATGTAGCGCTGGCACTTGGCGCGGCCCTAGAGCCACGCTTAGGGTCGGTGATTCCCTGTGCAGCCCATAGTAACTGAGCCAGTTCCTCAATTGATAGAGGTTCTGACAGGTATTCTCTAACGCTTCTCCTTCTAGCTATAGCTTCTTCAACACTCATAGTGCCCTTCAGCTTGGATAATGGGAGATAGTACTCTCCAATCGCGCTAGTTGGAGGAGCCGTTTCCTCTTCCTTACCCATTCCCCCCCACCGTAGATATATGTAAAACACAGCTGTCGTTGCGCATATAAGCGTCAATACAACTATTGTTAATAATTACTTTTTCACCATACTCTTTACGTTTATAAAAACATCCCACGGCGCTAATAAGTATTTGCCTGCGCTGGCTCAGAGGAAGAACTAGAGATTCTCAGCAAGTCACAAAATAGCTCCTTGTTGCTTTAGAGTTCTCCTTAAAAGTCCTACATCAAGCTTTCTAGGCGTAGTGTCTAGTTTTACGCATAAAGCAGTAGCTGTCCCCGCCGCTTGTCCAATTCCCATAACTATAGGCATTATTCTAATAGCGGAATGGGCTTCATGTGTTGCTGAAATACATCTACTGGCGATTAGAAGATTCTCCACGTTTAACGGTACGATGCACCTATATGGGATCTCGTAGTAGTCTCCTGGAGGAGGGTATTTTAACGTAGTTCCCTCCCCTGTAGGACTGTGGATATCTATTGGATAAGCGCCCCTACATATAGCGTCAGGAAACTTCTTTGCTGTTAGGATATCATCAGCTGTGAGTATGTACTCGCCTATTATCCTCCTGGTCTCCCTAACACCTATCTGAGGCCCTGATCTAACTACGTAAGCATTCTTAAAAGCTGGAAATGTTCTCTTAAGCCAGCTTACTAGTTCAAACATCTGACGTCTACCCTCTATTTCAGCCCTTGTTAAGTCCTCAGCGTTCGTTCCATCAACTTTTATGATCCTAGTAGTATTGAAGTGTATCAGGCCTTCATGCGTCGTATAGAACCATAAAACATCTTCCCTGGGACAAGTTATCTCCCCTTTAGCTTTCGCCTCTCGGTATGCCCTATTAAGCTCCTCTCTGCTGGGCAGCATTTTCTGATCAACGTTCGCCAAGTCGAAGTTTAGCGTCATCGGTTGCATCAATCCATCTACGTTTCTCCCTTTCTCGAACGGAGCTCCGGCACTCGCTGCAACATCGCCGTCCCCCGTGCCGTCTATGAACACTTTAGCTTCAACCATTTGAATCCCGGATTTATTGTGCAACAAAACAGCTCTTATAAATCCTCCCCCGGAAACTACCGTATCTAGAAAGCAGGTGTGATAAAGTATTTTCACTCCCGCCTCTAAGGCTATTCTTTCTAATATGTATTTCATAATCTCTGGGTCGAAGGCTCTAGTTTTATCGTCATACCCTCCCATTTCCCTGAGTTTTTCGATAACTTCCTGTAATATTCCGCCAATAATAGCCCTTGAGTTTACATGAAATGGCATAAATGGGTTTACGAGTCCTGCTGTCGCCATTCCTCCGAGAAAACCATATCTCTCCACTAGTAAGACCTTAGAGCCATTACGAGCCGCTGCTACGGCTGCAGAAAATCCTCCAGGACCTCCCCCAACTACAACGACATCAAAGCTAGGTAGGCTTTTAGCCAACATGGTACTCTCAGAGAATGTGCATAATATAAAGTTATTCAAGGAAGCGGAGGTCTACGAAAGGCTATCACACATCTAAATAGAGGTAGGCTTCTGGGGGCAGAAACATTAGGTTGTAGTTTTCTGTATCGTGGTGTGTCTTTCTATGAGTCTTAAGGCTATTGGGTGTGCTGATGCTGTGTGCCTGTCTAGACCTAGATGAAAGGGTTTAACGTCGAGAGAGCTTGCTGGAACTGTTAAATGGTAGAATCTTCCTAAAAGGTCTGTGAAATGTAGGTCAAGTCATTTTATAACTCCCTCTCTAATGGCTTTAAGTATATCCTCTGCTTTTGGATCTTCCCACAGGTTTCTCCCTTGAATGAAAAGGTATTCTTCTAAAAGTTTTATCTTTAAAAATAGTACTGAAAGACATGTTAACCTTTTCCGGAATATATTTTACCATGTATGCTACTTTAGTCCCATCACAACTTAAACTTTCTCCTCCCCTAATGTTTGCCTAGGCTTTTGACCCTGAGCTTCACGAGCTACTTGTACTATCAGTGCTATCGTCATAAGCATTATGAGGAAGCCCCAAGCCAAGAAGAAGAACATTAAAGGAAATAGTTTATAGGGGACTTGGATCATGCCGCCGCAAAACAGGGAGACGTAGGTAACATAGGAAGCTATGAGCAAGTATCCTCCTACAAATGAGAGCTTCCTAGAGGCCTCAGGTTTCTTATCTTCATATACTAAGGAGGTGGCAAGCATAAGGATGGATGTCAACGATACGCTCAAGCACGCAAGGGCTGTAATGCTCGGCCTGAGCAACGAGAATAGTTTTAAAACAGTGACTACTGAGGGTATCCCGTGAGCAATTATTATGAGCAATATCAGAGCGTTTTTAAGGTTAATTCTCATCCCTCTCACCCGCTATAATGGCCCTACTTGCCAGCAATCCTAATGCTATAGGCGCAATAAATACCACATAAGGTAGTAGCCACCTAAAGCTAAACGCGGGAGTTAGCTCTAGGTCGTTCTTAAAGTTAGGTTTACCCTTGTACTCTGCAACGAGCAAGTAAACCTCTTCATAACCCCTAAAGAGTTCCAGAATATCCCTTTCAAATGACAATTTAACAACTGGTACTTTTTCCTCAAAAGTCACGTGAAAACCTAAGGCCTCCAGATCTTCTTCCCTAAGCCTCTCATGAGTAATGATGTACAGTTTAACGTATGTTGATTCGACGTAAAGATTTGAGACCTTTAGTGGATAATATGCTACGTCACTTTCGAAAAAGTATTTTATAGGTGTTATCATAAACGTGTACGACTTCACAGAGATCACATCCACCGAGAAATACGAGTATCCACGTGCCATGTAGTCGTTTAGTATTTCGAAGTACTTTTCGATT
>Ga0164311_10001961_pt1 | contig 10431 bp, 27 predicted proteins | sample GuaBasSedimGuay2_FD_121796 | JGI IMG/M metagenome (GOLD analysis project Ga0164311, IMG submission 121796) | Subseafloor sediment microbial communities from Guaymas Basin, Gulf of California, Mexico - Guay2, Core 4569-9, 9-12 cm | ecosystem: Environmental > Aquatic > Marine > Hydrothermal vents... | reverse complement strand
TAGTAACAAAGATAAAAGAAACAGAATATGAAGTAACAAGCGAATCAAAGAAACATATAATATATAAGATAAATGTACGGAGAGATGGAACGCATTTTTGCACCTGCCGTGCATTTCAATATCATAGTAGTACGTGTAAACATATACAAGCTGTTGAACAATATAAAGAAACAGAATGGGAAGTATATAAAAATGGTGAAATAAATGTATTGTAAATATAAAGATTGTGGTGATGTAGAAAACAGAGGGTGGTGTAAATTTACTAAATGTAGATGTGCTGAGGATTTAGGTGAAGATTGTCCTGTGTATATCGTGACAGATGAAAAAGAATTTGAGATTGGTTTTTTCTTTGGAGCTGGATTAGCTACGTTTGTATGGCTATTTTTGCTTTATATTTAGAAAGGTTTAAATACTAAGAACGATACTATAATATATGGAGTTGTAAAAATGAAATATCAATTAACAAAAGCGGAGACAATAAAAATCATATATAGTGCAAAATGTAGAAAGATGGAAATTGAGCGCAAAATAGCACAAATTAAAGAAATCGGTTTGCCAGATGAAACACAAGCCGCTTATGATGTCTTACTATGGCGTTTAAAACAAACTAATTCAGTAATAAATATATTAACAAAATCAATAGGTGAATAAAAATGAATATAAAAAAGATATTGAAAGAACATGAAAAATGGTTAAAAGATGAAAATAAAGGTATGAAAGCTGATTTACAAGATGCTGATTTACAAGATGCTGATTTACAATATGCTAATTTACGAGGTGCTAATTTACGAGGTGCTAATTTACGAGGTGCTGATTTAGAAGGTGCTACTTTACAATATGCTGATTTACAAGGTGCTGATTTACAAGATGCTTATTTACGAGGTGCTGATTTACAATATGCTAATTTACAAGGTGCTGATTTACAATATACTAATTTACGAGATGCTGATTTACAATATGCTAATTTACGAGGTGCTTATTTACGAGGTGCTGATTTACGAAATGCTGATTTACAAGGTGCTGATTTACGAGATGCTCATTTACGAGATGCTGATTTACAATATGTTAATTTACGAGGTGCTTATTTACGAGGTGCTTATTTACGAGGTGCTGATTTAGACTTTTCAGTATTTCCTTTATGGTGTGGCAGTTTTAATATTATAGATGATGGTAAATTAGTAAAACAGTTATTAAGTCATATTGCTAGAATTAATTGTAGTGATAAAGAATTACAGAAATGGATTAACAAAATACCAAAGAAATATAAAAACGATATATGTAAAAGACATGATATAAAGGAAGTGTGAAAATGAAATATGAAGAAAAAATAAAAGAATTATACGCAGCAGAACAGAAAAAATGTGGTCTCAAAATCGGGGACAAAGTGATCGTGACAAGAATTGCAAACAATTATGAAAACGGTTGGAATGATAGTTGGGTTGGGCATATGGATGAGTATGTAGGTAATGTGTATACAGTAGAACAAATGGATGAATGGGGTGTACTATTAGATAGATACCGTTTCCCATTCTTTGTCTTAAAAAAAACAGATGGTACATACAAAATCGGGATGAAGTTTAAATATGATGATAATGAATATATACTAGCCGCTGTGGCTTACCAAAAAGTATGTTTAATTAATAAAGACACTGGTAAGCGCTTTAATGATATGGTGCACGTTAAACATATTAATAAAATAACAGCAAAAGAATGGGAAATGATTAGTGCCGGGATAAAATTGGAGGTAATATAAGATGAATAAAGTGAAAATAGCTGGAACGATTTCAGATGAGGAAAAGCCGATTTTTACGTTGGCATTGACAATATTAAAGACAAATACACTAATCAAAAGAAGTGCGCAAAGTTTGTTCAAAAACAGGTTGGATTAAGATGAAAACTAGATATGTACGAAATAATAAGTGTTGCTTGTGTCATTCTAGGGTACTCTTTTTTACTTGGAGTACTAGCGCTGGTGTGGAATTAGACAAAATAGGTAAACTACTACCTACAAAACGAGTTGCCTTATCTAATGGTTTACCAATATGTCCCGATTGTTTAGACAAAGTGCAAAATGGCGGTCGAATTAAAGCTGGTGAATAAATGAAAACAGAAAAGGAATTAATGGACGCAGTATTGGACAAACTGGATAATGTAACAGGTGAAAATGCCTGGAAGATTAAAAATCTTTGGAATAAATACTTAGATATATTAGAAATTTCGGAATATACGTTAGAATTGAAAATAGCTATGTTTGAAATTATGTTAGATATGGAGAAGGAATATTTAGATAAAAAAGGACAGAAGTGGTAAAAATGATATCGGATAAAGAAAAAATAAAACAATTAAGGAAAGATTTTAGAAGCCTAGAAATACGAGTAGCACACCTAGAAATGATGAGAGAAATCATGCATACAGATGTACGTCAAAATATCATATGTCAGGGACAGGATTATATAGAAAAAGGGAGTGAAGAAGTATATAAACTTTGCTATATTGGTAGTAGGCATATGGCTTTGATTAGTATGGAAAACGGAGCATGCTGGAATGAAGGTACAGAGGTGCAAAATACATCGAAACTTACAGTACTAGAATTTAGTAAGATTTGCGGAACCGGTAATTTTGTATTAAAGGGGGATTGAAAATGGAAGATATTTGGGATACTGAAAAACTCTATATGCACAAATGGGGTAAGAGATATCCGAGCGGATTTACGAAGGTACTACTTAAAGGTTTTGGATTAAGTTCTTATAGTATAGAAAAAGAAGGCCGATATAGTGTTGGATTCAGTACTCTAAGTGTGATTAAAACGGATAAGGTAATTTCGCATTTAGATACTCCAACCTATACTAAGGGAAAAGCGATTATTGGATGCTGGTATGACGCTGCTACCGGATTCTGGTATGTCGAGCAAAAGAGGACGTTTTACACATTAGCGGAAGCGAAAGATTATGCAATTACACAGCAGTTACCAGTAGTATGGGATGAGTTGGACAAAGTGTGGTATTTCGCGTGATTGCTGGGCGGAAAATCTTGTGTATACAGTCCATGAGTAGACATATTATATATTATATAGTGTTAATTATATTGTTATATAACTGGTCACAATATCTAGTGGTATATCTAGTTTCACTATCTACCCCTATCCCTTCCCTATATATATATACGCGCGCATACAATAGCCTTGTTCACTATACACAAATAAAATCGACCAACAGAAAATGAGGAATCAAAATGAAAGAAATCAATATCAAAGACATAAAAGCAGCAGTGTGGTTAGAAGACCCTACAAAATTTCCGTATGTTAGACAAAATATATGCATATCTACAAATAGAAAACCAAATAAGTTACGAAAAGGGTATAAATTAATAGGTTATATAAAACCTAACTATGCACTCAATCAAGGAATAAGATTATTTGAAGTAACTATGTTTTGGCTAGCTATATATGACCGTGGTATGCCAAAAGAATGTGAGTTATTTAAGTCTATTGTACCATATAAAGCAATTAAGATCGTGAGATGATAAAATGAAAGTATGTAGTAAATGTAAAATAGAAAAAGAAGATTCGGAATTTAGAAAGAATAAATATACTAAATCTAAACTTCAATCTTATTGTAAAGAATGTGATAATCGACAAAGACGCATTAATAGGAGTGAACAAACTTACAGACGAAAGAAAGCCTTACTAGATGCACGTGGAGTAACATTCTCAGACCCATTAGGCTCAAGAAGGAATCCAGATAAAGGTAATCAGTTGGAATTACAATGTAGTACTTGTAAACGCTGGTTAGAAGTATCAACATTCGTGCGTAGAGATTTATCATATAGTTCAAGAGGGCATGATTATACTTGTGCTCGATGTAAGACAGAAAAGCTAAATAAGCTAAAGGAGAGCCAGAGAATATAAAACAGATAGTAGGATATATGGTGAGTAGAGTTCGTGGCTCTATGACCCTTTAAAATCAATCCTACGTGATATAAACCTAATATGGAGATATGAAAAATGAATATAGATTGTAGTCAAGTGTATTTTTGTAGTGCACATAAGGCAGATGAACGAGAGATATATAATTCAATTACAGAAGGTTGTTTTGTTGCAGATGAAGTACGTGTATATCTAACCGAAGTAACAGGTGAATTTATAGAAACGCTAAATCATGAGCTTATGCACCTCATCTTATATGAATTTGTAGGGATAGAAGCTTGCGAATGGTATGATACAGTTGCGAAAATCGTAGACCAGTATCATCGTGGTGATAACTATGTACCAACAGTAGCCGGTATAGAGGATGGTATTATATGGGCTATTAAGAGGTATGCAAGACAGGGTAAGCCAATTGATATAAATGCTGTGGAATTAGGTAGAAAGATAGCCAAAACTCTTGGAATTTCAGAAGATGTTATATTTAAAGTACTAATACACATAGTATTGAGTGAGTTTACGCAACATGCATTAAATGGAGATATGTAAAATGAGTAGAAGAAAATTAGGTAAAAGGTATAAACATGATAAGGAAGTAGGAAGTCCTAAATTATATAGACGAACGAAAAAAGGAAGATTAGTTCCAGCGACATACGGTTGTGGGGTTAATAGAAAAGGTAAGTTCCCAACAAAAACAAAATCTTGGATGACTTGGGATGGAGAGTTAGATACAAAATCTCAACATGAAACACAATTAGATATAGGTGAAAATAATGAATACGCATCTACGAGCCGACAAATTAAGTATAATATTAAACATGATATAATAGAAGATGCGGAATTAGATCAATATTGTACGTATTTAAATGAATATGAACAGTGGATGCAGAAAGCTTTAAATAAGAAGAGTGAGTTATAGCCCTTATAAGTGAGGAAACAATTATGACAACAAAATGTGAATGTGTAAAATATCGAAAATCAATAACTTTCTTCCCACAGGCTTATCATGCTACGAAATTAGAAGTGGAAGGTAATAGTTGGGATGAATGTAATAAGCAGCTATTGAAAGAGTATAAGCGTTTAAAGAATACTCTACCAAAAGAGGAACAGAAAATAGCAGAGGAGCAATTAAATGATGCATAAAGATGAAAAGAAGAGACTTGAAAAACTTCTTAAAAAAGCATGGAAATCTATGCATGAAGCAAATAAACAAATGATTAAAGGATGTAAGGCTCAAAACCTAGATATCTTAATAGACTTATATGAGTTAGCTGACAAATTAGTTACCATATATGAGCAGGCAAGTCTTACACAATTAGAAGAAGCATAAAAAGGAGATAGAAAAAATGTCATCATTCGAAAAACCAGTAGAGAATGTAAAATTTGCCGCATTTGGCAAGAAAGCAGTAAAAGACGAAAAATCATACTTAATAGAAAAAGGTCAAGTATTACAAGGTATGATAAAGCAGATAAAAGTAAGCACAAAAGGATATGGTCGTATTTATATCCTGAAAATCGCAGAGATTGAAGAAGACCTTGTGATTACTGGAAAAGCAAGCCTGAATAACCAACTCGGATATGGGAATATGGGAATTGAACCTGTTAAAGAAGGCGATGAAGTGCAAATTACCTGGACAGGTTTTTATAAAACTGATAAGGGCGAGGGCTACGCATTTGATGTGCTTATTAAAAGAAATTAGAGGAGTATTCCTCTCTTATTTTTTGCCGGTAAACTAATCACTTACTAGATGGAGTTACAGTGCTTCGATGCATCATCCGGCTTCCCATAGATAGATAGAAGGTAGATAAAATAATATTAAAAATAAAAAATAATAGAACGAAAAATGAAACACAAGGCTGGAGATTAATAGACCAAGTAAAAGCAGTAGTATTTGACCACATACCTTATATAGGGGCTTCGATTTCCCCTTGGTCGTATATGAATATAGATAAAATAATATCTGCTATAAAGGATAAAAATTCCATAGTTGCTTGTGATACTGAAACTGTAAGTTTAATTGATAAGAGTTTAGTAGCATTTTCGGTATGTATTGATGGTGAATCATATGCGTTTTTTACAGGTATGAAGTATATTAAGAACATATCAAAAGAAGACCAAGATAAACTGATTAATGCTATTCTTAGTACTTCTGGTGTCATTTATCATAACTATGCTTACGATGGGCTTGTATGGGCTTATAATGGTTATGGAAAACAAATAGAGCCACATGATACACTACTTATTTCACATCTATGTAATGAAGTTGAATCGCACAAATTGAAGGATTTAGTATTAAAGTATTGTAATTATCAGATGATTAAGTTTAAAGAAGTTTGTGGCACGGGTAAAAAGCAGATATCATTTTCGGAAGTTACAGATGAAGTACAAGCTCACAGATATTCTTCAGATGATGCACTCTATACTTACAAACTGTATAAAGTATTGATTAAAAAGTTGAACGAATCTACATTAAGGTGTTATGAAGATATAGAAAGACCATTACTTAACGTCATTCTTGATATGCATGTTGCAGGAGTGCCGATAAATAAGGCCAAAATAGATAAAATTCGACTTACATGTACCGACAAAGTAGCCGATTATGAGCAACAGATGAAGTATTATTTAGGTAAAACTAATATCAATTCACCAAAACAACTCCGAAAATACTTTATTGAGAAGAAACATATGCCAGTAATTAAGCAAACTAAAACCGGTGCAATTTCAATGGATACAGAAGTATTAGAGGAGTATCAAAAATTAGGTAGTATTGAAGCGAAATTGATTCTCGGATATAGAAAGTATAATAAGATGCTTACAACATTTGTACCCGCATTAACTCCTGGAGAAGATGGTAAAATTTATCCTGGATATAGGCAAAATGGAACTACTAGTGGAAGATTATCCTGTGCTAAACCGGCCTTCCAAACGATACCAAAAGATGATGAGTTTAATATACGAGATTGCATTGAAGCAATTCCAGGATATACATTAGTGGGGGCAGATTTTTCTCAGATGGAATTGCGGCTAGCTGCACACTACTCACAAGATACAAATTTAATGTCTGTATATGAACAAGGGTTAGATATTCATAAGACTACAATGGATGCTGTTGGGTGTAGCAGGAGACAAGCTAAGTGTGTAAATTTTTCAATCCTGTATGGTATCGGGGTGCGAGCATTAGCCGAAAATCTAGAAACTAATATACAAGAAGCAAAATTATATATGTATAAATATCATCAAAATTATCCGGGATTAGCTAGAATGGTACATAGTACTACTAAACAGTTATTAAAAGATGGTTATATCACGTTACATGGTGGAAGACAGAGACATATTTCAGAGAATTTCCCTTATAAAACAGATTGGGAGCGGAAAGCAGAATTGCGGTCTATATCTAATGCTTTGATACAAGGAGCAGGAGCAAATATTATGAAAGAAGCTATGATAATAATGAGTAAGAAGTTAGCCACTCTGGATGCTTATCTTATTGCTACTATTCACGATGAAGTTATAGTTATGTGTCGAGATAATATAGTAGAACAAGTAAAAAAGATTGTAGAAGATAGTATGTTAGAGCCTACAAAGGTATTTTCAGTGCCTTTTTTAGTCAATGTGCAAAGCGGACAGACTTGGGCAAATATACACTGAGGTAATAATATGGAACAGATAGTGATGAAGACAAGATTCGACAGGAAATTGCAGCGTTTTGTTGTAATGGCATTAGTCTATGATACAAGAATTGGTACACTTGACAAATATTATGATGGTGGATTAGTTATACAGATGAAAGGGTTAAGTATTCATCTAATAAGAAATATAGTAGCAGAATTTATAAAAACAGATATTAAAAGAGGTAGTTATTTATGAGTAAATATAATTTAGGAGTCCTATGTATTTATGATGATGTAGGGAAATTAACAAAGACTATAAAATACAGTTGCGGAAAATGTGCAGTAAAGATATTAAAGAGATACAAAATTGCTTGTGTCCGAGAGCGAAGTATTTCCGGCACTATTATAGGTAAAACGAGAGGATTTGTATTATTAAGAGAAAAGGGGTTAGTTGAATGATTCCAGCAAACTTAGTAGATATGATTTTTGCATTTTCTACATTATTATTTGTTGTGAGTGACGCTAAACAGGTACATAAAATATATACAATTAAAGAAGTTACTGGTTTATCTTTCACACATTACAAATTAAAGATTATAGCTATTATACTTATGCTTATTGGATACACTTTATCGTGTTTATATTTATCTATTGTAGTTAGTATGATTAGTTATACATTATCAATGACGGCACTTGTATTAATGATTAAGTATAGAGGTAGACACAATAGTAAAGAAAAATTTGGAGAAGTGGGAGTAAATGAAGAAGAATGATAAAATATACCTTGCGCATTCTGTGGAATTAGTAAACCCTGTGCGAAGGTGGGAAGTTAATACGGAGTCAAAATTTAGAATTGACTTAATTAATCCTATGCGCAAAAACGATTTCGAAAATGTAGATGAGATAAAGTCTTTAACAAGCAGGAAAAAAGTAGTGAATTACATGCAAACTCTTAGTACAGAAATTAGTGAAAAAATAGTTAAGTATGATTTAGAGTTATTAAGAAAGTGTGATGGATTACTAGCAGTATTCAATTCGCCATCAATCGGAACAAGTCACGAAATATTTGCAGCACACTATCTATATCAGATTCCAGTATATGTAATTTGCGGAGAATATACAGCACATCCCTGGATTCAATCAATAGTGAAACAGAGTGGTGGTAAGGCATTTAGAACTAAAAGACAATTTACAAAATATTTAGATGAACAGGGGTTGAGAAGAAAATGAGTAAGGTAGATTATATTATAGGATTTGGAGCAGTAAGTTTCTTATGCTTAGTTGTAGCGATAATAATGATATTTAAACAAGCGGGTTTGATATAATGACAGGTGAAAGATATTGTATAAATTGCGAACATTATAGACATGGTAAATGCAGACCTAAAAAAGTAGTTATAAGAAAAATAACAATTCCAGATAATTATGAACAGAGAGGTTATTCATATAATGTGTATAAAGAATATAACCCAAGTAAAAAGAATAAACATAATAATTGTACTGATTACGAAGAAGAAGAAGTAGATTATTATTTTAGGGGGCACATCTAATGCCTTACATTCAATCAAAATCAATTAGGAAACAATTAGACGGAATTTCGGATGATCTGATAAATGTGTTAAAACAAGAAGGAATAGTTGGCAACTTTAACTATTTCATTTACAGGACTGCAAAACACTTATGCCATAGGTATAAAGATTATGCGAATTTTGAGGGTGATATTCAGCAATCACTACGAGAAATATATCGCCGACTTATTTCAAAATATGAAAATGTGAAAATAATTTCCAATGGGGATGTGAAATGAGCTTAAAGAGTAGAACAGAAAGGAACATAGCATTTCTTGATGCCCGTATAGTAAAATTAGAAAATGAGGTAAATAATTTAAAGGCACTTCGATTTAAGTATCAAGGTATGCTAATGATGAGTAATAAGGTATTAGTACCAGTAGCAAAAGAGTTAGGTCTAAAAATCAAGTTAATTCAATTACATAAAGAATATTATAAAAAGGTGAAAAAATGAAATTAGAAAACGTACTTTGGTTAGTTACATTAACATCCGTATTAGCTATCGCCTCATTAGCCCTACATGAGTATTTCCATATCTGGGCATCGGTGATACAATTTGGTGATAATGGGTATATCTATTTTGTCTTTAATCATGGAATCCCCGTAACCGCATATGCAAGAGATATAACACTTTCCTCATTTGTTAAGTTAGCAGGTGGATTCTTTACAGGTATAATTTTTATCTGTATTGGCTACTGGGCATATAGGACTAAGACATTTTCGGATTACTATGTTGAATTTGCTTTTACCTTATGTGGATTTTGTCACTTTGTATACTCATTCTGGGAAGTAACTATGCTAGGAAATATACCATTAGAGTTATATTTAAAATGCAATAATGTAATATATGTAATTTGTATTTTGATTTACATTATTATTGAAAGGAAAAATATAAAAAAATATATAGGAGGTGATAAATAATGATTGAAGAAATTAAACCATGGTTCTACAGTAAAACTATATGGACTAACCTTTTAGTTATGGTAGCACTAATACTTAATGGACAGTTTGGAATAAGTATTTCTGGTGCTGAACAAGTAGCAATACTTACAGTCATCAATATATTCCTACGAACTATAACAAAAAACGAAATCAGTTGGTTTTAATACCAACACTCTTTTCTTTTATTTGGAGATAGAGGACAGAATAATGCATAACACTACCCTGCCCTAGTTAATTTTATATTATATTTACGATAAAGAAAGTAAGTGATATTGATATAGGTAATAAAATCCAGAAAATTTTTAATTGTGTTTTCACTTTTGTTAATTCTTCCCTATCTACACTACTCTCTCTTTCTAAACTATCTAATCTACTAATAATATAGAAT
>Ga0164311_10001959_pt1 | contig 10435 bp, 17 predicted proteins | sample GuaBasSedimGuay2_FD_121796 | JGI IMG/M metagenome (GOLD analysis project Ga0164311, IMG submission 121796) | Subseafloor sediment microbial communities from Guaymas Basin, Gulf of California, Mexico - Guay2, Core 4569-9, 9-12 cm | ecosystem: Environmental > Aquatic > Marine > Hydrothermal vents... | reverse complement strand
CCGAAAGACAGTTAGTTATTATGTCTTTTGTTTTTTCTTTCATTTTTACTCTGTTCCATAATATAATAAGCGAAGTAGGTGAGAAGCGATTCCACTTATCCTTTAATCCATGTACTAGAGCTTCAAATTTATAAGCTCGTTCATCCGTCCAAGGTTTAGGGATAAACGAGTCTTTTGGTTGTATACAAAATTTATATACAATTTTTGTATACAATATTTTGGTGATTGTGGTGTCTACGGTGGTTTTATCTGTTAGGGTTAGGAGAGAGTTGAAGGAGGAGGCTGAGGAGTTAGGTATTGATATTCGAGGTGTAGTTGAGAAAGCTCTTCGAGAAGAAGTTTTGAAAGTAAAAAGGGAGCGTTTTAAAAGGCTTCTGGAAAAGGCTTTGAAAAGTATGGATGTCAGCGTTGAGGAGTGGGTTGAGGCTGTGAAGGAGTCTAGGAGGGAGAGGTGATGGCGGAGTATCTTGTAGATGCTTCAGCTCTTTATCCTTTAATTTTGAAATTGAGAGAGGAAATACTATCTTACGCCGATAAATTAGCCGTTCTAGATTTGACGTTGTACGAAGTGGGTAATGTTTTGTGGAAAGAGCATAAGAAGGGGAAGATTAAAGATTTAGGTAGTTCTGCGGCTCTTTTTCAAGAAGCGTTAGCTCCGCTAAATAGACTAACGGTAGACAATCTAGAAGAAGTTTTAAAAGTAGCAGTTGAAAGAAACTTGACTTTTTATGATGCTTCATACGTGTACGTTGCGGAGAAATTGAGTTTGAAGCTTGTTACAGAAGATGAGGAAATTCTAGAAAAATGTAGTGACGCGGTAAATTTAGAAATATTTTCGAAATCGTTACGTGCACAAGAGTAGAAATAAGCTAAACTGGACAGTCTCGAACATAAAGATTTCCCGGCTTTTCTCCGGCGCTCTTCCCTCTATCTCAATGGCTTCTTTCTCGTCGCTCGGAGATGGAGAGCCTACTACGGCTAGCGCCGCCTTGTAGACTGTATTCTTGCTGTCTCCGGCTACGTATATCCAAGTGTTGAATATTCTATCCGCTGTGAGCCTCTCTAACCTCTTCTCGGTTCTCTCCAGCTCTCTGCTCGATAAGTAGTCTATTTCTCTCTCAGAGATTTTTCAGAGAAAATCTACATGGTGTTCTTTTATCGCCGCTCTAGACGCGCTTTTATACTTCCAGCCTAGGAGTATCCTAGCTATGAAAGATGGTTTTCTAGGCTTTAACAATACTATGTAGTCTCCTTCAGCCTTGCTCGTGATAAAGTACTCTACTAGGGGTTTTAGAGGATCTAGAGCGGGTCGGGGGGCTCCCCTTATAGAGTATACTGCTCTCCTAGCCTTTGACTTAAATTCTTCAGTTCTCCGGGTGTCGTATTCTGGGAGGCGGGCGGCGAAGGCTTTCCAGACCTTCTCTAAGCAGTCCTCTTTGCCGCTTATCAGTAGGTAGAAGCGGGAGTAGCCTTTATTGAAGGAGAGGTGTAGTCCTAGGATACAGTTTAGGCGCGAGGCTTCCACTAGGAAATCTTTTATCCTATTGGGGATTTCTATTAGTTTCTCTTTTTCAGTTACTGGTATTTTCAGGAATTCTATCCTATAGGTTTTCCAGCGATGTTTAACCGAGTATTTCTTGGCTTTACTTGTTAAAGCCAGTATGGCTAATAGTGGGAGCGCGAGCAGGGGAGCGTTTAGCAGAACTACCTCGAATTCTTCTAGCAGTTTTAGTATTTCTCTCCAGTATCTTATGGAGAAAAGCAGGATTATGCTGATGGTCATTAAAAAGTAGTCTATGGGGCTTCTATCCTCCACACTCCCCTAAAAAGGAGTGAAAAAAGTTAATAAACCGACAAATAGCTATTAATCTCTTTGAGGAGATGTCTTTAATCATCAGTTTTTATTAGTTCTTCTTGGATTAGTAATGTTAGAAGTCTTAGTGTATAGTTTGGTTCTGCTCCTTCGAATCCTCTTTTTAGTCTTTGTTTGATTAATTTTATTACTTCTTTTAGAACTTCATCGGCTTTTTTGACTTCAATATTGTTTTCGAGGAGGAGATTTTCCTCGTTTCTTACGTATTTGGCTATGTATAGTTTTTTGATTTTGAGGTTCATCTTTTCTATGAGGTCGCTGTAAGGTTTCTCATTTTTTAGCCTATGTTCGGCGTTTTTAAACCATTTAATTACTTTTAGGGCTTGTTCTTTGTTTAGTGAGCCTCTTTTGCACTGGATGATGTAGATTTCCTTTTCATTAAATGCTAACACGTCTATGTCTGTCCACCCGTATTTTTCGGCTGGGATCATAATATTTCTTAAGGTGATATAGCCTTTAAGGAGGAACATTCCTTCGGCGATATCTTCTGTTAATCTGAGTAGCATAGTTGAGAAAATGTTAAGAATATAGATAAGTTATTCCGCTGCTTTGGAATTTTAAACTTTCTTCTTTTGACTTCCTCGGCATTTTTATGTGTGATTATAATATTTCTGATAGTTTTGTAGCTGTTAGAAATCGTTGTTGTTATAGGCTATGAATCTTTGGCTATCTCTTTGAGGATTTTTATGTGTTGTGGGAACGCTCTTTCTAGATGTTTTCTTCCCGTTTTTCTTATTAGATCTACGTCTCTTAGACTGCGGTTTTTTAGCCATCTTTTTATGGTGTTTTTATCCGGTTTTACTTGTTCTCCGTAGCGTGACTTGATTAGCTTAGCTATGTTACATTCGATGCTTTTCTGCCTTTCGCAGCCGGAGACAGCTACGTATATATGGATTTCGCTGCCGCCTCTTCTGGCCTTAAAATACCAAGATTTTTCTCCGAGTGAAGTTTCCTCCACTATTTCAAATCCATGCTTAATTAACGTGTTTCTGCAGGTTTCTACGGATTCTACGTGTTCGCGGTCAATTACTAAAATATATTTGTTAATGGTTACTTTGTCTAGTAGGTAGGCTATAGTCTTGATTGTTGGCTGTAATCCTCTTTCTTTAATGGGTGTCTGGGGGATTTTTATTAATTTATTATGGTTGTACTTGCTGGCTAGTTCTTTCATTATCCGTATATCTCTAGGGCCGTTCCCGGTTAGCATATACGCGTGGACTGTGCCTTCAAAACTAGCTTCAACTATTTTCATAGTTGAAGCTCCTCGATGATTTTCCTGATATCAACTCCACTTTCGAGAGATTCTTCGATTTCATCGATGTCTTTCTCTATGTATTGGACGGTATCTTGTCTATCTTTTTTCAATATAAAGATTTTAGAGTTTTTAGGCTGGATCTGGGTGAGCACGTATAATACGTCTATGCTGTGCGTCGTTAAGACGATCTGTCTATTTGTACTGGCAAGCCATTTTAGCAGTGCCTCTATTAAGCTTGGATGGGCGGCTACTTCTATATCATCCCATAATACTATCTTTGGATTTAGATACTCTATGGCTAGGTATGCGAGGAGGACTCGTTTAACCCCCTCGCCTAGAGATTTAACATCGATGTAAAGAGGACCTATTTCCTCGCTTACTTCCTTCCTGACGCATAGCTTATCTTTTCTAATGGTGACTTCGGTAAATTTGTCGTATACAACGGTAGCTAGGATATCTCTGACAACTTTGCTGTGAAATCCGTTCTTCTCAATCCAGGACCATACCTCATCTCTTAATACAAACGACATTATGCTATCGTAGGCTCTGCTGCTGTTCGGGATGTAAAGACAGAGTACATTTCTTTCCGGGTCGAGACCTAGAGTCTCTAAAAGTACTCTATAGCCATCATAGTCAACTCCTAAATTGTTGATTAATACTCGTCCAATACCATCTCTAAAAACTTCAAGTTCTATTCTCTCTACATTAACGATAGGTTTTGATATAGTTTCGCCGCTTTCCCCCCGTAAACGCGGGAATACTGCTTTAACTGCAGTCTTAAATTTGTATCTTAAAAACGCTTTTCCAGCACGACCATAGATGAGCGAAGGTCCTCCTCCATGCAAGTCCGCTATAAAATTAAAGATGTTTTTGTCGTATGGTCGAATGAGGTAATTGTAGGGCATTGCTAAAAAGTAGAGGGCTTCGAGAATTGCAGACTTGCCCACGTTATTTCTCCCTATTAATACGTTGAACGATTCGAGATTGAGAGGCTTTGCTAGTTTTCTAATTCCGCGAAATTCGGATATTTCTAGCTCTTTAATGAGAATATCCTGCATTAACGTCACCGGAGTTCGTTACTTAAATATCGGTTTAGAGCTTTAAATAATCTTTCAAAATGCTTCCCTGACCTTTTTCATTCTGCGTGGTTTTTCTAACTATAGGATGCGATATCTCCCTATTCTTATATCCTTTTAGTTTTTGTCTCGGAATTATTTTCTTATATTGTTTTAGTAACTTGGATTGTTGATGAAAACTGTTGTAAGGCGAGTGTTTGAAATTACTTCCTATTTGTCGGAAATTTTTGATAGGTTTAATTCAGAGGATTTTCCGCTTGTTTTAATAGAGGCTAGGTTGGCTGGTAGTGTTTTAAGGGGGTGCGCTACGCCTGGCGATGTTGATGTTATAGTTGTGTATGAGTGGGGAGAAGACGGTAGGGAGAGATGGAATGAATTCGTAAATAGATTGATTGATAAAGGGGAGATAGTGTACGAGTTGGTTCAGGTTGCTTCGCGGAGGATAAAGCTTGGCGATGTTGTAGAAGCTAATGCTGCACTGCTGAAGGGAGAGGGGTTTAAAGATTGGGAGATTAAAGTTCTCTCGCTTTTAACTAAGACTTATGTAGAAACTTGGATATCTAGGATAGGGTGGCCTGCCGTATTTCCTGATGTTATTATTAGAAATTATTTAAAGCGGTTGTGGAGAAAAAGGCTTAAAATGGATGTGAAAGTTCAGGAGAAGGATGGAGAGATGTATGATCATGTGCCTTCTCTAGATTTTTGGAAACGAGACTGCGGTTTAATTCTTATAGGAGAGGAAGAGTTATTTAAAATAGCTAGAAGGGATTTATACGCAAATATCAAACAACTAGTAGAATTGATTGAAAATCGCGAAAATTCTCCCGTAATTAGGGCATTAAGCCTGGATATAGATTCTGAATTTGAAGAAAAGAAAAAACTCCTCCAAGCTCTCAGGAGGCTTTTAGTTGCGAAGATTAAGGAAGTAAGAACATTTTTACAGATGCTTAAAGATCAAGAGCTAGATAGTGATAATATTTTCAAATATGTGGATAGCGCTAGAAAGTTGGTAAAAACTCTTATCGTGGTAGCGGAATTATTGATGGATGTTTATAATACACCTATTTTTACCGAGAAAGAGGATGTACTTGGATATGTTGAAAATAAGCTAAAGCATATGGGTTTAACGGCTAGATTTGCTAGAGAAGTCAGAAATATGATCTCTCAATATATGTAGAGGTAAAATGTTAAAGTTTATTTCTAGTTTCCGTTTAGGTATAAAAGCTCGAGAACTTCTGTAGGATTAGGAGTATATCGGGTTTTATCTTTTTGAATGTTTTAGGATTTTTCTTATGGCTTCGCCTGTCCTCCATACCGGGATTAAGCCCGCCTGCTTTATCTTGTCGAAGTGTTTGTCGTTGGATATTAGGATGGCTCCTGTCTTTAGGCAGGTGGCGGCGTGGTAGAGGTCTGCGCGCTCGCTTTCGGGGAAGTACGGCTTGCACACTTCTAGGTGCTTTTTGTCGGGCTTTACGAGTTTTATTTTGCTCTTGAGTAGGGAGTAGAGAATTGTAGCTGGCTCCTGTAGTGCGGAGTCCTTCATGCCCAGCTTTATAGTCCACTTTTTGTACTCCTCTAGTAACACGGAGTTTCCTACTAGCTCGTATTTGGGGTTTGTTAGCAACTCTAGGAGTAGCTCTGTGGTTTTGGTCCATCCGGATTTGAAGGCTGCTATGAATATGTTAGTGTCCAGTAAGAATCTCCTCGATCTTTTCTGCCGCAATCTCGTCAGCCTCTTTCTCTATCTCGTGCTCAATCCTCTCTAAATCGATCCCTTTCTCTCTTACCTCTCTGGCGATTGTCTCTAGAATTTTCTTAACGTCAAGCTTCCTAAGGACTATTGTGTCACCGCCTAGTTCCACTAGTAGTAATTTGCTACCCTTAACCAATCCAAGCCTTTCTCTAACTTCCCTAGGAATGACGACCCTACCCCTCTCGTCAATAATGACTACCTCGACCATGATTCCCACATTTCCCACATAACCCACAACTATTTATGCTTTTACCCTAAAGTACAGCTATTGGGATGAGATCCCAAGTACATAGCTGGAGTGCTTGAAGTAATAAGGATATTGGCCGAGAACTCTTTTCCGTCTGGATGTAGGAAACTTAAAGGCGCTGAGAACTTCTACCGGGTAAGAGTGGGAGAATATAGAATAATGTACTAAGTAGATGTCAAAGGAAAAATTAGTATAACGGCTCATAGGAGATAAGTCAAAATCGTTCTTGTCCGCCCTTCTTTCACATATATTTTCTGTTTTGAATATGAAAGTCATAGCATAGATAGATTAAAGCTGAAAGTGTCAACGATAGAACTTATTGCCTAAAATAAAGTTTTAATCTTGTGATGGGGACGTGGCGTTAGGATTGTTTATATGCTCGCTTTCTGGGGGAGGATGGCATAAACGATTATTCTGCGTGGTTTCTCTAACTCAAATAGGACGCGATATCTCCCTATTCTCAGCCTATAATGGTTTTTATATCCTTTAAGCTTCTTTATATTAAGTTTGCTAGAAAAACCATAGTCCCTAAGTATGATTAACTCTTTTAGAATTCTATCTTTTAATTCGGGTTTTAAACTATCTAATTCTTTTCAGCTTTTCGAGTAAGGAAAATTTCATATCTCATTATGCTTCTCGGATTCCTCGAATGCTCTCTCCAAGCTCACAAGCTCTATTCTCTCTTTTTCTTTGTCGGACATGTACTCCTTAATGGTTTCTATCTCGTCTGGAAGAGCCTCTTCTACTCCAATAAGCCTCTCCTCTAGTAAAGCTTCGATACGTTCTATAGTCGCTCTGACAGCCTGAATCTCCTCTAAAAGCTTTTTCTCAAGAACAACTGACACTTTAAACCTCTACTCATATAACATTAAAACCTTAGTTAGTTTTCTTACTCAAACTCTGTAGTGTTCTCATACCCGGTATGGATATGAGGACTGCTATGGGCTAGTAAGTTGTTATTTTTAAATTGGGGATTTGGGAGAAGTGTTTTGTGTTTCTTGTTACTAGCTTTAACTGGTTGACTAGTGCTGTAGCGGCTATTATCACGTCGGCTAATCCTATAATTCTTCCTTCTCTCCTTAGATAGGCCATTATTTCAGCCGTTTTCTTGGCGATCTTGTAATCGTAGGGTATTATGTCAAACCTCATGAGCTCCGACTCCGCTTTCTCCAGCATTTTCTCGAGTTTTTTCTCGTTTCTCCAATGAGAGAAATAAACTCCTAATAGGTACTCGTGTACTGTAACTATAGATATGGCTCGATAAATCATTTCCTTTTCAATTTTCTTAGCTAGGTTTATAGCTCCTCTATCTCCTCTAACCAAGTTTATTACATAGTCTGTATCGAAAAGATACATATTATCACTGCATAGCCTCTAAGATCTCTCTAAATCTTTCGGCGTCGGCTTTTGCCATTTCCTTCTTGTACTCAAGAAGCATTTTCCAACCTTCTTCGGTAACAGTGCCGGACCCTGCAATATCCAAGAGGCTGCCTCTACGCTTTATCAACCTCTTAATGACGTCGCTGAAACTCTCGCCGGGCAATTTCATCTTTTTCAGCGTTTCGTAGACTTCATCTGAGATCATGATGGTACGAGCCATGGTAATTATATATTCATATGAATATATATACATTTACATTCTGTTTTTCTCTTAATTTTGCCCGTGGGCAAAATATACTAGCTCCTAGTAGGAAATCGAATACCGTGGTGAGGGCGTTTATATTTCTGTACGACTCAGATTTTTTACATCTTTTTTCAGCGTTCCGTAGGCAATATTGAGTATTTACGGTTAACCTGTCTATAGTCTTCTCAGTTCTCCCTAATTCTCTGCTTGAAAAGTAGTCTATAGGGCTTCCATCTTCCACACTCCCCTGAAAAAGAGTGAAAAAACGCTAATAAACTGATTAGTCGATCTTCTAGTTAAGTGATGTAATTTTCTGTAATTAGTTTCGATTTTCGATGTACTTTGTTCTTTCCTATTTTCGGAGTTTTAGTCTTATTGGAAATGTTTATTTCAGTAATGTTAAAATAAGGTATTCATTTATATTGTGAGGGGTGTGCCCCTTACAAGAAAGAAAAACACGTGTAACGCATGCACGTGTAGCTAAAACTTCACGGTTGTGTTAATCTGAGGAGATTATCTTAAATAGTTGTGTGTTTATGTTTTGATGTTATGGTTGAGAGGATTGTTGTTGATCCTAAGGTTTTGAAGGGTAAGCCTGTTATTAGGGGTACTAGGATTCCGGTTTATTTAATACTTGAACTGCTTGCGGCGGGGATGAGTGTTGAGGATGTTTTAAAAGAGTATCCTGAACTGCGGGAGGAGGATGTTAGAGCTGCTCTCGATTATGCTTCTAAATTGTTAAAGCAAGAGGTAATACTCCCGTTAGAGGCTTAGTAGATGCCTAGATTTCTCGTTGATGAAAACGTGCCATTAAGTGTGACTAGATGGTTGAAAGAGAAATATGCTGGTGTTGTTAGAACTTCGGAGGTAAATCTTAGAGGAGCTCCCGATGAAGAGGTTATAGATTTTCCGTGTTCTTCCTATATCTTCCCTATAGACTGCTTCCCCCGCAGTTTTCGGTGTTAAATATTCTGCACTTTTTCTTCTCTAACAATTCGTCAGAGAAAAATTCTTTCCGTCTGGATGTAGGAAACTTAAAGGTGTTGAGGATTTCTACAGGGTAAGAGTAGGAGAATGTAGGATGTCAAAGAAAAAATGATTATAGTATACTATGTACGTCATCGGAGAACGGCTTATAGGAGATAAGTTAGAATCATTAGTGGCTCTCCCAAGAAATGTGAAAAACTCTGATAAATTGATAAAATTGTTGCTAATTTCTGAAATTATAGGCAATAAACTTATGGTATATATGCCTGCGCATCAGGAGGAACGGGGGTAATATTCTTAGTTCTAGATTCTCTTCGGAATTTTAGTTTATCTTCTGTTATGAGGAATTGTTTAGTTTGAAATTGGTATATGAAAGAGAAAGTTGATTTATCCGAGTGGAGGAGTATAAGGAGAATCTAATCCTCCGAGAAATTGTCAAACTCGTCAACAGTGTAGAATTTAGTTCTACCTTATAAAGCTTTAATTAACGTCCTCCCTAAATTAACGTCACGAAAGTCCTAAAACTCCTCCCTAATCACCGCAACGCTCGGGGCAACTCTATCCGGGACATGTAAAGCTCAAACTTATTGGTTTTCGTGACCACGGAATGGGTAATGTTTTTAAGAAGTTTAGTAGTATGAGTTAGTGAGGTTGGTGTGGTGGTTAAGGGTAGGAAGAAGGTCCTTGTCGAGGTTGAGGTTTACGAGGATATAAGCGAAGAGACTTTAAAAGCTATAATTAGGGCTTTAGAGGGTAAGGGCAAGTTTTATACCGTCGAAGAATTAGAGAAGAATCTAGAGAAAGGAGATTAGCCCCTCCTATAGGCTTTTTTCCTGTGTTCTATCCCGGAGATCACGACTACTCTTCTCTCAAAGTCTAGATAGTAAAATATTCTATATTTGCCCATTCTGATTCTCCTCACGAGTAGACCCATGATTCTGAGGACTATGGGTTCTCTCATCAAGGCTTTTATTTTAGAATCGGAGGTTTCCTGAAGAGCTTTTTGAAGTTCTCTAGCGAATTTAATAAACCTATTGTAGATCCCTAGTTTCCTAGCTTGTTTTAAAGCGTCTTCGTGGATTAAAACCTTCCATGAAATAACCACTTATAGATCATCTCCCGATGGCCTTTCTACGACATCTACATAGGTTTTCCAGCCTTGTTTAATCTTATATTTTCCAGTTTTACTCGTTAAAGCTAGCATGATCAATAAGGGGGCATGAATAGTGGAGCGGTTGGTAGAGCGGTTTCAAATCTCTCAGTAGCTCCGGTATTTCTCTCCAATACCTTATTGAGAAGAGTATCGCTAAACTCGCCGCCGTTAGAAAGTAGTCCGTCGAGCTTCTATTCACGCTCCCCTAAAAAAGAGTGAAAAACTCTAATAAACCGGGAATTGCTTATAATTTTGAAATTAATCAATTTTATTACTAGAAATTTAGGAGAAAGAGGAGTTCGATAATCTCTTGCTGGAGATATAACTTTTATACTATAGAATATTACATAACTAGTGGAAGAGGGGCTCGAATCATCTGTAGGGCTGGGATGTACACGGGTCCTAACTGGGGGGTGCTGAGAGAACATCATGTTATATGTTCTTAGCGCGGGGTTGATGCAGGTAAT
>Ga0164311_10001958_pt1 | contig 10436 bp, 14 predicted proteins | sample GuaBasSedimGuay2_FD_121796 | JGI IMG/M metagenome (GOLD analysis project Ga0164311, IMG submission 121796) | Subseafloor sediment microbial communities from Guaymas Basin, Gulf of California, Mexico - Guay2, Core 4569-9, 9-12 cm | ecosystem: Environmental > Aquatic > Marine > Hydrothermal vents... | reverse complement strand
TACTAATATAGTCACCTTCCAAGAGAGCTCCCGAAAAATATAAATAATCTTCACTAGCTTCTTAGTACGAGTGACTAGGGGCCCGTAGCCTAGCCAGGTAGGGCGTCCGACCACTCCATAAGGGACGAGGCTCCAGACCGGAACTCGAGAGGAGAAGTCTCTCGACCGGAGGGTCGGGGGTTCGAATCCTCCCGGGCCCACCACTTCTTTTTTTTAAAAAATATTTGTTGAGATTCTTGTTACATTTAACTGAATACTTAATTCTTAGTCACATTCTTAGTGTAGGGATATAATTTAGAAATACAAAGAAATCATATAAACGAATCTGTTACTTCAACTCGCGTTTGACTCTCGTAGCTAAATAACTCTCTCCATGCTCGATCCATAATCTTCTTCTTTTATCATATTCTTCTCTTGTTAGTACAACTCTAGCTGGACAACCATAGGCAACAGACTCAGGAGGGACATCTTTAGTCACAACTGCTCCCATTCCTACAACTGCTCTCTCTCCTATGGTGACTCCCGCCCTAATCATAGCGCCTGCTCCTATTATAGCTCCCCTCTTGACGACTACTCCTACTAACCTGCCACTGGGAGGATAAGGATCGTTCGTGAATATCACACCAGGGCCTATAAAGACATTATCTTCGATCACTGTTAATGGTGGTATGTAGACCATACCCTCAATTCTACAATTTCTCCCTATCTTCACTCTATAATCTATGTGACAAAGAGATCCTATAACAGTGTTATCTCCAATCTCAGTGTAGTCACCTATGTAGACAAAGTGCCATATTTTCACATTTTTTCCTATTTTTACTCCCCTTCCTATGTGATTTAAAATGACCATGATTAATTAAAGGGTCTATACAGATATACAACTATTTTGCAAGGTTATACATTAAATTCACGCTAACCCTACACCTACAATTCCTTAATTAGGAAAAGAGCCATGATTAGTGACAGGAATGCAGATAGAGATAAAAACACATCAACTCCTCCTAGGCCTAGTAATCTTAACTCCGAAGAGTAAAGAAAGCCTAAAGTCAATTGTCCAAGAGAACTTCCTGCATTACTAAAAGCATTTACAATTCCTATATTTATAGAGGGTCTTTCTCCATGAGTTACTACGATCTTCCTTGACAAGGGAATATAACTCTTGATCGATATTGCTGCTAGGGTTAAACCAATACAGGAGAATAGAACATCCTTACTCATTAACAGGAAGACGCCAAGTGTAGCTGAAGAAACAGATAGTGACATAGCCAGCAAGTCTGAATATCTATCTGCAAACCATGAGATCAGATAGCTAGCGGCAAGTCCCACGATCCCTGTTACTCCCAATATTAGTGCCGCAACATCTTTTCTAACAGACAAACTCTCAGTTACGAATACATAAGAGAACTCTCCCATTGTGTAGCATGTGGTAAATGCGATTATGAAGGCACCTACTAACACAACCCTTACAACTTTACTTACTTTACTTTGACAAAGTCTTTTGTTAGTATCAAGGCGTAACTTAAGCTGAGGGGAAGACGAATTAATAACTACTAGTATGAAAAGAGATGTTAGGAGGAAGAGAATAGAGGGTAATCCGAGTTGCCAGGTCAGTGGAAGATTCCACAATAATATGTATACTAAATTACTCATAAAAGCGGCAAGAGAACCTGCTATAAAATATAATGCCATAATTCTCCCCCTCACATCATCTGAGACTAGTAGTATAAGAGTCAATTGTATTAAAGGCCAGCTACCTCCGTTGAGCACTCCTTGTACACCTCTTAAGAAGACGTAGAAAAATGAATCATTTGACCACAAAAACGCCATAGTCACCACAGCATTTAAGCACATGAATACAGATGAAATGTACATGAGCCGATAATGTCTTTCCACGATGTATCCGATTATAATAGAAGAAAGAGCTCTTAAAGTAATGAAGCATATGAAGAAGAGAGATATTACTTCCATTGTTGCATTAAGCGAGTACCTTGCATGATAAGCTATGACTGGAACGGTCAGTCTATACGCCATGGTTCCAGTGAATGAAGTTAACATGATTAGCATCACTAAACTCTTTAGTTTAAACTTGTGAGTGAGCGCATCATCATCAAATTTCACGGAACACTCCTCCACGAGTTACACATCAAATACAGAGTTTAGCATTGGAATATTATTTTTTAGTTCTCTTAGAATAAATATATCAGCTGAAATGCCCCTCATCAGGGTTCAGCGAAGGACGTGTTCATCACATGTGAAGGCGAATTGAGTATTAGCTGATCTGAAGGGGCTAATCACTTCCTCCTCTAAACGGTTTCAGATGATGAGGAGTCGTTATTATCAGTTTCCTCTTCTTCCCTACATAGACCTCAACTACATACGCCCTGCCTCTTTTCTCAACTATAGTTCCAACTTTACCTTGGTAGCGTCTATGAGGAGCTGTTGTAATGTAGTTGGGCATTATGTCTATGTGCACTTTCTCCCCTATTTCGTATTCCTGAAGTATTCTACTTATCCCTGTTAGTCCCCTCTCTCTTGGTCTCTTTCTTAATAACTTCCTACATCTATTACGATAGCCATGCGAGTGTCTCATCATGAGCACCTAGCACACTTGCTCCTTAATTACAAGGAAGAGTTCCTTAATTAAAATATCGACACCTTTTATAGGAGCTTCAACAAATGAATCAAGTGGTGAAATTGTGATAAAAGTCCTCAAAGAAAGGAATGTGACACTAATTGAAGTCAAAAAGATCCTTGAAGAAAAGGGTAAGAAAGAGGAATTAACTACAATAGAACAGACAACTCTCGAGTACGCTAGGAAATTCTCAAAATTATCGTATGAGAAGGCGCTAAAATTAATGGAAGAGCTCAGGAAGTACGACATCTCTGAATCAGGTTTAATACAGATAGTTAACATAATGCCGGAAACTATTGAAGAGTTGAGGACAATATTGATGAAGGAGGAAATAGAACTAGCCCCTGAAATTCTGAGAGAAATTACGGAGTTAATAAATACCTATAAAGAGGAGGAAGAAGAGGAGTAGAAATGACCACTATGTATAAAATCTTTTAAGGAATTCTCACAAGTAAATTATTGAAAGAGAGGGAGTTTACTTGTCTAGAGTGTTCATATTAAGGAGACCAGTACCCAAAAAATGCTACGAAGAGTATGCCTATATTTTAGACTACTTACCGTTTGGTTATCCTTACTACTTCTCAACTTCAAGAACTCCTCTAAGAAGGGGACCAGTAGCTCAGGCAATAGGAGAAGACTATTTTATGTTGCTAGAGCTGGAACCGTATAAAGGAATTCAACTATCATTAAGAGAAAGAGTTTATGTCGGTAAAAGCATTAGTGATAAAATTAGGGTGAGGAGAGTTGTAAGAAGATTAACATATGATGAGTTAACAGCTACAGCTAAAGCCGAGTTACCCGCAGTCTTAGAGATTATAGTTAGCGCTAAAGAAGACTACTTTGTGGAGTTCTTTAACAAAGCAGAACCACTCACAAAGAAAATGCATGAACTAGAGTTGCTTAGAGGCATTGGGAAGAAAACTCTTTGGAGAATTCTTGAGGAACGCAAGAGAAAGCCATTCGAATCATTCAAGGATCTACAGACCAGAACACGGATACCTGATCCTAAGAAAATTATCATTGAGAGGATAATTGAAGAACTAAGAGGAGGTCAAAAATACTATTTGTTTGTAGTACCACTAGCGCAATATGGCTGATTTACTAGAGAGTCACCTCAGTCTCATTATCTTTCTCCTTCCCATAACCTCCCAGACTTCAACCTCCACTCCAGGAGTTAATCTAGACCTTATCTCTTCTTCCTCGGGTGGATTAACTTCGTATACTTCATATGTTGACAGGTCCATTAGCTGAATTGATGTAGGGGTGACAGAGATTACTTGAGCAGTGGACTTGTTGATTATTGGAACTTCGACTCTAGCGCTTACAGGAGCAACAAAGCTTCTCTTTACGTTATCGAAGAAACCTATAGCGACTATTCTGACTTTGGCTGAGCCGTGTTTTCCAGGCTTTGATCTTTCAACCTCGACTATTTTACAAGGCTCGCCATCTAATACTATAAAAGACCCTACCTTGAGACTTCCCGCTTCACTCGGTCTAGTCGACATCACATCACCACGAAAAACTGAGGTTATAAAGACAGACAAATTAATAAAATTACCCTACGTATTTAAGCTCAGTGGTGTGTTCATGGATCGTACTAAGGTGAACATAGTTGACGCGAGTGCAATAATAGCTCACGATTTAATATTGTCGCTCACAAACGCTATAACAACTCCTCAGATTCTGGACGAGCTTAAGGACAATGCTAGCAGACTAAAGGCGGATACGGCATTATTAATGAAAAGTCTCAAAGTAATTGAACCAGATCAAAGGTATATAAGTACTGTAGTAAATTTAGCTAAACGCGAAGGCGATATCGACAAGCTCTCGATGGCTGACATAAGCTTACTAGCTCTGGCCCTTCAACTGAAGAACTCAGGCCATGAGGTTTTAATTCTCACTGACGACTACACGATAATGAATGTTGCAAGAAAACTTGATCTATCTTATAGGCCCATAAAAACGCCTGGAATAAAAGCAACGTTGAAATGGATAAAGTACTGCCCACATTGTGGTGTTACGTATAAAAGTGAACTAAGCAACTGTCCAGTATGTGGAGCAAGTCTTGAGGTGAAAGGGATAAGAAGAAAAGCTTTAAGTAGGAGTAAGAAAAGCTAAATCATAAAGAGCGGGGGTGCCCGAGCCAGGACAAAGGGGCCGGACTCAAGATCCTTATGAGCCTAACTTAGGAGAGATCCGGTGGCGAAGGCCTACGCGGGTTCAAATCCCGCCCCCCGCACCAATCTCTTCGACCTGAAAAATACTCTTATAAGGTTGGTGTGTCCTCAGATAGCGTTAAAAACGCTACAGTATACATGCCACTTGATAAAGGAGCGGTTAGTGCGTGGACTTTATTACCTAGGAACTAGTTACATGTACACGCTAGCTTCACTGAGATTCTTCCAGAGAAGCGGGTCTTCTATATCAACTCTTTCGTTCCATATCCAGGCTACCTTGAGTATCCACTTACAAAGCGCACCCACGGCCTCCACTCCGACTTGAACTGCATCTAGATATAGACCAGGCAAGTACCAAGCTATAACGTTGAGTGTTTTAAGCATAACTTGTCTTATTTCGACCTTGTACTTTATATTACCTCCTCAATAGGTAACTGGATCCAGTATGAGAAGCCTTGTTCCAGCATCATTAACTCCCCTCATCAAGCCTCTGATGTACCAGTCGAAGTCATTCAGGTCACCACCATCATAAAACCCTACGACCAAATCTTCTTTTAATGCTAGAAGCTTCTCGGTGTAATATTTAAACATATCATGTACTAAGGCCTCGGCCCAGCAATAGTACTCTTCTATGTAGCCCTTAGCTGCCAACCACTTATATCTCGCATTAGTAGGAACCTTAGGTTTAGATGATCCCACATATTCTAAGAACTTATAGAAGCAATGGTCACAGAAACATCCATGAGAATACCTTCCCCCTCCTCCATATAACTCTCGTTCCAGTAAAATACCATCAACTTCCTTGGATAATCCAAGAATCTTGAGGGACTCTTCTAGAACGCAGCTTTTCCAAAAGTTTTCATCCAAAGGACAAGGACTCCTATGCTGTTTGCCGTGTTTGTCAACTAATAAACTGAATTTGAAGGGAGAGTAAAAAGTGTAAGAGGTGCTACATAGAGCATTGGGTAATAATTTAAGCCATACTTTTTACTCAACTTAATAGTGTTTACATAACCTCTTACTAGTTCTGAATCTGACCATATTCTGAACCTATTTATCCAAACAGCGACTGAATTTAGTCCTGCATCTCATAGCCTTTTTATATCACGTTCCTCGCTTATATTTCCTAGGTAATTCCATCCTTTAGGATAACCCATCGCCGCAACTTTAAACTTCATACTCTCACGTTGACTCTATGTTGCAAGCCCCACTTAAAAGAGTGGTGTTCCTGTCAACTGATATCGCTTTAAGTAGAACTACAAGTAAGATATAGCTTGACTATCATTCTACTGTCACGTTATATTCCTTAATCCAAGCTTATATTCCTCGTCACTTTAAACATACCCTTTGTAGTAAAACTATTAACTGTATGGTTAACATTAGTTCCAAGCGAGTTTAGAGCGACTGTTATAGCGTCTCAAGAACTAATGCTCATTCCTCGTATTTCTCTGCAATTACTTCTTTGCCCGTGGTCCATACAACTATGGCATATATAAGCATGATCGCACCAAAGACTATTAAGAGGTAGGGTCAAACTTTCTCCATCGGGATCTCTAAAATTCTGATAGCCTCAATTAGCGCTAACTCCAATAATGTCAGGATTCTCTCGTTCAAGGATCTTTTCAAGCTCTTTCCATGAGACCTTCTCTGCAGGACAATCGATGATCGATACTTCCACTCTTTCGCCTAGGTTATCCCTGAGGTATGATGCCAGATAAGCCATACCTAAGTTAGGCATAATGGTATCTTTAAGCAACCACCATCCACTTCTAGGAGGGTCTATCAGTAACAGTCTAACAGGACTAATAACCATAATTATTCTCGAATTTCGTAATTTACACCACTATAAAAATTGTAACGCAACGCTAATTATGACCTAACAGAGAGGCTCAAGAAGTACTCAATTTCTAAATAAGTGAGAGAGTATTGGTTTAGGGAAGAATGTCCTCTCTGCTAAAGTTAGCTAAACTAGGGAGAATTTACCTTGAGGAATGGTATGGTTCAATATCCTATCCACAACTATATCAAGAGACAACTCTTAGTAAATTGATCAGATTATATAGAAAGACAAAGTATTGTCAAGAGCGCGGAATTAAGGAAGTCAAAGGAATTGAGGATTTCAGGTCTAAGTTCACTATAACATCATACACAAACTTACAACCGCTGATGTTAAGAGTGATTAAAGGTGATTATGCCTATCTTTTGCATGACAAATCTATCGTCATAGGCGTAACAAGTGGCACTACTGGAAAGCCGAAGCTGATACCCTTACTGATTTAGAGTATCGTATGAAGATATTATTAACAGGCTTAGCTAACATCTATAAGGTATTTGGACAACAGTCTTTAGGAAGCGCGCTCATCATAAAGCTACCAACATGCATCCACATAGAGGGAAATCTAAAGTTCTGTTATATCTCAGGACTCCTAGAAGCACTATATCAAGCGCTCATCTCAGAGAGGAGCATTTCAGAAGTGCTCCTTTGCGCTAAGCTGGGCAAGTTTCCTAGGACACGTAAGGAGTATTATGAGATATTTGAGAAAACGTTTATGTTTTCAAAGGATACTGACCTAAAAATGGCAATAGGATTTGCTCCTGCCCTTCTCCTTTTCGCTTGGTACTTAAAGAAAAAACACGGATGTCTCCCTAAGGATCTGTGGGATCTACGCATTATACTGGCCACTGGAGTTCCATATATACATGACTTTTACAAGGCTCCTCTCCTCAAAGCTTATGGAGATCAGGCAGCGATCATAGAATTGTATGGAGCTACGGAAGCATTAGTTGCTATGCAGATTGATGAACAACCGTACATCACGCCATTCTATAATCTTTACTTTCTTGAGATAATAACCGAAAAAGAGGTTAAGATGTTACATGAATTAAAGGAAGGAGAATTAGGCACATTAATTATATCAACTCCTATTTTGTCCAGATACAATTTGGGAGACCTGATTGAGTGTATAGAGGAGAGGAGGTACTTTAAGGTTCATGGCAGAAGCAGGTTCAGGACGAGACTCAGAGTTAAGACGGAAAGGCTTTTTAAGAAAATAGCAAATTGTGTTCTAGAGATTCTCTAATTTAAAGCTGGCTCTTACATGCTTAATACCCCATATTATGACCAGGACGCCAGCTAGCATAGACACTATCGCGATGGCTCTACCAATTCCTATTACTATTCCTGCTCCTACGATCAACAAAACAAGCCCTAGCATCATATGATACTTGCCCTTTAGCCTCAACCAGGGGTACCTCATTCTTAAGATACCAAAAAACAAAAACGTTGTACCGCTGACAAACATAGAAGCTGACAGAAAAACCGTCCAATCAACACCCATATCTAAGTATAGAAGGGTCAAGATGCCTAGAGAAACCAGTAAGCATCCTATCATTAAAGGACTAAATGGCTCCTTGCCCTTATAGACCCTTAAACTGGCAAGATCATCACTCAACATTTCACCTTATTTTAGGTGATAGTTGATAGTGTATAATGGTTAACACGTTGATTCTCTACGTCTTCTCTCCAACCATCTCATCCAGACATCCAGCTTTCCAATTCTTCTGTATGCGCTTTCTACCCACTTTATTGCCGGAACGCCTTTAGACACGACTGCTTTTATGGGATCTATGTTTCCTCGTAAATTCTCCTCCAACCATCTAAACATCTCTAGCTCCATTGAGTCGACAACATCTGGCACCTCATCGGCTAAATTCTCAGTTTCTCCTGGATCTTTCTCTAAGTTATAAAGTTCCACTTTAGGCACAGGCCAAAAAGTCTCGTCGTAAGTCTTTATTAATTTCCAATTATTCCTTATCATGGCTCTCTTAACAGTCCATGTTGCTTGATTGCAATAAACTACTTCTCTGAGAAAGTTCACCTCTCCTTCTATTAATGGTTTAAGAGAAATGCCATCTAACCCCTCAGGTGGTAGCACTCCTAGATAATCAAGAATCGTGGGAGCAATATCTATAAGTTGGACATAAGAACGTATAATCTTCCCGCTAGGCAGAGTAGGATTGTAGATAATAAGTGGCACATGAATAATTTGCTCGTACACATCGGCGTGATCAAAGTATACTCTATGTTCTCCCAAACTCTCTCCATGATCAGAACAAATTACAAGAAGTGTGTCATTAGTTAACTCGAGCTCTTCAAGTGTCTCGATAATCTCACCAACTTTAGTGTCAACGTATCTTATCTCACCATCGTACTGTGCTATTATAAACTCTATATCAGTTATACCAGGCATTATAGCATCAAGATGCCTTTTATGAAAAGGCCAAACAATCTGCTTTCTAAACTCGTCTAAACTATGATTATTAGGATCGCAGGGATCTCCATGATAGAAGAGTTCATTGTATGGAGAAGGCGGTTTATATATCATGTGAGGATCCCAGTAATGGATAAATAGGAAAAATCTATCATCCTTATGCTCCTTTAACCAACGAAGAGCGTAGGAATTTATTTCATCAGCATCAACTTGCTGGGTACGGGCTCTCTCGCCAGCTACAGGGTTCATGTAGTAGTTAAATCCTCTAGCGAACCATTTTTTCATGTGATAGAGAGTACTTACGGCAGCTGTCCTTATTCCAAGTCTAGCTAAGTACTCAGGAAACCAGAAGACATCATCTCCCAAGGATTCATCCGGCCTATGAGATACTATCCCAGTTTTTATTCCTCTCTTACCCGTGAACATCGAGGTGAACGAAGGTTGTGTAGGAACATCACTTGCATAGGCATTAGTAAACAATATACCACGCCTAGCTAGAGAATCTATGTTAGGACTTGTTTCACGATTATAACCATAACACCCTAGGTGATCGTATCTAAGAGTATCTATTACTATCAAGATGGCATTCTTCATCATGTTATCACAAAGAGTTATTATCCTTTTATTGATTTAAATTTGCTATCAATCTTCTTCTCCCAGCAATTTAATGAAGCTCAGAGGTACTCTTGTTCATCATTTTTCAGTAGGCGCTTTTTCTTCATCGCTGAGTGATCTTTAAGAGAAGCGAATTTAAATCTTCGCGTATCATACTTATTGGATTCACGTTTAAAGGAGAACGTGAAAGAAATGGAAGAAATAACTCTGAAGCCATCGCGTTTCCTACCGAATAAGGAATTTAAAGAGTATGTACGCTTAGTGAGGAAGATAGCACGTTTTGACCCCCTAAAGAAGCTATGGATAGTTGACCCTATAATTTTGAAGAGAAATTTCACAAACAAAGCTGAAGCATTATTATTAATTAATAAATTGAAGAGCTACGTTAACATAACTCCTGAAACAGAGAGTTTATTTAAAGAGTTGGTAAATGTTACGCTCAGTGATGTGGTTTTTGATATAGACAATCTAACTATGAAGGTCAGACAACCAATATCTAGGACGATTTACAGTGAAATAAAGGAATACGTTAGGTATGAAGGAAACAGAATCTTTAGAATAAAGAGTGTGCTATTTCTCGATAGGATTTGTAATATCTTAGATAAGTACAAGGTGAACTACTATCCTAGTCGCAAGGACATAGAAGAGGCAAAGGGTCGACTTTTAAGATGCTATATCACAAGAGACAGTGGCGACCTTGTAATAAAATTGGCAGTCCCCGACGAGTATGTGATTCGTAAG
>Ga0164311_10001955_pt1 | contig 10447 bp, 8 predicted proteins | sample GuaBasSedimGuay2_FD_121796 | JGI IMG/M metagenome (GOLD analysis project Ga0164311, IMG submission 121796) | Subseafloor sediment microbial communities from Guaymas Basin, Gulf of California, Mexico - Guay2, Core 4569-9, 9-12 cm | ecosystem: Environmental > Aquatic > Marine > Hydrothermal vents... | reverse complement strand
TATATATCCTGATAGGTATTGCACCTGTACGATATCCAACGAAACACTAATTCTCAAACAGGTTGCCTTCAAACAGTTCGAGTCGCCATACATTTCTCGTGCTCCTTCCAGTGTGTAATATTTGAGAAAGTTTTAAAGTAAAAAGAGAAGTCCTATCACAAAAATGGCATTTTATTTATATATTATGATAGGTTTTCCTTCCATTAATTCAAAATTTTTTTGTGTTTTCCACTAAGTTTAAATATGAGTTAGTTAATAAAAAGAGACAAGCCAAAAACGAGTTGGTTAAAAAGATGACGGTTGAGGATGCTGGGCTCGAAACATCCGTGCTGAGAGCTGTAATGAGCTCCGAAGTCGAAGAATATGAGTATTTGCGATCCAAAGAACAAATCTTGAAGGGCGCCTCTCCCGTAGGTTTCGTAACAAGTCCAACCAGCACTAAAAAGTGCGATTTCGCAGTCTTCGACTACGCCACGGATTATGTTTATGAGGGCCAACTCCTCACCGTCAACCACAACAACACCAAGGCCATTGGGCTCGTTTCAAACCTTTTCGCCGCAACCAGGGGGGCGACCACGGACGTTTTGAACTACTTTTCCAGCCTCTACGGCGAGATTCCACACCTTGACCAGAACATGAGGTTCGGCGAACTACGATTATACGGCATTCCAGCCAGTCCGGGTGTCCGTCGACTGTCTCATCCCCCCAAGCCGTGTTCCCCAATCTTTGTAGCCAACAGGGAGGACTACGAAGCTCTCTTTCGCGATCCCGAGAGGGATGGTGAGTACTACCCCGTGGGTAAAATCCGCGAAACCGACTACCCGGTTGACCTTGACGCCTCGGCGGTTCTGCGCCTGGGGGTGGGGATATTCGCGCGCATAGGTATGGGTAAGAGTGTTACTACGGCGGCGAACATTGTGGGTATGGACTCGCTGAAGCAGAAAATTAACGTTATCGTCTGGGATCACACTGGTGAGTACGCTACCAGTAACCTTGACCGCCTGTGTAGCAATTTTCAGGTGATGTCCAGCAGGGAGCTGCCAGTGGTTCCAACCGAGGCGAAGGACATTGTCAAGACTCTCGGCTTGGATGTGCTTCCCTCCCAGGCTAGGAAGGCTGTTGAGGTTGCTGCTGACATCTTCGTCATGGACTTCACTTGCGGCGCCGCTGAGCTCAGCCCCGATTGCTTTATGTCCTACGTGAACCAGTGGCTGGACGAGTTCTACAAGAAGGACGGGTCTATAAGTGCGTGGAGTTCGGCGATTCGGCGCAGGGTCAAGATTCTTGGCGGTCACATCTTTACTGGTGGGAGTGTTGAGCAGTACAACATGATCTGGAAGAGGGTGGCTGGAAACATTCTGGTCATAGACGCTTCTTCTGACCCCCTGGACGCTAGGCAGGCTAAGATTGGAACCATAGCGGATCTGATTCTGCGGAACAGGTATCCTATTCATCTGGTGATTGATGAGGCGAAGAACTACCTTCCCGAGATGGGTGGGTCCTACGGGCAGATAACTGTTGGGAAGCCCTACCTGTGCTCTGGTAAGATTACCAGCTTGTCGGAGGAGGGGCGTAAGTTCGGCGCGAATCTCACCATTATCAATCAGAGAATTTCCAGAATATCCAAAACCGTTTTCTCCAATCTCAGCACGCTTTTCTGTGGCTGTTTGACCGCGGCGAATGATATGAGGGCAATTGAGGACTACACGGACTTTCCCGAGATTCAGAAGATTCTTCCCAGGCTGGGGGTGGGTGAGTTTCTCATAGCCGGGATGGCGACTCCGCTCAAGGATCCCCTCTGCGTCAGCATAGAGAAGGGGGACATTCAGCTGGGTTATGGTGGAGCAACGGTCTTCGAGCTGCATAAGAGCTTCGCGGAGCGGAATGGGGGTTGACCAACCTAATAAGGTTCCTGGAAGAGGAGAGAAGCACGAGGCACGGGGGTGAACTCTTCCACCAGACACTCGACATTCTCGAATCCGAGGTCTACAGGTTCTACGACGCGTACCTAGAACTCATCGAAGCCGTTGAGAGCATAAACGAGTGCAGTGAGCTTGAAACCATCAAGCTCGGAACCAATCCCGCAGCCAGGGATGCTGTCACCCTCGCGGTGGACGGTTCCTCCAACAGGAGTCAGAGGGCGGGTCTTGACCTCATAGTTGTTTCGGCTGCGGCGGTCACCTTCAAGTGCAACAATCCGGTGGCGCAGAACCCCTACATTATCGGAAAGTGTATACCCGTCATGGGTTTGGTGGATGAGGATGTTGAGCGAATCCAGGCTGTCTGTCGGCAGTACCTGGAGCGCCTAGTCACCCTACGGGTGCTCGATGGAAACAGTTACGACCTAACCCTCCTTGACGGGCCTTTTGTTCCTCACTATGATCTTCTCCCCTACGGTTATAGCGCCTCTGTTTCCGGTGGCCGCGCCCGGGAGGTTCAGGAAGAGTACAGAATGGTTTTTGAGAAAATCTACGGGAGCAACGGAACCGCGGACGTGCTGGCTGAGAGGCTTCTTGACACTCTCCACGCTTTCGTTATAAAGTCTCCCCACTCCATGGATCTCATTTCAAGGTACAAGAAGGTGTCCTCGTGGCTCAGCGGTGTTTACGGCAGAATAAACGACGCGAACCTTCTTGATTCTGTTCTCAGCCCTTGTAACCGGGAGGTGCTCGTAATAACGGTGCCTCAGAAGAGCGACCTCTGGTCGGTGCTCGCAAAAAAGAAGATCCTCGGACCGAGGTATTCCCGGTTTCTTTCGGAGCAGAGATTCTTCTATATAAAGCCTCACAGGGACGCTCTTCCCATCCGGGTGGAGTTACATAAGAGCCTAGCGGAGAGCGAGAAGCAGCTCGAGTATGTGTGTTCCGCCATCTACTTTCAGGCGAGCAATCTGAACAACGTGCCGTGGTCGCTGGAGTTCGCCCACGCGTTCAGCCTGGTGGAGGCGAACCTGCCCAGCTTCCTGGCGGATGAACTGCTTGCCAAGATTGTGAAAATCGCCAGGCAAAACAATATTTCTCCCAAAAAGTTTTATCGCCTATTCAAGCCAAAACATGGGTTAGAGGTGATTTGGAACACTAGGAAACCTAGGGGGGTATAGGAATTGCACCCTGAGCACTCCGGGGCACTTGGATTTGTTAGAGCAAACAGGGACGCGATGGCGTTCACCACTCTCTTTCCCTCCCTGAAAGTTGGGGAACTCCTCCGAAGAAAATTCATAGACAGTTGTATAAAAAAGTTCTACGAGAAAAAGCCAGTTCTCCCCACCTACCAGGTGAGGAAACTGATAGACGTTTTCTACTCGAGGGGAGAGGAACCCGTGATCGCTAGAATCGCCAGGCTCCTAAGCGTCCCTGCCGAGCTGCCCAAGCTCTTGGCGGAGATAACTGGGGTGAAGCCCAACGGGGAGGGTTTTTTCAGGGTTCTCCTCAGAAAAGTGGAAAACGAACTCGGACCCGTATTGGCGAAGAACGGTAAGGTTTCCGTCCTGAGGAACAGCGGCTTTCTACTCCATGGCACTCACAGTGATTGGAGCGAGCTAAGGAAGGTGTACGATGTGGTGCTCCACTCCCCCACCCTGGTGAACGTGGAGGAAATCATCAGACTAGCCCAGAAATTCACCGACACCCCCAAGCTGTTTCTCAAGCAGCTTCACGACAACAAGGTAATCACCCTACTAGGCCTGGGAAAAGAAACATATGTTTGGAAAGCCGGAACACCACCCCCCAAAAACGTAGCATACGCCCTGAGGGAAATACATCAAAAGAAACTAGAGGTAACAGCACTCCAGAGCCTACAACACCCAACACTAAAACACACAGCGAATCCCCAACCCTCTGAGCGCCTACAGGAAACCCTAGAAATCCTCAAAAGGCACAGAATAGTGAAGGGTGAAGAACCGTACCAGATAGACCCTCACTCCTCCATAAGTCTTGAAGCGGCCATAAACGACGTAATCCCCCTTCTACAACTCTACCAGTACATCTAAAAGTAAATTCAAGGTGATCAAACCGTCATGAACTCTCTAATCCCTCAGTGATGAGTAGAACCCTTTTTCTCCGAATTGTTTTCTTTACTCGTTTGAGCGGTGTGCCTAGCTCGGCGGCGTCCCCCCCTTATCCACACTGCTGCGGATTTCCAGAGGCAGCCCAAATTTTCTTCTTTTCCCTTTCAATATGTAGGACATTGTCCAGGTCAGATGTGTGTATATGTTTCGGATTCTTCCTAACCTCTCCTCAGCGTCGAGTGGGTTTTAGAGCCCTAGAGAATCTAAGGAATTTCCGCTGGATTATTGAAGAGAAGCATGTCCAAAAATTCTTCTGTTTTTCTCTTCCCCATGGAGCTGTTGTGAGGGGGAGAGATTTTTCGGGAAATCCGCGGAAGATAGAGGAGCACACTGCGAGTCTCCAGGGCATGGCAGGTCTCCTCGTGGCGAATCCTCAGCCAAGAAAATAAAAACTCTAATTTTTGGATGCGTTCTATTGAAGAAAAAAGTAATATACTAATAAAAACAAGATACTAAGCATTAGATATTTAACATGTTTAGGAAAAGGAGGAGAAATTTTGGCGAAATCTGAAGTATTTTATATGGATGACCGCAGCGAAAGCACCACCACAAGTCTCGTTGTTAAAGCGTTACACTTATTCGACGTAGCCGGACTAAGCGAGTGCATAGACAAAGGCGACTACGTGGCGGTGAAGCTCCACATGGGAGAGTGGAACAACACCGCCTACCTCAGACCCGTCTACGTGAGAGCGATAGTAGACAAAATAAAGGAACTGGGAGGAAGACCCTTCGTAGTAGACACAACCACACTGCCCTACGCCCCATTCTGCTTCCGAACAAACGCTTGGGACCACTACATGACCATCGAAAGAAACGGGTTCAACTCCGGAACGGTCGGATGCCCCGTGATAATCGGAGACGGGTTCCTGGGAACAGACGACGTCAGAGTAGACCTCCCCGAGGGATACATACTCAAAGAACAGTACGTGGCAACCGCGGTGGCGTGTGCAGACGCCATGATCGTCCTAACCCACTTCAAAGGACACCCGATGGGGGTCTTCGGAGGCTCCATCAAAAACATCGGTGTGGGATGCGCGTCCAAGAGAGGGAAATACAACCTCCACCTGGGAGTCCATCCTGTCCTGGGCCTACAAGCCCTAGGATACTTCCCCCAGTACTGCTCCGGCAGAGAATGCCCCAAGTGGCAACTGTGCGAGGCGATCTGTCCAGAGGGTGCGCTGGTGGTACCCGAGGAAGGCCCTATCCAGTTCAAGAGAGAGCTCTGCAAGGGCTGCCTGGCCCACCTCTTCCAGACGCTCGACTGCGGTGTATTCGCATCCCTAGAGCTGCTAGACTTTCTCGAAGCAACCTCCGTCGCGATAGCGGACTCTGCGCTCGCCTGCATGAAAACTTTCAAACCCGGAAAAGTTGGGTTCATAAACTTCGCGATAGACAGCACCCCATGGTGCGACTGCATTCCCTACTCCGACCGCCCAATCATACCAAACCTCGGAGTATTCGCGAGCAAAGACATCGTGGCGATAGACCGAGCCTGCCTAGACATGGCTGTCCAATCTGTAGGAATGCCTGGCTCAGCAGCCGAACAAAAATTCGTAATGTCACCGGGATTACCAAAGTTCAGCGCCGCAGGCTCATTCATGGGAATTAGCGAGGACATACAGTGCAACGTGGGGCAGGAGATAGGACTTGGCAGCAAAGAATACGAGCTTAAAACAGTCGAACCCATGGAATCCGCAATCCCAACCTTCCTGCACCCAGACCCAGCGGGCTCAGTGCTGAAGAAGTTCTACAAGAAGATACACCCGGTGCCCAAAGAAGGATTCAAGCGAGTAGAGCAACCCGACCTGCAGAAAGTGAGGTGAAAAACATGTTCGGATGGATGGGAAAATACCTAAGAGTAAACCTAACAGAAGGCAAAATAAAAGAAGAACCACTAGACGAGCAGTGGGCGAAAACATGGCTCGGAGGCAGCGGTTTCGGAGCCAGACTACTCTACGACGAGGTCCCTCCCAACATCGACGAGTTCGACGAGAAAAACAAGCTCTACTTCTTCACAGGACCCCTATCCGGCGGCCTACCCTGCAGCTCACGATTCACCGTGATATTCAAATCACCGGTCTCACACGGCTACGGAGAAGCAAACTCCGGCGGCTACTTCGCAGTCGAAATGAAAAGAGCAGGATACGACGGAATCGTAATAGAAGGAAAATCCGACAAACCAGTTTACCTGTGGGTGAAGGACGGGGAAGCGGAGCTTAGAGACGCCTCCAACATATGGGGGCAAGGAACCTTCAAAACCCAGGAAATGATTCAGGAAGAAGTCGGCGAGAAGAAGGCAAGGGTCCTGTGCATAGGACCCGCTGGGGAGAAAAAATCGAAACTAGCGTGCATCATAAATGACGAAGCTAGAGCCCTAGGGAGAGGCGGCTCAGGAGCGGTGATGGGAAGCAAGAACTTCAAAGCCATAGCCATAAGAGGAACTGGCGACTTTAACTGGGCAAACCCCGACGCGGTAAAAGAAATGATAAAAAGATACTCGCAATGGATATCCGTAAACCCCATGGTCGCTCTGGGACTGGGAAAATATGGAACCGAGTACTTTATGGACTCGATGAAGCCCCTTGGAGACATCCCTATCAAGAACTGGCAGCTCGGGGAATGGGAGGGAACCGATAAAATCGGCGGCGGAGCAATGTACAAAACCATACTCAAAAAGCAAACCGCTTGTTACAACTGCCCAATAAGATGCGGAAGATGGGTAGAAATCCAGAAACCCTACAAGTACGAGGGGCCGGGACCAGAATACGAAGCCTGCGGAACATTCGGAGCCCTACAACTCATAGACGACCTCGAAGCAATATCCTGGGCAAACTACTTATGCAACGACTACGGGGTTGACACCATTTCCACGGGGTCCACAATAGCCTGGGCGATGGAAGCCTACGAAAAAGGAATAATAAACAAGAACGACATCGACGGAATAGAACTAACCTGGGGAAACGCCGAAGCCATGCTCCAAATCACAGAAAAAATAGTCAAGAGAGAGGGAAAAGCGGGAGAACTACTAGCAGACGGCTCACAAGCAGCAGCAGACAAACTAGGAAAGGGACACGACTTCCTCACAACAGTAAAAGGACTAGAAGCCCCAATGCACGATCCACGCGCGTTTTTCTCAATGGCCGTCGAGTACGCCACGGCGCCCAGAGGAGCGTGCCACGTGACAGGCTACCCCGCCATAGCAGCCATGGGCATACTAAACCCACCCGCAGGAATAACGAAGAGAACAGGAAGATTCGACCCGACCGGAAAGGGCGAACTCACGGGAGTCATGCAAGACCTGTTCGCGGTACTAGCAGCAGGAGTCGTGTGCATGTTCGGCGGAGTGGCAATGTCGACCCCAACCTTCCTGGAGGCCTTCCAGAACTGCTGCGGCTGGCCCATTGACGAGTTGACGTTAAACATCACCGCCGACCGATTGTTTAACCTGAAGTGGGCCTACTGTGTGCGTTGTGGCATGAGCGCCAAGGACAACGTGTTGCCGAAGCGCCTATTGACGCCGACCAAGGAGGGCGGCCAGAAGGGTAAGGTTCCCCCGGTTGAGGAGATGCTGAAGGAGTACTACGCCTGGCGCGGCTGGACCGAAGACGCTATCCCCACAAAGGACCGCTTGACGATTATCGGCCTACCCGATGTCGCCAAAGACCTGTGGGGAGAATAAGGATAGCATTCTCTCCACTCTTTTTTAATTCTACCCGCTTTTTTGCGGCATTGCTCGGTTTGCGTTCCTCCGAATTTTGAAAAGCTACTGCCTGAGAAGGTCCAGGAAAGCCTTGAAAGAAAGCCTTTTCACATTGAGTCTATCGTAGATTCTATCATTTGAGACTATTGTAAGCTTATTGTTCAGAGCTACGGCGGCGTGTAAACCGTCAAAGAAGGTTAGATCCCTGTTTTGCTCAAGTAACTGCTCGCAGAAAATTAGGTCCTCGGAGGTTAGTCCCATTTCCTGAAGGCCGAATGAGACTGCCTTTACCTTTATGAGCGTGAGAGCGTTAAGTCTTTCTGCGGTGGTCTTCTGGTGGCTGGCCATGACCTGTCGTATCTCCATTAGAGCCGAGGTTGGATAATACAGGCGGAGGAACCTCTTTTCTGTGTATGCTTTAAGAATACTAGACACCGTGTTGTAGTGTTTGTCTTTCGGCTGGAAGCCGAAGAGGAACTCTGTTTCAACCATGAACTCCTTTTCCACTCCCGGCTATCTCCCTTAAAAGCTGTTTTTCTGCCCGTTTTCTCTCCTCCCTGTTGTAGGTGATGTCTCCCATCAGGTCGGCTAGCGTTTCATCTATTTTTTCCGGAATCGGAATCAGGATAACGTAGGGAAACCTAGCCTGCAGATAGACCTTTTGCCCAACTTTTAAAGGAACCTTCTTGCGTATCTCTTGTGTAATTGTTACACGGTACTTTGGACCCACCTCCACAATAGCCATGCTGCTCACCTTCCAACAGGATTTACTACTCCTAAGCATATAAGTGTTACTTTAAATAAAAATGTGCCTCCTTTACAATATATGTGCCCCAAACAACTTATATGCTACACGTATACCCTGGTTTCCGCGGCAAATCCTGTGGGGTTGAAATAAATTTAGTTCCAAAAGGCTGAGATATCCCCTTTACCAACTGATTAGTGCTGCTTCACCAATTTTATTTTGTAGAATTTTTCCGATGCCTCTATAGATAGTATGTAATTTATAAAAAAGTTAAATTTTAGACAAAGATTTTTAAGGTCTTTAAAAAACTGTCTCTTAGAAAAGTGTGTTTCCAAATGAACGGGGTGGAATTATTGCTTAATTGATTCTGAAAATTGGGAAACCAGAGTATCGGGGGATGGTAAAAAAGACTGTTGGAAATGGAGGTACTCCCCTTTAATGAAGTATCGTAAGAATTACTCTTCCGCTGTTCGGGTTAACATCCGTTCTCCGTTGGATTACTGTGTTAATTGTGAATCAGATCTGAAAACTCTTTACACTACAGGTAGAAAGCACGTTATCTCCCTAAACGGCTTTATCAGAGTCACGTACGGTGTTAAAACATGTGTGAACAAGTCTTGCGAGTTGTATAACATTCCAGTCAAGGGACCGCCCCTGAGCCCAAAATACTGCCAGTATGGGTTTGATGTCGTGTTCCGAGTTGGCTGGCTACGTTTCCATAGAAAAGATACTCTGGGTACGATATATGAGGATCTTAAACAGTTTGGTATTAAAACTACCCGATGGGAAATACGAAAACTGGCCGACATTTACCAAAAGTTAATTGGACACGAAGTGGGAAGCACCGAGTTACAGAAACCGGGAGAGCGGAACGTAATACTATCCGTCACATCTTATAAACCCATACGAGAAGAGGAAGGAGAGGATATCTTTTCTGTGTTTTATGACTGTCTTGGTAAGGAACTTATTGCCGTTAAACGGTTTGAAAACCTCTTTGAAGAGTTGCCTTCTTTCCTGAGGAGGATCACTCCTAAAATAAAGGTAAGAGCTGTTGTGTGTGAGAAAGTTGACCCTATACTTCGAACCGTAAGAAGCGTATTCACTGACGTGCCTGTTCTAAGTTTCGATTTCCTCTCCAAAATGAGGGAATGGAAGAGAATGGTAGCAGGGCGAACCGAGAAGTTTTTGGGGAATCCTAAAGTTTCTGCTGATGTTCAAATCCATGTCAAAAATGGTGCTGTTGGTACACAAACAATTGAGCGCTACAGGAAAAAGATAGACAAACTACTTTCTGAAATAAAGATTCGGGATGAAAAAATTCAGGAGCAGAAAAGAAAGATAGAAAAGTTAGAGCACAGACTGCGGTTCCTTGAGCAAGAGGTACACTCCCTGTTAACGTGTGATTCAACTTTCGGAAAAACCTTTAAGATTGAGAGGGAAAACCTGGCGGAATTTATGTGGCGGATTACTTCGATTCTCAAGAGTGATCCAAAATACAAGTTGGTTTACTTCCTAAACCGTGTAGGGAAATCAGATATTTGTAAACTCAGTCATCACCTAGGCGTACCGCTAGAGAGGTTAAACTCACTTCTCGGTGAGCTTGAGGCCCTGAATATAGTAGAGAAGGCTGGTAAAACCGTACTTTTAAAGAATCTAAAATGAAAATCCACGCCAATCTCAAGAAGACTCCTACGATTAGTAATTCAAGCCAGTGAGCAGGACCATTGTGGGATGAAAGAGTTCCACAACAAATCTATCCCCCCAATTTTATTGACCACCCCCTTCGAAACTCGTGGAACTCCATTAATCATCCTTCAAAAAAAATAATAAAACTCTTGGAAAAGAATACTAAATCATAAAAGTGCTCTAAACCTAGAAATTATGGTATTTTTCTTTTCACTACTCTTACAAGTTAACTTGGGAACTATTTGCTAAT
>Ga0164311_10001954_pt1 | contig 10448 bp, 9 predicted proteins | sample GuaBasSedimGuay2_FD_121796 | JGI IMG/M metagenome (GOLD analysis project Ga0164311, IMG submission 121796) | Subseafloor sediment microbial communities from Guaymas Basin, Gulf of California, Mexico - Guay2, Core 4569-9, 9-12 cm | ecosystem: Environmental > Aquatic > Marine > Hydrothermal vents... | reverse complement strand
CCTTTGAATGGGGGATAGAAACTCTTTAATTAATGTTTGTTGCTTCATAGCAGCATTTCCTACCCACCAAGACGGACTTAAGGAAATCCACCCGTCTCGTGGGCCAGGACTAGGAATCTCACACCCAATATAAACTGGAGGTCTTTTTGTAGGATGAGGAAGTGTGCGAGCATCCCACAGATGATGTGGATTTTGCCCAATCGCAGTATTCATTTTGTAAGGGATTCCCCAAAGAGACCCATTACAAGGATCGCAAAACAAAACTTCAATGCTTTGAAGGACTTCTTCTGTAATCTCAGCCATGAAAGAACTATAACACAATATGAGGGTTGTGTCTAGTAGGTTTCTTCTTCCAGTATTGGATAGTGCTTCCCTAGCACATTTTCTATAAAGTCAATAGCAGCACTAGGAGTAGCTAAGGCAATGTCTTCCATCACTAACGGAGAATCAGGGCTATCCTCGTAATACTTCTTAAAATCTGTGTACTCCGTAAGTTCTTTTGTTATGAGGTGTGGACAAGTTTCAGTGTACACGTAAATGACTAAGACACCTTTAGGTGTGTCAAAGCGCCAAATCTTATGTACAACGCCATTCTCTATTACAGGTTTTTCAATTGCCATGGAGGTAGGGTACAGGAAAGGGAAAGGCTTGTCAAGAGAAAAAGTAGGACGACACTACTTAGTCAGTAACACAGTCCCCCTCATCAACCACTGCTGCGTTGACTGTTTTACCTGACACTGGATGTCCGTCCACCACCACTAGAGACTCATCACGAGACGCATCCACAAGAGTCTCTACAGGTTCCTCTTCCGAAGTTTCCTGTGCAATTTTCTCTTGTGCCTCTTTCATGATCTTCTGCAACATACGATCTTGCTGCTTGTTCTGCTTCTGTACTACATTAGCATTAAATGCTTTCGACATTGCTTGCTTCATCTTACCTTTGTGTGACACTCTTCTTCCCTTCGTTTAGCTTCATAGAAGCGTTGACGTTCCGCCAACTTAGTTATATCAGTGAAACGAACCTTAAGTTCTTCACAAGTTGCTTGGAATCTATCTTGTCTTTCGTCATTTTCTTCTGTTGCAGTAAACACCTCACCATTTATATGCCGGTACAAATCAGTTAGATGCACTAGCAAGGATACTGGATTATGCCCCTTACCCATGCACTTTTTAGCATAGTCCAAGCGTTCGTCCCAGCCATAATACGTTAAACGTACCGGATTTCCTCTACATACCACTTAGTAGCACCTATTAGCACTTACTGTAGCCACAAAAAGCACAAGACGTACACCCTTCTTCCGAACGCAGCCCAATATTACCACACTCTGGACACATGTCAAGCCCTTGTGGGGGCATACTTGAAGGTCTCCCAATAGCTTCAGGATCTGGAGGGTTCAGAGCAGATAAGTGTCGTGTAAATGCCCTAGCTACAGCATCAGGAATCGAACGCACTCGATTTGGACCAAACCCAACCTGATCTCTGCCGCCAATACCTTCCAATTGTTCTACAAGTAGTTCACACCGTCTTGTTGGGCTAATTGGTCCTCTCAACTGGAGGAAAAGTGAAATCACTCTACCAAAGGCTTCAGTCATCGAGCTAACATCAGAACCAGCTTTACCAATTCTAAGGAAAGACTCGAATGGAGAGACGTCATCCAGAACATTTAGCGTAGAATGTAAAGTACCTCCAGGAGACTTGATTGAAATGGTTTTACCATCACGTTCGTCATCTTCAGAGGGATTAACCACACGCTCAGGAAATGAGAAGTTTTCAAGTTGTTTTGGCTTCTTATCCAAACTTTCAAGTACCTGAAGTGTCCTAGAACCATCTCGGAATACGGTGCCGCCCTTACACCGACGCTTCCACATGTCCATATACACACCACCAACCTCTTCTACAGTAGCAGTGTTGGGAAGGTTGTGCGTCTTGCTAATGCCAGAATCAATCCAACGCTGTAGTGCCGCCTGGGTTTTGACGTGCTCTTGAGGTGTAAGGTCTGCCGTACTTACAAAGTATTCTGGTACAACAGCATCCTCCCCGTGTTGCTTATGCCACTCCTCTAAAACACGCTCTCGTTTGACGTGTACTCCTAGGTTTGTGCGGTGTGTGTACTCGTAAAGGAAGAAAGGCTCTATACCTGTGGACGTAGCAACCATAGTCCCAATAGTACCTGTAGGAGCCGATGTTAGCAGACTCATGTTCCTAACACCAAACTCTAAGATAGAGGCTACGCAGTGCTCCCGATCTTCTTTGTCCATGAAACGTAAAACACGTTGGATAAAGCGGCTTTCGATGAACTTCTTACGGGAATCTTCTGTTGCTAGTACCTCACAACAGCCCTTTTCTTCCGCTAACAGAATACTGGCTTTAAGTGCTTCACTAGCTGCTAAATATCCTATTTCTTCAATGTAGTCTAACGACTCTTCAGAACCATAACGAATGCCTAGAATTACAAAGGCTTCCGCTAGACCCATGAAGGGACTCAAACCTACTCTACGCTCTCTTTTAGCACCAATCTTTTGTTCGTCAAAGAAGTAAGGAGTAGAGTCAATTACATTGTCTAAGAAACGAATGGCTGTGTGTATAGCATTCTTGTAGGAATCTTTGTCGAGTACAATCTTATTTTGGTTCTCAGGGTCTTCCATTAAGAAGCGTGGAAGGTTCAACGCCCCAAGATTGCAAATTCCGTACCAACTCGGCAACGGCTGTTCTCCGCAGTTAAAAGAAGCAATACCTCCCTGCTTTACAAACTTTGCTCCTTGTGGTAAATAATTGTCGTTCGTTACGATAGCGTAAGTATGGTGTTCATCTACTGTAATATTGTAGACATCTTCATAGCAATCAAAACCAACAGAAATTACTTTATGATTACTACAAGTAGCTTGTTCAGTAAAAGACTCCCAATTACCAAACAATTCCACAATTTTCTTAGACTGGATAGAATGGTAACTGCCAGTATCTTTTCTATAGGCTTGGCGTTGTTCCTCCCACAAGGCAGAATCAATATCCCCATAAGTGTCAAGAATCCACTTCCCTTGCTTCAATGCCTTAGAACAAGCCGCCGCTTTTGCGGCTGCTATTTTAGCAACCTTACCTTCTTCTGTACGCGCCCAAGCAGACATACCCTCTCCTTGTCGTTGAGAAGATGTCTTTCCAGTCAAAAGCGTATTCCTACATTTCTGAGAACAACAATCTGAGTATGGGGTAGGAGAAGTCTGATTGCTTACCAACCGTTGTTGTTCTTTATTACAAAAAGGACAGACCACGGTTTTGTATACAACGCCTTTATTCTCTAAATTTCGTTTTCTAGTTTCTAATCGCTTAGTCTTTGTTTCTTCTGAAGGTACGTTCCCAAGATTAGCTTCACTTAGTTTTCTCCTGATTTCAGGAGTTCTTTCGTAACGTCCTACATTTGGATTATTCTGCATGCTACGAGAAACAGCTTCACTGTGTTTTTTTCTAAAGGAGTCGTCCTGAAAACGCTCTACCGTTTTAGCACCAATCGTAGCTTTGGTTTCCTCAGACTGAGTACGCCCATACATTGGGTTACTCTCTCCAGAAGAATGGTCAAAGCTATGTTTTTTATTCCCCTTTATCTCTATATTCTTGTAGGAGTTATTCCAATGGTCTTCATCTTTGTGGTGTACTACTTCACTAGGAAATGCTTTAGGCCAACGACCTTCTACAAATTCTGCTACAACTCTAGCTTCTCTATCTATACCGTGGTGTCCGTTGGTGGAATTAATCCACCAGTCATCTCGGTTGTTAGCAGAGTATCTGCCCTTAACAAAAGGCATTAATCTACTACCAGGAGTCAGATCCTTCAGTTTACACGAAGAGCCATCTCTCAGCATAAACTTGTGGTCAGGAGTAGCCCTTACTGTCGAACCATCATCTAAGGTTACTTTCCAGACTTCAGCATTAGTCTTCGTAAGCCGGGGCTGTCGTCCCCACCTAACTCTCCAACCACCTTCTTTAGTAGTGCAGAATACAGGAACATCTTTACCTTCTTCTGCTAGTTGTTTAATAGACACAGACTGCCGACCATCAGCAACAGCAATTTTAGTGTCTCCTGTAATACAAGGATTTGTAGCAAGAATCTTACAGTACCACCAAGAGGTACTCTCACTATTCACGGTATCAATGTAGATGACACCAGGCTCTCCACTATCCCAAGCAGAGAACATCATCTTATTCCACAAGTCGCGTGCTTTGACTATCTTATGTACCTTTACAGGCTTCCCTTCATCTTGCCATGTTTGAATATCACCATCCCACGTCTCTGTGTACTCAGGAGCAGAAGTATCGGGGAAGATAAGTTGCCAATCTCTGTCGTGAATGACGGCTTCCATGAAGTCGTCCGTGATACCAACACTCAGATTAGCGTGTTGAATTTGTGTTGGCCAACTTCCCGCAAGATCTCTAGCTTCTTCAGCGTATTCAGTAAGCCCCATTCCGTATTCGAGTTTGTCTGCTAATAGGGCGAGTTGTTTCGCTTTCGGCTCACGTTTGCACTCAATAAACTCTTCGATGTCAGGGTGCCATACGTGAAGAACGAGCATACTCGCTCCTCTGCGCGAGTTGTGAATGAAGATACCAGAGGAAGTTATGTCTTTACTATCCACAACAGCAAAGTTATGCGTATCAGGAACCTCAAGATCATATACGTCAGCATTATCAACGTAACTTATACTAACAATCTTATGATTGCTAGACGTAACTACATCGAGAAACTGTTCATGAGACCCAAAAAGCTTTCTAATTTTTGCAGAACGAGGGCACATATTTGAAACACAGCCAAGTCCATACTTCTTTTTACTACGAGTAACCCTATTTGCATACAGAGCTTGATCCCAAGACTCTCCTGTTTCAATAGAAATCCCATTATTAATAAGTTTGAAAGCAACCCCTATAACAGAATTTCTTTGAGCTTTTAGCTTTGCTACAGGGTCTTGCATAGCATTATCAGTACGAGCTTTATGAGAAATTCTTTCTTTAAGCCACGCTTGCTGGTCTATACCTTTCTCTCCCCTTAAGCCTGCCAAAAGAGCAGCATTAGCTTGCTCCGAATTTACTTTTCTCCGTTCAGGACTCTGTTCTTTCCAATAATTACGTAGAGCAAAGTCTTCTTGCTCTGCTGCCTTTTTACCATGAAGTCGAGGATGCTCCGAAGTAGTTAGCAATTCTAAATTACTTAAAGAATTGTTTTCATGATTTTCATCCTTATGATGAATAAGATCAGCAGGAGTCAAGCTAATGTCATGTGCATTCGCATAGATAAACCGATGAAGAGGAATATCTGATGAGTATACCTCCTTTTTTGCTCTATCCCCTAGAACTGTTTGGACCATGGCTTCTTTTTTACGAGAAACAAATCTGCGGAGAGGCATTATCCGCATACCCAAAGTGAGATTATTGACAGGTCTATACTCCCCATCTCGACACATAATTAGATGGTCTGGAGTAGCGGTCAAACTAAGCCCTTTATCTGTTTCAAATCGTATGAGTTTTTTATCAGAACCAGTTTTACCGACCCAAGACGCTTGCTTCAAACAGACTTTTTCCTCTTCTAAATCGTAAGTATAAACCCACGGTTTGGTTCCCACTAAGTCTTGGATAGGAATGTTTCCTTTATCTGTAGCTACGAGCGTTTCCCCAACTACACAACCTCCTTGTTCAATCAAACCAGTAAGATGCGAGTACAAAGATCCCCAACTTACTGCACCTGATGACCTACCATTCACACCTTTCACGTAAGCGAAGCGTGGTCTAAGTGAAGATAAATGAGTACCCACCCCAGCAGCCCTAGAAACCAACTCAGCCATAACAGCCGCAGTGTCTAGAATGCCTTGTCGAGAGTCTTTAGGGGCTGGAATTACGTTACAGTTGAACCAAGTAAGAGGGGTTTCGTCTTGAATACCCGCACCCATGAGGATTCTACCACCTGGAACAAACGCCCAGTTGTTCATGAGTTTGCGAAAAGTATTTTCCCACTTACGAGGCTTTTCTTCAACTTTTGATAGTGCCTTAGCAACTCTAGAAACAACCTCTTGAGGGTCTGTCTCAATAGGCTTGTCTACTTCTTCAGAATCTACAGTATGCTCCCCACCATTTTCAGACTTTACTTGAACAGATCTGCCGTCAAGACTCAACCCAACAATTTCACCAATTTCCCGTTGTCCAGTATCCTTGTCGGTACAGATGATAACAAGATCGCCTAGTTCCAAAGGAGTAGTCTTAGGTGCTTTTTTAGCATAACGGTCTAAGAGCGTTTTTCTTCCAAGAGAAGTCAGTTCATTTGATGCTAGATACGCAGGCAATCTCATACTTCGTCAATCCTTTTCTACGAGTATCACGTTAATGTACGACTAAATGTACTACTGCTTTGTTTGTTTTTGTTGTAGATATACAGTATGCAGACTTGGTAGGTCTGGGTTATCAAATAACCATTGCTTTACAGTCTCTTTCCAGGCTTTTGCACTTTGCCATGCTGTCATACCTGGACGTTTGAGTTTGGGTTCAACGAGAGCATTCCACCACAGCCAAATAGTAGGCGCTAGAGTCCAAGATACCTTGTCTGGTAGGCGTAAACCACTATTTGAACCAGGACTACTTGAGCAATGTCCTGCGCACAGAGAGTACCCTTGCGGACCAAAGTAGTAGCCTGCTATTCTAGCTCCTAGAACCCAGTGTGTTTTCTTTTGGTCAGGGTGGTCCAGGTAATCCAATCCCCAATGCCCTATATCGTGGAGTAAGATACAGCACAACTCATAAAACTTAGGGAATCGACCGTAGATTTTTCTCCAGGCTTTCACTACGTAGTAGCTATGGATAATCGAATGACAGCCAAATAGAACACTAATCGTACCTTGTTTCAAGTACCAGCCTCTTTTTCATATAGGATCTCAGGAGGTAAAGCTTCAGGAATCTTGTAGTTGTTCCAAAAGTATTCCACGGCTTCTTGTAAGACTTTAGGTAAGTCCTGCTTTACTTGTAGCCAGATTAGTGCTGGAAATGTGAGAGCTTCCAGCATTTGGATTCCAACTATATCCCCATGCGCATTCTGATTCAAAATAAGGTCCGTCCACAGAGGCAACGCCCAACTGTTTAGAATTTGTAGTCCTTCGATCTTCAGGTAAAGAACTTGAAGGTCAGCGTCAAAACGTACACTCACATTGATGATAGGATCAAAGACAACAGGAAACCCACTCTCAACCCTTGGGGAAATCTCCACACCAAGACACACAGCCCTAACATAGACCATGTCTGGTAACTAAACCCTCTTCAAGAATCAATCGAGAATATTCCTCCACTACTTCAACAGTTTCAGACCCTTCTGTCTCGAAACAACCGCAAGTTTTTGTAACCAGATCAATCCAGAAAGTGTTCTCGATTATAGTAGCATCCTTCCGCAGAACAAGAAGTGGTGCCACAGTTAGAAATTCTAGTACATCTTGCATTGTTAGTGTCATAGGTTTCCTTGACGAGTTACAGAGATTATAACGTAAAGTACCCGATGACACGATCTTCGTTGGTCAAAGCTAAGTCATCCCACGTTGCTTTTTGTTCGTAGTATTTCTCAGGACAAAGGTCTTGTTCAACGACCTCACTACCAGTGTAATCAAAACGACCCCCAACATACTTCTGAAATACAGCATGTTGACGTTGAAATTCTAGGCTAGTTTCTTCATCCAAGGAATATACTAAGTAATACCTAAAAGGCGCTTCCACATAACAATCTGTCTGATCTTTAGGGCAGAATTCTTCTTCCCACCATTCTTCCGGCATCTCAGGAATTTCCCCATCTAATTCAGCATCCATGCGATCCTCGCATTCCCAAAACTTAGTGCAAGGAACACCCATATACTCGTTAGCGTAGGTAAAGTAACAGAGGCTACCATTGACCTCACAAGCCCCACTCAAAGGACCGTCGTACCAGTTACAATCCCACAAGCGTTTTACTTCAAGTTTTGGGAGTTTCTCAATATCTTCTACAGGTACAAGTATTGTTTTTTGCTTTGTCATGGCTACAAATCCTCAACTCCTAGAATTCTCTTACGCAAGGTAGTGTCATTACCCATGAGTTGTTGAACGTCAGTACGATCTTGGTCATCCATAGGTAGAATCTGGAACATCTTCCTCGTTTTAGGATTCAAAGCACATTCCCACAGTTCGTCTGGAGATGCTTCCCCCCAACCTTTTAACCTGGACACAAAGCACTTGTCAAGAGAATAAGGCACAAGCTCTTGTAATTCGTGTAGTGTGCTAGCAAACCACCTTTGATCTTTACGAGTTGCGACGTACAGAGGAGGATCTACAACATACACCCTTCCTTGCTGTACCAGTTCCCAACACCACGTAGTTAGAAATGCCAAAACAAGAGACGCAATGTGCTTTCCATCTGGGTCAGGGTCCATTAGAAGAATAACCTTACCTACACGAATATCTTCAGTGATATTAATGTATTCTCCAGGCTTGTCTGGGTCAGGCTGGACATTAATTCCTGTGGCAATGAGCATGGACTTGATCTCTTCATTCGACATGAGTCTAGCAAGAGATGTTCGTACAGCGTTGACTACTTTACCTCGTAGGGGAAGGACTTCTTGAAAACGGTTGTCACGAGCCAATTTAGCCGTACCCGCTGCTGAATCACCTTCAACCAGGAAAATCTCCCTATCTTCTATGTCACAAAAGGCTTCCGCTAACTTCGGTAGAATGCCTCTAGCATGCTTCTTTGCTGTCTTGACGGACTTGATTGCCTTCTTTTGTTTGTTGAAAGCATCTCTAGCCTTCTTCAAAGCAAGGGCACGTTGAATAATAGCTTCTGAAATGGATGGATTATTCTTGAAGTAGTCTGTTAAAGCAGCAGTTACAATGGTACTCGCTATCTTATCCCACTCAGGGTTTTGAATACGTTCTTTTGTCTGTCCCTTAAATATAGGGTCTTTCACTCGAATACTCAAAACCACCCGCAAACCTTCTCTAAGGTCTGTGGACACAAGATTATCCTTCGTTAGACTCTGTAGTACCTTACCAATAGCTCTCCTACCGCCTGTAACGGGTGTGCCTCCTTCTGGAGTAGGCGTTAGGTTGGTGTAGCACCACCAAGATTCCCCATCGCTCTTGTCACCACTGGTCCAGGTAATAGCAGCATCCATTTCATCTGTAGCAATTTTGATTGGGTCGTGGGTAGGTTCAATTCCTTGTTTTTCTAGTTTGTCGAGTAGGAGTTGTTGAACCCCTCCCTTTTTCTGAAAGGCTTCCGTCTCCTCACCTACATTAAGAATGAGTAATAGACCAGGACACAGGTAACTAGTAGCTTCTAGACCTTCTCGAATTACTTTTGGGTCTATAAGTACATTCTTAAAGATCTCAGAGTCGACTTTGAATTGAACCCAGGTACCACACTCTGAAGGAATGAGAGACTCTTTCTTGGGGACTTTCCAAGCATCTTTCTTGTACTGCCCGCGTTCAAACTTCTGCTCCCACGTCCTTCTTCTTTTAGTTTGAACGTGAAGCCACTCAGACAAGGCATTAGTAGCTGTGATTCCTACCCCATGTAAGCCAGCGGAGAAGGTGTATGCTTGCTGGTTGAACTTGGAGCCACTGTGAGTCTTGACGAAAACCGTAGTGAGAGTTGATATTCCAGTTTTAGAATGGATGTCTGTTGGGATACCTCTACCGTTATCCAGCACAGTTACTATATCGTAAGAACCCTCTGGACAAGTATCACTACTAGAGAGGGTGACTTCTATCCGGTCACAATGCCCCCCAAGGTGTTCATCCAAAGAGTTATCCAATACCTCTTTTACGAGTTGGTGCCTACCAGCTTTGTCGGTACCTTGAATGTACATCCCAGGACGGGTACGAATTGCAGTGAGAGCATCTAGAACATCTACTTGCTCACTGCCGTATTTTAAAGAATCAGAAGTTGTCATGTACCACCTTATAAGAGACTACTGCTATGGCTTTTAACATAACCCAGGAGGTTTGTCAAGACAATTTGATTCCTTTTCCGAACAATCAGAGACCCTGGCAACCTGTCGTGTTGGCACCTGTAAGGTTCACAACATCATCAAGCCACGTCCTATGCAGGTTAGCATTCCTGAGATTAGCGTTCCTGAAGTTCACGCCTGTAAGAACTGCGAAGGTAAGGTCTGCCCCTGTAAGGTCTGCCTCGTTCAGATTTGCGTCGTCAAGCCACACATCGTGTAGGTTGGCATTCGTGAGGTTGGCACCTGTAAGGTTCGCAGATGAAAGATGTGCGTTGATAAGAATAGCTCCTGTGAGATTAGCACCTGTGAGGTCTGCTCCGAGAAGACTAGCTCCCGTAAGGTCTACCCCTGTGAAGTCCACGTTTGCAAGGTTCTGGTTGCGAAAGTTAGCACGCTTCCCATTCTCTGGATTTTCCAACCAAAGGGAATGCTGGGTAAGAATCTCACTAATT
>Ga0164311_10001952_pt1 | contig 10450 bp, 10 predicted proteins | sample GuaBasSedimGuay2_FD_121796 | JGI IMG/M metagenome (GOLD analysis project Ga0164311, IMG submission 121796) | Subseafloor sediment microbial communities from Guaymas Basin, Gulf of California, Mexico - Guay2, Core 4569-9, 9-12 cm | ecosystem: Environmental > Aquatic > Marine > Hydrothermal vents... | reverse complement strand
TTCTGTTTTCCTACTCTTCAGAAGTCTGAAGAGTAGGAAATAGCTGCCAATTTATCTTGGCTTTTCTAAGATATCGGTTTTAACGGTTCATAGTATCCTAATATATCGGTAATGTCTGCTGTAGTTACTCTATATCCTTTTTCAAGCAGTTCCTGTTGTCTTAGTATGCTAGCTCTTTCCTGTTCCATTATTTTCTGCATCTTTCTTTGCAATGTTAAAAATTGATCAGATGTGATCTCAGTAAAGTATAGCACGTAGGATTTTCCTTCTTTTATCAATTGTTTTTGATGATCTATTTCTATTGGCTTTCCAAAAGCAACGTAATAATATCTACCGGTCTTTTTATCAACGAGTACCTGTCTACTTAGATCTTTGTCTATTGATATATTCTTTATTCTGTCAATTTTATTACCAGAAGTTAGCAGAAAAGCATATATTTTATCTCCTGTTTTCATACTCATTTTTACAAGTGATTGTAAAGGAGAAGGTAGATTACCTAGAGATGTTATCTGTCTCATTATTTCCCTCCCTTCTTTTTGCGTCTATTAAATTTACTTTTGGCTCTCATAAATTTCTTTATAGTTTCTTCATCTAGTCCTAATTTTGTCAGTTTCTTCTTGTTGAATTTATAATAGCTTTCTGGAAGTTCTCCGTTTAAAAATCTGTTTATGAATGTATCATTTTTCTCGCTTTTATGTTCGAAATATGAAGGAAGCGATCCAAGAATATATCCGAGAATTGTACATTCAAGAGCAACTCCGTGCAAGAATGTAGTAAAGGAAGTAAACATCTCCATAGCTTTGGCATCAAGTTTTCTAAAGTCAATACCCATTAACTCAGGAATGTTGGTTTCGGATAAATATGAAGCAACAAAATTTTTAATTTTTTGGAGTAGCCTGTTTTTAATTTCGATCTTTGTTTGTTCTCCGTCAGTTGTTTGTAATTTTACTCCGTTGATATCAATCACGTCAAATTTAGAAGGCACTATAAAGTTCTTAATATATGGATCTGCATTTACAATAAAGAAATCAATAGCTTCATTAAGTAACTCTGTTCTGCTCTTTTCTTTCTTATCTTTCATGTTTCCTCCTTTACGTTGTAGGTTATTGTTAACGTCTTAGCTACAATACTATCTATATCTTTATCTACTTCCGGTATATCACTTGGCTTTGATTCGAAGCCTACTACCTTCTCTCCTTCCGATATCCCCTTCATAAATATAAATACCGCGGATGGTAACGTTAGCTTTCCTTTTGGCGTATCGACCTCTCTTCTACTAGCTATATCTGTTACAAATTTCCTTACTTTTGAAGGTAGTCCGTCTAAATCAACAAGAATTACAGTTCTTGGTTTCGTGAACAGTGAGTCTAGAATACTATTATCGCTGTAACCTACATATCCTGGCGGAGATCCAATTAATGTAGCTACGTAATGTTCATCTGGAAATGATGCAGGAGATATCACTATCATATGTTGATAAAGTTTCTGTTTTATTAGAGAGGACGCAAGACTACTTATATCGTTCTGTAATTTCTGAGTAGAGTCAGTTAATATTAGAATATTTCTATTCTGATCCTCATCAAAAATTGACTCAATAGATTCGAGTGACTCTAAGAATTTAGCAAGTTTTAAGAGTTTCTTATCTACTTTGTTTATGTTAAATTCAGCTACATTCACGTTATAAGTCTTTTCAAATACTTCTATGACTCTCTCTTTTGTAACCTTAATTGCTGGATATTTATCTCTCATTAGCTTGATTATGCTGTCAAACGATTCAGACATTTGATCAATATAAATAGATGAGAGTATATCTTCAATTAAATCAATTGCCTTATCTGGCATATGGGCATATGGGACAAATTTATGAGTAAGATATACTATATAATTAAGTGCTTCTTCTGTGAATTCTATCGAATTGTTTAGTTTATACCATTTTGTCAACTTCTCGAGGATTGAAAGGACTTCTTTTGGTGAAAATTCATTAACATGTATAACATGAAATCTCCTTTTAAATGCCGTATCATTTAAAATTATAGAATTGTATTCATCAAGAGTAGTAGAAACGATTATCCCTGCTTTTCTAGCTGCCAAGTCTTTTATAGTGTAAATTATTGGTTGTTTTATATTATCGTAGGAGAAAAGAGAATGGAATTCATCTATATATACAAAATCTCCTATATCTATTATCTTTCTTATTGTAGCAGCTACTTCTAATACCATATCAGGACTCATTACGCTAGGATCTATTTTCCATAACTTTTTATCCTCAAAGAATGGTATTTCATTATTCGCTAGCTTTTTAGCAAATAAATGAGCTACTGCAGTTTTTCCTACTCCTGCCTCTCCTAACAAAACTACATTGTTCTTTCTGTTTCTTAAAAGAATAGATGTTATAAGTTTTATTTCCTCATCGCGGAAGTAAACTGGAAAAAACTTTTCTTCAGCTAAATCTACTGCTACTCTACTAATTTCTGTCCTAACGCGATACGAATCTTTATTATCCTTTATATAGTCCCTTAAGCTTTCAATAGTTGAGAACTTGTCTTTTATGACTTCTATAAATTTTGAGGTATTTTTTATTATGTCGGATGTTTTATCTAAAATAAATAACACAAATTTTACCATTAATCCGTGCTCTCCAGGAATTTCACTTATTTTGTCGAAAAACGTTTTCAATAATTTATTCTCACGCATCATAATATTTACTATATTACTATTATTGATTACATTATTCGTTATATGATCCTCTAATATTATGGCTTCTTTGTTTGATATCTTTTCTGACAATCTCTTGAGATTGATAAATTTTTGTATATCATCTTCTATCAATGATAAAGCATATAAAAAATCGTATTCTGTAGCATTATTTCCGAATAACATATATGTCTCTATTAAAAGAGTGTTGAAATCAGTATTTAGTATGTTCATCTCTGCCTCCTCTTTCTTTCCATATTCTTCTCAATCTTTTTAATGCCTTTCTCTATAAAGTAATAGAGTAAGTCGAATAATAAAGATGCAGCGAGGTATAAAAATCCCGAAACCATAGCATTAGGAGTCTTCAGAGTTTTCTTACTAGCCTTTCTTCTTATATCGTTTGATATTTTCTCCTTTGTTTTAGTTAGCTTACTTCTCATGTTAACCTCCTTTCTATTTTATCTCGCTTTCCCCTTGAACAAGTACTACTTCTATTTTATCGTCATAGTCTATATCATCTGCTCTATGTGTGACTATAAAGACTGTATCTACTTTGCTCATTCTTATAGCATTATTTACGTTTGTTATATTATTATCATCTAACGGATCTATTAGTTCGTCTAATATAAGAAAATCTATATTTTTCGTATCCTTCAATATCTCATTAATAGCTAATATAACGCATAATTCGATTATTCTTCTTTGTCCAGTTGATAATGATTTGACATGTAATCTATTATTATCAAATGATACTATCCAATTATTTTCATAATACAAATTAATATTTCCGAATATGCTAAGAAATTTTTCTACTTTAGAGATAAATAAAGGCAATATTTTTTTGAATAATCCATTAATAAGTCCGTCAGAGGAAAAGAAAGATCTAATTGTATCATAAATTTCTATATCTCTATTGAGACCTTTTATTTCTTTCTCTAGTCTACGTATTTCACCATTTTTGTTTTTAATTTCTCTTTCTGTTGCGTCTCTTTTCTGTACTATATCTATTAGCTTTTTTGTTATAGAGAGATTTTCGTTATTCTCTTCAATAACAGAATCTATTTTATCTATTTCGTCTTCTAATCGATTTCTATCTTTCTTTAATGTTTTTAGTTGTATGTTCTTATCTTCTAGTCTCTTATTGAGTTTAGCTACTTCTTTATCTATATGCTTTTTATCTAGTGGAGCTCCACAAATTGGACAAAGTTTATTCTTTGATAATTTTTTAAATTTATTAAGTTCATTGCTTATTTGTCTTATTTCTCCCTTTAGCGTAAAGAGAGAATTTTCAATTTTTCTAAACTCTTCTGTCTTTTTATTTTTTGATTTAGTTAGTTCATCAATAGTATGATCTATTTCTTTTTCTATGTCTAGTAACTCTTTTAATGAGTAGTCAGAATAATCTTTATATAATTCCATTGACTTATTCATTTCTTCCATCTCTTTCTTCAGATATTGAATTGTGCCATCTTTTCTATCTCTCTCCCTTATTAATTCTTTCTTCTTCTGTTCAGCAATTCTGGAAAATTTACTTATGTCTATGAAATCAGGACTAAATAATCTTACTACTAAATCTTTTTGTTCTCTATCACTTAGATCGAAAAACGTTCTAGACTTTCCTGAATGTATTACTGCTAGATTTAATAATTCTTCGTCTATAATTTCATTTATTATTTCTTGTTTTTCTTTAATATCACCTTTTATTTCTTCGTTATCAATGCTTATATCTAAAAAAGACCTGGACTTCTTCCTACCTCTATTAATAGTATAAATTTTACCATTATGCTCAAATGATAATTTTACGGATATCCTATCTTGATCTTTTCTTATTATCTCAGATAAAGGAAGTTTCCTTAAAGAATGTCCAGTCAATGCAAAATAGATCATATCAAATAATGATGACTTGCCGCTACCATTATCACCTACCACAACCACAACCCCACTTCCCAATGGTAGCGACAAGTCACGATAAGATGTGAAGTTAGATGCTTTCAGTTCAAGTAGTCTCAATATTAAATCTTTTTATTACCTTTGTCCTTTTCAGTTTTCTCTTTGTCTTGCAGTATCGCTTCACTGCCCTTTTTCTTTATGGTAGGTTTAGTGTTCAGTTTCTCATAAATATCAAGTATAGAATCGCAGAATTTATCATAGAATTTCACCGCATACAGATAGTTATTCTCTTTGTCTTTCATAGGTGTTCCATCTTTCGATGATCGCATCAGGACTCCATCGCTTACGTATAAGTATTTTCCGTTTATTTCCCTTCCGTAACCGTTTTTGCTCTCTCTTATCATTATATCATTCACTCTCATTATAGGAACTCCTTCACTAGATATAATAGCGTCAACCATAGCAACTACACCTGTATCTCTAAGTTTGGGCGGCGGATTATCATTTACTCTCACAAGCACTATTTCCATGTTTATCTCCTTAGTTTAGCTTCCTTACTTTAAGTTTCTTTTTCTTTGTAGAGGTCTTCTTCATTCTGGCCTTTTCCTCTTCGTAGGCTTCTATAACAGCATCTTTAATAATACTGCTAAACCATACCTGATTGAATGGTCGATTAGGATTCCTGTTGGATGGAATTATATTTCCATCTCTATCTCTCGCTGCAATGTCCATCTTTGCGAATATGCCTCCATCTCTAGTTTTCACTATCGGAACTGAAGTATAGCTCATTAGCACGGTATCATCGTCTTCTTCATCCTCATCGACAGCTACTAACTGGACGTCTACAAAGGCTTCCAGTTTTTCAGAATCAATTGGTTTGATTCTTGTTACTCTCACTTGAATGTCCATATAAACCTCCTTGTTTATAGTTATATTATAATACATCTCAAGATTTTCGCAAGTGTTTTATTTTGCTTATCTAACTTTCTTCGTAAAACAATTGAAAGTAGGAGACTTTATTTTCTAACATATCCTGTACAGTATATCTACTCGCAGAATGAATAGTAGATATTGTAGAAAAATCATCAGACACTATGAATGGCATAAATATATATTTCCCAGACCATTCAGGCTGAAAAGTCACATTTTTCTCAAGAGGATGCACAAGTGTACTATGTGAACTATATATATCAATATCTGGCTCAAATAGAACAAATAAGAAGTCATTTTTGAAACCGGACGTAACAAAGAATGGACGTATTTTACTGTCCTGCTTTACAAAAGCTAGTATGAGTTCTCTATTATCTACGGATAGTATTTGATTTAATAACTCACAGTTAGCTATATGACCTTGCGATTGCAAATCAGGTAATTTTTCGCGGATTGAATCTATACCATTGAAGTCTATCTTATCAAATTCCACATCTCCATTCGAATACTTGACTTCCACCGATTGCATTTTAGAGTTCTTATCAAAGATGAATCTTCTAAGTAACAATTCACTTAAAAAATTGTCACCAAGCGGTCCAACATAATCTGTTTCATATAGAAGCTTAGTCGAAAAATATTTCAAAAATTTAGCACCTGGCACGTTTCCATATTCTATACTCTGTGTTAGCATAATTATATCGGTTAAGATTTTAGGACTAAGGAATGGTATTAGTTTCTTTGGGGGATTAAAAGAGATGAGTGATTTTGCACGTTGATTATAACTTAATACTGTTTCAGTGTCATCTCCGATATCTACCACACTCTTTAGTAAACGTATTTCGTTAGTAAGCGATTTTATATGAGTAAATGTATTGTTTGAATTAGTTATATTTTTGGAATAAAATACCGCTTCGCTATTCTCAGCTGGTATTATAAGTTCAACATTTTTCAATTTTCCTCCAATTATGTCATTACTTGTTATTGCATCCAACCTTATTCTATACGTATAGAGGAAATTATGACTCTGATCATCGCTTAGGCTACTTATTAACGGTATTACTAAAGAATATTCTGCCATACGGGATGAATAACTAAGGTCGTTTCCATATACGTAATCAAAAGAATGTACTAACGCTGCTTCACCCATCTTTGATACATCGTTGAAATCTGTTACTATGTAAAAGAATTTAACAGCAAAGTATCTTAAAACGGAATAAAGATCTATAGCATTGGCAAGATCGTCACCTCCTAACGTTTTAATATGATACAGTAACTCTAGCATTATATCCTGAACAGTAGGATAGTTATGTAGTGAGTTAGAAACTGAACGTCTAACTATTATTGGACCTCGATTACCGTTTTGAAAGAAAGATAGAAGATATAAAGACGTATTCTTTCCCTCTTCAACTGCAAACAGTGGAACGTCTATTGAACGTGACCTTACTCTAAAATACTCATCAAATAATTCCTCGTTAAGGAATTTGATTTGCAGCTCTTTATTCATAAATGTAGTTGAGTCTACATGATAGCCAATCGTTCCTATGAGTGATCTGATATGATTATGACGCGGATAGAAGAGTTTTATTAAATTTGTTCCTGCATCGACAAATCTCTCGATGTTATAAGAACTTCTATAGAACCGTACGTCCTTTTTGCTTCTTTTATGTAGCCTCCTCGCTCTTTCTCTTATAGCATCTTCAATAGCATATTTCAAACTGATTTCCTCTCCATTTGAAGAGTATATCATAAATGAATCAGGATCAAGTTCGTAGTACAGTCTCTCTCTTGTTCCGTTACCACCTTTTAAACTGAAAGTATCATCTACAAATCCTAAAGTGGAATCAAGATTTACCTCCAGATTTCCTATTTTTATTGGTTCCATATACTACCTCCTTCTTTAATGTTTCTAACATTTCTAATGTCTCTTTCATGCTGTTCCTATCAGTGTCTATCACAGCCCTAGCAAACGATATAACTCCTTCTAGCTCTTTCCATTCGTTTATAAGTCGCTCCCTTTTCTCTTCGTCAAGTTTTCCGTCAATATAGTCATGATAGTAGTGATATATTTTATCTCTTGCATATTTATACCTTGTTGTAGAGAATTTATTTATATCATACCAATAAACACCGAGAAAGTATTTAAGAGAATTTCTGAACATTAGTTTAGTTTTTCTTGCCGAATATCTGATTGGCAGGTTAATCTCCGGTATAATTTCATTTCCGTTGATATGTAGTTTGACTGATGTTTTCTTTAACTCCTTCCATTTCCTAAAGACTCTCTGTACGTCGTTTTTTGTTAGCAACATTATACCGTCAAAATTCTCATTCTTCCTCTTTTTATTAATCTTAACATATGTTACCAATTTAGAAAAGTTGAAATTAAGTGATACTATCTTTCCGAGTAGAACATTATTGAACATAGATGTAAGCAATGAAAGAAATATTCTCTTTACTTTGTTGAACAACAACCGATCCTGTTGTAACAGTTTTCTTAATGTATCAATATCGACATGGTCGTTCAGTCTACTTCCTATAGTTTTGAATGACATTACGAGATGCTCAATGAATATTTCTTTCGTAATTGGCGGAAGAATTACTATCATGTCGTCAACATAGTGAAGAACTTTAACATTATCATCTAGACTATCTATTATATTCGTCAACGTATCATATATACTTACAAAAATAGTAAAGTTATTAAGTCCAGTAGAAGCTATATCGTTTATATTTCTGTCTATATAACTAATTTCATCTTTCGTTAGCAGAATAGAAGGTATGCTATTAAAATGTTGACTAGCCAAATTAACGATTTCATTATTAACATTAGATAGTTCTTTTTCGTTTATATATAAATCATACGGTTTTATGCCACCTTGATTACTTCTACGTTCGGTTACATTTGCATAAGACAATAGAGAATATAATGTTACATCTCTCGCTACGTTCTTACTGTTTTTGAATAAGTTAATTAACTTGGCATCTAGTTTGAGCAACTCGTCTTTATATAGCATATTTGCAGAAAATTTACTCGCGTTTATCATGTTTACATAAGGAGCCATTCTCGTCATGAAATGGGAGAGGAAATAATAGGAAAATAATGGCGATGTTGGAAATCCTTGCGGCAAAGATCCTTTATAAAATACTATCTTTAACATATATCTGATAAGTTCAACGTAAGATTTAATTGCGTCCTCCTCTTCTCCTGTTATATCTATCATGTTCTTTAAAGTCGTTATTACTTTCTTTTGCCAACTTATTAGCGATATAAAGAGCTCATATTTTATACTTCCAAAGAAATCATGTAAATCAGTTTTTAGCACAGATGTCAAGAATGGATTTACGTTATGAAGTGCAGACTTAACTACATTTGGTATAGATGTACTTTTGTTTAGTCCCATGAAATGGATATTGTTTGAGACTGATGGCATGTGAGAGAAATAAACTAATAATTTGAACGTTTTATGAATTTCTTTTAGTAACGACTTAAATTCTCCTTTCGGTTCATAAATTATCCTGGTCTTTCTTCCATTTTTGATTATATGTCTTTCAATAATGTTTTCGTAGATAGGTGCATTAGGACTGTTAAAAATATCATCTTCTATATCTTTATCTATTTCTGGATGGCTTTCTTTAAATTTTTCTAGTTTATCTTTTAATATACTCAATTTAGAGAAGAGAGAAAAGTAGACACTATTATCTTTCATTCTACCTCCTTTCTGTTCAACATGCTTTCGTTTTTGTTGGACAACATGGCTCTTATTTTGTAGTGATGCCTTATTTAGTTTTCTCGGTCATACCGATATTTCTTTTCAGTCTAGCAAAGCATGTCTATTCTATTTCTAGCTCCATTATTTCCTTTAGCATCTTTATGGCTCTTTTCTTGTAGTTCTTGTCATAAGTTTCCTCGAAAACATTAAGTATATAATTAAACATATTTATATATTCCACTTCCGTAGCGTGTTCCGCTACTTCGTTTTTTACTATTATAAATTGTACGTTTGGAGACTTTGGTAACTTTTCTTGTATCTCTTTTGTTGTCATAATAATAACAAAGTCATTATCATTGAACTTAACGCTATCTATATCCTTTTCATCAAACACTCTGAAACTTCTATGAGTTTTCACTTCGTTCAACTTATATCGTTTTATCTTCATTGTTTTGGTATCTAGTATAACGAATCCCATGTTAGATTCTGTTTCTCCAAATGAGTTAGTAAACGGAGTACCGATGAAGTGAATATTACCAATATCTAAAGGTAAGTGAAGATGTCCAGAAAGTACCATTTTATATTTGCTTAATTTATTAGGATCAATAGAATCACTTATGTTCTCTGAAAAAGTTATTGGTATATTATTTATCTTGTAGGTTCCATGTATGTATTGATGCATTAGTAATACATCTGCATCTTCAAGTAGCATATTCTTAACGTCTCTGGTATATGGATGAAATAGAAATTCAAGTTCATCTATTTCAAGTATAGATGGTTCTTCTATTACAATATGAGTATCCGATAGTTTTAAGAAATCGATAAGACATCCGTTTGATGCTAAGTCATGGTTCCCTGGTATAAAGATAGTTTTAAGAGGTTCATTCTTGAAGAAATCAGTTACCGCAGACAATACTGATGCGGCAACTCTATATTTAGTATTAAATAAATCTCCAAGGAAAAAGACACATTCACATCGATTTTTTCTGAATATGTCGTATACCCTCTTTAGATGTTGTTCGCCCAGTTTATAAAGAGATTTCTCATGTACGTGTAAATCTGAGAAAATACCTATTTTCATATATACCTCACAAGTTTACGAGTTCATATTCATCTTCATTCCTAAAGAATATAAGTTTACCTCCGAATTCCTTGACCTCATTAGATATATGTTCCGGAGGAACAGTTGTAACCCAGAGGATTGGAGTTTTAAAGGACTTCTGAGTATA
>Ga0164311_10001951_pt1 | contig 10450 bp, 5 predicted proteins | sample GuaBasSedimGuay2_FD_121796 | JGI IMG/M metagenome (GOLD analysis project Ga0164311, IMG submission 121796) | Subseafloor sediment microbial communities from Guaymas Basin, Gulf of California, Mexico - Guay2, Core 4569-9, 9-12 cm | ecosystem: Environmental > Aquatic > Marine > Hydrothermal vents... | reverse complement strand
CATGTTGCCGTCGCACCGGGTGGCAACATCGTCTACTTTATGCACCCGAACCATCCCGTGCAGAAGATGGTGTACGTCTATGTGTCTGACTCTTTCGTATTTAACGAGGCGGTGTTTACTGCTCCTCCGGCGGAATGGACAGGTGCCAGCCACCCGCGCACAGGTGTGTTCCATGAGGGGAGATTCTGGCTAGGTGGTACACCTAACCAGCCGCAGACCTTTTGGGGATCGAAGTCCAATGACTACGAGAATTTTACACAAGGCGCATTAGCCGACGACTCTTTACAGTTCTCGATTGCTAAACTGGGCGGTATCCGCTGGATGGCATCGACCAAGAACCTGCTGATCGGCACCAGTAATGGTGAGCACATCGTCACCTCGGTTGAGGGTGTAATCACCCCGGGCGATATCCAGATCACGCAGCAATCCGCATACGGATCGAAAGGAATTCAGCCCGCGATTGTAGGTGACCAGGTCTTCTACATTTCACCAGATGGCCGGAAAGTACGTGCCATGCAGTACGAGTGGACAGCCGACAACTGGCTGTCGAAAGACCTGACGTTCTTTTCTGAACACATTACCGAGAGCGGCATCCGTCATATCGACTGGTCGCAAAACCCGGACAACCAGTTCACATGCGCGTTGACCGCTGGCACCACTGCGTCCCTGACGTATGAGCGCGGCAAAGAGATCTACGGTTGGCATCGGCATAACTTCGGTGACCATGTGCTTGATACCAGCTCCGGACCGATAGAGGGTACAGACATTGTTGCCATGCTGGTCCAGCGGGCGCCTGGAGAAATGTATATCGAGGTGGAGTCGTTCAACTTCAACAACTACCTCGACTCATGGCATTTCGGCATCGTTGACCCGGATGGGATAACGATCACTGACCTCGATCACCTTGAAGGGCGCGAAGTTGGTGTGCTGACAGATGGTGCAGTGCATCCGAATAAAACCGTAACCGCTGGCGCGATCACGCTGGACTGGCCTGTTGATCCGGACACGGGTGACGTAGTTGTCGGGCTGCCGTTCACCTCGACCATGAAGACGTTACCGTTTGATGGTGGTGTCAGAACCGGGTCATCCCAACCATACAAGAAACATTACAACAAAATCTACGTGTCGCTGCTGGAGTCGGCGCTACCGGTGATCAATGGTCACCGCCAGCCTACACGGCACCCCAGCACACCGATGGATACTCGTGAACCCAACACCTCTGTCAATTCGATGATTGTGGAGCTGGGATGGGACAGGACTGCTCAAATTACAATCGAACAGGATTTACCGTTACCATGCACTGTGATATCGATATCAGGTGAGATTAATCAGGAGATGTTGCGATGAGTGGTTCAGAAGAAGGCGGTGGAATGTCTCCAGAAGAGGAGCGTGCCGAGGCCAAGGAATATTACCAGACCTGGCGCGGTTGGAAAGAAGGCTCCGATAAAAATTACGCCCAGCGCACGGGTACAGCGAAGGCGAGGATGGGCGCTGCCGGGATGAAGGCTGGCGGTGGCACATGGGATGCCGCGCTTGCTGGTATCGATGCTGACTACGCGGCTGACCAGAAAGAGTTGTATGGTGGCCAGCACTATAAGACGGTTAAGGACTATCACCAGAAGCAAGTACAGAGCAAGTTGGCTGAATACAAGCCGATGGCCGAGGCGCAGCAGTATACGCTGGAAGATGTACGGAGCTATCAGAGCGATAGTTACATGGGGGAAAAGAGAGTTCCTTACGGCATACAGCAGGCATACCAGCAGGAGCAGGGTGGAGACTCTGGTCCCCAGAAGATTGGTAAGGAATACGCCGACAACTATTTCATGAGTACAGGAATGCCCATGGGTGGTGAAGGCGAAGAGGGTTTCAAACGTGTCACGGCAGCCGAGGTTGCCGATGCCAAGGCTAACATTGAGCGCATTGAAAGCACGAGCACAGAAGATTGGGCTGCTGGAGAGTTCGGTGCAGCCCCGGCAACACCTGAAGAGAAAGATGCCCGCAAGAAAGAGGCGTCTTCCGAGAGGGCACAACGTGGTGCAGGCGGTCGTCGTCCAGCTGCAAACGAGTGGACGATGTCTACCGGGGCAGTGGGGGAAGACCCATGGTTCTGACTTTAGAAGATTACCACAAGGGCGACAGCTGTAAAATCAGGACACGTTCTGGCGATCTGATGACGCACTCGATATCCGAGACGTTCATAAATTCTGGTCCTGCTGCGACAGTGTTCAATGGTGATACCGTGGTGGCTATCGGCGGTATGGTGGCGGTACGTACAGGTGTTGCCAAGGCGTGGTCGTTTATGTCGGATACTGCACGCGGGCATGGGCGGGATATCGTCTATATTGTACATACAATGTTACCGCGTATGATGAAGGAGTTGGGTATCCACCGGCTTGAAGCCACAGTACGGGCGGATCGACCTGAGTACATCAAATTTGCGAGGATGATCGGTATGCACCCGGAATCGCTGATGGACATGGCTGCCCCTGACGGGTCAGACATGATTATGTTCACAATGTTGGAGAGAGAATCATGACAGGTGCTGAAGCAATGATGGTCGTTTCCGCATTGGGAACGGCTTATTCGATCAAGAGTTCGATGGATGCTGCGAAGTCCCAGGATCGTGCTGCAGCCGAGGCTGAGAGGATGGGTCGTGAGAACGCGGCTAATATCGAGGCTGAAACCCAGCGCAGCAAGACTGTGCTCCGAGAAGAGCAGATGTCGAAAGAGGGTGAGGCTCGGGCGAAGGCTGCCGCCAGTGGCGCGACTGTCACCGGATCCCTTGGTGAATCGCTCGACTACATGGGCAAGCAGCACCGTGACGAAATAGCGTGGCTCGGTAAATCAGGCACCTCTCGGGCGAACCTCGCCAAGTTAGAGGGCGGCTACCAGGGCATGATCGGTCGCAACCAGGCATCAAGCACAGGGGCAGGCGCGATTGGATCTGCGATCAGTGGTGCCGGCACTACGTACGGGTACGGTAAAGAAGCAGGCTGGTTCGGTACATAATGAAATTACCCACAGTATCATTCGGCCCCGTCCAGTCATTAGGACGACAAGATGTCAGCGCGCCCGGCAGGGTGGCAGCGTCTGAGGTTCGGGCGGCGGAAAGTTGGTCGCGTGTTAGCCAGGATGCTGTGGCAGTTATTGGTGGTATCTACGAGGACGAATCGACGCTGCAGGCGGATGAGGATTATCTGAAGTATGACGCCGCGATGCGGGCGTTCATGCAGTCTGAATCGGAGGCTGGTCCTTATGATGAAACCGGTAAACCGAAGTGGGAAAGCGAGCAGGAGATGTACGACGCTGCTGATGAACACGCACGAGAGGTGGCCATTGGTGACAACCGTACGGGACTAGCGAAAAATATGTTCGCCAGCCAGGCAGACAGGGCTAGTGTGCAGTACCGCGCCGGCTGGGACTCCCAGGTGGGCAAGTGGAAAGTGTCACATGACAAGGCCGTCGTTGCCGGGTCATTCGACAACGCTTACCAGAGCCGGGACTGGACGAAGTCATGGCAGGTTAATGAAGAGGGTCGCATCACCGGGCGTATCAGTGAAGAGGACTACATCGCCAACCAGGGCAAGATTGAGCAGGGTCAGGAATACTATTCGATAGACGACGCCATCAACATGGCGTCGGCCGGGCAGCAGGCCGAGTTGGTGAAGCGGATCGAAGGTAGCACCATCCTGACCGAGAAGAACAAGGCGGCGCTAACAGCAGCCTCTTACAAGCATGTGAAAGAGCAGGCTTCTATGTCCCTCAACGACCGGATGGCGGATGTCATGCGTGCCCGTGGTGAAGATGCTGCGGTGATCGAGGGTCAGGCACAACTGGATATCTTCAAGGGTATCCCGTCCAGCGAATACGAGAAATACGGCATCCAGGATTCCCTGCACCATCAGGCGATCTACAACTCAATGGCGGGCGTGTGGAACAACTACAATACGACCAAGGTTAATAACCAGGAAGGGCTTGTCCGGGATAACCGGGTTCGGGCTGTTATGGGTAATATCGTACCCTACACCCCGGAAAACAAACTTGTCGGGCAGGCGTATAAAGACAGCTATTACGCCGCACACGGTACTGACGCGAAGGGTAAGGGTGGTTATAACGACGAGGATATTTTCCTGAGTCCTGAAACCCAGTTGTCGGGTGAGGGTCTTCAGAAGACCATGGGGTGGATTAACCAGACACAGGGGCAGTACGTACCGCAGGAGCTGGTTGGTGCGGTTGACCAGGCGCTGCGTAGCGGTAAGCCTGAAGAAAAAGTGATGGCACTGAATGTCATCAAACAGTACGGGCTGTACCCTGCTGGTAAGCGTGCGTTGCGCCAGGCTGGGCAATTCGGCGAGGGTGGCGAAGGTATGGTGGCGAACGGTATCGCCCTGATGCAGACCTTCGATGACCCGGCGATGGCGGTCACCATGCTGGATCGCCGCTCGAACATGACAACCCAGGAAGTGGAAGACCACCAGACGGTGTATGACACCTCATTGAAAGACCAGGGTGATACGTTCTTCCAGGACATGATGAAGGCCACGTTCCCAGCAGATAGCTGGATACCCTTCAAATCATCGACACCTGAAGTGCGTGAGCAGTTGCGCCTTGAAACCGAACGTCGTGCCAGGGAGTTCGCCCCGTTTGTGGATGGTAACCCGGCGTCTGCCTACAAGATGGCGCTCAACCACATGGCCAACCAGAAGTACGGTGTGACCAGCTTGGGCGGCCGTCAGCACCTGATGCGTAACGCACCTGAGATGGTCGTCACCGGGGCTGACAAGGTGGGCGGTGAGTGGATGCCAATCCAGTTGGCTACCGATTTCATGTCTGCTGAAAGGCGGGAATTGCCGGACAACTACGACATGATCCCGATCATGGGATTTAACCCCTCAGAACCAGCTTCACAGCGGTATCTGGTCAAGTGGTATGACGACGACAAGGGTGTGATGATGCTCTCCACACAGTCGTACTCGTTTGATTACTCGATCACCGAGGCGGCTGCCCAGGAGCGGGTGAGTAAGGCATCGGATCTTGAGGATGCCAGGAAAACAGCAGACCTGACAGCAGGTGACCCGACGAAAATCGGCATCACTGACTGGGCAACGGAAGGTGTTAAGGAGTTCCTCGGGAAAGAGACGACCGCGACACGGGGTCATGTCACCGACATCATGGAGGCTACCGGTAATTTTGGTGGCCAGATCAACAAGGTGGTCGGTGATGCCTACGAAGGGGTTTCCACATTCATAGCCAAAGATATCGAAAACGTGGGTAAGAAGATTAGCGAGGGTGCAGAAACCGCTGATCGTGCTCTCTATCGACAGGTGACCGGTAAAGGCAGTAAGAGCGAGGCTGCCCAGTAATGCCTTTCCATCCCGTACAGCCAAACCAGGTGCCGGGGCAAATGTCGATGCTGCCCAGGATCACCCCTGAGCAGGAAACAGAAAATCCTGATTTCTCGGACATCGCTGCGGCGGCTGTGCGTCAGGAAAACACGCTCGCCTCCAATGCGGCGTTCCAGGAAGGCAAGCCTGTCATGACGGCACAGGAGCAGGCTGATTATATGGAGGGGAAATGGGACTACCGTCCGGCAATCCCCAAGGGCAATGAGGATTACGAAATTGAATACGCCAAGTACGGCGTCAGCCAGCGCCATGCAGACTGGGTGACAAGCAACATCGATCGCGAACGACGCGACCGTAAGGTGCTTGATGAGAGCGGTGTGTCAGGTTTCTTGTCGCAGATGTTCGCGGCCATGACCTCTCCGGAACAGGCACCCCTGTACGCCGTCGAAGGCGCATTACTTTTAAAGTCCGGGGTACTCACCGGCAGACGCACCATGGTGGCATCAGAGAAAGCTCGCAACCTTGGCCTGGCCAAAGAGTCCGGCATCGCCCTGGGCGCAGGCATCACATCTGCCGCAGTGGCCGAGGGTATGCTCCACAGTAGCCAACATGTGCGTACTATGGAGGAGAGCGGCTATGCGATTGCAGCAACCGCCCTGTTCGCTGGTGCGATCCCCAGCATCGGTCGTGCCATGGGATGGGGCGGTGATGAGGTGACCCGGTACATGGATGACCTGGCCGACGATATCGTCGAAAGCTCGAAATCCCCGATCCAGTCCGTAGGTGCTGCCGAGACAGACCTGCTGCCTGATGACCTGCTGCCCGAGATCCGAGCGGGTTATGAGAAGCGGATCACCGACATCGAAGAAAAATTGGCACCGTTGCGAGTTCAGCAGGCGGAGGGCGAGTTATCACCTGCGGGTGAGGTTGAGATCAAACGTCTGGAAGAAGCGGCCACCGGGGTTTACCGGGACGCCGAGGCGATGGTTGAACGGTCCAGCGAATTAAAGCACCCGAAGATGGCGAAGGCATTAGGACAATTGTCACCTGCCGTACGCATTGCCACATCCAGATCTCATTCCTCACGGGTGCTGGGTGCCAGGTTACTGGATGACCCGCTGCAGCGTGTGCGTAACCAACTGGGTGCCTCACTGGGTGAGTCACTCGAATCGAACATGAGCGTGTTCAAGATCAAGACCCAGATCGCTTTCCAGGATACCACCAACGCCAGTTACAAGGCGCTCAATAAGCTGGCGAAGGATAACGCCGACCTGAAGATGGACATGAACCAGTTCATGGAGAGGTTATCGAAGGCACTGCGTAACAACGACGTTGATGTTGACGGCAACGAGTTCATCACGGCAGCGGCCAAGGATGTCCGGGCGAAGGTGTTCACACCGATTGAAGCCCGCCTTGAGAAGTTGGCGCTCTTACCCCGTGAGGTGACAGACCAGTCGTGGGATGTGCTGGATGAGGGGAAGGTTGTCAGCTTCCTGACAGCAGAAGGTGTCACCGAGGAGTCGCTGAAATACGTCACCAAAAGCGGTGCCTTAAAAAAAGGTGCCCTGCGCCGTGCTCCACGTGAAACCATCAACATGCTGGTGGATGAGGGGTTGTTGGAAACCAAGATCACACTACCAGCGGGTGACGAAAGCTACCTGCACCGGATGTGGAATTTTGATGAGATTGAACTGAACGGCGGTGAGTTCGACCGGGCGGTTGGTGAGTACATTGTGGAAGAGTCTGATGCTGCCCTGATGAAGAGTCAGGAGCGGATGATCGACACGCTGAACAAGCGGATCACCGGCATCGATGAGACACTGGAGCAGTTCGAGGAGAGCGCCGCTGCTAAGTCTGAAGAGCAACACGCTGCCCAGCTCCAACGCTATCAGGACGACCTGGCCGATAACGCCGAGCAGATGTATGAGGACTTGAAGGCTGAGTACCTCCCAGATCCAACGAGAGAGGATATAACGCCCGAAGAGCGGGCACATAGGCAAGCCCTGTTCGATGCTGAAGTTAAGAAGATAGGGGCCAATGAGGCCTGGAAGAAGGGTGTTCGTCGCCCTGTACGAGATATCATCAACGACCTTGAAGCAGAACGCGGTAGAACTGTTAAGGCGCGTGATGATTTGGTGGGGGAACTCGGTGAAGTTCGGCAGCGTGGGTACGAGGGAGCTGCCGGGACTTACCGTGCCAAGGGAAAGCGAGCTGGTCCATTGATGGACGGGATGCGTGAGATCCGCGCAAATGCTCCGAAGATCGCTGGCGATGTGCGGCGTAAGATTCTGAACACGGATCCCGATACCGGGTTCGGTAAAAGTCTGACGATTACTGCTGGACCACTGAAAGGCCGTACCCTGGATATCCCATCGAAGCGGATTGAGAAGTTTCTCGAGAACGATCTCGAGGTGCTCACCAATGCCTACAGCTCGAAGCTGGCCTACAGCATGGGTGCTGCCCAGCTATTCCAGGATGCCGATACGGTCGCCAGGAAGGCGAAGCACATCGGCAACGAGGCGAACGCCGGCACCAAGGTAATAACCGAGCAGATTACAGAGGCGGTCCGGTCTTACGAGCCGATGATCGCCGCTGCGAAAACACAGAAAGAAAAGACATCACTGATCAGGGAGCGTGACCGTGTGGCTCGTGACCTGGAGGCTGAGGCGCAGGTGCTGCAGGGTCGGTTCAAGCGACCGGATAACCCTGAAGGGTTTTGGCCACAGGCCGCTCAGACCATTAAGCAGTTCAACATTATGACCATGCTGGGCATGGTGGCTATCGCGTCATTGCCTGATATTGGACAGATCATTGCCCGCCGGGGATTCAAGGTGTTCACCCGCCCGATCAATGATTTAGTCAACGGTATGAGTCAGATCAAGATCGACAAGAAGATGGGCCGCCGCCTTGGCGTTGCATCGGAATTGTCAGGCGCCACCCGGCTGGAAAAGATGTACATGCTGGATAATACCTGGATGCCGATGAATAACACCAACAAGCGTATGGGGTGGCTTACTAACAAGTTTGTTAAGGCAACCGGACTGGAGCATTGGAACCGGATGTTGAAAGAGGTGGTGGCCACCTCCTACATCGACGACATCGCGCTGGACGCGATAGCCCATAGTAAGGGCAAGCTGAAGCCCGACAAGGTTGCCCGGTACGCGCAGGGTGGTCTTAGCGCCGGCGACATGATGGAGATCGGCAAGCTGATGAAGGGTGCCGAGAAGGTGGATGGTGTGCATTTCCCCAACCCGGACACCTGGCCCGATGAGGCGCTGGCGTCACGGTTTAAATCCGCAGTGCGGAGAGAAGTAGACACCGCCATCGTCACGCCGGGCGCGGGCGACCTGCCGCTGGTGTCGCGTCACCAGTTGGGGCAGATCATCCTACAGTTTAAATCGTTCGCGATGTCAGCGAACAACAGGGTGATTCTCGCCAATCTGGATGACATGACTGCTCAGAAAATGACCGGCATGATGATCATGATGGCGCTGGGAAATCTGGCGTACACCGCTCGTGAGATCGCGAAAGGTAATGAACCGGACTATAGTGACCCATACAGCCGATTTATGCGGGAAGGTATCGACCGGTCAGGACTGCTGGCCGTCTGGGGTGATGTCAACGCTATCTCGTCAAAGATGACGGGTGGTAAGGTGGACCTCTACAAGCTGTTGGGTGCTCAGGAAGCTGAACTCAGTCGGTACGCCAGTCGGAATGTATTAGGTGCTATGCTAGGGGTATCCGCAGGCCGAGTGGGGGATATTAGTAAGTTGGCATATTCTGTTGCCAATGGAGATGTGGCTGAAAGTGATCTTCGGGCGATGCGTAGAATGATACCTTTTCAAAACCACGCATTGTTGTACCAGGGATTTAACAAGATTGAAGAGGCGATGAAATGACGATTTCGACTACAAACAACAAGATGGAGTACACCAGCGACGGTATATTGGTCGCGTACACCTTCGACTACAAGGTGCTCGATGCGACCCATATGACCGTGTATCTTGATGGTGTCTTGCAAATCTCCGGCTACACCGTCGATCTGAATGCCGACCAGGACAACGACCCGGGTGGCACAGTAACCCTGGACACCGCTCCTGCTGCCGGCGTATTGATAACGCTGCTGCGCACAGTACCCCTCACCCAGTTAGTTGACTATCAACCGTATGACCCATTCCCCGCTGCAACCCATGAGCGGGCTTTGGATAACCTCACCCTGCAGAACCAACAACAGCAGGAGGAGATTGACCGTAACTCTCAAGGTATCGGTACAGAGCCTGGCGTAGATACTACAGCACCTGTTTATGATGCGGGTAAAGGGTGGATGTGGTCTGAGTCTGACCCGAAGAAGATTGTTAATTCTGATGTGAATCTTAATCAGCTCGGGTTACAGGTCGCTGCTGATGCGTCAGCAGCCTCGACCAGTGCTTACGAGGCATCGGTGAGTGAGGGCTGGTCTTATAAGTGGGCGCAGGAGAATGAAGATGTGCCTGTCGATGATGGTGTTCACCCTTCGGGGTTTTCTGCCTACCATTGGGCCAAGAAGTCTGAAGCTACTGCGGCGGCAGGTGAGGCCAACCTGGGTAGTAACCTGGGTGCTGGTGAGGGTGTGTTCGCTCAGAAGAGCGTCGTCACACTGGAGTTCAAGTCACTCGTTGCCGCTGGCACATTGGGTATTGCTAGTGATGCTGATGAGATCACCCTGACGGGTACAGGTCTGGCAGACGCGCCTTCAGATGGCAAGGAATACGTTCGCAAGGATGCCGCGTGGGAGATAGCCACACAGTCTGGTGGTGTTCCCATAGGGTCTGTGATCATGTGGGCAGGTATTGTGGGCGATATCCCTGTGGGATGGCAAGTTGCTGACGGTACAAACGGCACGGTTAATCTACTCGGTAAGTTTGCTCGCGGTATTGATGTCGGTGCGACAGGTATAGATCCTGATGGGGAACGAGCAGTAGGTAACTCGCAGCTTGATGAGCTTAAATCACACACTCATACAGGGTCAACTGACAGTGCGGGGACACATACTCACACGGTTAATGGTCGAGAAATTGACGCAGGGTCAGGTACGGCGTCTGTGAACGCATATACCAGAAGCGGTG
>Ga0164311_10001949_pt1 | contig 10454 bp, 7 predicted proteins | sample GuaBasSedimGuay2_FD_121796 | JGI IMG/M metagenome (GOLD analysis project Ga0164311, IMG submission 121796) | Subseafloor sediment microbial communities from Guaymas Basin, Gulf of California, Mexico - Guay2, Core 4569-9, 9-12 cm | ecosystem: Environmental > Aquatic > Marine > Hydrothermal vents... | reverse complement strand
TCTTTAACCTTGGCCAATTTTCAAGTGCTCCTCTACTTTCCAACACTTTCCGTATTGTAGATAGATCACATACAGCTGGTTCTATCTTACCGGTTACTATGACTTTTGTCTCTACTCCATCGATCCTATCTGGCACTTTGTTTATGTCATCTTCACTCTCTACCATGAACACGATCCTTGGTGGATCCCTAGTATAACCTATACCAACGATACCATCCTTGCCAAGATAATGTTCCGTTGCTTCCTCCTTTATAGTCTTTAGAAGCTCCACAGGAACCTTTCCACCAATTATAGACGTATCTTCTCCGTTGATCGAGAATGCACTCGGTACAAGGAGAATTACGATAATCATCGAGACAGCTAGTTTGAACCCCATCTTCATTGGGTCACCTCGCCTTCAGAATAATAATAAGGTTTTAATAAATATTATGGTATGAATCCAAATTTTTATAAATTCCCCAATATCTAAACCTCCCTTATGAAGCAAAATCTTTATTAAATATAGTACGCATATTATACCCTAAGCAAGGAGAACGGTGCTTCCATGAAGAGAGCGGTAAGTGCAATCATAGCGGTTATCCTGCTTCTTGCAATCTGGCCCCCATCCGCTCTCCCCAAGCCTGCAACCCATGGTAAGCACATCTTTTTCTTCAGAGAGGATACGATTCCTTACCTGTCCAAGTATCCACCAGAAAAAGAAGAGATAAGCTTGACCCTGAACAAGACCTTCATCCTCAGAAACTTGACGGGAATAGAAGGAGACATGTGTTTCGACCTCTACTTCATGACCCCTCTCTTCAACCTATCCGGCATCCTGAAGTTACTCGTGGATGTGCTCGATGTATACTCAAACCTGTCCATAGAGTATCCCAAGAATATCAGCATTGGAGATATACTATTCAGACTGGAGGATGTGTTGAGAAATCTAACCTTACCTAAGCTAAACCTAACAAATGTTAGCATGCCAAAACTCATACCCGTGATCGGTTACAAGATATCCGTAGAGATAAACGGGGTGGAGAAAAGCAAATCCATAGAGGTCTGCAGATTAGAGAGTCTGGGTGAGAGTAATAGATCCCTAAGGGATATACTGAATGAGCTGAAGGACATCCTTCTTTCCCTGCCCAGCAAGGAAAGGAATATCGTCCACAAGAGGGTATACATCGAGGATATGGATGTGAGCTTAGACGAGGAGACAGAGATGTTCGTCAGCATTTACTGCACGGATGAATTCCTCCAGCTCTTGGGGATGGCTGCGGAGATCATAGGGATCATGAATGATACAGCTCTTCAGAGGTACGTGGAAGAGTTCTTGGAAGAGAATAACATGAGCGAGTACAAGGGTCTCGCCAATCTGTTTGTGAAACTCACGAAAAGGTTGATAGATATCTTTTCTAGTAGTGTTGGCTTCGTTTACGATTGCATCGATTGCCCATCCAGCTTGAGCTTTAAGGGCTCTATCGTTGGAAGCGAGAGATTTGGAGCGGAGAGATACTATCTTAGGAAGGTTGGAGACGATCTAATCTTGAGCGGGGAGGAGCCGGAGGGCAACGATACATCCAGCATGGATATCTCATCTGAGATGACCCTATGGATGAGCGACCAGCCATTTGATGAGCCAACCAGAATCTTCGGAAACGTCACCTTCCATCTTTACATCGAGTGCACCAATCCCCTGGGATACTATCCAATCGAGGTATCCATCTATGATGGGACTGAGGATGAGATGACAAAGGTTGCCGAAAAGGTTGCAAAGATAATCGGTTTCAACTACGCTCAACCAAGTTCCCTCAATGTAACCATAGAGGATGTAGATCACACCTTTGAGGAAGGACACTATCTGGGGGTTGGCTTAAGACTGGTGAACAGAACCATTGGCTCCATAGAGCTCACCTTGGTCAGACCGTCGATCCTCTTTGACTCAGGGAGCTATCCCTCCTACGTACAGATCCTGACCGCTCCCCTGGATGATATAAGGGTTGAATTGGAAGGCTCGCAGGCATATCAGGAGATCAAGAGGGTGGGAAAGGCTCACTATGATATAGTTGTAACGAATAAAGGAGAGACTGGAGACACCCTGCTTCTTTCTCTCAAGATCATAAACGAGACCTTCAGCGCCTGGCCAGAAGGATGGTATGCGGTCATAGAGTTACCAACGGGTATTGAAAACGCGTACTACGACTGGGAGAGGGAGGTCTACATAGGTGGAAACGATCTCCTGAGCATCTCGATAGATATCTATCCATCACCGGATGCACCGGATGGAAGCGAGGAAAGGATCCTCTTCTCGGCAAAGGGAAGCTATAGAGGATCAGATGGTATCGAGGGTGAGATAAAGGTGAAGGTTGGAAAGATAAGGTTGTCTTTTGTTGAGGTTCCATCAGATGGAAAGGTCGAGATCGGTAAGAGCCATGACTACACCTTCAGGATAAGGAATACGGGAGATGATGTCGATAGCTTCATTGTCACCGCAAGATCCGATCATGGCTGGGTAGTGGGGGATAAAGAGATAGAGATAAATGATTTGTATCCGGGAAACGAAACAGAGTTCACTATTCGCATAAGGGTGCCAGCAAACCTCACATCCCTACCAGTATACGATACCCTTCTCGTCGAAGTTGCTTCCAAGACGTTTCCAAATGTATCAAGAAAGATAAGCGTTTACACGAAAGCGATAGAGCTTTCGATACTCGAAAAGATAGGTCAGTTCTTTGGTGGAGTATCTGAAGAAGTGGATAGAAGGTTTGGAGAGGGAACTTCTACTATACTCCTCGTCATAGCGATCATCCTGATCGTCTCACTAATAGCTTTCTCAATCCATCGCTTAACTAGGAGATTCGTTGATCTGATATGCCTCGACAGGATAAAGGAACTCTCTCCGGGTGAGGAGGCAAAGATAGAGGTAAGGGTAAGGAATCTGCTGAAAAAGAGGTTATCCTGCAAGGTTCAGGTTGATAGAAGCATTCTACCAGAGGGATGGAAGATCAGACTATCGAAGGAAGAGCTGGAACTGGATCCAAAAGGTGAGAAGAAGATAGATGTCTACGTTCGCGCCACAGAGGATATACTTCCAGAAAGCTTTGCCAAGATAAGGCTCCTCGTCACTCCAAGCGAGAAACCAAAGACCCATTCCATAGATCTTCTTGCCATCTCCAAAGGAGCTGTCGTTAACCTGGAGATAGATAAGGTCAGCCACTCACCGAGGATATTCAGATCTGGAGATGAGGTTGTCACGAAGTTCATCCTCAGAAATAAAGGGAACGTGAAGGCGAAGAATGTTAGGGTATCATTAAGGGTGAATGGAGAGGAGATGAATACCGCGCAGATAGATGAGATTCCACCGAATGGTTACGCAGAGGTGGAGATGCCCTGGATAGCTCTTTTAGGCAGGAATGAGATCAGCATAGTTGCAGAGATGGGAGGATCATGAAGGGAGCAAAGGCTGAGCTTGCAAGTGCGGAAAAGAGATACCAGGCGTTGATAGAGAAGAGGAACGAGCTGAATGAGCTTGCTAGGATGATCAGGGAAGAGAGGGATCTTTTGAATGAGAAGAAGAGGGAACTGATGGAGGAGATGAAAAGGTACAAGGAGTTGAGGGACAAGACGGTAAGCGAGATGAAGAAACACAAGGAAATGAGGAACAAACTTCAGCAGGAAGCGAAGAGGCTCATCGAGGAGAGAAGGAAGAATAAAAAGCTCATAATCAAGAGTCTGCCATTAAGGGTCGAGGAGCTCAGGGCAGATATTCAGATGCTCGAGTACAGGCAGGAGACTACACCGATGAGCAAAGAGGAAGAGGACAGGATCATCGAGGAGATCAAGAAGAAGAGGGAGGAATACGAAAGATTGAAGAAAGAGCTCGAAAAGCAGAAGGAAGTGGAGATAAAGCTGAGCGATGCGGAGAAGGCGATAGACGAGCTGTTCAAGAGGGCTGAGAAGGAGCATCAGATGGTTCTACAGCTCTACAAGAAGAGTCAGGAGTATCACGATATGTACATGAAGATGGTCAGGGAAGTAGCTACGATAATAGGAGAGGCAAAGAAGAAGCACGAAGAATATGTAGAAGTAAAGCGCCAGGCGGATGAGGTTCATAGAAAGGCGATGGAGATGAGGGCCAAGATAATAACCATAAGGAAAGAGATCAGGGCTAAAAAGGAGGAGGCAAGGAGAGTTATAGAGGAGATAAATGTGAAAGCCAAGAAGGCTCTCTTTGATGAGAAAAGGTTTGAGGAACTAACTGATGAGGCTATCGAGGAGCTGAAGAAAGGGAAGAAGATAAGTATAGGGCTGTGATCTAAAATCGTCGAAATCCAAATCGACAATTTTATATACATTTTCGGGGTTGCACTCCCAATGATGAACATAGGGATAGTCAGCTATGGAGCTTATATACCCATGAATAGGATAAGGATAGAGGAGATAGCTGAAACATGGGGAAGGAATCCAGATGATATCAAGAAGGGGCTAAACGTCTTCGAGAAAACCGTACCCTCTCCAGACGAGGATACAGCGACGATAAGTGTAACCGCATCAAGATATGCCTTATCGAGGGTCAACATAGATCCAAAGGATATCGGAGCGATCTTCATAGGAAGTGAATCCCATCCTTATGCGGTGAAGCCGACATCGACGATAGTTGGTGAAGCAATCTCTGCTGTTCCGGAACTGATGGCTGCAGATTATGAGTTTGCATGTAAAGCAGGAACTGCAGCGATCCAGAACTGCATGGCTCTCGTGAGATCCGGAATGATCAGGTACGGTCTGGCTATAGGAGCAGATACCGCTCAATCTGCTCCAGGCGATGCCCTGGAATATACCGCCTCCGCCGGCGGTGCAGCCTTCATCATAGGTAAGGAAAAGGTAATAGCGAGGATCAACTGCACTTGCTCATTCGCAACCGATACACCGGATTTCTGGAGGAGGGAGGCGAGAAAATACCCGAAGCATGGAGGAAGATTCACCGGAGCGCCGGCATACTTCAGGCACATAATAGGGGCTGCCAAACTCCTGATGGAGAAGATGAAGACGAAACCGGAGGATTATGATTATGCGATATTCCATCAACCAAACGGTAAGTTTCCGGTAACCGTTGGAAAGAGGCTGGGATTTGATAGAAAACAGCTGGAGCAGGGTCTTTTGACACCCTATATAGGTAATACCTATTCAGGAAGCTCACCCCTTGGGCTTTGTTCCGTTCTGGATGTTGCGAAGCCCGGAGACAGGATCCTGATGGTGAGCTACGGATCTGGCGCTGGATCGGATGCCTTCGACATAACGGTTACCGATGAGATAGAGAACTTTGATAGAGATAAGGCGCCAACCGTCAGGGAGTTGATGGAGAGGAAGAGGTACATAAGCTATGCAATCTACGCAAAATACCGAAACCTGCTTTACTGGGAGTGATTGGATATGAGGGATGTTGCCATAATAGGGGTTGGTATAACGAAGTTTGGCGAACTCTGGGATAAGTCCTTCAGGAATCTGATATCCGAGGCTGGAACAAAGGCTATACTGGATGCTGGGATAGAGGGAAAGGATATAGATGCTTTATACGTCGGATCGATGAGTCCTGGTAGATTCGTTGGTCAGGAACATATAGGTGCGCTGGTTGCAGATTGTTCTGGTCTTGATACGCTCCACATTCCAGCCACTAGAATAGAGGGAGCATGTGCATCTGGTGGCATGGCACTGAGGCAGGCTTACATCTCGGTTGCATCTGGAATAAACGATATCGTGGTCGTTGGTGGGGTCGAAAAGATGACAGATGTTGTCGGTGGAGAGGCAACCAATATCCTCGCCATGGCTGCTGATCAGGAATGGGAAGCCTTCTTCGGCGTGACATTTCCAGGTTTGTATGCGATGATAGCGAGGAGGCACATGTACGAATATGGAACAACGAGGGAGCAGATGGCTGAGGTTGCGGTAAAAAATCATGAGAATGGTCTGCTGAATCCGAATGCCCATTTCCATAGGAAGATAACGGTTGAGGATGTCCTCAACTCCCCAAAGGTTGCCGATCCTTTAACCCTTCTGGATTGCTCACCCATATCAGATGGTGCCGCAGCCCTGATCCTGGCTCCCCTGGATGAGGCGAGGAAGTATACCGATAAGATAGTCAAGATCATTGGATCCGGTCAGGCTTCGGACTCCTTGGCTCTGCACGGTAGAGAAGACATATGCACGCTGAGGGCAACTGTAGAAGCGAGCAAGCAGGCGTACAAGCAAGCAGGGATCGAACCAAAGGATGTGGATGTGGCAGAGGTTCATGATTGCTTCACCATAGCTGAGATCCTGGCTATAGAGGATCTTGGCTTTGTCAAGAAGGGAGAGGGAGGGAAGGCTGTCGAGGAAGGGATGACGAGGCTGGATGGAGAGATACCGGTGAATCCAAGCGGAGGGTTAAAAGCAAAAGGGCATCCTGTTGGAGCGACGGGAATAGCTCAGGCTGCGGAGATAGTTCTGCAGTTGAGGGGCGAAGCTGGAAAGAGGCAGGTGAAGGATGCTGAAATAGGGCTTACCCACAACATCGGTGGTAGCGGAGCATCATGCGTTGTTCACATAATGGAGGTGATCTGATGGGTCTTGCGGTCCCAAGGTTCTGGAGGGAAATACCTTACCGTTACAACCTCATAGGGAGCAGGTGCAAGGTGTGTAACAGGATTTTCTTCCCACCAAGAGAGGTGTGTCCATACTGCAGAAGGAAGAGTTTGGGGAAGATGGAGGAGATGAAACTCAAGGGAAAAGGGAGGCTCATAACCTATACCATCATCTACACCCCTCCTTCGAATTTTGAGAATCAGGTACCCTATGCGGTTGGAATCGTTGAGCTGGATGAGGGACCGAGGATAACCTCCCAGATAGTTGATTGTGATCCGGAAAAACTGAAGATAGGTATGAGGGTGGAGGCTGTTTTCAGGAAGATACAGGAGGATGGAGATACCGGAGCGATATATTATGGGTACAAGTTCAGACCGGTTGGTGAGGATGAGGATAAAGGAGAGACTGGCTGAAAAGATAGCTGGAGAGATCACCCTGAGCCCTCATCCCGGAAAGACCATCAGGAAATGGAGGGAGATCTTCGGCATCTCCCAAGTGGAGCTCGCGAAGGTACTGGATATCTCTCCAAGCGTTCTGAGCGATTACGAGACCGGTAGGAGGAGATCTCCGGGTATAAAGAGTATAAAGAGGATCGTCGACGCTCTCTTCGAGATAGATGAGAAAAGAGGGGGAAAGATCCTGCACAGGTACTCATCGATGATGGAGGTTCCGGAGGGTATAATAGATATAATGGAATATCCCTTTCCGATACCTGTTGCGAGATTCATAGATGCAATAGACGGTAAGATATTAAACTCTCCAACCGATCTTGAGAGGAAGAACGTAAAGGGTTACACCTTGGTTGACAGCATAAAGACCATAAAGACCTTGACTTCCCAGGATTTCTCCCACCTTTATGGATGGAGCACGGAGAGGGCTCTCGTGTTCACGGGCATCCAGTACGGCAGGAGCCCGATGATAGCGGTAAGGGTGCATCCCATGAAACCGACGGTGGTTGTGTATCACAAACCGAATGCGGTCGATCCCCTAGCTATAAAACTAGCTGATACCGAAAACATACCCTTGGTTCTCACGAACCTTCCCCTCGATGAGCTGATCAAGAGGATGTCTTCCCTGAAGGAGGATTGAATGGAGCTGGTAGGAGTTTGTATGGTTTGCGGAAGAGGTAAAGCGAGACACACTTGCAGATTATGCGGTAGGCTGGTCTGCGAGAGGTGTTTTGATCCTTCACAGTCCATATGTCTGATCTGCAAATCTGGAAGATCTATGAGCTCGAATCTCCTGCGTTAAAGTAAAAATCCCGGATGGGTATTAAGGTTCGTGTTTGTGAAGCATGAGTTTATCAAGCCAAAGACCATAGAGCACAGGAGCTACCAGGTATCCATAGCTGAGTCAGCCCTTAAAGGAAACACCCTGATAGTCCTGCCAACCGGAATGGGAAAGACCGTGATAGCCCTTCTCGTTATAGCGGAGGTGATGAAGCAAAGAGGTGGCAAGATCCTCTTCATGGCACCAACCAAACCACTGGTGGTTCAGCACACAAAGTTTCTGAAGGAGAGTTTGAATCTGGAAGAGAAATATATAGAATCCTTCAGTGGCGAGGTATCGCCGGAAAAGAGGAAGAGTAAATGGAGGAACGCAAAGATAGTGGTTGCAACTCCCCAGGTTATTGAGAACGATATCCTCTCTGGTAACATAGATCTATCCGAGGTATCGTTGATGATCTTTGACGAAGCCCATAGAACCGTGGGTGCCTATTCCTATGTATTCATAGCAGAGAATTACAGGAAGAAGAGACCCGATGGTCTCATTCTCGGGATGACCGCATCCCCGGGTAGCGATATCAACAGGATAATGGAGGTTTGCAGGAATCTGGATATAGCGAATATAGAGATAAGGTCGAAGGATGATCCAGATGTGAAGCCGTACGTTCAAGATATAGACATAGAGTGGAGGAAGGTGGAGCTACCGGAAGGTTTCTCGAGGATCATAAACCTCCTTAAGCAAGCCCTTTCAGAGAGGTTGAGGGAATTGAAATCCGCCGGCGCCCTGGACAGTTCTTCCATATCAAGGATAACCAAGAAAAAACTCTTGGAGGTGCAGGAGAAGGTGCAGAGGTGTATAAAGGAGGGTAGGATCGGTAAGAACACCTTCACCATAGCAACCCTTCAGAATGAGGCTCTCAAGATATACCATGCACTCGAACTCTTGCAGACGCAGGGCGCAACCGCATTGAGGAGGTTTCTGGATAGATTGCAAACCGAAGCGAGATCAAAGGGAGGGAGCAAGGCATCAAAGAACCTGATCAGGGATCCCATCATCATGGAAGCCATAGCTCTCGCTAAGGGATTGGAGGTAGATCATCCAAAGATAAGGGAGGTTGTGGAGATAGTCAGGGAAGAGTTCAAAAGAAATCCGGATTCAAGGGTGATCGTCTTCACCAACTACAGAGATACATCCATAAAGGTTGAGGAGTCTCTCAGAGGAATAGAAGGTATAAGGCCTGTGAGATTCGTGGGGCAGATGGTGAGGGGAGAAGACGATAGGGGTCTGTCCCAGAAGGAGCAGGCGGAGATCCTCGAAAAGTTCAGGAAAGGAGATTACAATACCCTGATAGCGACATCGGTTGCGGAGGAGGGTATAGATATTCCTTCCACCGATCTGGTGATCTTCTATGAACCCATACCATCGGAGATAAGGAGCATCCAGAGGAGGGGGAGGACAGGAAGGAGCAGGGCGGGAAGGGTAATTATTCTCATAGCAAAGAACACCCTTGATGAGGGTTTCTACTGGTCAGCTCTGAGGAAAGAGAAGAAGATGAGAAGGGAGCTCGAATCCTTGAGGAGGAGGCTAAAAAGAAGGTTCGAGAAGGGTGGTATATCCGTATCCCCTTCCCAGAAGAGGTTGACGGATTACATGGATGGTAGCGGAAGAGAGGATCTTGGTGAGGAGGATAAGGGGATATCCGTGATCGCTGATACCAGAGAATGCAGAACCCAGGTTGTGAGGAATCTATCCATCGCGGGCGTCAATGTGATACCCAAACAGATAGAGATAGGAGATTACATCATATCGGATAAGGTCTGTGTGGAGAGGAAGAGCTGTAGAGATTTCGTTGAATCCATGATGGATGGCACCCTTTTCAGACAGCTCGCCAACCTGAAGAACTCTTACGAGATACCGGTACTGATCGTGGAGGGAGAGGATCTGATAACATCCAGGAATATCAGACCGAGCTCGATCTATGGATGCCTGGCATCCATAGCGATAGACTACAAGATACCGGTACTCTTCTCTAGGAATCAGAAGGAGACCGCGGATCTCATTCTTGCAATGGCGAGGAGGGAGCAGAAGGAAGAGAAGAAGGATATACCGATCAGGGGAGGAAGGAAGAGCATGACCCTGCAGGAGAGACAGCAGTATATAGTTGAAGGGTTGCCAAACGTTTCTTCTATCCTGGCAAAGAGGTTGTTGAAGAGGTTTAAGACGATAAGAAATATAGCGAATGCGGAAGAGGAAGAGCTGTATTCTGTCGATGGCATAGGTAGAGCAACCGCAAAGGATATCTTTGAGGTGTTCAATCGTCCATATGAAGAGGGTACATAACGTTTTTATATGGAAGGGGGATACACCTTTGTTTCTGAGAAGGTGATGGGTATGGCAGAGGGGGAGAGTAAGCTGATGGAGCAGATTCTCGATGGTCTTGATATGTTGAATCAAGATACGTCCATACCCAGAAATATAAGGAGGGGGGCTGAGGAAGCGAAGAAGATGCTTCTCGACGAGAAGAATCCCCTTGATGTTAGGGTTGCTTCCGTAACATCCCTGCTCGATGAGCTCGCGAACGATCCAAACATACCGCTCCATGGTAGAACCCTGATATGGAATATAATGAG
>Ga0164311_10001947_pt1 | contig 10460 bp, 6 predicted proteins | sample GuaBasSedimGuay2_FD_121796 | JGI IMG/M metagenome (GOLD analysis project Ga0164311, IMG submission 121796) | Subseafloor sediment microbial communities from Guaymas Basin, Gulf of California, Mexico - Guay2, Core 4569-9, 9-12 cm | ecosystem: Environmental > Aquatic > Marine > Hydrothermal vents... | reverse complement strand
GTTTATTGTGAAGTTTTTCTTCTATTAAGCTCATTTTCTCACCGAAATTTCGCGAATAGATAAAGAGAGGAATATATAGTCTTTTACTTAGTAGCTATGTTAGAGCTCTCTTAATTTTTATGGACAAAATACACACTGTCCTTTTCTTTTTGCTCCTCGATCCACGCCTCAATCCCGAAAATATGGTAGAAGAAGCATCTGAGGAGAACAATGTCGCCGAATGTTTAGTCCCTGTCTCTCCATCGGTGGACTTGGAGGTACTGCCCGAGGATATTATTTGGTCGCCGCCGATACCTAAGGCTGGCGAGGGGGTCGGCTTTAGAGTATTCGTAAGGAATAATGGAAATGTGCGCGCACATGACGTCACCGTAACGCTTACGCTAACCTACAACTACGTAGACGATTCAGGTCAATGCGTAGAGGAATCAGTTGTTCTTACTTCAACTCAATCTTTCGATCTCGACTCGGGGATGTCGAGGGCCGTCCCTGTATATCTGGAATCTGGAAAATGGATATGGACTATTCCAGCCGAGCTTTGCTCTGATAAGGTTCAGGTCGTCGCTGAGGTTTTCTCAATAGAAGTAGATGTTAATCCAGGAAATAATGTTGCCTCCAAGATGATGTCCGTGGTCTCTTATGAGGGAAATCTCCGATTAATCGGCGTGACTCCGGCCGAATGCCCTCGAGATACAATCCCCTTAGGCTACGTTCTCTTCAGGATAACGGTATTTAGATCAGGCTGGGTTGAGAGCCGCCAGACGACTCTTAGAATTGAATCGGTGAGAAAGGGAGGGACGTCCACGCTGACCGAGCTCAGGATTTCCCTCGCCTCAGAGGAGGTAGATCAGGAGTACGCTGTAATTTTGATAGCGATAGCCGAGAGCCCCAGCCTAGTTGGAAACCATGTTCAAGCTGTAATAATAAATTCTCAATTGTTATCTGAAACTTGGACTTTGGTGGCCACCGTTGATCCAGATAACGAAATATATGAGACCGATGAAGAGGATAACTCAGCTGCTTACCGTTACTCACCGGAGCTTGCGTCAGCCGATTGCCTCCCGGATTTAACAGTCTACAAGAGCAATATCAGAGTCGTGGCTACTTGCTCGAAAACTGGACCCGTTTTAGAAGTAGGAGGTATAGTCTCCAACATAGGTTCCGGAGAAGTAAACTCTGTCTCAATATTGGTAGAACTGCCAGAGATCGGCGGCTCATCTACGGTTAGCGTCGATCTATTCGGGGGAAGCGCCACCTTCACAGTCCAGATACCTTTAATGAAAGCCGAGATGGAAAGCCGGGTAAACGTTAGAGTAGTAGTTGACCCCTCTAATGAGATTAAGGAATCTAACGAAGAAAACAATATAGTAGAGTCTTTAATGGATGTGAGCCTAGCTGATCTCGCCGCAGAGATTACGAATATTTACGGGAAGATAGGCCCCGGTAGAGTCCTCCTAGTCGATTTTAAAGTCACTAATCTTGGGAATATCCTTGAGCCCGAAATAGGATGCGGCGAAATAGTAGTCAAAATGTTCGACAATGTCACAGAGGTTTGGAGACAAACTACTTTAGAGGTTGAGTACTATACTTGGGATTCTGAGGGAAGGCAGGTCTGGTACGGCTCTCTGGAAATACCTCTTCCAATCTATTCTTCGAAATACATAAGGTGTATCAAAGTCGAAATTGAAGCAGGGATTTTTAACCTACCCGAGCTAGATCTCTCAAATAACCGCGACTGGGAGACTGTATGCCCTGAACTGGCGATGCCCGATTTAATCCCGGCCGTTTACATTTCAACTCTAAACGGGGAGATAGTGGAGGGAGAGAGCTTCGACGTTAGCGTCTACGCTGTTAACCTTAATCCTAACTATGAATTCTCAGGAGGAGTGAAAGTAAAGTTTACGATGGGGCCTGTTGTGTTAGAGTTTCCTGAAACGGAGATCACAGTGTCTTACGGAGAGACGTTTGTCTTATCTTTTACATTCAGCGAGGATTATTGGAATACTATCGAAGTTAGCGGAGAGAGGCCGACTGAGATCGTGGTCGAACTCGAAACGGATGTTATGGAGCTGAGTAAAGAGAACAACATATACGTTTATAACCTAGAGTTGCTGCCCGATCTCAAACCTATCAGCTTAGAAGTATGCGGGTGTACTGGAGGCTATGATGACGTATTATATATTCCCGGAAAATGTGTTTTCTATTTAGAAGTACGCAACGAGGGTAGCTTCAGAGCTAAAAACGTTGACGTAGAGGCCTGGGTAGTTTCTCAGGAAGGCGTCGATATCTGTTCTTTCGGCGCTAACTCCATCGAGGAAATAGAGGCTGGAGAATCGATCATAGTCTCTTTTGAGGTTGAAACTAGTCTAGACAACTGCCCTCTTGAGAGTATTACTAGCTATGTGTTAGAGTTTAGAGTAGATCCAGAAAACGAGGTTGAAGAATTTAACGAAGATAACAATGTGTACAGCTGGTCCTTCCTATGTCTATACAATTTAAAACCCATAGTTACAGCCAGCCCTTCGCCAATCCTCGGCATAAACCAGCCAGGTGAAGGATTAAGTGGAGAATTTATTGTCCCGGTTTTTGAAGGTTTATCGTTAGATATTGATGTGATAGATCCAGACATGGGTGATTACCTAGTGCGAGTTGAAGTTTGGCTGCGCGGTCAAGGAGGCGATGAACTCTGGTATCAAACATGGTTTGAAGAGGGAGAGACGCGCACCTTCACGACGTCGATAAGCTTGGCAGATCACATACAGTCGCCCGGAACCTATAGGTTAGAGGTTGTAGCCGAGGATTCTAGAGGAGCTACTTCCTCTTTGCAGATCATCCTTCAGGCAATAAATATTCCAGTCGAGGTGGAATACTCTGTGGAATATCCGCTCGACTTGTACAGTGAAACCTTCCAGCATAGAGTCTGCAAGATTTACGTCGCTCTTACCAACACTTGGAGCGAAAGCCTTCACGTTAGATACTCAGTGGTAAATCTCGACGAAAAACTGATTCAGGAAATGCCCTGGCTGACCGACCCCAGCCCGTATAACCAGTATAGGGCTGTTGGCGAGGTTGAGCTATCGCCGGAGGGACAGTCGACCGATACGCTTTGGATACCTCTCTCGTACTTTGACCCCGTGACGGGATGGTCTCCCAGCTTCTTAGCCTCATCCACTGACAACTTATACCCGCTTGTATTCGTTGTAGAGGCGGAGGTAGATGGATATTGGGTGAAAATCGCGGAGTACGACCTTTCCTTCACCTATCAGACCTACAGGCTTGTGGGATGCGCGATAATGCAGGATGAAAATGGAGACTTTTTCGTAACTCCTGGTGAGGGACATACCCTTGACGTTGAGGCGTCGACTAGGCGGGGTGAGAGGTTTTTACTAGAAGGCATTGAAAACGCGATCGAAGTCTATCCATTTTACACATCGGGAGGTGAAGATCTTCAAGTCTTCTGGGGAACTTTTGGATCTAATTTAAGGGCTGAGTACACGGACAACCACTATCTGGTGGGCTCTTCAGTGATATTCCCCGCCGATACCAGGTACGGTGATTACTCAGGAAACGTAGTCCTCGTCTATGCAATCCTCGAAGTGATCGACACTGAAACGCTTGCCTCCCACACAGTAATAACCTGTAACAGCCTTACAATACCCATTAAGCAAGAGCTAATACTCGAATTCTCCTATGGAGAATATGAGGAGCTACCATGCCAAGGATACTGGATATCCATTAATTATATAGCGGGACCTGAAGAAACTCTTAGCATCTACGCCACGTGTCTAGAAATCGCTCAACTGGAGACTCTAAACTGGAATCCGTAATTATCTTTTATGGTGGAGAACCGCTTCTCGAAGGATCTTCTTTTGAAATTCCACGCGGATCCACGAGAGCAGTACGAGTTTATGTTGAATTTAGCTGTAGGAGTTGGCTGAATAGATTGAGCATTGCCTTCTTCAACGCCGAGGATAATTCCCTCCTTTCAGTAGTAACAATAGAGACTGGGTGCGCGGGTAAGATAAAGGGTTGTACAAGCTACCTTACCAGGGTGTACGCCTTCCCCTTCATGAACATACCCTATGAAGGCGGGGTCTGCTGGGGCATGTCGGCTGCCAGCATAATGCACTGGACAGGTTTTTACAGCGGAGAACCGTTTCGGAAGTCTCTGGAGGAGATGAGAACCGATATAATAAACCTGCAATATTCTGGGTCTCCCCGAAAAACGTGCGACGACATCGGCGTGAGCGGAGCAAAAGACGTCCTCATAAACCTCGTAAACAGGGAATATCCTGTTATTGCATGCATAAGATTGAGGAATCCGAGTTCTGGAGATTGTGAGATGCACGCCATTGTCGTGAGCAGATATATGAAAGTGCCTGGATCTCAAGAAGTCATATTCTGGGGTTACGACTCAAACACTCAGTTTAGCAGCCAAGAAGGTCTATCCCTAAACGACTTCTGGAAGCCTGTCCTTATCTTTACCCAAAGAGAGACTACCGAGATTTTTGGAATTATAATCTACGAAGATGATCACTTCACTCTAGTCAGCTCGCCGGGTCAGGACCGAGTGGTTTTTTATATTCAATATTTAGATCTATCGGGTGAATGGCATGGATACGATTAGGCTTTTTTCCATAATTTTAGTTGTGTTCGTCGTGCCTTTGGTAGCTGGATGGCCTGTGTATAGGGCGGATCTGGGAAGAACTGCTCAATGCGAAGAGATTGTAGAGCCTAGCATTGTGCTCGTTGCACAGTTCGACGCTCCTCTTACAGCTCCTATCGAAAATACTGAAGGACTTTTCATCGGTTGTGGAAATGCCATCGTCAAGCTTGACTTGGAAAATTTCGTAGAGAAATGGAAGGTTAAAGCTTCTAATAGATTTTTAGCCGCGCCCTGTCTCTGGAATGGCGTGGTTATCGCGGCTGCGATGGATGGATATGTTAGAGGGTTAGACAGCTCTAATGGAAGGGAGTTATGGTCTTATAGAATTGGAGGACAAGTCTTTGCTTCTCCACTGGCTTGGAGTGGATTAGTTTTTATAGCCTCTTCTAACTCCAGAATTGTTGCTCTTAATGCGTCGACCGGAGAACTGGTCTGGGGTTTTAAAGCGAGCGGAAAGATTACTTCTTCTCCAGCCTTACGCAATGGCGTCCTCTACGTGGCTTCTTGGACTGGCGAGGTAGACGCCTTTAACGCCTCAACCGGTGAACTTTTATGGACGGTCAGAGCCGGAGGGGCTGTCGTTTCAACTCTTACAGCGGCAGATAAGGTTTATGTACCGATAGATGGGGGAGTTATAGCTGCCTTAGACTTAAGAAGTGGAGACGAGGTCTGGAGTGTTAGGATAGGCGGAGATGTTCTAGGCGGTCTGGCCGTCGGCGAAGACTTCGTATACGCGGCTTCGGAAAATAAGTTATACGCGTTAAACTCATCGAATGGATCGATTTTGTGGATGGCAGAGTTTAGGGAAAAGGTTAGTTGTTCACCTGTTATAGCAGGAAGCTACGTAATCGTGGGTACTCACGATAAATACCTTTTCTGCCTCGACGGCGTAAAGGGGATCCAGGTATGGAATATATCTCTCGGCTCGACTCCTGTAGATTCGCCTTCCATGATGAAAAGCGGGCTATTAGTGCCAACTGAACAGGGGGAACTGTATTTAGTTTCTAGAGCCGCTGGAGAGGAGAAGCCCTCCCAGGAGAAACTACACGAGCTCTCCTTATACTTCGTCATATTCTTGATTATAGCAGTCTTGGTTTTAATAATAGCGGTATCCGTCATCACATTAGTACTGTTCAAGAAAAGGAGAAGTAGAAGGCCTAAACTGCCGCCTCCGCCACCCCCTCCACCCTAAATTCATATTTTTTATCATTTAATTTAAATTTTAGCCAGTGTAATTATCGTTTATGTTAGATAGATTTATGGGGGCTATGCTCGGTGCCAGTATCGGAGATGCTCTAGGCGCGTATTTTGAAGGCTGGAGATTTAGCTCTACGATTAAACTCAGCGCGGATAAAATAGAATCTAAGTATCTAGGCGTTTACACCGATGATACCGAGATGACGATAATACTGGCGGAGAGTATAATCAAGGAGAAAAGACTCAAAGCCTCTCTTTTCGTTAGAGAGCTCGCCGCTAAATTCAACCCGAGGAGAGGTTATGGCTATGGAACTATGACTGTTCTAAGGCAGGTTAAGAGAGGAGTTGACTGGCGTGAAGCTACGCATAGAGTTTTTGAAGGCGGATCATATGGGAATGGAGGGTGTATAAGAGTTGCGCCCGTATCATTAGCCTACTACGACGATAAAAAACTCTTGTTAAAAGCAGCTGAGTACTCGTGTATCGTAACTCATAGCCATCCCCTAGGAATAGAGGGCTGTCTTCTACAAGCATATGCTATAAGCTTGGCACTAAAAAGCATAGATAAAGAGAAGATTTTAAACGAGCTTCTTAAATTAGCGAGACATAATGTCTATTTAAGAAAACTCTCTCAGATAGAGAAATTACTGAAGAAAAAAGCTGATTTGAAAGAAGCTGTGCATGTACTGGGGAATTTTAGTAGTGCTCCAGACAGCATGCCTTTAGCTCTCTACCTCTTTTTAAAGAATAACGGTTTCGAAAACACAATTATAGATGCTATAAGGTGTGGAGGAGATACCGATAGTATCGCGGCTATGGCGGGCGCACTGGCGGGCGCATATTACGGATATGAGAGCATCCCTAGGAGGCTTGTGGAAAAACTCGAAGATAAAGATAAAATTTTAGAATTGGCACGCAAACTTTGGAAACTAAAAAGAGAAGCAAAAATACTAGAGCCTATGCTTTAACTAGGGGAGTTTATGACCTCCTGGAGGCTTTACGCCTTCGACTTTGATGGTACTCTAGTTGATAGCTACTCCTGTCTCCCTGCGGTCTGGAGGAGGATAGGAGAGTATCTGAATCTGGAAGAGAGTTTTCTAGATTTGTTTGTGAAGTATGTTTTAATAGAAGAGGATTTAGGGGATGTTCGTGGCGAGCATGACGTGAGCAAATGGGTTAGGAGGGCTCTGGACAAGTTAAAGTTAGAAATAGATTTTAATAGTGAAGAACTGGCTGCTTTATACTGGAAGTATAGAATAGAGGGTACGACTGTTCTGCCCTGTGTAGAAGATATTTTGAAAGTTCTTAAAGAGAAAGAATGTATAGTAGCTTCAGTGTCCGGCGATGATGGAGTAAAATCCTTAAAGAAAAAGAGGATAATGCAGAGCGGTTTAAGCAGATTTTTCGATAATATAATAGTTGCCGGGGAAGATGTCCCTGGAAAAGGCGACGCAATGGTTTTACTAGCCGATAAATACGGTTTGAGCCGAAGAGAATGCGTGCTTATCGACGATAAGCCCGGTCCTATAAACGATGTTTCGAAAAAAGGCTTTCCCACGATAAAAGTGGATTTTAAGTGTATATTAAAAGAGGCTTGGAAGGATGAGTGCAGTCCTACAGTAAGGCTTAGGAATATCTGTGAATTACTAAACTTCATATAAGCCTCAAAATAAGGATAAGTGCAATGTTTTTCTCCACGAATTTAGCGCTTTTTTGTCGTCCTTCTAGTTAAAGGATATCGATGCAGATGAGTTAAACATTTCTAATAGAATAGCTATACTTGAAGGTTTAAATATCACTAGCTGGGCCTAAAAACCTTACTTCATAAAATATATTGATACTTTCCAAAGGTAGTACTGTAACCTCTAATAACTTTCAACGAATATTGCCCAGAAATTTACTAAAGTATTCAAAGATATAATATTAAGAGAAAAAAAGTCTATCCAATTATAGATTTCAATATGCAAAATCTTAAATACTGTATAAGAAGTATATCTATCAGAGTTGAAATAAGTGAAAATAAAAAATCAATTAAGAAAAAGCATTTTAATAACCTTAGTTCTTACTACAATTCTACCCATACTGATACATATTCCAAAAACTAGCTCCATACCTACATATAAGAAAGTACTATATCCGACTGTAGATGGATACATATGGACACCGTGGGGAGGCACATTTAATTCAGATACTCTATATGCGGGCTATACTTCTTTTAACCACTATGCCTTTAGTCATATGTTAATGAGATTCAGTTTATCCTCCATTCCGAGTAATGCTAAAGTACTCTCTGCAAAACTATACATATATAAACTAGAATGCCGCCACTATGAAAAAAGTTACCAGAGATTTTATCTAGGAAGAGTTACATCTTACTGGACCAGTTCAGCTACTTGGGCGAAGAGAACGTCAACTCAATACTGGAATAATGCTGGAGGAGACTATGTATACTACATTAATAAATACATCGATATATATAAAACACATTTTCCAGGTACAGAGTATGAACTCGACGTAACTTCAGTGGTAGAAAAGTGGTTGAAAGGCAAATACCCCAATTACGGTTTCATATTTATCCCTAAAACTTCGTGGACTGGAGGTGTAGTATTCTATTCGAGCGAAAATCCCTATGAAAATCTTAGACCCAAACTAGTGATAAAATATCAGTATGGTATAGAGGTAGATGCACAGCCGTCTATACTTGAAGTAGAACAGGGAGAAAAGGGAATATATAAAGTAAAAGTGACAACAGTTGGTTATTCTGGAAAAGCGAGTTTAAGCCTATCCGGTCTTCCTAAAGGTGTCAACTACCGCTTCTCTCCTCAAACCGGTACACCACCATTTACCTCGACTTTAATGATAAAAGTGAGTAGTAAAGTACCCGAAGGAATATATACGTTTAAAGTAATGGCCAAAGCTTCAGGACTCGGCCCGAATGACATATCAAGTTCTAAAACTTTAAAATTAAAAGTTAAAAAAGAGAACTTATTTGACCTGTCGCTTGCGTACTCTTCTATCACGTTAAGGCAAGGAGATACGAAACAGGTCCAACTTGTGGTGAATCCGGTTGGCGGATATGATAAAAAGGTAACTATAACATTTCAAAGCGTACCATCAGGAATTTCAATAACTGCTAATCCGAAACAGGTGTCTCCCGGAAGTGTTGTATTACTCACAGTATCCGCCTCAAAGGATGTATCGCTGGGATCATATAGCATAGTGGTGAAGGGGATTGGCGAAGACGGTAAAACAGATACTATAACTTTGACTTTAACGGTGACGGAAACTCCATTTGATTTTAGAATTTCGGCTTCTCATTCAATGGCATCGGCTGTACAAGGAGAGAAGGTTTCGGTAATTATAGAAACTGTACTGGCTAGTGGACAGCCTAAACAGGTAACGCTTACGATTTTAGGAATTCCCAGCGGGACTTATACCCTCTCCAGCGCTTCGATGACTCCCTCAGATAGGGTAACCTTGGAGATTGATACATCAACGCTGAGCGGGGAATATACCGTTATAATTGAGGCCACTGGTGGCGGAGTATCAGAGTCAACTCAGTTTATTTTAAAAGTGGAAGAAAAAACGCAAGTAGAAGAGCCGCTGTTTGACTTCAATTTGATAGTAACTCCTACAACGGTACGAATGAAGCAGGGAGAATCCGCTTCGATAACTATACAGGTAGAGGTTACTAGTGGGGAACCAGAAGAAGTTGCGCTAAGCATTACCGGGTTACCCTCCGGAGCTTCATATTCTCTTATACCTAACAAGGTCACACCTCCTGGAACGGCAACTTTGATAATAAATGCTGGCTCCGCTAAGGGCACTTCCACTATCGTAATTAAGGCTAGGGCAGGAGATAAGGAAGAGACACGATTTATATCGCTTAATATAGAGGAAAAAGCGTGTATAATAGCTACTGTAACCTACGGCTCAGAGGTAAGCGATGAAGTTAATTTCTTGAGAGGATTTAGAGATGACATAGTATTATCTACGACCGCTGGCAGAATGTTCTACATAGTCTTTGACGCTTTTTACTATAGCTGGAGCCCATACGTAGCCCAATTTATCCTGGAAAATCCCGCGTTGAAGACGCCGCTGAGAATAGCGTTGTATCCTCTTATTGGAAGCCTTATGGTGGCATCATATATAGCCACGCCAGTCGCGGCTTTAAACTCGGAGGCAGCAGTGTATCTTGCAGGCATAGTATCATCGCTACTGCTGGGTTTGATATACCTCACGTTGCCGATGCATCTGATACTGATGCTTTTAAAGAGAAAGATAAAGCTCATAGCCGTAAAATTATCTTATATATCGTTTGCAGTAATACTGGCGATGTGCCTGTTTTCTCAGTTAATCGGAGCGAATTCGATACTTATGATAACGACGCCACTACTGGTTATAAACACGATGCTTATGCCGGTGCTACTTCTTTTAAGCAGATTAAATAAATAATTTTTCTTTTTATTTTTTATTCCGCAGGCATAGTTCAAATAGTAGAAGGATTTAAGAGAAACCTTAAAAATATACTTATGTTAAAAAGTCGGCTGTCTAGCTTATCCCCAACGGGTCGCCAGCGATGGAAATCAATAAAGGTTTT
>Ga0164311_10001944_pt1 | contig 10468 bp, 10 predicted proteins | sample GuaBasSedimGuay2_FD_121796 | JGI IMG/M metagenome (GOLD analysis project Ga0164311, IMG submission 121796) | Subseafloor sediment microbial communities from Guaymas Basin, Gulf of California, Mexico - Guay2, Core 4569-9, 9-12 cm | ecosystem: Environmental > Aquatic > Marine > Hydrothermal vents... | reverse complement strand
CCACTGCCTTAGCCTTCACTCGAACCCCCTCCTCTTAGCTAAGCTCACAGCCTTGTCTACTCCAGCTAAGGCTATGAGGTTGTAGGCTACGGCGAGGGCTGCCAGCGGGTAGAGGGCTAGCATGAGGAGCTTACCCTCTGGTGTCGTGTATGTTGCAACCAGCTTAGCTGCATCAATCACGTACTTTGAGGGGACTGCCTTTGAGGCGAGCTGCAGGAGCCTGGGCAAGACCTCTATTGGGTAGAAGACGCCGCTGAGCAGGAGGATCAGCGGGTTCAGGAAGGCTAGTACGTTTGTCTCCTCTCTCACTGAGAGGGTTGCTGCAGCAGCTATCACTGAGAAGGCTAGCATGGGGGTCATTCCAGCTAGGATCAGGAGGAGGACAGCTATGGCTTTGAGGGCTCCGTGGAGGCCCTCGAAGTAGGCTGCAGCTGGGGCTACAGCTGTCACTGAGACCACTGCTGATATCATGGAGTCTGGGATCCCTGCTACAGCTATCAGGGTCTTGGACTTCACTGGGGAGAGCACTATGTACTGGAGTGTCCCAAGCCACCTGTTGTACATCACGAACCCGACTGCAGCCTCCAGGATGGCTATGCTCGAGAAGGCTACGGTGCTTGACGCGAGCATGTAGAGGACTGGGTTTGATACGCCCATCCTCCTGGTGAACTCGCTTAAGCTGCCGTACATGCTCCCCAGCGCCAGGACTAGGAAGGCCATGAGGTAGGGCCAGAGCAGTGACATGGCTAGCATGACTCTGTTGTTCTTGTACCAGGAGTACGTTAGGTATAGGCTTGCCTTCACCACGTCTACTGCAGTCATGCTCTCTCCCTGGTCAGCTCTATGAACACGTCCTCTAGCGTGGGCTCAGCTACCTCAACCTTGTGTACTCTGCCACCTAGCTTAGCTACCAGCGAGGCTATGCCAGCTAAGGCCTCACCCTCCTCCCCTGGCTCACAGTACACCTTGACAGCAGTCCACCCGTCCTCCTCTCCAATCCAGTCTACAGCCTCCCTCAGCTCATCCAGCCTAGGGGCCTCAAGCAGCACCTTCAGCGCTGACCTCCTTGGAGCCAGCTTCTTCAGCTCTCCTACGCTCCCTACTGCAGCTATGATACCCTGGTTTATTATAGCGACCCTGTCGCATATTGCCTCAGCCTCCCACATGTTGTGTGTAGTCACTAGGACAGCCTTCCCCTCCTCTCTAGCCAGCTTCACCAGGAGCTCTCTGACTTCTCTAGCTGAGGGCGGGTCCAGGCCTAGGGTGGGCTCATCTAGCATGAGGACAGGGGGGTCTGCTAGCAGAGCTCTAGCCAGTGAGAGCTTGGCCTTCATCCCGAGGGAGTACTCCTCGTAGAGCTTGTCTGATGCCCCAAGCTTCTCTAAGCCTGTTAGCTTGAGAAGCTCACTTACCTTCGAGTCTAGGCTGGATCCGCTGAGGCCTCTGAGCAGCCCGAAGTACTTCAGGTTTTCTCTCCCAGTGAGCTTCCAGAAGAAGCCCTTCTCAACTGTCAGTGTCACCCCTATTCTGCTCCTGACCTCAGTTGGCTGCTCCACGACATCGAAGCCGGCTACCGTAGCCTTCCCTGAGTCGGGTAGCAGCAGGGTTGCCAGTATCTTGACTGTGGTGGTTTTGCCTGCTCCGTTTGGCCCTAGGAGCCCGAAGACCTCCCCGTACCTGACTTCAAAGGATACTCCACGTAGCGCCTCAACTACCTTCTTCTCCCTCCTGAGCCCCCTCCTCAGGTATGTTGTGTAGCTTTTCCTCAGGTCTTCAGCTACTATCGCCTGCACTTCTATCAGCCTCCAGCTTGAACACGCCTATAACCTTTATCTCCTCACCTTCCTGCTCTCTGATCTCCTCAAGCTTCACCTTAGCCTTGAGCTTGTCCTCTAGGATGAGTGCTAGGTCCTCAACCCAGTCTAGGAGGCTGCATGCCCTAGCTAGCTTGAACTCCACCTCTATTCGGCCTCCTCTAGCTGAGATCAGCTTGGCCTCGGCTTCAGGGCTCCTAGCTGAGTTGTACTCTCTTATAGCCTCCTCTACCTGCATTAAGCCTGCAGGAGGTAGTATACGTATAAGCTTTTCCCCTGTGCGCTACAGTGGTGTCAAGCTGGCTACTGCTCTAGTGGAAGCCAGCGGCTCTTCTGGAGCATTGGTATGCTCTTCCTCCTGCACTCCCTTCCTATGATGTCGCTTAGCCTGTCCATGACCTTGAAGGGCTCTCTGAGCTCGGGGTAGTGTATGAGCCACCTCCTCAGCACTGGCTCCATGACGTTGTTCAGGAAGTCCACTAGGCCAGAGAGCTTCGCCATCCACCCTCTAACCTTCTCCCTGGCAGCGTAGCTCATCTCAATGAGCACTATGGCGTGCATGGCTAGCGCGGTGTAGTAGACTGGGAGGAAGCTCTCCTTCCCCCTCCTGTCTACTATCCTGTTTATTGCGTTGACGCTGTGGCTCACCAGCTTCCACAGCATCTCCCTAGCCTCCTCTACTCTGCCGCATGCAATGAGCTCCATCCCCCTCTCCAGGGCCTCATGGGGCTTAAGCACCTCAACAACCTCTCTGCCTTCAGGCAACTAGAACACCTCCTCAAGCAGGGGGTCTATTATCTCGATCCTCTTCCTCCTCTTCTGGTACCTGGGCCTAGTTGGCTCGAACCTCTCAAGCAAGCTCCTAGCTCTCTCAGGGTGCTCCTCCTCTAGGAGCTTTGCTACCTGAGCAGCCTTCACGTAGGGTGTGGTGTAGCCTGTGTAGAGGAGCTTGTATAGGGGCCAGGAGAGCTCCCTGTCCTCTAGCAGGGGGCTAGCGTGCTCTAGAATCCACTCCACATACATCTCGCCGTAGTAGTAGGCTGAGTCCATGCAGCTTGTAGCCTGGGTGGAGAGCATGTTGTCAGCGTGCTCTCCTGGAACACCGAGCTTCACAAGCTCATCTCTTATCTCAGCTTCACCCATCCCATAGTAGTGGGCTAGCAGGTCTATCAGAGCTCTAGCTCGGGAGTAGAGTTCTCTTCTAGCCTTGAAGTACTCTGCTACCTCTGGCTCTAGGAGCTTCTCCTCAGCTATCCTCTGAGCAAGCTGAGCTAGCCCCTCCTCTACTGGAGTAGAGCACCTGAGCGCTCGGCCAACCCAGTTCAGCTTCATGGTGGCTGGGAGGTCAGCTCTAGATGTGAAGACCCTCTGGACGTGGTGGCCAGGGTAGACCTCGTGAGCTATCACTGAGACAAGCTCCTCTCTAGTTCCTCCAGGGGTGAAGTTTATGACCAGTATGCCCTTCATGGTGTTGAAGCAGCCTGAGACATACCCTGAGTAGCTTGGTGAAACAGATATCGGTGGATCCAGGTCGTCTGGCAGCTCAACGACGTGCCTGGTGGTGACCTCCCTTAGCTCACGCAGGATCCTCCTAGCTTCATCCACCACTATGGCTTCACGGTAGGGGATCTCCTTCAAGCTGCTCTTAACGTGGGCTAGCCTCCTGTACTTTGCTGCAGCCCTCCTGACCTCGCTCCTCAGCTTCTCCTCTCCTATGAGCTCTCTGTTGCACCCCCATACTGTGAGCATGAGGCTGTAGGATGCCTCTGGCAGGGGGGCTGCAGCAGAGCATACAGCTATGTACTCGCAGAGCTCTGTGAGGTGGAGCTTCCACAGCTCGAGAGAGGAGTCTGTCTTGAGGCCTTCGCACACGCTCTTCAAGGCTAAGGCCTCTTCAGCAAGCTTCTCCGCGAGCGTTACGCTCTTAACCTTGAGGAGGAGGTCTAGCTTCGAGAGCAGCCTATCGCATGCAGTGTCGTATTCAGCTAGCTTAGCTCTAGCTGCCAACAAGACCCCAACACCCCCATGCGCGTAGCTTTAAGGTTTACTAACCCTTGGTCGTAGTTCACGCTACTCGCCTACTGTAGCCCCATACTGTGCCGGGCTACAGCTACAGATACAGCTGACAAGGCTATGCCAGCTGCTCCAGCAGCTGCAAGCAGGAGCTTAAGCTGACCTGGAGGGTGCCTCTCAGCCTTCTCGACCACAGCTAAGGCTTCTCTGACGTTCACCCTAGCAGCTTGGACAATGCCCTCAAGCTTGCTTGGAGGAAGCTCCTCAGCCATCCTCTTGAGAGCCTCGACTTGGGCTTTAAGCTCCTCAGGTGGCATGGACTCCAGGAGCTTAGAGCCTTCAGCTGCAGCCTCAGATGCCCTCTGAGCCTCCCTCATGAACTCAGCTGCCATGCTAGCTGAGTCAACTAGAGCATACAGGTCTGTTAAGCCTGCGGCAGCCAGCAGAGGCTTGAGCTCGGAAGCTGCTTCAGCCACCTTCTCAAGTGCAGCTATCATCTCGTTGTACTGCCTGCTGTGAGACACCTCATACATCTCCTGAGCTAAGCCAGATAGCTTGACTAAGGCAGGGTAGGCCTTCGAGTACGCTTCCGCTGCAGCCTCAGCCTTCGGGATGGCAGAGCAGAGCTCCCTGTAGGAGGAGAGCATGCCCTCTACCTCACTGGACTCCAACAGAGCTAGCGCGTCCTCTAGCATGGGCTTAGCCTCAACCATCCTCCTGTAAGCAGGCTCATACACGGATGAAGCCAGCACATAGCCTAATGCTGAGAGCGCCACCAGGGATAAGCCTAGCCCAGCTAGGATGCCTAGAGTGAACTGCCTCATAAGCTCACCTCAGCCTTTCTACAGCTAGGAATGGGAGGCCTACGAGGAGAGCTATAGCAGCTAGCATGATGACAGCTAGCAGAGCTATCACCAGAGCTCTAAGCCAGCCTACCCTAAACCACACCTTCACGAGCCAGAGCCAAGCTAAAGCTGAGATCAGCCAGCCGAGCACAGGTATGAGCAGGCTTATCCCAGCTGAGGCAAGCAAGCCCACTAGCACCAGGGCCAGGACTGAAGGCAAGCTCCTCTCCTTCTCTGCTGGCAGGATTATCTTCTGGCTAGCCCACAGCGCCATGGTCTCCAAAGCTATTGCGAGGACTACACCTAGCATGCTCCCTCAGCCCCATGTAAGGTGGGCTTAAGTTACTTACGTGAAGCCATCACCTTCTTGACAGCCTCCATGAAGTGCTCCATCCTCACCTCTCTTGCCTCAAGGGACTCCCTTAAGGCTAGGATCGCTGCCTCGATGCATACTGCCTTCAGGTCTGCTCCAGAGGCCCCGTGGGTGAGCTTAGCTACCTCAGCTAAGTCTACATCTGGGGCTAGAGGCATCTCCCTGGTGTGGATCCTGAGGATCTCAAGCCTACCCTCCTCATCTGGGAGGGGGACCTGTATCACCCTGTCTAGCCTACCTGGCCTCAGCAAAGCTGGGTCAAGCAGGTCAGGCCTGTTCGTGGCAGCCATCACCACAACGCCCTCAAGCTCCTCTATCCCATCCATCTCAGTCAGGAGCTGAGCCACAACCCTCTCGCTTACCCTGGAGCCGCTGTCGCTCCTCCTAGGTGCTAGGGCATCTATCTCGTCGAAGAACACTATCGAGGGGGAGTACTGCCTTGCCTTCCTGAAGACCTCTCTTATAGCCTTCTCAGACTCCCCAACCCACTTGCTTAGGAGCTCAGGGCCCTTGACAGCTATGAATGAGGCCCCGCTTTCGCTTGCAGCAGCCTTAGCAAGCAAGGTCTTCCCCGTGCCGGGTGGCCCATACAAGAGCACCCCTTTAGGGGGCTTGACACCCATCCTCTCAAAGACCTCAGGGTGCTTCAGAGGCCACTCAACTGCCTCCCTGAGCTGCTGGATCACGTCAGAGAGCCCTCCTACATCGCTCCAACTGACCCTCGGGGTCTCAGTCCTGATCTCCCTCGTGGCGGTAGGTCTAACGAGCTTCAGGGCCTCCATGAAGTGCTCTAGCCTTATCACGCTGCTACCAGCTCTAGCTGCCAGGACAGCAGCCTCCCTGCACACTGCAGCCAAGTCTGCGCCAACGTAGCCGTTAGCTGCCTCAGCTACTCTAGCTAAGCTAGGCTTAGGCTCCAGCTCAGCCCTGCACTCTGAGCAGACCCCTGGGAGGCTGTAGGCTCCACCGCACTTAGGGCACCTATAGGAGTAGAGCTCGCTTGCAAGAGGCAGGTCTCTAGCCAGGACCTCGAGGATCTCCTCTCTAGCCTTCCTGTCTGGGACTGGGAGCTCGACCTCAACCTCAAGCCTACCGCTCCTCCTCAGCGACTGATCTACTGAGTCTATGCTAGCTGCTGTAGCTATCGTCAGAGAGGGCTCATACCTGTCCATCAGGCATGCAGCTAGCCTAGCTAGCTCCCCACTGAGCCTGTCAACGTCATCCAGGAGGACTGAGCCGAGCCCTGCTTCAACAGCCTGCTTGTATGCGTGCTCTAAGGCCTCCCTAGCCTGGTCGAGAGGCATTGCAGCTAGCTCTGGGCCAGAGAGCTCAGCTACAGCACCAAGCTCGCATGCTAGCGCCCTGGCTAGGAGCGTCTTCCCTGTTCCAGGTGGCCCATAGATGAGGACTCCACGTGGTGGTGCTGCACCAACCCTCTCATAGGCCTCTCTGTTCTTGACTGGCTCGATGACCCTAGCTAGCAGCTCCTCAACTTGAGGCCCTAAGCCGCCTAGGTCGCTCAGAGAGGCCTTAGCCCCAGGCTTGGAGTCCACAAGCGTTATCGCAGTGCTCCTGTCAGCTACAACAGGGCCCTCTGGTGTCGTCTCGAGCACGTGGAGCTCGCATAGCCCCTTTGGGAGAGCTACTCTGAGCTTGTTGCCAGCTATGAGAGGGAAGCCTGCTAGCTTGGACCTGACTGCAGCTGCGCTAGCAGGCCTGCTCGCCTTGACCACGAGCCTCAGCGCCCTGGAGGGGCTTACCCTCCTGACTACGGCCTCCTCTCCAACCTTGACGCCAGCGTTCTCCCTGGTTAAGGGGTCTAGCTCAACTACTGGCTGAGAGCTCTCACATAAGACTACTATGGCAGCAGCCTTAGCTCTGCCTTCTACCATGATGTAGTCTCCAGTGTCCACCTTGAGCTTAGCTGCAGTCCCAACGTCTAGGCGAGCTAAGCCTCTGCTAGAGTACTCCCTTGGCAGCGGAGCCACTAGGACCTTCACTGGCTTCATGCCTCCTGCTCAGCCTCCTCCAGGGGCTCCCTCTGCCTCATGACTCTGACTTCCTTCTCAACCTTCTCAAGCTCGCTGAGAACCTCCTCTGAGACCTCAGCCTCCTCCAGGAGAGGCTCCTCCTCTATCCCGAAGACCTCCCTCTCAAGCTCCTTAACCTCCTTGTACTCCTCCTCAAGGTAGCGTCTGGTCTGCTCTATGAACTGCTCTATGTCCTCCTCTCCTCCCATAGGTGAGGGTATGGTCTCTCCTATCCTGATCTTGAGCTCAAGGTCCTTTATCAGCCTCTCTATCTTGTCTAGCTTGATCCTCTGCTCTATCAGCTCTATCTTGAACTGCTTAACGTCCATTATGTAGCTCTCCTGCTCCCCGATCTCGTCTTCAATCCTCTTCTTGCTCCTTATGAGCTGTATCTCCCTAGCCTTGACTGCCTCAGCCTCCTTAGCCCTCCCAGCCTCAGCTAGAGCCTGCCTCTCAGCTTCAAGAGCCCTTATGTGCCTCTCAAGCCTCCTAGCCTCACTCTGGAGCTCACCAACCCTCCTCTCAACCTCCCTAGCCAGCCTAAGCCTGTCCCTATATGCCTTCTCCATCAGCTTAAGCTTCTCATCCAAGCTACGCCTCAGCCTCAAAGCCCTGAGCCTCATGACCCTCAAGGTGTTCAGCTTGTCCTTTGAGGCAGCCTCCCTGAACACATAGACCTTCTCACCGTCATCCTCATAGACCTCTACAGCCCCCCTCTCAGCTAGCTCAGCTAGAGCCCTCTGGACAGATGGCAGCGGCGCCCCTACTAGCTTAGCTGCCTCAGCCTCCTTGAGGAACCCCACTGGGTTGGCTTTCTCAGCTGCCTCGAGGAGCCTGAGTGTGAGGGGGTCTATGTCCTCTGACTCAAACTTCCTCACGTAGTCCACTATGATCTCAGCCTCTATCTCAGAGTACCCGAAGTACTTTGACACGAACTCTGCGCTAGCTTCGCGTCCAGCTCTCCTGATCCAGTTAACGACGCTCTCTGGGACGAACTCAGGGAAGACGTAGTATGCTACCCCACGCCTCTTGTAGGTGTAGCAGGCCCAGTGCTTGGTGAAGTACTCGAGGACAGCCTTCCCCTCATCCATGCTGTGGGCGTCGCTCCCGAAGAAGCTCTTGGACTCCTCTAGGAACGTCGGGAGGGAGGCTACACCCTTCCTCCTCTCAAGGTACCTCCTGAAGAACCACTCTTCCTCCTCTACGTTGATCTTGTCTCCTCTGCCAAGCCTAAGTAAGCTCCTCATCTCAGCTCACCTATCAACCCTGTAGTTGACATAATCACCCATCCTCAAGCAGCCCTCAAGCTATTGGGCTTAAAACTATTGTCAACCGCAAAGTTGATAAAAGCAGAGAGCTGCAGCATACCTCCACGTGCATCAGGCACCTAGCTCCCAGGCATACCACCTAAAAGGACATGTTTCAGGAGAGGAAGTGCTCCAGCATGCAGCTGAGCAGGGGCAGTGCCGGCTTCAGGGTGTGTGCTCATATCAACTCTGTAGTTGACTTAAGTTCGCTGGTGGCAGGAAACATTTTAGAACCCCATTGTGTATGGTGGGGTTGATAAGGTGGTAGCTTGAGCTTAGAGCTCAATGAAGCTGACATGGCTGTTGTGAAGCTTGGCAAAGCAGTGTTCCACTCCCAGAGGGGAGAGGTTCCAGTGAGGTTTGCCTTGCTCAAGGCCCTGCTCACAGGCCCGAAGAGCCAGTCTGAGCTCTACTACACACTGAACTCCATAGGGGCCTCGGTGAGCAGGCAGGCAGTCTTCAAGGCATGCCACATCCTAGAGGAGGCTGGGGTCATAGAGCCTATCGGCGAAGGCAAGAACAAGGTCTATAGGCTGAGCTTAGCTGGAAAGAAGCTCCTAGCCTTCCTATATGAGGTAGCTGAGGAGGCAGGTAAAGTTGGGTAAGATAAAGCTAGCCTCCATAGACCTCTACCACCTAGGGCTTGGGATAGAGGAGTTCGGCAGAGAGTTCAGCGAGCTCCTAGCAGTCCTACAGGACCTTGGGCTTGAGGTAGAGTACCTCGACAGCAGGCTTGAGGAGGATGTGCTAATGGACTCAAGCCTCCTCCTTGTGTTCGCCCCCGCTAGGGGAGCTGAGTTCACAGAGGAGGACAGGGAGCTCATCAAGGAGTATGTCGAGGGTGGGGGAGGGCTGCTGATAGCAGGCCACGGGAGAGCTGACGAGTCTAGGTCACCGAGCTTCATCTCAAGCTTGTTCAGGTTCAGGTTCAGCAGCGACCTCGTCAGAGACCCAGGTAGCTTCCACCTCAGTGAGGAGACTCCTGTGACAGGGCAGCTTGCTAGAGACCACCCTGCAGTTGACAGGAGCATCACAAAGATCTGCCTCCACGCGCCCTCCTCGATCTCAGCTGAGGGCTGTAAGGTGATATGCTACAGTGAGATGACGGCCAGGAGCCTAGGGGGGCAAGAGGGCTTCCTGAGGCTTGCTGTAGCCTGCGAGAATGCGGGGAGGGTAGCTGGGCTAGGAGACTACAGGATGCTCTCAGACGAGTACATCACAGAGTATGACAACAGGGTTTTCGCTATGAGCTTGCTGAGCTGGCTTGCTAGAGTCAGGCCTAGGAGAGGGGGTGGAAGAGGGCGTGTGCTTCTCTATCCCATGGAGGACAGCTCCTTCAGAGGGCTTGGGGAGGAGGGCTACTACAGGCTGGCATGGGACCTCTACACTAGGGGTTTCAGCGTAGGCTACACCATGGAAGTGCCCTCTAGCATGGAGGCTGATGTCCTGGTTGCAGTAGACCCTCCTCCACCTGATGAGCTAGACAAGCTAGCTGGGTTCCTCGAGAGCGGCGGCGGCGTAGTGCTCCTGGTGGACAGGAGCCACAGGGTAGAGCACCTGAACACGTTCCTCCAGAGAGCTGGGATAAGGGTGAACAAGACCCCGGTCAGGGGAGGGGAGTACGAGGGCAGCTTAGAGCACCCAGTCGGTAGAGCGGCGCTGGGGGCTAAGCTCATGACACCTCTCACAATGAGAGTTAAGCCTCCAGCTAAGGAGGTGCTGATGTGGGGTGTCTTAGGAGGGTTCAAGTGTGTTGCAGCTGCAGCCGAGGTCGGGGAGGGCAGGCTCGTCGTCGTAGGGGAAAGCTGGCCTTTCAGGAACCACAGCTACTGGAAGGGCAGGAGGTATGAGCTCCTGAGAGCCTGCGTGGAGTGGGCTGCAAAAAAACCAACCAAGGCTCCACCAGAGGAGCTTGAGGGTGAGGCGCTGAGGAGGGAGCTTGAGAGGCTCAGAGCCATGCTTGAGGAAGCCACTGTAGAGAGGGAGAGGCTTGAAAGGGAGCTCAGGGCCCTGACAGGCTTAGACGCCAGGGTGGAGCTCCTCAGGAGGATAAGGAGGGCAGAGGAGGAGCTGAAGGCAGCCAAGT
>Ga0164311_10001941_pt1 | contig 10470 bp, 9 predicted proteins | sample GuaBasSedimGuay2_FD_121796 | JGI IMG/M metagenome (GOLD analysis project Ga0164311, IMG submission 121796) | Subseafloor sediment microbial communities from Guaymas Basin, Gulf of California, Mexico - Guay2, Core 4569-9, 9-12 cm | ecosystem: Environmental > Aquatic > Marine > Hydrothermal vents... | reverse complement strand
GGGAGATGCTCATCAAAGTTAGTGAGTTTACGAAACGTTTCGTTTTGGCAGAAATGTTTCAAACATTTTTCGATGTTCAATCGTTGATTCCTGTCCAGCTGCCGGTTCTTTCCTGCTTTCGTGTTGTGCTATTTTTTGGTAGATGATTTTAATTGTATTTCCTCTCTCTACAGTCCCCTTTTAGGGGATGTCAACATTCGAACTCTTAGCGCAAGAAGTGTTCTAATTCCTTCAGGATGAGGAGTGACAAATCGATTTATAAGTGTACAGAACACTATGGTCGGAAGATATTTATATACTCCCAAAATTTAGTTCTGCCAACTAATCACACTACAAACAACACCTTGGCACAAAAACTAGGAGGCAATTCGATTGGCAAAGTACCACATAGCATTAATTGAAGGTGATGGCATCGGGCCCGAGGTTATAGGTTGCGCCGTTAGGGTACTTGAGGCAGTTGGATTTGACGCTGAGTTCGTTCCGATAGAGGCGGGTTACTGGGCTTACAAAAAGTTTGGCACTCAGGTCACCGACTCTGCTTGGCAGATTATTTCTGAGAGCGATTGCATTCTTAAGGGCCCCACCACGACGCCGCCGGGTGGTGGTGAGACCAGAATGAAGAGTGTGGCTGTGACCCTGCGCCAGAAACTCGACCTCTACGCTAACGTTAGACCGTGCAAGAGCAGGCCTGGAATACCCGTACCCACCAAGTTTACTGATCTTGACTTTGTGATAGTGCGGGAGAACACAGAGGGCCTGTACAAGGGTGTAGAGTTTGAGATGGATGAGGACATGGTTGTTTCGCTGCGTGTGTTCACCAGAAAGGGCTGCGAACGAATCTCTCGTTTTGGCTTCGAATTGGCGAGAAGGGAGAAGCGTAAGAAGGTTACACTCATAACAAAGGCAAACATACTGCAGGTGACAGACGGATTCTTCACTGACATCTTCAACAAAGTCGCCGAGGACTACCCCGAAATCGAGCACGAGGACATATTCGTGGACAGGGCCAACATGTACCTGATCACCCGCCCAACCTACTTTGATGTAATAGTAACCTCGAACCTTTTCGGCGACATTCTGAGCGATGGCGCCGCGGGGCTGATAGGGGGACTCGGAATAGCCCCCGGAGCAAACATGGGCGACAACTTCGCTATGTTCGAAGCGGTGCACGGCTCCGCTCCACGATACGAGGGAATGAGAAAAGTTAACCCGACCGCGATGATTCTTTCCTCAGTGATGATGCTAAAGTACCTGGGTGAGGATGCGCTCGCAGAGAAGGTGGAGAACGCCGTGGACAAACTCTTAGTAGACGGTCAAAAGAACAAGGAGCTGGTCACCTACGATTTGGGCGGAACAGCCACAAACGATAAAATGACAGATGAAATAATAAAAAGACTCGAATAGTCAACAGGAAAGTCTCTGCTTTCTTTCCAGCTACTTTTTCTCCCAGGGGAACCTGTTGTGTTTCTTGTAGTACGCTGCTAAGCCTCCCGCATCAACCACTTCCAGTAGGAATTGTGGGATAGGTGAGGCGGAGATCTCCGTTCCTTTGGTTTTGTTGACTATTTTTCCCTTTTCTAGGTCAACCTCCAAAACGTCACCTTGGTCAACCTTTTCGCTTATTCCTGGGCATATGAGTACTGGTAGCCCTACGTTGAATGCGTTCCTGTAGAATATTCTGGCGAAGTCTTCGGCTATGATGAGTGATACTCCCGCGTACTTCAAAACCAGGGGGGCTTGCTCCCGGCTCGAACCCATACCAAAGTTTTTACCTGCCACTATGACGTCTCCCTTCTCAACCTTGCCGGCGAACTCGGAGTCTATGCCCTCCATGGCGTGCTTCGCGAGTTCCTTCATGTCGAGTGTTTTGAACTTGTATTTGCCCGGTATGATATAATCCGTGTTGACATCGCTTGGGAATTTCCAAACCTTTCCTCTGATCATCGCTCTGACCTCGGGTCTCTTATTTCACCCCTGATGGCTGAGAGGGCAGCTGTGTGAGGGGAGGCTAGATAGATTTCTGCTTCGTCGCTTCCCATCCGCCCCCTGAAGTTGCGGTTGGCTGTGGAGACCACCGTGTAGCCCGGCGAGGGAACACCCTGGTGAGTGCCTACACACGGTCCACACCCCGGGTTGCACACCACAGCTCCCGCTTTCACAAAGATTTCAATCAGCCCTTCCCTCAAGGCTTGAAGATAAATCTCTCTGGACGCTGGTACTATGATGGTTAGCGCCTTAACTCTGTTGTTTTTGAAGACCTTCGCAGCTATTCTCAGGTCCTCAATCCTGCCGTTGGTGCACGTTCCAATGTAAACTTGGTCTACGCTCGTGCCCTCCACTTCGGCTACAGGCTTAACGTTATCCACGGCGTGCGGGCACGCCACAACGGGAATCAAGTCGCTCGCATCAATTTCGAGCATGGAAGCGTAATCCGCGTCTGGGTCACTTGAGAACACCTGGTACTGGTTCTCAGCCAGTTTTTCTTTGATATACTCTATTGTTTTGCTGTCCGGTGCTATTATTCCTGTTTTACCTCCCATTTCAATGGCCATGTTGCAGAGCGTCATTCTCGCCTCCACGCTCAGCTCCCTGATGGTGTCACCTTCATACTCAACCGCCATGTAGTTGGCACCGGAGGCTGTTACCTTCCCAATAACCGTTAGGACAATGTCCTTGGAGTACACTCCCTCGGGGAGTTTCCCGTTCACCGAAACAAGCAGGGTTTCTGGAACTCTAAACCACAGTTTTCCGCTGGCGAAAACAGCCGCCATGTCTGTTGACCCTATCCCCGTTGCGAAGGCGCCCAGAGCGCCGTACGTGCAGGTGTGCGAGTCGGCGCCCACAACCACTGAGCCGGGGACCACGTGTCCCTGCTCTGGGAGAAGCTGGTGACAGACACCGCTGCCAACATCGTAGAGGATTACGCCCTGCTTTCTTCCCCAGTTCCTCATCATTGCGTGCAGCTTGGATACACCTTCGTTAGGGCTCGGAGCATTGTGGTCGAAAACCAGAGCTATCTTTTCTTTATCCCAGACCCTATCGATACCCATCTCTTCCAGCGCCCTGATGGTGAGGGGGGCCGTACCGTCCTGAGCCATTGCAAAGCTCACGTCCGCTACCACAATGTCCCCCGCATAGGCGTCCGAGTGTGAAGCCTCACTAAGAATCTTCTCCGAGATAGTTTTACCCATCCTACGCACCAACTTCAGTAGAAGCATCCGCCTTCAGTAGATTATTCTGAAGACTTGAGCTTACTAGGCGAGAAACCCACTTCATATTCGCGAAGACTTCTTTTAGTATTCCATTTAAATTTTATTGAAACTTCTGCACGGATCAAACAATAACCTCTTTCGAAGGTAGTATACAGACACGTGATAATGGAGTGTTGTTTTTCACCAACGTTGATGTCTTTGAGGTGTATATTTTTTATCCGATGGTTCTCTTGTAAGGGATGGCGGATGAAACTTTTAGAAAAGAAATAAATTCTACAGCCCTCTTAGTTTTGGTATGGTTTGCTATAGTTCTACGGGTTCTGGAGGTAGACGGTTTGGTTGAGTATCCCCTGCTAAGCGAGGTCTACGATGAGATGATTCGGTGCTACCGTTGCGGTTTCTGCAGGGCTGCGTGTCCGATTTTTGAGAGTTTAGGTGTAGAGTCCTGGAATGCTAGGGGTAGAATCCTCCTGCTCCTCGCCCTACTGGACAATAGTATAGAGGTGTCTGATTCCTTCATAGATCGTGTGTATTCCTGCTCCCTGTGTAAGGAGTGCGAAATCTTATGCCCTCCAGGGGTGGATGTGTCGGGTATAGTGGAAGCTGCGAGGCAGGAACTTGTGAGGATGGGTTTGGCTCCACCCGAGGAGCAGAAGGAAATGCGGAGAAACATTCTTCAGGCCGGAAATGTCTTAGGTAAGAGGACAGAACCGTTAGACTCTCTCCTGGGCCCGGTGGTGAGGAGCATCCCCGACTCCTCGCCTAACCTGCTGTACTCTGGCTGCGTCACACTGTACTCCTACTCTCAGATTGGACGTGTGACGCTTGGAATTCTCAAAGACGCTGGTTACGATTATACCGTTATGAAGGACGGGGAGAGGTGCTGCGGCGGCTTTCTAAAGATGATAGGCTACCGAGACGATTTCGACTCGTATAGCCAAAAGCAGTTAGACCTCCTGCAGGAGAGGGGAACCGATCAGATAATCACGATCTGTCCTATGTGCTACTCTACGTTTAAACACGACTATCCGCGGAGAGGAATCGAGGTAAAGCACACGGTCAACCTCTACACGGAATTGCTGGACGAGGGTAAAATCAGGTTCAACAAAGCCCTTAACGCTAAGATTGTTTTCCACGATTCTTGCCACCTTGGCCGCTACTCGGGAATGTTCGAAGAGCCAAGAAAGCTGATTGAGAATATCCCCGGGGCAAAGCTGGTCGAGCTTTCCAACTCGAGGGAGTCTTCAAAGTGCTGCGGGGGAACAATAAGGGTTCCCTACGCTCGGATAAGAAGCAAAATGTCGGAGCGTATAATAGAGGACGCGTCTAAGGTGGGGGCGGACTACCTAGTGACAGCGTGTCCCTCATGCTTCCACAACCTGTACTCTACATCAATTCTAATGGACTGCGACGTAAAAATAGTCACTCTAGAAGAACTGGTCGGCTATGCGTCGGGGCAGATCGAAAAAATACCTCTGTACAAGTAGCGGCTCCCGAAACATTTATTCCCTACCTCCCCGAAGAGAATTCCTAACCGAAGCAACTTAACTAGCCGAAAGACGCCACGTTGGGTAAAACTTAATATGCTCCGCTGTTATTTCAAAAAACGTACTTGGAGGACGAGGTAATGTCGGAAATTGAACCAAGAGTGATGCGCTGCAACGATAGTAGAAGATTCCGAACTGGTAAGGGTTTCAGCCTTGGCGAGATACAAGGCGCTGGGCTAACCGCGCACGAAGCGAAGCGGCTCTCTCTGCGAATAGACAGGAGAAGAAAAACAACCCACGAGATAAACATCCAAGCCATCAAGGCCTACGTAAAGGAGCAAAAGGAAAAACTGAAAAAGAAGAAAGAGGAGGAAGCCAAAAAGATCACCCTTGAAGAGGCAGAAAAACAAGCGGTTACAGAATTAACGAAAATAGAAGGATTAAACAAGAAACTGGCCAAAAAACTCTTCCAGAACAAAATAGACTCGCTTGAAGCATTATCCTCCGCCAAAGCCAAGGATATAGCCAAAAAACTTGGAGTGAGTGAAACCAGAGTTAAGCTCTGGATAGAGGACGCAAAAGTACTAACAGGAAAAGTGAAACCGGAACCCAAGCCAGAGCCAGAGAAAGCAGAAGAAGAGGCAATCGCAGAGGAAGTAATAGAAGAAGTTATGAAAGAAGAACTAGCCGACCTCACGAAAATCAAAAACCTCACAGAAGAGGATGCAAAGAAACTAGCAGAAATAGGCATTCTCACGCTCGAAGACCTAGCGGAAGAAGAAGATGTCGGTGAAATATCTGAAATAACCGGGATACCACAGGACGTAGTTAAGGGCTGGATACAAGAGGCAAAAAAGCTGACAAAACCACCCAAGAAAGCCAAGAAGAAAGCTAAGAAGGCAGGAGCCGAGAAAGAAGAAAAACCCGCAGAAGAGAAAAAGAAGAAGGCTAAGAAGAAGGCTAAGAAAAAGAAGGAAGCCGAGAAGGCAGAGAAACCCGCAAAGGAGAAGAAGAAAACAGCAAAACCAAAGAAGGCCAAGACAAAGAAGAAAACTGAAAAGTAGAGAATGACAGAACCAGTTGGTTTCCGTATTTTAATTCATGCTCTTAAATCCTAGCTTCGAGGATTCTTACCCGAAGAATCTTTTTATAATTCTTCTTTTAAGCCTATAGGCTAACCGGCTGAATCTGGAGGCTTCACCAGGTGGGTCTATTCCCGTTATTTTGATTACCGTTTTGTTTTTAGCGTTTATGAGTATCTCCCTCTCTTCGTCGTGGACGTAATCGATTAGTAACGTGTTGTTTTGTTCCTCCCAGGTGGAATCGACTGAGACGTATTTTGGTTTTTCTGGCAGAGTTATTGATATACGTCCTGGGTTCCCTCTGTAGCCCCAGCACTCTAATTCTACTATTGAACCACGTTTCTCTAGTCTGGTTATCTCCGAAGTGATGTAGTTAATCTGGGAATCTCCTATTTTTAGCCCCATGGTCCAGATTGTGGCACTTCTTCTAGGAATAACCACATTTTTAACCGCGATTTTTCGATTCAAATCGGAGGGAGAACTAAAAACCACATCACACTCCTGATCCTTCCACGCCAGATTACACACAAGTAGATACCCTGTGCCACCCTCCACGCGTTCGCATAATACGACTTTACCCGAAGAGAAACAGTACCTTTCAGCTGCTCCGACTCTTTCAAGAATGAACGTCAAACACTCTGGGCTTGGAACAAACCCCAACTGCACTATTATCCCCTTCCCGTAATCCACTCGAAAAGCGCAGACCTTGCCTCCAAAGCGAGACAAGGGCTCAACTCCCTCAGCTTCAAAGGTAACAACGAAACGCGATTTAAACCTTGACCCCTCGATGTTAACCCATCCTCCCCCGTCGATTTTCTGTTGACTAACACCCAGAACCTTTCTCATTAATTCACATTCCTCAAAATTCTCATCCAACCAGGGAACACACGGGAGTACAATGAGGAATCCACCCCTCTCCACGTATTCCAACAGTTTCTTAACAACGAGCCTCTCCATGAAGTCGAAGGAGAAAACAAGGAGGAGCGGAATCTGTGCAAGCTTCTCGACGGAAACCTGTCTGAGGTCTACAAACTCAAAGTTAAACCCAGCCCCGATAACCGCTTCCGTGAGTCTCTCCATTAAACTATGTAGTTCCCTGTACCCCAAGGGGAGACTGCTCTTAGCGTTTACGAGCTTTGCGTAGACGTAGGGATGATAGTACCCTAAAACGAACTCCGCCAGCTTTCTGGTTTCTCTATCCGAAGATTTCACAAAATCCGCGAACCTCTTAACAACCGAGTACTTGCCGGTTTTCCTCCCCCTCTCGTCCAGAGGAGCGTCGTGGTAATAGACTCTTTTCGTGGTGCCAAAGCCCCTTGGGTTGAATCCTCCAGAGAACATGTAGAGGTTTAAACCCTTTAGGCCATGGATGTACGCAATTCGCAGCAAGAGGTGCAGCATATTGTCTGGAACTCTGGAAACAAACCAGCCGGCCTGTACCTCCAACGCCAAGGGTGCCGAGTTTGGCTGTTCAGCCTTCAGACGTTCAATATTGTTAACAATCTCTGTGAGGGATTCCAAATCCTGTACAAGCTGAGGGTATAGATCCAAGGTGTCGAAAACCACTTTGCTCTTTTTGGATATGTTTGCCGGCGGGGGAATATTATACGGCTCATTTGTGCACAGGGGGACACTAACCCTTCCTTCCCTGAGAACCCTTGCAAGCTCACCGAGAAAATCGGCGATCATATCCTCCTTAAACTCTATCCAGTCAAAAATCCATGGTAAACTTCTGTTATCACTAACCACTCTTCTCGGCGGCTCAACAGATTGAAACGAGTCAAAGCTCGAGTGGTATCTCCTGTTCAACTCCTCAATCGACTGGTACCTCTCCCTAAGCCACCTCTGATACAGGCCCTCCTCTCCAGAGCCAATCACAACATCGTTGTAATCGGTGTCAAAGGGCCAGGCGTGGAAACCGTAAGAAGTCTCATTGTCTATTTGAATCAGGACTACGCTTCCACCGTTCGTGTACTGGTGTCTTCTTAGCACGGAAGCCACGCTCCCAAGCCATCGCTTGGCATGACTCAGGTAGACGGGGTGAAGATAGGTTATCACGGGCGCCTTCCCAAAAAACCACGGTGTCGGCTCACCCCTGTGGTTACGCGCCAAAATTTCGGGATGCTCTCTGATCAGCCAGTCGGGTATACCTCCATTCCTCCACTCGGCGCAGATGTATGGTCCAGGCCTGGCTATAACACCTAGGTCTTCTTGTTGTGCATAGTCCAGAAATGTTTCGAGATCCCGTTCCTCAAGAGTGTTTCCTTGGAAATCGAATCCATCTGGCGGGTTGACTTCGTGCCAGTTCCATGGAATATACGTGGACACCGTGTTCAGTCCCGCGTCTTTTAGTTTTGAGAGTCTTTCACGCCACTCTTTTTTGGGTACTCTGAAGTAGTGGATTTCTCCGCCCAGTAGAATTTTATTTGGTCCGAACACTTCCTTGTATGAAGGCATTTCTGAACACGGTAGAATAATTGTTGTACAAAATCTGTAATGTATTCCTTAAAAGTCTAAATGTTACAAGTTTCAGCCACCCGCAAACTTGAAATCTGGCAGTCGAGTGTAATATATGATAATCATGAAAAATTCATTGGGGAGATGATTGAATGGCCATAATCGCTTACATAATGCTGTTGACCTCGGTGGGTAGAGAGCACGAAATCGCAAAAGAAATAGAGAAGTACGACCACGTCACAGAGGCCAAAGTTGTGTATGGTAGCTGGGATGTTGTGGTTCGAGCTTCTCTGGAGGACCTGTCACAGTTAGATGAACTTGTGACAAGCATCCGAAAACTGGATGGTGTTGAGCAAACATCAACCCTCGTTTCATCCTAACAATTATTCTCCTTTTTTCCTGTTTTTGGAAGGATTCACCGGCTGAGAAATGCCAGCTAGACAATTGTAGAATTATCTATCCCCTCACTTCCTCGGTTCGGGGATTGACCTGAGTTTACACTGCTTCTCTAAGATACCTCGCGGCATCTTCGGGCTTCATGGGATTAATAATAATTCCAGTGTTGATCTCGAATCCCGCGTGAATAATCAGCCGTGGATAGAGCCTCACTTGGAGGTGGTACCTTTCATTGTTAATGGTTTGCTGGAAACAATAGTTGTATGGAGGGTCGCCGAGCACTCTGTGATACGCGTTCAAAATCCTTCGTGTGAGGCTGGCTAGGTCTCTGAGTTCCTCCTCTGTGAGTTGTGCGATGTTGTGGAGGTGCCTTTTGGGGAGAATCCACACCTCGAAGGATCTTGTGGAGGCGAATGGGCAGAAGGCTACGGCGCTTTTATTCTCCGAGATGAACCTCTCGGACCCCGACTCCGACTCAATCACATGGTCGTAAATACAGGTGTCGCCGTTCCAGCTATCCTCGCAAACTTTGACCTCCTCTGCTATGCGCTCCGGAATCATGGGAACCGCTATCAGCTGCGAATGAGGATGCGTTAGGCTGGCGCCAGCCGCTTTCCCGTAGTTCCGGATTATTGAAACATACTTAACGAAGGGTAGCCTCTTTAATGCGTTGAAACGCTCCAAATAAGCCCTGAAAACCAAGTGCGCCTGCTTTTCGTCCGAAACCTGAATATGTTCATCATGCTTAGGTGTTTCGATGATAACCTCGTGTTCCCCAGTTCCTGTTCTCCAAACGGTTAGTCCCTCGCTGAATTCCTCAAACCTGTCCATGGGGCTGAGTGCGGGGTACAGATTCCTCACCACCCGCAGAGCCCATCCCCTGTGCCTAAAACCGTCGCTATCCTTATCAACCGTAATCTCACCGTTTTTGGGAATGTATACCATGGAAGCAGGCGGCGTCATATCCTCGTTACCCGGACAGAATGGACACTTCTCCACATCATCTCTTCTATCCCTGTCAAACTTGAAGTCGGAGGGGCGCTTTCCCCGCTCGGTGGCAACTATAACCCACTTGTCCAGGAGGTAGTCCTTTCTAATCTCCGTCAACCCTTAAACTCTCCTCAAGGTTCTGAGCACGAATAAACAAACCAGCCTACCCGCTTGGATATGCAATAAAATTAATCGCTATGATGTGAAAAAAGAAAGCTTAGGCTCTAATATAATTTTGCTCAACTTTCTATCCTCTCAGTGGAGAAACGCGGACCGCTGCTAATAAACCAAAAAAGCTATATCAATAAACGGTGTATCTAGAGAACAAAAACCAAGGGTTGGACCTGCATGAGTTACTTGCTGCTCGCGTTCCTGGCGGTTATTCTCTTCGTTTTCTACGGGCTCTACGCTGAAAAGCTCGACCCCCGGAAACCAAGGATACTCATCCCCCTGATTCTGGTCGGTGTACTAATCGTGGTGGCGGCGATTCTAACACAGAAACCCTGGTGGGACGAGTTTCTGCAGGCGCTAGGCAGCCTTGTATCGTGATCGATTTCTAACAAGATTTAAATCAAATTGAAAACCCTTTTTTGTGAGTAGCCAAGGAGGGCGTTTCCTCATGAACCGGGGTTGAAACGCTTTGACTAGTGAAAAGACCTCAGCCGACAGGGTCGTGGAAAAGAAAATCGTGCCAATGATAGAAAAAATCGCTCAGAAAAAGAGAGTTCGGGAAAAAATGGCGCGAGTGAAACACAAAATCATGATAATGAGCGGAAAGGGCGGAGTGGGAAAAAGCACGATAACCGCAAACCTAGCGGCAGCCCTGGCCAAAAGAGGCTACAGGGT
>Ga0164311_10001939_pt1 | contig 10474 bp, 11 predicted proteins | sample GuaBasSedimGuay2_FD_121796 | JGI IMG/M metagenome (GOLD analysis project Ga0164311, IMG submission 121796) | Subseafloor sediment microbial communities from Guaymas Basin, Gulf of California, Mexico - Guay2, Core 4569-9, 9-12 cm | ecosystem: Environmental > Aquatic > Marine > Hydrothermal vents... | reverse complement strand
TGCCAAGGCCTCGAGGCTGTTTATCCCCACAATGGGTACATCAAGTGCATGGGCAAGACCCTTGGCAGAAGAGAGCCCTACCCTTAGCCCAGTAAAACTCCCTGGCCCAAGTGCGACTGCGACACAGGTAATATCTGAGATCCTCTTATTCAATGAATGCAAAAGAAAATCTAACGAGGGGAATAGCCCCCCAAAATGCCTTCTCCCTGTACCGAGATATATCTCCCCAACCAAACAGCCCCGATTATTCATTAAGGCCAGAGAAAACTGTAATGTTGAAGTATTAATACCAAGAATCACAGTGTTTCCTATTTAAATATCCTTGTAATGTCATTGTACATCACCACCATCATCAACATAATGAGCAAAATGAGCCCGACTTTTTGGGCTAGGTCACGCTTCTTTATGCTTATGGGCCTCCCCAACACGAGTTCTATGAGAAGAAAAATCATGAGGCCCCCGTCAAGTATGGGCACAGGGAGCAGATTCAAGATGCCAAGGTTTACACTTATCACTGCCATGAAAGGGAACAAATAGGCCAGGTTTTCCTTTGCCAGTTGGCCTGTCATCTGTCCTATCAGAATAGGGCCTCCGAGGGTCTTGATGGGCACCACCCTTTCGAATAGTTTTACTATGGTAAGGCAGGTAAGCTTGGTTACATCCCAGGTCTTTTTTAATCCTTGGACTATTGCGGATCCAGGACCAAGGTCGATCGTTTTGAATCTTCCAGCGGCCACTATGCCTATTAGTGCTGTCCTTACTTCTTCGCCAAAGATGTTTTTTGCTGTTGATACCTCTGGTACTACTGTCAATGCTACAGTCTTTTTACCCCGTTTTACCACTATGTCCAAAGGTCTCCCTGGGTTTTTCTGTACAATGGATCTGATTTGTTCCCATGAATCTATTGGTTTGCCTGAAATCGCTATTATAATGTCATCTTTTTTTATGCCGGCTCGAGATGCCGGAGAATTGTCTCTCACTTGTCCCACTTCAGGAGTCATTACCTGATAACCCGCTATTAGATAGAAGAGGGAAAAGATTATCAGCGCAAGCAAGAGGTTAAAAAAAGGCCCAGCAGAAACAATGGCCATGCGTTTTAGTACAGGCTGATTATTAAAGGATCTGGACTGGTCCTCAGGGGCAATCTCTTGCTCCTCATCTGCCCCTTCGCCAAGGAGTTTTACGTATCCTCCTAAGGGAACAGAAGAAATGAGATACTCGGTTTCTCCTATCTTTTTTCCGATTAGTTTGCTACCAAAACCAAGGGAAAACTTGAGTACCTTAACATTGAAATATTTAGCCACCATGAAGTGGCCTAGCTCGTGAAAGAAGATCAGAATCCCGAGTACGAGAATAAATGGTATGACGTAATAGATAAATATTTCCATCTTTACCTTCTAAGAATTTCCATTCTTTGCCTTTTGGGCCAAAAATTCTTTGGCCTTGTCCCTTGCCCATGAGTCGGCCTTCAGCACGGTCCCTAAGGTTTCTACGCTTAGCGGTTTGTGTAAGGCCATGGTCTTTCGTATAAGCATCGGAATGTCTGTAAAACCTATCCTTTTTTCTAGGAATGCTTGCACAGCCACTTCGTTTGCGGCATTTAAAACCGTTGGCATGGTGCCTCCCAGGTGCGCCGCCTCCAGAGCAAGAGAAAGGCACGGAAATTTTTCAGTATCAACCGGCTCAAAGGTCAAGCTTTCCAATTCCCACAAATCTAGAGGAGAGGCATCTATCTTCAGATGCCGAGGATAGGCCAATGCATAGGAAATTGGGATGGTCATGTCAGGTACGCCCAGTTGGGCGATGATAGAACCATCGTTATATTCGACCATGGAATGAATTATACTTTGTGGATGTATTACTATCCCTATCTTCTCCATGGTAAGGTCGAAAAACCATTTGGCCTCAATAGCCTCCAATCCCTTGTTCATCAAAGTGGCCGAGTCTATGGTTACCTTAGGACCCATTTCCCAGTTGGGATGCTTCAGAGCCTGTTCAGCAGTGACCTTTTTCATCTCTGATGGAGTGAAACTCAGGAAAGGCCCTCCTGAGGCTGTAAGGATAACTCTTTTTACATCTTCTCGGCTATGGCCCCTCAAGCATTGTAGTATGGCACTGTGTTCGCTGTCTATAGGTAACAGAGCGCTGCCCCGTTTGGCCGCCTCTGCCATAATGAGCTGACCCGCCATGACCATAGTTTCCTTGTTGGCGAGAGCAACCTGTTTTCCAGCCCTTACAGCTTCATAGGTAGGTATCAGGCCAGCAGCGCCACTTATAGCTGAGACAACTGTATCGACCTCTGTCATCGTGGCAATTTCCACATAACCCCCGGTACCATGCAGAATCTTAACAGAGCTTTGCCCTGAAAGCCTATTTGATAAGACCTCTGCTGTGTGCCTATCCTGGACAGCCACTTTTTTAGGCTTCCACTCAGCTATTTGCTGAGCCAAAACTTCCACATTCTTGCCCGCCCCAAGGGCTAGGACATTATATTTGTCAGAATGGAGCCTTACGACTCGGAAGGTATTCAGGCCAATGGAGCCCGTTGAGCCGAGTATTGCGATATTTTTCCTTTTTTGTGCGTCCATATCCAGTTGATATTAGATCGTGACATTTAATAGATAAAGATAAACTATTGGTATAGCAAAAAGCAGGCCATCGATTCGGTCTAAGATCCCGCCATGGCCTGGAAGTAGAGAGCCGCTGTCTTTTTTCCCTTGAGTTCGTTTGAGCAGCGACTCGGCAAGATCTCCCAGTTGTGCAACAATAGCTATTGCCACAAGCAGCAAGGTGGCAGGGATGCCTATTTTACCTATTCTCACTATGTGTAAATACCAGAGGCCTGCCAGGACAGTGCATATTGCGCCTCCCAGGGCTCCCTCCCAAGTCTTGCCAGGACTGACCGAAGGCATAAGTCTATGATTGCCCATGAGCCTGCCAAAGTAAAAGGCCCCAGTGTCTCCAGCAAAGACTACAACAAACAGAAATAAGACCCACAGATTTCCCCTTGGATAGCGAAAGATAAGTGCCAGCATAGACAGAGGGAATGCAATATAACAAGGGACAAAGATGGTCTTGGTAATGTGGGCATACATATTGGGTTTGTCCCTATCCAAGAAAAACAATCCTCCTATCATAGGTAACAGGGTCCAAGCCATTACGATCAAAGGCCAGTATTGAATTGCACCTAAAAAGATGGCCCCGAATAGAGAGCAACCAAACAAATAGGCCAGTATACGTAAGGCAAAGGGAGGAGAGGTATCAAACAAGCGGAAAGTCTCCATCATTGCAGCAGCCGATATCACAGCCAATACAAGGTGGAAAGGCCATTTTGGGCTAATAAAGAGCGGGACCACGAGTATGATCGCCAGAATTATTCCAGTAAGCCAGCGTTTGAGGTGCATCTAGACTCCCATCAGTGATTGTCGGGCAAGCTACTCAGCAGCTCCGAATCTTCTCTCCCGGTGCTGAAATTCAGCTATTGCCTTAAGATATTCGTCTCGAGAAAAATCAGGCCATAGTGTAGGAGTTATGTAAAGTTCCGAATATGCAATTTCCCACAAGAGAAAATTACTTATCCTATACTCTCCACTTGTTCGGATGAGCAGGTCCGGATCCGGCATTTCGGGTTGATAAAGACACGCTGTCAAGTGACTCTGGTCAATCTCATCGGCCCTGAGTGAGCCTTTTTCCACCTTCTCAGCCACTTTCCTTACAGCATCAACTATTTCCTGTCGGCCCCCGTAACTGAGAGCTAGTGTAAGCGTCATATCTTTTCCATGGGCGGTTTTTTCCATCGTCTGAAAAAGTAAATCCCTCGTGGGGGAAGGTAGTTTATGTAGACTCCCAATGGCACGAAGCCGTATGCTGTTTTCCCGCATCTCTTCGAGTTCATCTTTCAAGAATTTCTCCAGTAGACTCATCAAGGCCTTGATCTCAAGTCTGGAGCGCTTCCAGTTTTCCTCAGAGAAGGCGTACAGGGTGAGCCACGAAATCCCTAGCTCACGCGTTGTCTTTACCACTTCTCTTACGGTTTTTGCTCCTTCTTGATGACCGCGAACTCGGGGAAGCCCCCGTTTTTTTGCCCACCGCCCGTTGCCATCCATAATAATGGCCACGTGTTCAGGTAGCTTGTCTTTTTTGATATCATCCATTGGATATTTGTCTAGATGTGATCGAGAAATCATTACTCATATCTTCCCTAACTCGGATTGCCATCTATTTCAATACAAATTTGACTCAGTGGCGCAAGGAAACGGGACTTAATGAGTGGATACAGCACTCAAAAGCGAAAATCAATTTTGGCACAATACAGTCATAAGGTGGGATGACTGAGCATTCTAGGAGACGGGGAGAGCCAAAAACAGGTCAGAATTCCAGAATTTCTTTTTCCTTTTGAGCTGTGACCTCATCTATCTTTTCGATGAATTCATCTGTGATTTTTTGTACCTCATTTTGGTACTTGTAAAAATCGTCTTCGGAGATTTCCTTATCGTTCTTTAGTTCCTTGAACATCTCGTTTGCATCGCGTCTCTGGTTCCTGATGGCAATTTTGCTCTCTTCTGCCATTTTTCTGGCCAGCTTAGCCAGTTCTTTGCGCCTTTCTTCTGTAAGCGGGGGTATGGCGATTCTAATGATTTTCCCATCATTCATTGGGGTTAGTCCTAATTCTGATTTGAGGATGGCCTTTTCTATGTCTCCTATGATTGACTGATCCCAAGGTTGTACAGTAATCAATCGGCTCTCTGGTACAGAGATAGAGGCCACTTGCTCAATAGGCATTTGTGTCTCGTAGCACTCCACCTTGATCCCTTCTAATAACGCTGGAGTGGCTCTACCCGTTCGTATCTTATTAAATTCTCTTTTGAGCGCCTCAACGGTTTTCCCCATTCTCTTTCTCAGGTCAGAAAGAATTTCGTCCTTCATTTTTGCTCTCCCTTTATGATAGTTCCTACGGGCTCACCAGTTACCACCTTTACGATGTTTCCTTCTTTCAGCAAATTAAATACCACAATCGGGAGGTTCCGTTCCATGGCCAAGGATATTGCGGTCAGATCCATTGCCTTAAGCCCTTTCTCTATGACAGTGCTGTATGTCAGAGTAGGGAAAAACTTGGCCTCAGGGACCTCCATTGGATCAGCGTCGTAGACACCGCTGACCTTTGTGGCCTTGAGGAGCGCATCGGCCCCTATTTCACTGGCCCTCAGTGTCGCTGCTGTATCCGTAGTGAAGTAAGGGTTACCTGTGCCTGCACCAAATATAACCACGCAATCATTTTCTAAGTGGGTAAGAGCCCTATCTCTCACAAAAGGTTCAGCAACTCCTCTCATCTCTATTGCCGTCATTACACGGGCCTTAACACCTGTCGCCTGCAAGGCGCCACCAAGGGCCAGGGCATTTATTACTGTTGCTAGCATCCCCATGTGATCGGCTACCACCCGATCTATGCCGTAATCCTCTGCCCGAAGACCCCTGAATATATTTCCCCCACCGATCACCACAGCTATTTGAACCCCGAGCTCGTGGACTGACCTTATCTCCCTAGCAATCCTCATAATCATTGCAGGGTCAATAGCATCTCCCCCAGCTGCCAGGGCCTCTCCACTCAATTTCAAGAGGATGCGATTAAAACGGGGCCGCTCACTGTTCATCAGCTTCCCCAAGCTGGAATCGTACAAAGCGCCTAATCACTATATTTTCGCCGGTCTTGGCTATTAGTTCATTCAGATAGTCTTGAACCGTGATGTCCGGATTTTTAACAAACGCCTGCTCTAGCAAGCAGGCTTCAGAGTAAAATTTCTTCATTTTACCTTCCACAATTTTCTCAATAACCTTTTCAGGTTTTCCCATCTCCTTGGCCTGGGTGGCATAAATTTCCTTTTCTCGCTCGAGCAGCTCGGAAGGGATCCTCTCCCTGTCAATTGCCACAGGATTGGTGGCCGCTATTTGCATAGCAATGTCCTTCACAAAGGCAGAAAAGTCCTCTGTTTTGCCTGTGAAGTCTGTTTCGCAGTTTACTTCCACAAGAACGCCAATTTTCCCGCCTGCATGGATATAGGCCTGAACCTGGCCCTGGGACGTGGATCTGCCCCCACGCTTCTTGGCGGTGGCAATGCCTTTCTTTCTGAGATAGTCTACGGCCTTGTCAAGGTCTCCACCACACTCGTTCAAGGCCTTCTTGCAGTCCATAATTCCGACGCCTGTCTTTTCTCTTAACTCTTTTATCAACTCCATTGAAACAGCCACGGTAGTCTCCTTTCATGCCATTAGATATTATCAAGCGAATGCCTGACGAGCTGGAATATATATTATCAGTAATCAGTAAGGGTTGGTCCCAACTGGCTTTTACTCAGTCTCTGATGTGGGTGCATCAGATAAAGATTCCGGGGCTTCCTGTGTGTCAGAGCGCTTTGGGATTACTATGACTTCTGGCCTTCCTGCTTTTTCCTCCCCCTCTGCGGCCTCCTTAACCGCAGGCTCTTGCTCTTCAGACGCCTCGGCCTGCTCTCTCATTTGTGCCTCAGCCCTCAGCCTTTCCTCTGCCAGAGTATGTCCCTCTACACACGCATCGGCGATTCTAGAACAAAAGAGCCGAATGGCCCTAATGGCATCATCGTTGCCAGGAATGATGAAATCGATTTCATCCGGGTCGCAATTGGTATCTGCTATCGCTACTACTGGGATTTTGAGTTTCCTTGCCTCCCTGACAGCTATGCTCTCCCTTTTAGGATCTACCACGAAAAGGGCTCCGGGCAACTCATCCATATCCTTAATTCCACCTAGATTTTTTTCCAGCTTTATCAGTTCCTTCTCCATCTTGAGGGCCTCTTTCTTGGTGTATCTGCTAAACCCTCCCTCCCTTTTCATGGCCTCTAATTCTTTGAGCCGTGCTACACTTTTCCTGATGGTCTGGAAATTTGTGAGTGTGCCCCCAAGCCACCTATTTACAACATAAAACATGCCACAACGCTCACTTTCCTCAATAATGGAGTCGTGCGCCTGCTTTTTAGTTCCCACGAAGAGCACCGAATAGCCTTCTGCGACTGTTCGAACCACAAAATCGTATGCGACTTTGAAAAGACGCACGGTTTTTTGGAGATCAATAATGTGGATTCCATTGCGAGCCCCAAAAATATAGGGCTTCATCTTGGGGTTCCAACGTCTGGTCTGATGGCCGAAGTGAACACCTGCCTCAAGAAGTTCTTTCATACTTACATTTGCCATTTACTCCTCCTCCTTGGAAGGCCTCATAGAGCCCTCCGCCTCGGTATTTTTCCCTCCACCCAGAAATACTTACCCCTCTTGGGCACCGGGCTACAGCACTGGGTGTGTGGAATGTCGACTCCAACGGAGCCGGTATGTCTGCCTGTGGGTCTTGAGAAATAATTCTCTGGCTGCTATAATCACTAAAAAACACCAGCATTTTAGCTCAGTGAAGGTCAAGACAGCAGTTTATGAAAGCAAATTGTTCCTAATACCAGGTCCGTAATCAATTGGCAAGGAAAATTCCGTTTGTCAGCCCTTTTCTTCTGCGAATGTCTTACAACCATTGCTATTTTAGTCATTTTGTCGGACGGATATACAATTTTTTGCTGGGGAACGATAAATGAGAATTTTTGAAAAAGGGCATGAGGGATATGCCAGAGAAAGACCATAAGAAACAGCTACTGAAGCTCAGGGAGGCGCTGGACTATCAAGAGGACGGTAAGCTCTCTGAATTTGCCTGCAAAAGTCGCTTTGCGATTAGAAAGAGGGAAGAAGAGGGTATCGTACAGGGCCATAGGCAGGAGTTTTCCATAGACACAGACCGAATCCTTCATTCTTTAGCCTACTCGCGCTATATAGATAAGACTCAGGTATTTTATCTCATTAAGAACGATCACATTACCCATCGTGTGCTGCACGTCCAGCTCGTCTCCAAGATAGCTAGAACAATAGGGAGACTGCTGCGACTCAATGAGGATCTCATAGAGGCCATAGCCCTAGGACATGATATTGGGCATACCCCTTTTGGCCATGATGGTGAAAGTTTTCTTTCAGAACTGTGCCAAGCTCACCATCTTGGCCCATTCTTGCATAGTATCCAGAGTGTGCGCTTTCTGCAGCGTATTGAGAGAAAGGGCCGTGGATGGAATTTAACACTCCAGGTGTTGGATGGGATTTTTTGCCACAATGGGGAAATTCACCTCAAGGCCCTTAGCCCAGACCGACAAAAGGACTTTGATCAACTGGAAAAGGAAATGAAGACTAAAGAGGCAGATCCCCACATAGATATCTGGCCAATGACTCTTGAAGGTTGCGTGGTCAGGATGGCCGACACCATAAGCTATATTGGCAGAGACATCGAAGACGCCATCCGTCTGGGGCTCATCCGCAGGGAAGAAATACCTAGGGTATGTAAAGAGGTTCTGGGAGACAAAAATGGGACCATAGTGTACAGGCTGGTAGAAGACCTCATTATCAACAGCCTGGACAAACCTTTCGTAAGCTTTAGTGATGAAGTGGCCGAGGCCTTGAGGGAATTGAAGGTGTTCAACCATGAAAGAATTTACTGCAATGCCAAGGTGAAAGAGCAGACTCCAAAAGTAAGGCTGATGTTTGAATTGCTTTTTGAGAAATTTTTGAGTGATCTTGAAAAAGGCAATGAGAACTCGGACATCTTTACTGGCTTTCTTGACGGAATGGCCGATGAGTATATGAACAATACACCACCTGCCGGAATGGTGAGAGATTTTATTGCCGGAATGACTGACGAGTATTTTCTAAACCAATGCAAAAAACATCTGATACCAGAGATCAGAATATCCAGATTCATATGATCTGGCGCAGCCTGAGAGATGCGAGTCCATTTTGGTCGTCTCTAGATAAATTTTCAGGATAAAAAGGTTGACAAAAGGAAAGTTAATAAGTATAGATAAAGACATTTTTTGCCAAAAGATGCAAGCCCTCTCTAATCAATGCTTTCATCCCCATTAACGGAGGCCCGGTAATATGGCTCAGCTTCCTGATGTCAAAGAAGGCGAAACCCTCCTTAAACTCGAAGACATCCATATGTATTTCGGAAAGGTTGCGGCCCTTAACGGCGTAAGCCTGGAGGTGAAAAAAGGGGAGATACACTCTATTATAGGGCCCAACGGGGCGGGTAAAACCGTGATGATGAACTGTATCAATGGGCTTTATCGGCCACAAAAGGGCAACATCTATTACAAGGGCCAGAAAATAAACCACCTGAAGCCATATCAAAGGGCACAACTGGGCATATCCAGGACGTTTCAGAAGATCGAATTGTTTGGCGGCATGTCCGTGTTGGATAATATCCGTTTGGGCAGGCATATTCACCTCAAGTCGGGTATCATCAGTGGGTCGATATATGTGGGAAAGACCAGGCAGGAAGAGCTGAAGAGCAGGAAGTTCATAGAGGAAGAGATAATAGACCTCCTAGAAATAGAGAGCATCCGTGACAAGACAGTCCATATGCTCCCATATGGTCTCCAGAAACGCGTTGAGCTGGGCCGAGCCCTGGCTCTTAACCCAGAGCTTCTCCTCCTTGACGAGCCTTTGGCAGGGCTTAATCTGGAAGAAGTAGAAGACATGGCTCGGTTTATCCTGGACATCAATGAAGAGGAGAGATGGAAAGTCACCTGTATCCTGGTTGAACATGACATGGGTGTGGTGATGGATATTTCACACCGGGTCTTTGTGCTCAATTTCGGTAACCCGATAATGGATGGCCCCCCGGAGAAAGTTCAAAAGAACCCTGATGTGATTAACGCATATCTAGGAACAGAGGATCTATACGCCACAAGGAGGTAAGCTACCACATGGCCGGAGCCCAGATAGAGATTACCAAGGATCTGACCATCCCAAAGCTTTTCCTGAAGCAGTGCAGGAAGTATGGCAAGAACAAAGTAGCCATGAGGGAAAAGGAATTTGGGATATGGCGGCCCTATACCTGGCAGGACTATTACGATAACGTGAAATATCTTTGCTTAGGTATGGTCAGCCTTGGGCTTAAACGCGGGGACAAAGTGGCTATGATAGGGGATAATAGACCCGAGGGACTATGGGCAGAAATGGCAGCGTTGTGTGCCGGCGGCATTGCGGTATGGCTATTCCAAGACTGTATGATCGATGAGGTAAAATACATTGTTGATCACTCCGATGCCAAATTTTTCGTGGGTGAGACCCAGGAAGAGGTGGACAAGGCATTGGCCATCAAAGACGAATGCCCCCATTTGCAATGGGTGATATGGGACGATCCCAAGGGGATGAGAAACTACCACCAGGATTTCCTGATGAGCATCCCTGAAGTACAGAAAAGAGGAAGAGAACTGGAAAAGCAAAAACCTGATCTCTTTGAGAAAATGATAGAAGAGGGCCATGGAGACGATATCTGCCTCCTGTTTTATACATCAGGCACCACAGCGCTGCCAAAAGGGGCGCTGCTTAGCCACTGGAACATGCTGACAATGGG
>Ga0164311_10001938_pt1 | contig 10476 bp, 6 predicted proteins | sample GuaBasSedimGuay2_FD_121796 | JGI IMG/M metagenome (GOLD analysis project Ga0164311, IMG submission 121796) | Subseafloor sediment microbial communities from Guaymas Basin, Gulf of California, Mexico - Guay2, Core 4569-9, 9-12 cm | ecosystem: Environmental > Aquatic > Marine > Hydrothermal vents... | reverse complement strand
GGCACCTGGCTCCAATGGCCACACGATGATACCCACCCCGGCTCCCAGATGCGGTTGGAGCACATCTGGCTGATGATGACGAAAGTGCTTCACCAGCACGAGGTCGTGCACATCGTTGCCTCGGATGAGCGTGGGCAGGAGCACATCTATCAACAAGTGGCATACTATGGCTTTGACCAGAGCAACATCAACGTCCGTGTCTTTCCCACAAATGACGTATGGGCGCGGGACAGTGGCCCCATCTTTCTTGTGAACGATAAAGGAGAGTTGGTCGCTACCGACTGGAACTTTAACGGCTGGGGGGAGCGTTACCCCTATGATAAAGACACCAAGATTCCGGCAGGGATCGCCGAGATGCTGTCAATACCGGTGTTCACCGCCCCGATAACGCTCGAGGGGGGCGGCATCGAGGTGAACGGCAAGGGGACTTTGCTCGCCACTCGCAGCTCGATAGTCAACCCCAATCGGAACCCGGATCGCACGTTGGAGGAGATCGAGGAGATTCTGAGAGAATATCTGTGCGTTGACCATTTCATCTGGCTGTCGGGGAAGGATGGATTGGGAGATACGGATTTCCACATTGACGGTGCGGCCCGCTTTGTGGATGAGCAAACGGTGCTGTATAGCTGGACCGATGACACAAGTCATCCACGTTATCCCTATTTCAAGAAACACCTGGAGGAACTGGAGGGGGCTGTGACCGAGTCTGGCAAGCCCTTGATCTTGGCGCCTGTACCAGTGACCGAGGCCCGAATCTATGCCACGAGGGATGCCCCCACGGCCCCCCCGTTCGAGCCTATGCCTTCCCTGGGTCTGTATGCCAACTACTATGTAGCCAACAACGTCGTACTGGTTCCCGTGTATGGCGACGCCAACGATGCGCGGGCCAAGGCCATAATCGCCGAACACTTTCCCGGTCGAGAGATCGTCGGTATCCTGGCGCACATGGTGGCCGAACTGGGCGGCATGATCCACTGTGTGACTCAGCAACAGCCGGCCGCTCGTGTCAAGGAGGCATCATAATGCACAAAGTAACTACCCAGCCGCTGCTCCCAGCCCCCGTCCCGGGGGCGTCCCATACAGCAAATAGCCGTTCAGAATGAGGCGCTCTCGCTTACACCGCCCTCGGGGACGAGGGCTGAGAGCCTGAAACATCCAACCCTGCGGTGGGCTGAGTAGTTACTGTACAAAAACTGTAATCGACACGGGTGAGGGGGGAAAGATGATCAAACTTGCTTTGATACAGATGACGTGTGGAGATGATCTGGGAGAAAACTATGACAAAGCGGTTGGCTATATCAGAAAGGCCGCCGGTCAAGGGGCGCATATCGTTTGCACGCAGGAACTGTTCAAGTCCCGCTATTTCTGCCAGACAGAGGACAGCGCGAATTTTGACCTGGCGGAAGAGATCGCGGACGGGAGTGGGACGGTGGCCCAACTCTCTGATCTGGCAGCAGAGTTGAGCGTGGTCATCGTTGCCAGCCTGTTCGAGAAGCGCGCTGTGGGTCTGTATCACAACACTGCTGTGGTTCTGGATGCTGACGGCAGCTACCTGGGCAAGTATCGCAAGATGCACATCCCTGATGACCCGCTGTACTATGAAAAGTTCTACTTTGCCCCCGGAGACCTGGGGTACAAGGTGTTCAGGACCAGGTATGCCGATATTGGCGTCCTGATCTGCTGGGACCAGTGGTTTCCCGAGGCGTCCAGGCTGGCGGCGATGGGTGGGGCGGAGCTGATCCTGATCCCGACCGCCATCGGCCATTCGGCGTTTGAAGATCAAGCCAAGGCGGCAGCATACCGCGATGGATGGCAGATTGTTCAGAGAGGCCACGCCGTCGCCAACGCCTGCTTTCTGGCGGCGGTCAACCGCGTGGGTTTTGAGGAAAGCCCTGAGAGTGGGGTGGGGATCGACTTTTGGGGGCGGAGCTTTGTGGCGGATCCCAATGGACAGATCGTAGAGCAGGCCGCTGGGGATAGAGAAGAGTTGCTGATATGCTCCATTGACCTTGCTCACGTCGAGGAAGTTAGGAAAGGTTCTTCGTTTCCCTTCCGCGATAGAAGGGTAGACAGTTACAGTGGCTTGACAAAACTTTATTTGGATTGAGGAGGAACTTGTGCAAGTCATCGTCATCACCGGTAGCACTCGAGGTATTGGATACGGTCTCGCCGATTCGTTCCTGGCGCTTGGCTGTGCGGTCACGGTCAGCGGGCGCACGCCAGAAGCGGTTGAAAAGGCCGTCGCGGAACTATCCGCCAAACACACAGCCGAGCGCGTGTTCGGCCAACCTTGCGACGTGACCGACTTTGAGCAGGTGCAGGCCCTGTGGGACGCGGCCCACGTTCACTTTGGCAAAATTGACATCTGGGTCAACAATGCCGGGCTGGGCCATTCACAGATGGATTTCTGGCGGATCCCGGCAGAGCAGATTCAGGCCGTCGTCAGCGCCAATGTAATAGGCGCGATGTACGGCGCAAAAGTGGCCCTGTGCGGCATGTTGGAGCAAGGGTTTGGAAGCATCTACAGCCTGGAGGGGTTAGGCAGCGACGGCCGCAAAGTGGAAGGCATGACGCTCTACGGCACGACCAAAGCCGCCTTGTACTACCTCGACGAGTCCCTGGCGCGGGAGACCAAGGGAACGCCCGTGTTGGTGGGCGCGCTCCGGCCCGGTATGGTGCTGACCGATCTGGTGATGAAGCAATACGAGGATCATCCAGAGGAATTGGAAAAAGTCAAACGCATTTTCAACCTCATCACCGACCGGGTCGAGACAGTCACCCCCTGGCTGGCCCGGAAGATGCTCGCCAACGACAAAAACGGCGCTTGCATCTCCTGGCTGCCCTGGTGGAAGGTGACGGCCCGTTTTCTTGCCGCCCCTTTCCGCAAGCGAGACTTGTTCGAGTAACCAGAAGAAACTATACAATACAGGAGTTTACCATGGAGACAATTCTAAAGAGCGCAAAGAAAACAGTGACCATCAGCCCCGAAAAACCGACGGTGCTCATCGGGGAGCGGATCAACCCCACGGGCAAAAAGCGGCTGGCCGCCGCCCTGGCCGCCGGCGACCTGGAGATCATTCGCAAAGAGGCCCTGGCCCAGGTCGAGGCGGGCGCGGACGTCCTGGACGTCAACGTCGGCGCGGCCGGTGTGGATGAGGTGGATCTGCTGCCCAAGGCAGTCCGCGCGGTGATGGAGACGGTCGACGCGCCGATCTGCATTGATACGGCCAACCTGGAGGCGCTGCGGGCGGCGTTGGCCGTTCACTGGGAGATAGCGCCGGAGGGCAAGCCGCTCATCAACTCGGTCAACGGGGAAGAAGCCCGTCTGGAAGGCGTGCTGCCGCTGGTGGCCGAGTACGGGGCGGCCGTCATTGGGCTGGCGATGGACGACGACGGCATTCCCCCCACGTCTGAGAAGCGGCTGGCGGTGGCCCGCAAGATCGTCGAGCGGGCGGAAGCGCTGGGCATCCCGCCTGAGGACATTGTCGTGGACTGCCTGGCGCTGACGGTAGGCGCCGACTCGACTGCGGGCGTGGTCACGCTGGGGGCGATCAAAATGGTGCGCCATGAGTTGGGCCTCAACATGACGCTGGGGGCCAGCAACGTCTCCTTTGGCCTGCCTGAGCGGGAGGTGGTTAATTGGGCTTTTCTGACCCTGGCGATCCAGAACGGGGTGAACTGCCCCATCGTGAACGCGGCCAAAGTGCGCCCGGCTATCCTGGCCACTGACCTGCTCCTGGGGCGCGACGATTATGGTATGCGCTACATCAAGGCATTCAAAAAGCGCCGAAAGGCAGCCCGTCAATGAGAGAAGACGACGATGCACACCGAGACCCCAATCTCCGATGTCACCCGCCAGCTTGGGGCAGACGGCAGCGTCCGCGACCCCATCGAGGTGGCGCGGGAAAAGACAGACCGGATTCTGGCGACCCATCAGCCGGAGCCAGGGATGAGGCCGTGCAGGCCGAGTTTGAGCGCATCCTCCAGACGGCGGAGCGAGAGATTGATTAAAAGGAGTCCTTGTGACTAACAATTCATCCACCCGTTGGCAACCCATTATCGCCCTGGGCCTGCCGGCCCTGACAATGCTCTTTGGCTTGCAGACCATGCGCGTGCTGTTGCCGCTCATCGTCTATCACTATGGCGTACAGCCCGGCGTCAGCACTATTGGCATGGGCCTCTACGCGCTGGGCGTGTTCCTGGCAGCGTTCCTGGCGGCGGCCGCGCGACGTCTACTGCGACCCCGGTTTGCGCTCTTGCTCACGGCCGGCGGCGTAGCACTGCTGCGTCTGGCGGAGCAATTCTCCCCCTTGGCCCGTTTGGATCTGTTCCTGGCCACGGCCGGTACGGTGCTGTTCCTGTTCTTCCTGCCGGTCTATTTGGGACACGTCCGGGGGCAGCGGGAACGGGGCGCCGCTGACTATGCCCTGGGCCTGCTCCTGGGGCTGGCTCTGGACACTGCTCTGCACGGCTTGGCCGGCACTCTTGACTTGAGTTGGCAGCCTGGCCTCCTGACCGGAATCATCGTGCTGGTGCTGGCGCTCGTCCAACTGGCCCTGCTGGCCCGGTGCGCGCGGCGGGAGCCAACCCCGGCCGTCAGCGATGTGGGCTTCCTGACCGGCTTGCCGTTCCTGGCCCTGGGGCCGCTACTTTTCTTGCAGGCTCTCATTTTCCAGAACGTGGCCCAATTGACGACGCTGACCGGCTGGCCGCTGCCGCTGGCCCTGGGGGCGATCGTGTTGGGCAATGCGCTGGGCTTGGCGGCAGCGACGCTCCTCGTGACCAGGCCAGAATGGAACCGCTGGCCGCTGGCCCTGCTTTTGGGATTGGGACTGCTGGTGGCCCTGGCCCTCGGCGCGTTGGATGGCTGGGTCGCGGCTCTGGGACTGATCGTGGGGCAGGTCAGCTCCGCCGGCCTGCTGACCCTGGTGCTGCTGCAACAGGGCGCTCGCGCCGACCGGCCCGGCCTGTGGCGCACGACCATCGCCCACGGCCTGGGGATGTTTCTGTTCGCGGTCCCGGTCTTTATCTATTACGCCAGCTACGATCTAGGTCTGCCGCTGGATAATGCGCTCCTGTTCTACGCGGCGGCGGCGACGGCGAGCGTGTGCGCCCTGGGCGCGACGGTCAGGTCGCGCGCTGAAGGCCCGATACAGTCCCCCGGCCGGCTGGCGATCGGAATTGCGCTGGCATTGCTGCTCCTGCCCCTCGCGTCGTTCGTCGCGTGGCGCGCCCCGCAGCCAGTGATCGGAACCGGCTACCCGGCGCGTATCATGAGCTACAATCTGCATCAGGGCTTTGACACCGACGGGCGGTTGGGGATGGAGGCCCTGGCCCAGACCATTGAGCGGGAGCAGCCGGACGTGGTGGCCTTGCAGGAAGTCTCGCGGGGATGGTACATCAATGGCTCGCTCGACACGCTCACCTGGCTATCGCGGCGGCTGGATATGCCATACATCTTTGGCCCGGCCACAGACTCTGTTTGGGGCAACGCTATCCTGAGCCGCTATCCCATCGCGGACTATGGTGATGGCAAGTTACCTCGGAACGGCAGCCCCATGGAGCGGGGCTACCTCTGGGCCTGTGTAGATGTGGGCAATGGACAAGAGTTACTGGTCATCGTCACACATCTGCATCACGTCGAGACCGATCACGACATCCACGTGCATCAGGTCTCTACGGTTCTCGACTTTTGGGCCGAACGTCCGAGCGCCGTCATCCTGGGCGACATGAACTCTTTGCCCCAGTCGCCGGAGATGGGCCTGTTCCGTGACGCCGGTCTGCTGGACGCTTTTGCAGAACTAGAGACCGGCAAAGGCTATACCTGGCCGTCCTACGATCCCTACGAACGCATTGATTACATCTGGTACACGCCTGACTTTCGCGCCGACGATTTCGCCATTACCACCGGCACAGCCTCGGATCACCTGGGCGTCGCGGTGACGTTGGCGCAGTGAGATCAACATCTGAATTAAGGAGGCAAAATTATGTATAGTGAGACACCCACACTAGAACCAATCGTACCCAGCTACCACCTGCGCATCCTGAGCGATGAGCAGTTGGCGCAATTCAAATCGGCCACGCTGACGATCTTGGAGGAAACGGGCATCCACTGTCCCTCGGAAAAGGCGCTGAACATCTACGCCGAGCACGGGGCAAAAGTGGATTTCGAGCGCCAGATCGTCAAGCTACCGCCCGACGTGGTGCTGGAGGCAATGTCACACGCGCCGCGCTTTTACACGATGGGCGCGCGCTTACCGGCCTTTGACCTGGAGCTTGATGGAACGGCCACGTACTGCGCCACCGACGGCTGCGGGACTGAGACGATTGATTTCGTGACCCGCCAGCGGCGCGCTTCGACAAAGGATGACGTGGGCAAGATGGCGCGGGTGACGGACTATCTTCCCTCCATGGCCTTCTACTGGCCGATAGTCAGTGCGCAGGATTATGGGTGGACAGCCCCCCTGCACGAACTTGATGCCAGCTTTAACAACACCGTCAAGCACGTGCAAACCGAGACGTTGATGGGAGAGCAGGAAGCTCGCTACGGGGTCGAGATGGCCCAGGTCATTGCGGGAGATAAAGCAACGATGCGCGAGCGCCCGCCGCTCTCGTCGCTGATCTGCACCATCGCGCCGCTGGCCCAGGACAAGGGCGGTATGGAATCTGCGCTCGTCTTTGCCGAGGCCGGTCTGCCGGTGGGCTTTATGTCTATGGCGACCGCCGGCTCGACCGCGCCCGCCACCATCGCCGGGACGATAGCCGTCGCCGACGCCGAGATGGTCGCGGCGATGGTATTGATTCAGATGGCCTACCCCGGCGCACCGGTCTACCACTCGATGATGCCGGGCATTATGCACCCCCGGACGGGAGATTTCTTGGGCGGCGACTGGGACGCGGGCTGGTTTTATCTGGTCGGGGTGGAGCTGGCTCACATGTGGGGCGTGCCCACGCTGGCCGGCATCGGCACAGAGGCTCCATCACTGGGCTGGAATTCTGCTCTGGGATTGAGCGCCAGTATACTGATGTGCGCGCTCTGCGGGGCGGAGACGGCCAGCGGTCTGGGGTTGCGGGAGACCTGCACCCTGCTCTACCCCGAGGCGCTGGTGCTGGATAGCGAAGGCTACGACACGGCGCTCTTTTACGCGGCTGGCTTTGAGTTCAGCCCGGAGGAATTCGCGCTGGATGTGGTCAAGGCGGTGGGGCCACGCGGCCATTTCCTGGCTCAACAGCACACGCGCGAGCAAATGCGCAAGTGGCAGCTTTCCGAGCTGACCAGCCAGCCCAAGCCCGGCGGCGGCTATCGGAATCCCATCGAGGCGGCGCGGGAAAAGACGGACTGGATTCTGGAGCATCATCACCCGCAGCCGTTGGAGGAAGCGCAGCAGGCAGAACTAACTCGTATCCTTCAGGCGGCGGAGCGGGAGTTGGGAAGTTGATAAAATATTAGCTCTTTAACAATTGCTCAACCTCCCGAATCAGAAACGACAGAGCGGTGCAATTTGTATGGTCGGTCACTTTGATCGTACGCCCGAACGATCAGTAACGGACATACGTGTTCGGTTTGCTTATTTGTGTATCTTCTCAATATCTTGGGGGAACACGACCATCCTGGTCGCCAGATGCCAGCAAGATGCTGGCGTTCCTCCACCCCACCCCCATTTATTGAAAAGATACCTATTTGTCAGGTGGAAAGATTGTGGTAAAATATCCCCGTTAGTCTCCGACGCCCTGGGGGCTCGTCTAATGGCAGGACAGCGGTCTCTGACACCGTATGTGGAGGTTCGAATCCTTCGCCCCCAGCCTGGTATTCATAGCTCTCGTCTTTTAAGATGCAATCAGATGTGGGTACAAGAACCGCCAGCCCCTGCTCAGGCTGGCGATTCGTTTTTATTTGGTCTGCCACCCCCAGTTCATTGAAGGTGTGTATCGGGTTTCGGCTTGCCCGCTTCTAGCCTGTCTCAATTTCCACTAGCGCCGTCATCCCCCAGCGCAGCGGGGCATCGGACACATTGGTCAGTTCGACGGTGATGGCATAGACCACGTCGCCGCGATAGTCGCCCGGTTGCAGCGCGATTTCGCGCACCACGCCGGCGAATTCGTCGTCAGGCAGCGCGTCCACCGTCACCACCGCTGTTTGCCCCTCCTTGACCCGCGCCACGTCCAACTCCGTCAGGTCGGTCGTGCGCGCCTGGAGCTGGTCCAGCGCCGCCAGCACGAGCACCGTCTGGCCTGGCGCTACCGCATCCCCTTCATCAACTTCCACCGTCGCCACGACGCCGTCGAAGGGGGCGACCAGTGTGGCTTCCTCTAGCTTGCCGCGCACCTCGTCGAGCGTCAGCTCCGCTGCCTCCACGTCCAACTGAGCGGTCTCGATGTCTGCCTCGTCGGCGCCCTCCAGCAGGTCGTCCAGGTTGTTCTGGGCCTGCTCCAGCGCGTGATAGGCTTGGGTCACTGCGTTCTTGGCGACGGTCAGTTCCAGTTCACCCCCCTCGACGGCCCGGTTGAAGGCTCCAAGGGCGTCCAGGTAGGCATCGTGAGCCAGTCCCGTGTTTCTGTTGGATTCACCCAGGCGGCTGACCAGGCTCTGGTAGATGCGGTAGGTTTCGTCGCGGGCCTGGCGCGCTGCGCGCACCTCGGCCCCCGCTGCGACAGAGTGTTCCGCCACTGTCTGGTTCAGCTTGGCCTCTTGGTAGGCCGCTGCCGCGTCGCTGACGGCCGCGCGGGCGATCTCTACGTCCGCATCGTCCGCAGGCTTTTCGAGTTGTTCCAGCCGTAGTTGGGCCTGGCGCAGGCTGAGTTCGGCCTGGGCCACTGCCCGCTCCAGGTCGGCTGTCTCCAGCCGGATCAGAGGGTCGCCGGCCACGACCACATCCCCTTCCTGCACCATCAGAGCAATCACGTCGCCGGAGACGCCAAAGCTCAGCTCGCTCCAGCGCGCCGGTTCGATGACCGCCTCGGCGACCACTTTGTTCTCGCTGTCCGATGTCACCACGGGTACATCCTCAGCCGCCACAGTCTCCGTCGCGCCTGCTCCGCCACAGCCGGTCAGTAAAACAACAGTTACCAATACCATCAATATCGTCAATAGCTTTTTTGTCATCTCGCCTCCACGCTCTCAATTTGTCAATTCGTACATTCGTCAATTCGTATATTCGCCCATTCGCTACTCATACGCCAGCGACTCGCGCACACTGACTTTTGTCGCTCGCAGCGCGGGCCACAGGCTCGCCAGCGCCGAGAGCACCAGGATAATCACCAGCCAAAGAACCACCGCGCCTATCGGATACTTGAAATCGAGGGCCATTTCGATCAGTTCTTGGCCGAGCACGTTGCTGAACGCCATTGCTCCGGGATAGCTGACCGGCACGGAGAACAGCCAGCTCAACAACCCCAGCAGCAGCCCTTCGCTGACAAAAATCCCCGCGACGGATAGAGATGTAGCGCCAATCGCCCGCATCACGCCGATCTCTCGCCCGCGCTCGATCACGTTGATGGACATTGTGCTCATCAAACCCAGGCTTCCCACGATCGCGGCCAGAATCGCCATCATCAGCATCAGATAAGTGATCACGTCGAACTGAGTACTGATTTGCTCCTTGAACTCGCCCGCGCCCTGAAAGTAGGCGGGCTTGATGCGGTTTGCAATGTAGGTCTCGCGCAATACTTCGATCAGGTCTGACTGCGCGGCGGCGCCCTGTTGCTCGGTCAGCATCATCACGAACGAGGCCCGGTTGACGTTGCCGACCTCCCCTGCCAGGGCGTCGTAGGGCACAAAGCTATCGCTTTGGTTGTTATTGATATTGAGAATTGTGCCCACCACCGTCCACGTCAATTCTCTGCCGCCAACCGTCATCGTGACCACGTCGCCAACTTGGACCCCTTCGTCCACGGCGATCTTGTTGTTGAGCAGGATCGCGCGTCCATCTTCAGGCAGCAGGTTGCGACCGCTGACAATGCGCGGGGTGAACAACTGGGAGCCATCCGGCACACCCCAGAGTTGCCCATTGATCTCCTCGCCACTCTTCTTTTCCATCGTCGCCGATTGAATGTCCCACACCTCGACGCGGGTCACGCCGGGCACGCTCTCCCCGATCTCGACCAATCGTTCCACGCGATGGGGCCGGTCAAATACGACGAGCACGTCAAAGCCAAAGTCGCTGAGCAGCACGTCAATGGTGTTGCGGAACGACGATCCCACGCTCAACACCATGATGAACATCACGCCGCCAATGGTCAGCGAGAGCAGCGTCAACGCGACGCGCGCCTTGCGGCGGAAGGTGTTGCGCAGGCTGAGCGTCAGGGGTCTCGGCAAACGGCGAATGCGCCCGATCAGGCGGTCGAACCAGCCGCGGCCAAACTTGCCCCCCAGCCCATAGTTGCTGATGGCCTGATGGGCGCTGATGCGCGCCCCGCCGATCACGGGAATCAGTGCGGCCAGCAAGGGCGTGAAAAATCCTATCGCGGCCTGAACGG
>Ga0164311_10001936_pt1 | contig 10481 bp, 10 predicted proteins | sample GuaBasSedimGuay2_FD_121796 | JGI IMG/M metagenome (GOLD analysis project Ga0164311, IMG submission 121796) | Subseafloor sediment microbial communities from Guaymas Basin, Gulf of California, Mexico - Guay2, Core 4569-9, 9-12 cm | ecosystem: Environmental > Aquatic > Marine > Hydrothermal vents... | reverse complement strand
TCGTTCTACTATTTAGACAAATACTGATAGAGTTAGCAAAATTATTAGTAGGCGTAGGTAATATTGTAGCGTTAGTATACTGGTCCTCATTCTCTCTAATTGCTTCCACTATTGTCGCTTCATTATTTATAACTAAGAGCAAGTTCATGAAGAGACAAGAATGACGGCCAGATTCACATCTAAATCATGGCTCAACTACTCCCTTCTACTGACTGGAGGCTATGGTACACTCCCATTAGCTGAGGTTAGAGCTATACTAGAGGCGGAGGACATAGCATTTAAGATCTTAGAGGCCCGTAATGGTCTCCTAAGAATTAAAGCCAAAACGGCCCCTATTCCTCTCAAAAGCAGGTCATCTATGGTTCGCTTATGTTGTCTCGAGCTTGGGTCTGGTAATACTCAACACAATGAGATAATTAAAGTCGCAAAAGACATTGATTGGAGTATAATTAATGATAAATCATTCTCTGTTAGAGTTTATAAATATGGTCGAGTCATGTTAACAGAGAGATCCCCTATAATAGAGAAGGAAATAGGAGAAGTAATCTTGAGATCAATACCTAATAGTAGAGTTAGTATAAAGAGACCAGAGGTTAAAGTAATAGTTCTAATTTCAAACGAAAGTTTCTCTATAGGACTGCTACTCTTTGAGAGAAGGGAAAAGATTAGCGCCAGGCGCCCCAGACTGAGACCATTCTTTCATCCTTCGTCTTTGGATGCAACACTCGCTAGAGCTTTAGTTAACCTTTCACGATGTAGATTTGGTGAAGTCCTGTTAGATCCCTTTGTAGGTACAGGCAGCATAATAATTGAGGCGGCTTTAATCGGCTGTAATGCTATTGGAGTAGATATTAACACCTTGATGGTTAAGGGATGTTTTAAGAATTGCGTATTTTACGAAGTTCATCAAGTTACAGACGTACTGTGCAGTGATGCACTTATCTATCCCCTAAGGGACTGTTCTATTGATAGGATAGTAACAGATCCCCCTTATGGTAGAATTTCTTCTACTCATGGTAGGAGAAGCCAAGATTTGATTAAAGGACTACTGGACTTAGCCCAGGAAACACTTCGCAGGCATGGTGTGCTGGTATTCATGCATCCGAGAGATACTAGATTAGAGAATATTGTTAGCGAATATGGCGTTAAAGTGATGGAGGAGTATGAGATTAGAATTCATAAGGGTTTAACCAGAGTTATAAAGGTGATAAAATTTGATTGAAGTCTTCTTCCTAGGAACTGGAGGAACAGTCCCTTCACCACTTAGGGGATTGCCTTCTATAGTGCTTAGAAGACGAGGAGATATCTTCATGTTTGATTGTGGAGAAGGAACTCAATTTAAATACATGACGTTACACTTAGGTGTAAACAAGAAAATGAAAATTTTTGTAACACACTTACACGGAGATCACGTATTAGGATTACCTGGTTTATTAATGACATTCTCAGTACTCGGTAGGGAGAGACCGTTAGAGGTTTATGGTCCTCCTGGTTTAAAGAGATTTTTAGATGAGGTATTTTCATCAACTGGCTTTGTTCCAGAGTATGAAGTGAGGATCACTGAAATAAGTTCTCCGAGCGCCATAGTAAAGGAGAGAGATTACTGTGTAATCACCGAGGTTGTAAATCACACAGTATTCACTCTTGCTTACTCATTTCAAGAGAGTCCTAAGCCTGGTAAGTTTAACCCCCAAAAAGCTATTTCTCTTGGAGTTCCTAAGGGGCCTCTGTGGAAACGGCTTCAGTTAGGCTACTCGATAACCCTTCCCAATGGCAGGATAATTAAGCCAGAGGATGTGCTAGAGGGAGTGAGACCTGGTCTTAAAATTGTCTATAGCGGTGATAGCAGACCCTGCGCCTCTCTAACTAAGCTAGCTACTAACGCTACTCTTCTCATACATGACAGTACATTTCCGAGTGACCTCAAGGAGAAGGCCATTGAAACAGGACATTCAACTGTAGAGGAGGCATGTAAAACAGCTATTGAGGCAAAAGCTCAACATCTTGTTCTATTTCATCTAAGTGCTAGAATAGTGGACGTAGCTAACTTTCTGGAGGAAGCTAGACAATACTTTGAGAGGGTAATTGTGGCTGAGGATTACATGAAAATTGAATTGAAAGGAGAAACGATTAATATTAGGAAACTTAAGGATCAGGAGGCTTAGCTTCGCTTATAGGCGAACCTTCGATGGTTCTAGGAGTTAGCCAATCTATAAAGCAATTAGCATCGTTTGTGGTGACTATAAATGTTATGGCACCTAGAGGACTCTCCTTCTCAGGAATGCTGCAAAAGGATATGGCTCCTACATATGCTGCTTGTTTGTGTATATGAAATATTATAGTATTTCCAACACAACCACTTTTAAGATACTTTCTAGCAGCATCAAGTATTCTCTGCGTTCTTAACGCATTATAGAGCTTTCTAAGAGAGGTAAAGCCCCTCCCTTTAGCAATCAGAATTTTATATTCACCCAAGTCTTCGATTTCTATACTATCTGGAGAAAAGAAGTTCAATACTGCTCTCTCAACCTTTTTAGGATTTTCTGTAGATCTAACTTCAACCCTCACTTCTATCTCCACGCTTAATCACCCTCATTAACAAATTCTTTGCTTCCTTTATTGCTTCTTCTTTACTCTCACTATAATTCAGAAAGATAATATCAGAAAGAGCTATAACTTTACCCATTCCTAAATTTAACTCTCTTTCATCTCTTTCGACAAATTCTTTCCACGTCTTAGGATCATCGCTTCTCCCTCGTTTAAGTAGTCTTTGGAATCTCACCTTTCGTGGTGCATGGACTGATATGAGAATCGTCTCATTAAAGGTTTTATTGAAATACTCAACTTCATCCCAACTCCTGACTCCATCTATTAGAACTACTTCAGATCTGCTTGCCTCTTTCATAATCTTGTTGACAATCATTTCGGCTATTATTTGTGGACCATATTCCTGCCTTAGCTTTAGTGCTATAGCTCTTAAGTTCTCAGCTGTCTTCATAAGACCCCTTTTCTTTGCCTCCTCTCTAACTACATCTCCCATGGCAAATACAGGGAGCTTTAAAGATCTAGCAGCTTCTACCAGCACCGACTTGCCCGCACCGGGCAATCCCGAAATTAATATCGCTTTACGTGGCATATTAACCGCCTTTCACAATAGAGAGTATAAAATCTCTGATAATGTTTATTGTAGCATTAGTTTTAAAGCCCTTAGGATCAAAGTGAGTTTTACACGCGAGAAAACCTTTACTCCTTAGTTCATTGATCAGCGTCTTAGGCGATACTTCCCTAACTCTAAAAGCTCTTGAGAATTCCTTAACAGAGTAGTAAAGTGGTGGCGCTCTACTCTCTCTGTTGATTGCCTTTAATATATTGAGCAGGTGTCGTTCATGAAGATATGCTTTTTCTCTATAAGCCTGATATACTTCATCTACAAAGTCTAAGTCCCAAAGTGAACCTGTCCATAAAGGACCTGCTATTAGTAGCTTGCGGTGACAATTAGGACAGTTCACACTTAATGATGTAGCAGGATATTCCCTTACCAGGTCTCTGTAACCACAGTTGCTGCAATAACGCGCATATCCCATATTCCTTAGTGTTTCATCAGCCCTAATGGCCCCCCTTCTCACTAATACATGTACTCTGACTATATGTAGTAGTGAGTAGGAAAATACTGGGATGACTGCTAATTCGTACTTAGCAGCCTGGCGCGATAGATATCCTATGAGTATCCTTACAGCTATCTCTCTGGAGAAGGGAACTTTCATTGAGATTGCTTGGTATTTCCTTAGGCATGCATTATTCTTAACTCCTAATAGCGGAGCTAGGTCTGTAGCTGTTACTGAGAGCATTCCACCATTTCTCACAGCTCTTAAAGCCGAATCTATGAAGAGTACTGGCGTACCAAAGGGGTCTATATCAATTACATCAAACTTGCCTTTTTTATATGTATAGAAACTTAATAATAGATTTGCATCTAAGTTATATATTGTGGCTCTATCTTCTACCTCGTTTAGTAAGACGTTGATTTTTATGAGCTCATAAGCTCTCTTATCTATATCGTTAAATACTACCCAGTCTGCATTACTCTCGACTAAATACCTAATCCCGCGAATACCAGTTGCACTTAGCAGGTCACATACATGAACCCTTGACTTGTATATGTTGCGGTACACTTCCATGACCAGTATGTCTATATTCCTTGAGATTACAGTAAGAGGATTGTAGAAGACAGGAGCCCATCTAGGCTCTATATGTCTACCCTGAGAGTATTTAGCTAAATTAGGAGCTAGTAGTTTTACAAGGCCTTCGTTAATTTCAATTAGCTCTCCTAATAGACTCTTTAGATTGTTTATTACTTCATACACTTTGGGCTTCATGACCAGCAACTTGATAAACCTCTACGTTATGAGTATTACCCGATGGATACCTATAAAATAGTCGCTGGTGTTGATGATGCTGGAAGAGGACCTGTCATAGGTCCCTTAATAATAGCTGGTGTTGGGCTTCCTGAATCAAAATTGTACCTTTTAAAGAGAATTGGAGTTAAAGATTCAAAGGAACTGACTCCTAGCAAAAGAAAAAGATTAGCTATGTTGATTGAGCGTATTTCGCATAAAATTTCAATAAAAGTTATAGATGTCTCGCTTATAGACTCTGCTGTACTGAGGAGAAATTATAATGGTTTGAATCATCTAGAGGCTGTTTACGTTGCTGTAGTGATTCGTGAAATAGCTCCTCATACAGTTTACGTAGATTCTCCTGATATCTTCCCGACAAGATTCAAGAATATGATAACTAAATGCCTGCCTGCTGAGCTAAGACATATTGATGTAGTATGTGAGAATAAAGCTGATAAGAAGTACGTAGCAACAGCTGCTGCGTCAATAATAGCCAAGGAAGCCAGAGAACACATAATTAAGAAGCTTAAGTTGAAGTTCGGGGACTTTGGGTCAGGATATCCTTCCGACCCCAAGACAATAGAGTTTCTGAGGAGATATTATATGAAGTATGGAGAGTTCCCTCCAATAGTCAGAAGAAGTTGGAGTACTCTTGACAGAATACTTGGATTAGAGAAGAAATGATCTTAGATACTCCATTAATTCGTCCTTCCTTACAAAGCAAACGTTATTAAATGAGCCTTCTAGGTCTCTCTCTAGCTTCTTGTTCTCAGATAAAACTATTACGTTTGCTTCTGTTATTTCAGCTATTTTAATTGCTACTTCGAGATCCTCTTCTAATTCTTTAGCAGTTGTAGTCCTTTTAACTGTCTTTATAAACGTTCTAGACTCTTCTTCGACATTAACAGCTGCTAGCTCAAATGGTGCCTTTCGTAGAGTAGCTACGATGAACCCTTCATCCCGAGCTATATGCTCTATTTCCCTTATGAGTGGATCCCTAACTTCTTCTTCCGACTCGATGAGCTCTCTCTTTATGTGCTCTCTGCAGGAAGCTATACTTATTGGTTTAATTACACTTTCACCGAGCACTTCCTCCAATTTCGCAGCGACTTCAAGCGTAGCTTCTATCTCTCCTCTCTCATATCCATATATTGCTCTTCTACTGACCCCGACTTCTTTAGCTAATTGTCCAAGGGATAATCCTTTACTTTCTCTTAATCTTCTTAATTTGCTTCCATTAACTTTAACGAAGAGTCCTCCTCTTTTAGCATAAATGATCGGTTCTTTACCGTTTACTATTTCCTTGAATGTCTCTACATTCGTCGCATGTATGCCAAATCGACTGTAGACTACCCCACTTAGTAATGGTTCATTCTTTGTATAGAGGCCTACTATTAGTGGTACACCACCTATGCTGAATGCTAATTTTTTGAGTTCTATTGCAATGGGCTTTCTGCAACTATCAATATTCTTAAGAAGCCTGACTACTAACTTTTTGCTTTCTTTCCTCGCTATTAAGTTAAAGCTATACTTTTTAATTCCTCTACTCACTACTGTCTCATAACCTGCCTCTATTAGCTTCTTTGTAAGGGTCTTAAGCTCACTTATATGCACTTTCATGAACGCTCCTACCTGAATTCCTCTTACTCCTTACGCGCTGCAACAAATGCATGAGCTACATCATAAGGTTCTAGGTGAACTACGTTAAGTATTTTATACCCTCGCTCCTTTAAATGATTAATCTCCCTACGGTAAGTCTCTGACGGTTCTTTAGTCACATCAATGCTCATAGCCTTTATGGCTTGTAGTGCCCATCCACCCTTCTTTAGGAAGACATCTCCATTATCCGCAACTATTTTGCTTTGAAAAGGCTGTGCAACATCAGCATATATTGCGTCGACTTCATCAACATAGAGTCTGTATAGTGATGGTAGTCTAGCATCAGCTAATATGGGTATCATGTTTTTGCGGTAAGGTGTACACTTCTCAATGAACTCTCTCATTACTCTAGGAGAGAACTCAACGCAATAGACTATGCCAGTTTCACCCACTATATCCGATACGTGACTAGCTGTAGTCCCTGTAGCTGATCCTAAATAAAGCACCTTCATTCCTGGCCTTATGGGCATTACTGATAAATTCTTCAATATTGCTGCTGCTAGCTTACTTCTATAAGGATTCCATACTCTATACTCTTCTCCCTTGAACTGAACTAGTTGTTCACCATATACTCTTTTTCCAGGTGCTAGGTTTTTAGTAGCCAACTTCTTAGTGCCATCTTCGAACTCTATCCAATATACTCCCTCGAACTTTTCATGAGGATATACATCAACTACTCTTAACATGATTATTGCCTCCTTCGCCTTCGCCTGTGTGGTCTCTCTATTCTTCTAGGCGGCTTGGGGTATAATTTCTTTATCTCTTCAATTCTCCTTTGAAGTTCTTCCTTAATCTCGTCAACTTTATACTCTCCAGTAAACGCATCAATTCTTGCAGCTATTGCTAGCTTTGCAGCTAACGCCCTAGCTATTTTACCTCTCTGCCATCTTGGCGCTTTAAATATTGCTGGATATTGGAATATAACCCCGTGTTTTGGTGGCTTGCCTCCTGTTCTCAAGGCACGGAATAATGCTTTTTCAGCACCTAACACTTGAATAGTGCTTGCAGGTAGCACTGCTAGTTTTTGGAGACCTCCAGCTAATGCTATGAGACGGGCACCTAATAATGGACCTACCAATCCTCTTATGTTAGGTGCTACTTCCTTCATAGCTTCGTCTACATATGCTTCAAGTTTCTTCCTGGCTTCATATAGTTGCATTAAGAGAGACGCAACTTGTCTTATGGCCTCCATATCAAAGTCTGTTACAGCGGCTCCCATACTTTCCCTAGCGCTTTTTTCTATTTTCTTAGCTCTTGAGGAGGGTATTCCTATCTTTGTTAGTCTATCTCTTACAAGCTCGCTTCTTGGGCCTAAGTTGTAAACTATTTTAACAAAGTCTCTGTGGTCTCTAATTAAGTCATTCAATTCAGGGAAGTGCAAACCATACCACTCTCTGAGCCTAGAAGCGAATAAGTTGATCGTCTTATCTATCTCATCTATGGCGGATATTGCCTGAGCTACGAATAAGTCTCTTTTCTCAGCTGCTTCCCTGACTTTCTTCTTAGTAACTAGGACTGAGACATCGTGGAGTAAGTCTAAATACTCATCCCAGTCTACTCCAAGTTTCTCAATATATTCTCTAAGCTTTGAACGAAATACAAGCCCTCCTTTGCTTGGTAATTCATGCATTACTCTAAGTTGAGTGTACTCTTTGGAAAGCGTTCTTGCGAGTTCCTCGTTTTCTACTACTACCTCTCTTATCTCCTTATCAATAAGCTCATTCATCAGTTCCTTGAGCTCAGGTACAAGCTCTCCTCGTTCAAGTGAGAGTAATCTCTCAGATATCACCTCTCTTTCTTTAGGAAAGCTTCTTGCACTTACTAGATAGCCATCCTCCGTTAGCGCTACTAGTCCTATTAAGTTCTCTACTAGGTATGCTCGACTTGGCAACCTACATCACACTCTCAGAAACTGTTTTACTTCTTTAATATAAAGCTGCAATTATTTATTCCTAACTCAATGATAGAGTTAACGTATGAACTTGAGATACCAACATGTTTCAACAAACCCTATCCATCCTTGACTCATTAATGATTATGAAAGGTTTTAGAGAAGGTTTAAATACACCAGTTTATACTCTTCACAGCGATACTAGGTGGTGGTAACATGCCAAGTCACGGTAGCTTAACTAAGGCTGGAAAGGTTAGAATGGCTACTCCTAAGATACCTCCAAAGCCCAAGAAGAATCTAATACCTAGGAGGAGGAACTTTAGGAATTACAAACGTAGAATAATTTACGCGGCCCTGCAGCAAAGACGAAGGTGAAGAGCTCGTAGTAACGACACTGAATATTAAAAGTATCAATTCAGGGGCTACTAATCATGGAAAGAGCAAGCTTCTACAGTGATAAAGTAATCAAAGTACTGTCAGAGCACAACATCGATATTTTCGACAGAATTAGAGTATTGTGGAGTGATATGATAATTGAGGGGGTATTATTACCCAGACCTGAATATGGTGATCCCGATACCTTAATAATTAAGTTGGACAATGGTTATAACATTGGAGTTCATGTAGATAATATAAAAGAGTTAAAGTTATTATGTAAGGGAAAGGAAGTCGAGTTAAGACCATCAAAACCTGTTAAAGTCAAAAAGAACTTGCCAAAAGTTGCTATACTTGGTACAGGGGGTACTATAGCTTCACGGGTAGACTATAAAACTGGCGCTGTTTACCCATCATTTTCAGCAGAGGACGTTTATGCACTAGTTCCAGAGCTCACTGATATAGCCTATTTAGAACTTGAGACTATATTCAATATATTCAGTGAAGATATGAGTCCTAGGCTATGGGAAATTATAGTAAGGGAGACTGCAAAGAAACTTAGCGACGACGTTAAGGGAGTCGTAATAGCTCATGGTACAGATACAATGGGCTATACAGCTGCGGCCTTAAGTTTCGCCTTAAGAAAACTTCCAGGTCCCGTAGCCCTCGTAGGTGCTCAAAGATCATCAGATAGACCATCATCTGATACAGCTCTAAATCTCGTATCAGCTGTAACAGTAGCTGCAAGAGCGCCCTTTGGTGAAGTCGTAGTCGTAATGCATGGCGAGACGAGTGATACCTATGCTTTAGTTCACAGAGGAACTAGAGTCAGGAAATGTCATACTAGTAGAAGAGACGCTTTTAGATCAATCAACAGTAACCCGATAGCTGTAGTGAGAAATGGTAATGTAGAAATGTTAACTACTGATTATACTCCAAGACATAAAGTTGATGAATTATTAGTCGAGAACGGATTTGACGAGAAGGTGGCATTAATTAAATTTTATCCTGGAATGAGTCCAGAGATAATAGATGCTCTAGTTGACATGTCGTATCATGGAATAGTCTTAGAGGGAACAGGTTTAGGTCACGTTGGAAGACAGTTGCTGCCAGCCATTAAAAGAGCGATAGACGAGGGAATCATAATCGCCATGACTTCTCAATGTCTTTGGGGCCGTGTGAATCTTAATGTGTACAGAAGAGGAGTTGAGCTATTAAAGCTAGGCGTGGTACCTTGTGAAGATATGATTCCAGAAACGGCATTTGTTAAGTTGTCTTGGATTCTCTACAGGACAAGAGATCTGAAAGAGGTAAGAAAGATGATGCTAACTAATTACTCACACGAAATATCTAGTAGGTCCCTTTATGTATTTTATCCTCCAAATTCAGTAGAAAACTATAAGCATGTAAGTTAAGATATTAACCTTGATGGAAATGAATGAAAGCTTTGTTAAAGAACTAGGGCTCAAAGTTGGGATAGAGTTCCATCAAATGCTTAACACAAAGGAGAAACTTTTCTGTAGCTGTCCTACAACATTAAAGCAAGAGCCAGCAGAGTATACATTTACAAGAAGGCTTAGACCTACCATGAGTGAATTAGGCGAAGTCGACCCTGCAGCTCTTTTCGAATTCAAAAAGGGAAAGTATTATGTCTATGAAGCATTCTCCGATGTCACTTGTTTAGTGGAGATGGATGAAGAGCCACCACATGAGTTAAATCAAGAAGCACTTGAAATAGCTCTGATGATAGCTCTAATGCTGAATTCTAGGCCAGTCGATGAAGTACATGTGATGAGGAAGATAGTCATAGACGGATCAAATACTACAGGCTTTCAGAGAACAGCCCTTATAGCACTAGGGGGCTACTTGGATTTGCCGAATAAAAGAGTTCCTATACAAACAATATGTCTAGAGGAAGATGCTGCACGAAAAATTGATGAAAAGAGAGACGCTATCATATACAGGCTTGATAGGCTAGGAATACCACTTATAGAAATAGCCACCGCACCCGTTATAGAGAGTCCAGAAGAAGCCGAAATAGTAGCATTTAAGATAGGACAGCTATTGAGGATCACAGGAAGAGTTAAAAGAGGCATAGGAACTATAAGGCAAGACTTAAATGTCTCTATTAGGGGAGGGGCCAAGATCGAAATAAAGGG
>Ga0164311_10001935_pt1 | contig 10481 bp, 11 predicted proteins | sample GuaBasSedimGuay2_FD_121796 | JGI IMG/M metagenome (GOLD analysis project Ga0164311, IMG submission 121796) | Subseafloor sediment microbial communities from Guaymas Basin, Gulf of California, Mexico - Guay2, Core 4569-9, 9-12 cm | ecosystem: Environmental > Aquatic > Marine > Hydrothermal vents... | reverse complement strand
GTTCATGTGGATGCGGATTTAGTAGTTTTGGAAACCGCAGTGGTCCCTCCAAAAGACTGGGAAGAGCTTAGAAGAAAATTGAAAATTTCATGTGGTCCCGGAGGCTTCGCACTCGAATTACATCCAAAATTAAAACCCGTGGAAACGACTGTAGATGGAATTTATCTGGCGGGCTTTATTCAAGGTCCAAAAGATATACCCGATGTCGTCGCCCACTCGGGCGCAGCCGCCTCTGCTGCTATAGCTTTCATGTCTAAAGGCTATGTAGAATCTACGCCGTATATAGCATTCGTAGATGAAGATATTTGTAGTGGTTGCGGCATTTGTGCGTCTATATGTCCTTTTGAAGCTATAAGTATAGAGGTTGAAGAAGGTAGGAGAGTTGCTAAAGTTGACAGTATTAAATGTAAAGGGTGTGGAGCGTGTGTAGGATCGTGCCCCTCCGGAGCAATTCAACAACACTACTTCACAGATATCCAAGTTTTAACCGAAGTAGAAGCTTTAGCTAGGGGGTAAGATATGAAAGAAGAGGAGTTTGAACCGAAAATCATAGTTTTCGCATGTAATTGGTGTTCATACGCTGGAATAGACCTTGCAGGAACTTCGAGAATTAGATATCCGCATAACATTCGCGTAGTTAGGACTATGTGTTCTAGCAGGGTTACTCCCGAGATGATTTTAGATGCTCTAAGGAGCGGAGCGGATGGAGTCTTAATAACAGGCTGTCATCCAGGAGACTGCCACTATATTAGCGGTAATTACCTCACCTTGAGAAAGTACTATTTGCTTAAAAAGTTTTTAAAAGAGATGGGGCTTGAAAATAGAGTTGCGTTAGCGTGGATATCTGCTAGCGAAGGGGAGAAATGGGCTAGAATAGCTAAAGAATTTACCGAGTATATTAAAAAATTAGGTCCTTTAAAAATAAAAGAGGTGTGAGAATGGGGAAATTTAAAATAGCTTTATATTGGTGTGCGAGTTGTGGTGGGTGTGAAGAAGCTGTAGTGGATTTGGCCGAGGATATTTTAAAGGTATTTGAAATAGCCGACATAGTTTTCTGGCCTGTGGCTATGGATTATAAAAGGGAAGATGTGGAAAAGCTTCCGGATGGATATATTGACGTAGCTTTTATAAATGGAGCGATACGCCTCTCCGAGCATGAAGAAATGGTTAAATTATTAAGGAGGAAATCAAAACTTATTGTAGCTTTCGGCAGTTGTTCCCATCTTGGCGGCGTACCCGGACTCGGGAATCTGTGGAACAGGGATTTTATTTTCAGATATGTATACAAAGAAGCCCCCACGGTTTCGAACCCAAACGGCATAGTTCCTCAAAGTGAGATTAAAGTAGAAGAAGGAGAGCTTGAGCTTCCCGAATTTTGGAATACAGTTAGAGCTCTTGACCAAGTTATAGAAGTAGATTACTACATCCCTGGGTGCGCTCCACCACCAGATGTTGTGAAAAAAGCTTTCGAAACACTCTTTAGCGGTAAACTCCCACCTAAAGGATCTGTACTAGGAGCTGGAAGCAGAGCCTTATGCGATGAATGTCCGCTTAATGAGACTAAACCCGAAAAGATAATTTTAAGAGATTTTAAGAGAGTTCACCAAGTAAGGCTCGATTTAGAAAAGTGCTATCTAGCCCAAGAGGTATTATGTCTCGGTCCCGTTACGAGAGAAGGGTGTGGAGCATTGTGTATCAAAGGAGGAATGCCCTGCACGGGCTGCTTCGGTCCGCTAGACAATGTACGGGATTTCGGTGCCAGAGTCATGTCCTTTTTGGCTTCAATAATCGAGTATGAAAATGAAGAAGATGTTAAAAAGATAATCGAAAAAATAGTCGATCCGGTTGGCTGGTTCTATAGATACTCCCTTCCTAAATCACTACTTAAAAGAAGAAATATGAGAAAGGAGGAAAGTGAGAAATATGAAACATGAGATAATTATAGATCCGATTACGAGATTAGAAGGACACGGAAAAATAGTGATTTTTCTGGACGACGAAGGTAATGCGGTAAAAGCCTACTTCCAGATTCCAGAGCTAAGAGGATTTGAAAAATTTTTAGAAGGTAGACCAGCTGAGGATGCACCGCAAATAACCTCAAGAATCTGTGGAGTATGCCCTACAGCTCATCATACAGCAGCGACTAAAGCTTTAGATGATCTCTATAAAGTCGATCCACCCTCCGTTGCTAAGAAAATAAGGGAACTTGTGTATAACGCGTTCATGTTAGAGGACCATGCATTGCATGTTTATATTTTAGGCGGTCCCGACTTTATAGTAGGTCCTAAAGCGCCGAAATCTGAGAGAAATATCTATGGAGTAATTAAAAAGGTCGGCTTAGAGGTGGGATTAAAAGTTATAAAAACCCGTAGAGAGCTCAGAAATCTCATTACAGCGATTGCTGGAAAGGTGATTCACCCGGTTTTTGGATTACCTGGAGGTATTTCTAAGCCATTAACTGAAGATGTCAGGAAAAAGGCTATTGAAGTTGCTCAAAAAAGTTTGGATTTTGCTCTTTTCACTTATAAAATATTTAAAGACATAGTTCTGAGCAATCAGGAATATCTAGACCTGATTTTAAGCGATGCGTATACTCATAGAACTTACTACATGGGTCTAGTAGACGATAAAAATAGACTCAATTTCTACGATGGAAAGATTAGGATCGTAGATCCTAAAGGAAACGAGTACGCGAAATTTGATGTTCACGAATACCATCAATATATTGCAGAACACGTTGAACCTTGGACATATGTCAAATTCTTATATCTTAAAAAGGTTGGATGGAAAGGATTTGTAGATGGAGAAAATAGCGGAATTCTCTGTGTCGCCCCTTTAGCTAGGCTGAACGTAGCAGATTCCATGGCTACGCCTAGAGCTCAGGAAGCATTTGAGGAGATGTTCGAGATGATGGGTTCGAAGCCCGTACATCATACATTGGCTATGCACTGGGCTAGGATAATAGAAATGATTTATGCCGCTGAAAGAATGATAGAATTAGCGAATGATCCGGAGTTAACAGATCCCAATGTTAGAGTTATCCCTACGGAGACTCCAGGTATTGGAATGGGAGTAGTAGAAGCTCCTAGAGGACTACTAATACACCATTATGAAACTGATGAAAAGGGGATAATTAAAAAAGCTAACTTGCTAGTCGCAACGCAGCATAATGCTGCTAGAATAGCTCTCTCAGTGGATAAAGCGGCTAAAAATTTGATAAAAAGAGGAAATATTGACGAAGGATTGCTAAACATGATTGAGATGGCTTTTAGAGCATACGATCCCTGTCATGCATGTGCGACACATTCGATTTCTGGCTCTATGTCCTTGGCCATCTACCTTTACAATTTAAAGGGAAAACTTATAAAAGTCATTAAAAGAGATAAATGAAATCGAAATCCGTTATTGTTCTTTTTTTAGGAAACTCGATATTAACAGACGATAAAATAGGTTTGATCCTGGGAGAAAAACTTAAGAAAAAATTGGAAAATCTCGGTTATAAAGTGGAGATTCTTGAAAAGACGGGGTTAGAGTTAATTGATTACCTGAGCGGGTATGATTTGGCAGTTATAGTTGATAGCATTAAAACTGGGAAATATCCTACTGGCAGTATCCTCCTATTTAAAAATACTGACTTAGAAGAAACGACTTTGTTTAAAAGTCCTCATTATTCAGGTGTTTTCGACTCTATAAAATTGATGGAAGTTTTAAATTTAAATCCGCCTAGGGAAACGTATGTATTGGCAATTGAAGTTGAAAACCCGTATATCGTGTCGGAATCTCTATCTCCTAATTTACAGGCAATAATCCCCTTTCTCGTTAAAAAAGTTTTTAAGAAGATACTGGAAGTAACAGAAAACTGCTTTAAAAAATAATAATTATGGGCAATTGCTCTCAAAAATTTTTTAGTTTGCTAATAAAGCTATTTTGTGACGGAAGACTTAAATTTTATTTAACAATTAGACTAAATAATGAGCATATGAAAATAAAAGGTGATTTTTACGATAAAGCCGGCTTCACAGGTAATTAGAGATTTTATCGGCTTGCAAGATCCGAATATGTGCTTTCAATGCAGAAGATGTAGCAGCGGCTGTCCAATAGCTTTTTTAGAAAAAGATTACAGACCACATAAAATAGTCGCTTTCGTAAACTTGGATCGCATAAATGAACTTTTAAATAGCCAAATTATCTGGAAATGTACCAGATGCTATAAGTGTCTAGAATATTGTCCACAAAGAGCAGCGCCTTCCGATGTCATACTGGCACTTCAAGCTTTGGCGGCTGAGAAGATCGGACTCCCAGCAGAGTATAGAGAGATGATAGCAAAAATCGCTGAGACGGGGTTTTCATTCGAAATCATGCAAGTTGCAGATAATGAACTTGAACTTTACGATAGAGAAAGTCTAGGATTGCCGAAACTCGAAACGCCGACTACTATAGAAATTCTCGGAAATATTGTTAAAAAGCTAGGAGGTGTAGAGTAATGTCTAAAAATAAAATAGCGATTTACTGGGGCTGTTTTACCCCAACAAAACAATACGCCTTAGAATTGTCCACCAGGAGTGTTTTTGAGACGCTCAGTATAGAAATTATAGAGTTAAAAAATTCGGCTTGTTGCGGCTACCCATATAGAGGCGTTAAGCCGAAATTATGGACTTATTTAGCGGCCAGAGTAATGGCGCTAGCCGAGGATCAAGGTTTTGACAGGATCTTGCCAGTATGTAATGGATGTTATAATTCCCTAATTAAGACTAAATTTTATCTAGAAAAAGATAAGAAACTTTTAGAAGAGATTAATGACCTGCTAAGAGAGGAGAACCTAGAGTATAAAGGCGGAGTTAAGCCTATTCACGTTATAGAGTATTTTCATGACTATTTTGGCATTAAATCTCTTAAAGAAAAATTCTTCTCTAGAGACAGGTCTAATATTAGAATTGCAGCCCACTACGGTTGTGACGCCATAAGGCCTGGGGAGGTTCCTCATTTCGATAATTCTAGAAATCCGCAAAAATTTGAGAATATAATTGAAGCCCTCGGCTTTTCTACAGTCAGAGACTATCCAAGAAAGCTAGATTGCTGTGGAGCTCCGCTAATGGCTATAAATCCGGAACTGGGACTTAGGGTGAGCGGACTTAAACTTAAGAATGTTAAACAGACGGGAGTTGATTTACTAGTAACTACTTGTGAGTATTGTTTTGAAATGCTCGATACAAGACAGGAATCTGTTTCAAAAATATTTAACGAAGAACTGAACGTACCAGTTATGTATTATCAGCAACTACTGGGCTTAGTTCTCGGGATTCCAGAAAAAGAGCTCGGTTTGAATTTCAACATGAGCCCAATTCACGTTTTTCTAGAAAAATTTAGGGGGTGAATTTATGTCAAAAATAAAGCCTAGAATCGGGGTATACGTATGCCATTGCGGCACAAATATAGCCGGAGTAATTGACGTTAAAAAAGTTATAAAGAATATCTCGGAACTTCCGGGAGTCGTAGTCGCTAGAGACTATATCTACATGTGCTCCGATCCAGGCCAGGATCTTATAGCAGAGGATATTAAAAGATATGGCTTGGATAGAGTTATAGTTGCATCCTGTACTCCAATGATGCACGAGCGTACTTTTAGAAGAGTTTTGGAAAGAGCTGGCATAAATAAGTACATGTTTGAAATGGTGAACATCAGAGAACAATGTTCATGGGCTCATGAAGATGACCCTGAAGGAGCTACTGAAAAAGCGATAGCTCTGATAAGAATGGCTATAGCTAAAGCACACTATTTAACTCAACTTGAAGATCTTAAAGTACCAGCAGTCAAGAAAGTATTAGTAATCGGCGCTGGCATAGCCGGGATGACCGCCTCACTGACTCTAGCAGAATCTGGGTACGAAGTAGTATTAGTGGAAAGGGAACCTAGTATTGGAGGAAACATGGCTAAAATCGGGAGAGTCTTCCCAACCATGGACTGCAGCCCATGCATATTAACTCCTGTTATGGTCGATATATCTAGAAACCCTAGGATTAAACTATATACTTATTCGGAAATTGAAAGTGTTTCAGGAACTCCTGGGAAGTTTAGGGTAATAATACGGAAAAAACCTAGATACGTTAGAGAAGATCTGTGTGTTGGATGCGGTATATGTATGGAAAAATGTCCTATAAAAGTAGAAAGCGAGTTTGACGAAGGCATAAAATTTAGAAAAGCCATATTTATACCATTTCCGCAAGCCGTTCCTAGAATACCAGTTATAGATACTGAACACTGTCTCTACTTCCAGAAAGGCGTTTGTAGGGTTTGTGAAAAATTCTGTCCAACCAAAGCAATAGACTATGAACAGAAGGAGGAATTTATAGAAGAGGAAGTCGGAGCCATAATCGTCGCGACAGGATATAAACTATACGATATAAGTAAGTTGCCGGAGTACGGCTTTGGAAAATCAAGGTATATACTTACAGGTCTCCAACTCGAGAGAATCATAGTAAATAAAGTAGTTGGAGCGAAAATGGCTTTTGAATACAAGCCTAAATCCGCTGCCATAATCTTATGTGCTGGTTCTAGGGACGAAAATGCGTTGCCTTACTGTTGCAGATTCGGCTGCGCGGCAGGCCTTAAACATGCTCTTTATATGAAAAGCGTATTCGGCTGTGAAGATGTATATCTTATCTATCAAGATATAAGAGCATTCGGTAAAGGCTACGAAGATTTCTATAGAAGAGTGAGGAGTAAAGGAGTAAAATTTATCCAAGGCAAGCCTAGCGAAATAGAAGTACTAAATGATGGGAAAATACAAGTCAGAGTATATAATTCCAGCATAGACGAAATAATGGAACTTAAAGTAGATACTGTTATATTAGAAGTCGGTATAGAGCCTAGCGATGGTACTATTGAAATAGCAGAAAAGCTTAAAATACCTTTAGGACCTGATAATTTCATTCTAGAAGTTCATCCAAAGCTTAAACCTGTTGAAACCTTTACCGCTGGTATATTAGTGGCTGGATGTGCGCAAGGACCTAAAGATATTCCTGATACTATTGCTCAAGCGAAGGCGGCAGCTGCTGATGCTTCAGAAATGCTAGCAGCAGGGGTTATCGTTAAGACTCCCCTGTATGCAATAATCGACGAGACTAAATGTGATGGATGTGGAATCTGTGCTGAAGTATGCCCATTTAATGCTATTGAAATTGTTGAGAAAAATGGTAAGAAAATCGCCCAAATAGACCCAGTAAAGTGTAAAGGAGGAGGACTATGTCTATCATCGTGCCATTTAAATGCAATAGATATGAGTATGAACAGCGAGGAACAACTAATAGCTTATATTAAATCTGCTAAAAACTGGGAAAAACAACCAAGAATCCTCTTAATAGCTGATGAATGCGGTGGTTATCAAGCCGCAGATTTAGCCGGGCTTTCGAGGTTCACATATCCAGCTACGACGGTAACGCTTAGACTTTCCTGTGCCGGGAGAGTAACTCCTAGACTTATTATTGAAGCTTTTAAAAATGGATTTGATGGAGTACTGATTGCTGCCGGGCCACCTGAAGTATGTCACTATGTTAAAGGAGCAATTGTATGTAGCAAAGTAATTGAAGTATTAAAGAAAAAACTTAAAAAGTTGGGAATCGAAGAAGATCGATTAGTACTTAAATGGACTGTCGCTCCAGCGGCAGGGCCTCTCGCCGCAACTATAAAGGATATGACAGGTAAATTAAAAGAACTGGGTCCCGTAAAAGTTAAGAAAGAAGCTTTAGATAAAATTCTTTCGGAAATCAATGCTGAATTGATAAACATCCTTAAAAATATCTAGTTTTTACCTTAATTCTTATAAAAACGTATTTGAAGAGGTCAGCTCTTTAAGCAATATCTTCCTCCTTAAATTTATTTATCAAGTTTAATAATTCTGTAATAGCGATTTTCTCGTCAGGACCTTCAGCATTTATTACTATTTCATCTCCGTAATCCGCTCCTAATGCTAGGACTTCTATAATACTTTTGGCATTTGCTTTTCGAGAATTTTTAGTATTGATGATGATAATGTTAGCTTTAAACTTTTTAGCTGTCTGAACAAAAAGCGCGGCTGGTCTAGCGTGTAGACCTACTTTATTTAAAAGCTTTACCCTTACCGATATCATTTCGACACCTTAGGATATCGTGTAATTATGCTATGGTTTATTTAAATATTATTGGAAAAATAAAATGGAAAGAAGAAAAATAAAAATAAAGTCTTACAACTTCCTTAAGTTACGGGCTTCTTCAGCCGCTTTTTTAACCGTTTCTAAATTTTCTCCCGTACTAGCTTCTACAGCTGCTACAAATGCCCCTTCCACTAAAGGAGCATTTGCTATTGCAATTTTACTCCTAATTTCAGGAGGAATCATATTGAGAGCTACTCTAGCACTTAAAATAGCACTGCCGAAATCCCCTAGAATTAATACTCCTTGTTCATCCATAACTTTCATTATTGCTTCTTTAACTCTAATAGGATCTGTTCCTAAAGCATTCGGGTCAACCGCTACGCCGCCAACAGCTTCTATTTTAACATCTCCTTTGACCATTTGTTCTACCAGTTCCTTGACTCCTTCCGCAAGTTTTTTGCTATGAGAAATGATTACTATGCCTACCAAAATTTAACCCTGTTTCTCCTTTAAGTAGTCGTATATTGTCTTGATTATAAGATAGCTACTCGTAGCTCCCGGGTCTTGATGCCCTCTACTCCTCTCACCTAAATAGCTAGCTCTGCCTCTTTTAGCGATCATGGGTATTGTAGCTTTCATCCCCTCTTCCGCGGCTTTAGCTGCTTTTTCAAGAGCTTCAAGAAGGCTAATAGATGGATCATTAGCAGCCTTCTTAAGTTCTTGTAAAGCAGGATGTATAGCGTCTACCATTGTTTTTTCGCCTGGTTGAGTTCCGCCTCCTATATCTTGAACTCCTTTAAGCCCCATTTCCAGCATTTCGGCCAAGAGTTTTTTATCTACTTCGCTCTTTCCCATAGTTACCTGAGCCATGTTCATAAACCACATTCCATAAAGAGGTCCTGCCGCTCCTCCTACAGTTTCAAGTAAAGCCATGGCCACGGTATTCAGTATAGTACCTACGTCACTGGCGGGATTTACGTTTTTTAGCCTTTCAGTAGCCAAAGTGAAACCTCTAACCATGTTAATGCCGTGATCTGCGTCTCCTATCGCGGCGTCGAGATCAGTTAGATATTTCTCATTCTCCTTCATTACGTCTAATATCCTGAATATTATTTCATAGAAATCTTCAGATGTTAAAACTTCTTTCGTGCCCATCACCTTTTGATGAAAAAGAAAAGAAATATATAAATTTTAGCTAGTTACAGGTCCCGGAGTATGTATAGCTATAGTTTCCGCTGGAGCCATTAAGTAACGCTTTAATTCTTCGTCAACTCTTAACAATGTGACAGATGTGCCGGCCATTTCAAGTGAAGTCATGAATTCTCCAACCCAAGCAGTGAATATTTTTATTCCTCGCTCCGTTAAGAACTGGTGCACTCTCCTATAAACGATGAATTTCTCCATATATGGAGTTCCACCGTTTCCTTGAACTATTACTGCTACTTCTTCGCCTCTCTCCAATCCGAGATCTTCTACTATATGGCTGGTTAGTAGGTCCGCGATTTCATTGGCTGTCATTAATTTCCTTCTTTCAACTCCTTTCTCGCCGTGGATTCCTATGCCTACCTCCATTTCATCAGGTCCTAGTTCGAATGTGGGTTTTCCGGCTTTAGGAACAATACATGGTGTTAATGCGACACTCATAGATCTTACATTGTCTATTACCTTCTGAGCCACCTTCTTTACTTCTTCTAAAGGTAGCAGTTCTTCCGCCGCCGCGCCAGCACACTTGTGAACGAAAACAGTGCCTGCTATGCCTCTTCGCTTTTCTGGTTCTTTGATAGCTACGTCGTCGTTAACGATTACCCAGTCCGTCTTTATACCCTGCGCAGCTGCCATTTTAGCCGCTGTCTGGAAGTTCATAACGTCTCCAGCGAAGTTCTTAATTATTACTAATACTCCAGCGTCGCTTGCTACAGCTTTAATAGCGTCGAAGATCTGTGGGACTGTTGGAGAAGTGAATGTTTCGCCAGCGCAGGCTGCGTCTAGCATTCCTCTACCTACGTAGCCACCATGAGCTGGTTCGTGGCCGCTCCCGCCTCCACTAACTAGGCTTACTTTTCCAGGAATAGGAGAATCTCGACGATATAGGTTATTCCATTTGGGATCTTTACGTACAATTTGGGGAAAAGCCAAGGCCATTCCTTCAATCATTTCTTTTACTTCGTCGCCCGGTTTATTAATTAGTTTTTTCATACTAATTCACCTAATTATAGTATACTTTCACAATTGTATCTTAAATATTTTTCGAGATAAATTCAAATATAATATGTTATCCATAATCATTAATATTTTGTTTATTTTATTAAAATTTAGATATTGAGCTTAAATTTTAACCACATGCTCAATAT
>Ga0164311_10001932_pt1 | contig 10482 bp, 11 predicted proteins | sample GuaBasSedimGuay2_FD_121796 | JGI IMG/M metagenome (GOLD analysis project Ga0164311, IMG submission 121796) | Subseafloor sediment microbial communities from Guaymas Basin, Gulf of California, Mexico - Guay2, Core 4569-9, 9-12 cm | ecosystem: Environmental > Aquatic > Marine > Hydrothermal vents... | reverse complement strand
TCCTTTCGTCGTCTGGATGATGAATGGTGCAAAGGGTATACGTGAGATATAGCAATGAAAGCGTAATAAATGCGCTCCAGACCAACTACTTACAAGTTTAAGGAGCTAATGCCGTCTCTTTAATCCGCTTCTCTACGTAGGCGATGTGCCTTTAAGAGATTTGCAGGCCCCTTCACGAGATAAATCCAAATTCCGAATAAAAATCTTTGACGGATGCCATGAACGAAAGGAATGCGAAAAGACGCTATAACCCTGAGGAAATTGCGATGCGTTATTTCAGGCGCTGGCAACCCTCAATACTTACTGTAAATAGTTGGAATGGTAAGGTTGAAGTCTTCAGACACAGAATGATAAACCAAAAATAGGAGCGGTGGGCGGGCAGAAAAGAGTTGGATAAAAAATAGAAGTAAAAAATTAAGCGAGGAGGGACCTTGCTATGGTCATCAGCTCCGCTTCTCTGACACCTTCATAGATTTCGAGAACTTTGACATCCCTATACGCTCTTTCTATGGGGTATTCATTGATGTAACCGTAGCCGCCGTGCATCTGAAGGCAGTCGTCAATGACCTCGACCGCCATGCGGGCGGCATACCACTTTGTCATTGCCGAAAGCGTCGGGTCGAAGTCGCCCTTGTCAATCCTCCACGCCGCCTTATAAAGTAACGCTCTGCAGGCTTCTATCCACGTTGCGTGCTTCGCAAGTCTGAATTGAATGTCCTGGTTCCATGCTACGGGCATGCCGAACGTTTGCCGCGTCTTCACATGCTCGATAGTCTTCTCAAGGATGCCCTGAGCGGCGCCGACGGCTTGCGCAGCAACCCATATCCTTCCAATGTCGAAGAACGTGAGCGTCTGTCGGGCGCCGGCACCCCGTTTCCCGACGAGGTTCTCCTTTGGGACTCTGACGTCCTTGAATGCGATTTCTGCAGTATCCGAGAGGCGGATGCCCATCTTTCCATGAATCTTGCTGCGCTCCACACCCGGGCGGTCGGTCTCCACGATGATGATGCTATGCCGTGCGCTGCGCTTCTGCGCATCGGGGTCGGTGAGGCAAAGCGTCACGAAGAAGTTTGCATGCGTGCCGTTCGTGATGAACATCTTGTTGCCGTTGATTACCCATTCATCACCGTCGAGCACTGCTGACGTCTTTGCCGCTAAAAGGTCCGTGCCGGCGTCGGGCTCGGTGAAGGCGCCGCCACAAATCCATTCGCCTTTGCACAGCGGCGGCAGATATTTCTGTTTTTGCTCTTCGCTCCCGAAGAGGTAGATGATGTCGGCGCCGAAAATCGTGGCTAACGTAAATGTCATCCCCACGTCCACCCGCGCAAACTCTTCCATCACCAGAACGCCGTCGAGGTAGCCGAGCCCCTGCCCACCGTATTCCTCAGGCCAGTGAAGCCCGACGAAGCCCAGTTCGCACGCCTTCTTCCAGATGTCGAGCGGGAACTCCTCCTTCTCGTCTAGCTCCCTGAATCGTGTCTCGTCGTATTCCTTCTCCGCAAACTCCCGAGCAGCATTTTTAATATCCTTCTGCTCTTCTGTCAGTTCGAACTCCATGGCTCCTCACTTTTGCCCTTTCCCAAGGATAGAAATAAAGTTTTCTAAATGCGTCAGAACATGGTGTAGCCGCCACTTACGCTGAGCGTCTGGCCGGTGATGTGTCCGGCGCACTTGTCCGATGCAAGGAAAAGAACCGCATACGCAACGTCTTCGGGCGTGCCTATCTTCCGCAGTGGATATACCTTTTTTATCTTCTCTAAGACTTCAGGCTTCACGAACCGCTCTTGCATCTCCTTGCTGTGCCAGAGGCTTTTCTCACCTACGTCTTGTTCCCAGTTTTTGGGGAGAGTAAGGCCCGGGCACACGACGTTCAATCGAATCCCATAACGCCCAACCTCACGAGCGAGAGTCTTCGTCAGCCCAATGATTGCCGCTTTGCACCCGGCGTAGACGCCTTCCATATATTCGCCCATGCGTCCGGCATCTGAACCGATGCTCACGATGTTCCCGCTCTTCTGTTCCACCATCTTCTCGAGAACGGCTCTCGTGCAGTAAATCATGCCTTTGTAGTTAATGTTGATGACCTTATCCCACTTCTCAGGCGTCTCTTCCAAGAAGAGCTGGTCCACGTTCCAGCCGACGTTGTTCACGAGGACGTCAATCCTCCCGTATTTATCAACGACTTGCTTCACGGCGTTTCTTACCTGTTCGTAGTCGGAGACGTCGCACTTTATGTAAACGGCGCTCTTCGCACCTCGCTCCAAGCAATCACTTACGACTTTTCGCCCTTGCGGCTCGTCAATATCGAAAATTGCGACGTTCGCCTTTTCATCAGCGAAGCCCAAAGCAATTGCCCTGCCGATGTTGGAGGCCCCGCCCGTAACGATTACAACCTTGTCTTCCAGCCCCAGGTCCATCTGCGCCACCACTTGCATTTTGGTATTTGTATATAATTTCACTGACGAAATAATTGAGAGATGAACGTAGCGGTAGGCGTCGCCGCATACAACGAAGAGGCGAACATCGGGAGATTGTTGGGGAGACTCCTTGACGAGGGCGTTGACGAGATAATAGTGGTTACAAGTGGCTGCACCGACAGAACTGATGAGATTGTGGCGGAATTTTGCAAAAAAAGTCGAAAAATAAAGCATATACGAGAGCCAGAGCGGCGTGGCAAGAGCGCCGCCGTGAATATCATCTTGAGAGAGGCCCGAGATAAGGACGCCCTTGTGATGCTTTCTGCCGACAATTTACCAGAGCGAGGCGGCATCAGGAAACTATTAACGCATCTTGGGGAAGGGGTGGGCGCGGTAAGTGGACGCCCAGTTCCGACGAACGACAGGCGGACGCTCTGCGGCTTCGCCTCTCACTTGCTCTGGGAGCTACACTTCCGCATTTCCCGTAAAGACGCAAAACTCACCGGTGAGTTTTATGTGGTGCGGCCGTCGCTCGTCGGGGAACTGCCTGAGGGTTTAATAAACGACGATCTTTTCGTGGAGCAGGAGGTGCGGCAGCGTGGCTACGAAATCGTCCAGAGCGACGTTTCGTCGTTGATGAGGGGTCCAGAGAGCGTTCGTGAGTTTCTGAGGCAGAGGATAAGAGTGCATATCGGGCATTTGCAGCTACGAGAGATAAGCGGCTACGTCCCCTCTACGGTTTCCGTCAAAGCTATCCTCATAGAGGCTTTTGAAATGGTGGAGATGAAAGAGCTGCCGAAGTTGCTCGTGGCGTTCTTGCTGGAAAGCCTCGCACGGGCTTCCGCCCTACTGCTTTTCAAACTCGGGAAAGTCCCATATAAATGGGCTCCTGTAAGCTCGACGAAGAATCTGGGGTAGAGAGTTATTTATGTAAGACTATGGTAATCTAAGGCGGCGAGCATGGAAGGGCGTGCTGAAGCTGTCGGAGGGATGTATGTGAAAATAGATATGCCTTTAGAGGGGGTCATAAATTTCTACCAAGCGTTAGAGCGTTTCGAGAGGTATTGCAAGCTTTGCCGAACAGCTGAGAACGTAGAACAGAAGATAATATACAGCGCAAACGCCCGGGACGACATAGACGCCGCCTATCAAGAGTATCTCCAAAACGTCGCTTTAATACTTGCTGTGAAAAGCGGTGCCCGTCCGATACCGATGTTCAAAGAGGTGAGCACCGAGGAACTGAAGAGGTGCTTTGAGGAGCAACTCGCCGCCCTAAACGAGAACGCCGCCTTGGAATATCTGGAGGCGTTGAACACAATACGGCGCTGCTGCCCTGAGAACTGCGAACGGCACGAAGATGCTGCGATGGAGAAACTTAAAGAGCTGGCAAACAAGATTAAAGAGTCTGTGGAGACGCTTTACGTGAAGGAGGGGTTGGAAATGACGAAGAAGCAGCTGAAGGAAATGGTCGAAGACCCAGAGAAGTTCAGGGCGGTGTTCGTATTGCCGCCGAAGCCTCTCGTGGAGGAATACAGGCTTTAAGAGGGAGCGCAGGGGATGATGGAAAGATGAAGGTAGTGCTTGCGTATTCGGGCGGGCTGGACACGTCGGTTTGCATACCGCTGTTACGGGAGCGCTATGGCTTCGACGAGGTCATAGCGGTGACCGTGGACATCGGGCAGCCCCCTGCCGACATAAAAGAGGCGAGAGCGCGAGGATCGCGGCTGAGTGACAAGCACATCTTGATGGATGCAAAGGAAGAATATGTTTACGACTATATCTTTCCGCTGATAAAGGCGAACGGCTGCTACGAGGGTTACGTGCTTGGGACGGCGATTGCAAGACCGCTGATTGCGAGGAAGGTGGTGGAAGTCGCCTTAAAGGAGAATGCGGACGCAGTTGCCCACGGCTGCACCGGCAAGGGCAACGACCAACTACGCTTCGAAGCCGTCTTCAGAGCTGCGAATCTAAAAGTCGTAGCGCCGATACGAGAGTTGAATCTGACGAGGCGGGAAGAGATGGAATACGCGAGGGAGCACGGGATTGAAGCGCCTGCGGAGAAGCGGTGGAGCGTGGACGAGAACATCTGGAACCGGAGCATCGAGGGCGGCGAACTTGAGGATCCGGACTTCGAGCCGCCGGAGGAGATTTACAAGTGGACGGTCTCGCCTGAGAAGGCGAGAAAGCCCGAAATCATCGAAATACGCTTCGAGCGTGGCGTGCCTGTTGCGCTGAACGGCGAAGCGCTCGACGGCGTCTTGTTGATAAGGCGGCTAAACGAAATAGGCGGGCGGCATGGCGTCGGACGCACCGACATCCTCGAAGATCGCGTCCTCGGCTTCAAATCCCGAGAGATTTACGAGCACCCCGCCGCCACGATTCTGTTGACGGCGCATAAGGACTTGGAGCGGCTCGTGCTGACAAGGAACGAGCTAAGGTTCAAAGAACTCGTGGACAAGGCGTGGAGCGAGCTCGTTTACCACGGCTTGATCATAGACCCGCTCTATGAGGCGCTGAACGCCTTCATAGACAAGACGCAAGAGCGAGTTGCTGGCGAAGTGCGGGTGAAACTCGAAAAGGGGAGCGCAAGGGTCGTCGCCCGCCGCTCGCCGCACAATCTGCTTTCCAAGGAGGTGTCGTTCGACGCCAAGACCGAGCAGCGTGCCGCCGAGGGTTTCATCCTCTACCACAGCCTTCAGCAACGAATCTTCGAGGCGAGGCGGCATGAGCGAGCATGACGCGGAGAAGAACACAAGGAAAGTTTTAATTGTGGCATTGATAGTTTTCGTCTCCGTAATCGCGGGCGTCAAGCTCGCAACCGCCGGCGCCACCGGCATTATCACCCCAAACTCCCATCTCTATCCCTTAGATTTATATTTCGATGGCGTCAAATGCCGTATTTGCGGAGCTTTCGGTGACAACTCCCTCGTGAGCGCCCACCTCTCAAACCTCGAGGAGCGGCTTGCTGAAATTTTGTGGGCAGTGGAAGAAGGAAAAGAGGTGGAGCCCGCAGTAAAGGCTTACGAAACGGAGCTTGACGAGCTGAAAGAGGTTTTAACGGGCGAAGTCACGACACTTACGCTGCTAGACGTTCAAAAGACGATAAGTAAACATTATGACATGCTGACGCCTTACGCCACAACGCTCGATGCTGTCTTAAAGGACGTGGACAAGGTCGCAAACTTGACGAACGCCTTAATAGAAAAGCGAACTGCGGAAAAACTTGCAATCTTGGCGGCTTTGGAGGAAAAAATCATGAATGCGAGCATAAAGGTCGAATTCCCCATTTTTGACGTATATCCTGAGGGGCTGACGCTCGTGATAAGGGATAGAGGACGCGTTGTAAGAAGCTACGTGATTCTGATAAACGCAAGCGCTCAAGAAGTGTATTTGGAAAGGGGGAGAAGAGGTGAGCTTATATTTGTAGATTTAGAGTGTTTGGAAGCAGAAGACTTGAGGAGCGTGGCTAACGCTGTTGAAGACCAAAAGATAAGTATGGAAGACCTCGCAGTGATATTAAAGGCACAAAGTAAGTTATTAGGCGCGTAGAGGAGATGCCGTGAGAGATTTCCACGAGAAGCGACACTTTTATATATAGGGTTCCAGTCGAAATGCAAACTCGAAGGAGGTTCGAATTTCCAATGGAAATGTGGGCGCTAGGGCACGGAGAATGCTCCAAAGACACCCCCCTTTGTTTCCACTGGAGCCTTGCAACATCATGCCATTCCCCAAATAAATAAAAATGAATAAATGTCAAATATGTCATAGTCCCAAAAATGCTGCCGGAGAGGATAAAATTCAGGAACAATCCACTTGATAGGAAAAGGATAGTAAAGATTGTGAGGGAGAGCTTCAAAAATGGAAGGAGCGTAGCCATGTGCATTTCGTATGGAGGTTTGAATGTGATATGTTACCTCGAAGCAAGTGAGGAGCTGAAAGCGAAAATGGAGAGGACGGAATTCCCGATTTTTGAGGGGGAGCTTAAAGATGCTGACGAGCGGATGAAAAGGATTATAGAGAACTACGAACGCGATTACGGCGAGGTAGTGCTCAAGAACAAATATTACAAAATCAAAAATATTACAGAAGAAGTTGTGGAGGAAGAAATGTATTATTACATCTGACTATGGTTTAGGTTATACGTCGCACTTAGGCAAATATCGAGCTATAATTAAGCACAGAGATATGCGAAAAATAAGTCGCCCTCTCTTTATGTTTATGTTGGGACATCCTGTTCTTACTGAATGCATCTCAGCGGGTTCGGTTTTGCGTCGTAAAAGGGTAGGTATCCCGTATTACCGCTCGTCAGCGATACAACGCAGAGTTCTCTCGCCGCCACCCAGCCCACTTTCGGTAGTCGAATGTGGAAATATAAGCTTATCTACGTAAGGCGACCTTTACCTCCTTTCCAACGCCTCCCCTTCAAACGCTCTTGTCGCTTTTTTCTATGAGCTCTCGTAATACTTACTTCACTTCATACCGTGAAAGCAAGTAAATTACCACCTTTGAAATAGGTGGCTTCCAGCATTCGCCCGCTGCTTCTCGCTCACGGACTCATCTGCCGGAGGACTCACCGCTTCCCCATCCCATCGAACTCTTTATCCAACGGACTATTTCCTATTTCACTTCCCTCTACTCCAGAACATCTAGAGCGTCATCGGGAACATCCCTTGATATTTCATCGTCGCCAGAGTTATTAATATTTCTCGCCATCCACCGGTTAAAACCAGCGGGCTTCTGGCGGGTTTTTATAAAAGTATAAAAAACTAACCAAAAATGCTCACACAAAGCCAAATAAAAAAAATCATACAACAACAAATAAGCAAAGAACACAAACTAGGAACCACAGGAAAAGAACACCTAGCATACACAACATACATAATAAACAAAATAACCACACAAAAAACCAACACCAGCCAAATACAAATAACATATCAATACACCATAAGCATAGAAACAGAATTCACGACAGAACCAGACAATCCCCCCTACACATACACCTACGAAAAAACAATAACTCTAAACCAACAAGGTCAAATAATAAAAGAAACACCGAAAAAACTACTCAAGACTAACCTCAACCAAAACATCGCAAACACAATGTTAGACATCCAAAACCTTTAAATGCTACAAAAACTTAATATTATTACGAAAACCAAACACCTAACAATAACCCTTCTCCTAATACTTTTCACAACAACACACGCAGCCCTACAATATTGCAAGTTCAAAAACAAAAGAGTAAACTGCGATATTCCCACGCAGGCGAAACATTCTGCTATTACGCAATGGGCTCATAAACCAACAGCCCAGCCCCATAGTACTATGCGCAAGAGAAAAAATAATATGTGCCATGGACTGCAAACACCAAGGCATACGGCTACGGAGCAGGAGTGTTCGCACGACCGACCGGACAGAAGCGCCTGCCAAAACTTTAACAACAACCAAAGAAAATATAAAATCCCTAGCCTGCTGATCAGAGTTAACACCATCTAAAACACACTATCAACACTCATATTCAACCTCTCAGCAAGCAAAGACCTCAACACCTTCAAAGAATCCACACTTCTCCAAAATCAAAAAAGCATCATCAGAAGAAGAAACAACACCTCCCAACTCTCACTCCGACACAAAACCCACCACAGAATAATTAAATATCAACAACTTATAAAAACGCCCTTCATACCACTCAAATTGAAGCTATTAACAATCTGCTCACGTGCCATCGCCCTCCTTATTCAGATACAATTCATGCCATCGAGCTAAAAGTTGATAAGACGCACATTACTGAAGGGGGAGCTGTGGTCCCCCCTGGACATTGTATCTTTTGTTATACTTAATTTTCTTTGTTTCCATAACGATCTGCTAAGAAGTCCATCATCTTGCGGTGTGGGAAAGTTCCAGTGGAAACAAAGGGGGGTGTCTTCAGAGGCTTCTCCACTGCTCAAAACCAACGTCTCTTGTGGAATCTCTCTTCTCCTTCGAGTTTGCATTTCGACTGGAACCCTATATATAAAAGTATCGCTTCTCGTGGAACTTGCCGACGTAAAAGAAAAGGTTAAACAGTGACGTTTGGCGTTTCTTTGAGCCCGCCGTGCATGATGTGATGGTGTTGGAGCCCCACCAAGGGTCGCTCGTGCTGGCATCCGAGATGGGTGTGGTAGTCGCCGGGTGGCACGAGATGGCTCGGTGGTATTTGTAGCGTGATGACGCCGTTCCACGTGCGGTTCGCCGCCGGATATCCGACGCTACGAGCTTCGCCGTAAGTTCGGCTCCCTCTCTAAAAAGGGGCACTGCTAATTCCTCAGGCTTGAGAAGGTGTGTGGGACTTTATAAGTATGATGCTAACGCTTAAATGGCGAGTGTCGTTTTACATGCCGATGGCGTCCGACGGGGACGCCTAACGCCTTTCGCACGGGCGCTAATATCAAGTCTTGTGAGACCGCTGAGCTAAAGCACGTGACGAGCTGCCGACGGTTATCGGAGCTTGGTAGCAGGTTCGTGCAGCTTCGGGTTTGATGACGTTCGATGCGTTATTGAAAATCCTAAGACCGCGTTCCTGGGCGGGCTGCCTGCGAGTGTGGTTTGGTGGTGGGGCGGCGTCCCGGAGCGCGCCGCTGCCGAAGCAGCCTAACGTCCACGAACGTAATCAAATATCGTCCGTAAACCAAATATCGTCTGAACTCAAAAGGAGAAGGAGGCAAAACATGAGCACAAAGGTAATAAGAGACACGTTACACGGCTACATAGAAGTTGACGAGCTGGCGCTTGCGCTCATAGACACTGCAGAGATGCAAAGGCTTCGCCGCATAAGACAACTCGGCTTTTCATACCTCGTTTACCCGGGGGCGAACCATACAAGGTTCGAGCACGCTCTCGGCGTGTTCCATCTTTGCTCGCTGCTGCTGAGGCGGCTTGGCATCCCTGACGAAAAAGAGCTGCTCGTCGCCGCTCTGATTCACGACGTGCGGCACGGGCCGTTCTCGCACGTCACGGAGCCTTTAATCAAAAAATACACCGGAAAGGGGCATGAAGATATCGAAGATATAATTTTTGGCAGTCATGAGTCTGGGTGCTCTGAATTGGGAATATGTGAGGTCTTGGAAGATTATTCTTTAGACAAAAGAAAAATATTAAAATACGTCAAGGGCAGCGACTTAGAACTTTCGAAGCTGCTGAACGGCGAGATTGACGTTGATAAGATGGACTACCTCCTCCGGGATTCATATTACACGGGCGTAGCCTACGGCGTTATTGATAACGTTAGGCTGATTCAAGGACTTGAGTTCCAAGATGGAAGCTTAGTTTTAAACGAGAAGGGAATAACTCCCGCAGAGTATTTGCTGTTCTCACGGTTCCTGATGTATCCGACCGTTTATTACCACCACACCAGTAGGATTGCCCAGATAATGTTTGTAAGAGGTTTGGAGAGCATGATTGAGAGCGGCGAGCTTGAGGCAGCTTCGTTGACGAGTATGGACGACTACGAAGCGTGCGTGCGGATGCGGCACGCCAGGGGTTACCCGCGGGAAATGATTATGAGAATCGAACGGCGGAAGCTTTTTAAAAGAGCAGTTTACATGCCGCTGCGTGAGCTTGATGAGGGCATCCTGGGGGAGCTAAGCGACGAGGCGAAAGCTAAGAAACTGGAGTCCGAGATCGCGGATGTCGCTGGCGTCGCCCCGGAGTACGTGCTGCTCGACGTTCAAAAGAGCGAGGAAATAAAAGAGCGGCGGGCTAAAGTCCTGGTCGGTGGCGAGGTGAGAAGCCTGAGCGAGGTATCAGTCGTCGTTAGCATGCTTGAAAGGGCGTTTCAAGAGAGCCGGAGGCTCGGCGTTTATGCACCCGAGACCGTTAGAGAGCGTGTGCGAAAGGCGGCGGTGCGTGTCTTGGGGTTAAGGTAGTTTTTGCATTCTGTGCCCGCAAACGCGCTTGCTTTCATAATCCCACATACGGCTCCTCCTTGAAGGTTCTGAGCACGAGGTGGGTGCTCACGTGCTCGACGCCCTCTATAGCTTTTATTTTATCGATGACGGTCGCGCACTGTTCGTGCCCGAAGCATCTC
>Ga0164311_10001931_pt1 | contig 10485 bp, 12 predicted proteins | sample GuaBasSedimGuay2_FD_121796 | JGI IMG/M metagenome (GOLD analysis project Ga0164311, IMG submission 121796) | Subseafloor sediment microbial communities from Guaymas Basin, Gulf of California, Mexico - Guay2, Core 4569-9, 9-12 cm | ecosystem: Environmental > Aquatic > Marine > Hydrothermal vents... | reverse complement strand
GATGCTTGTTCTCTCAATTCACTCGTAAATCACTTAAAATTATTAAATCTATTAATACCATCAAACTCAAATTAGATCTCTCCACTTACTTCTGGAATATGGGTATGTTTTGATGCAACTACCAATTGTCATTCTATAACATTAAAAATAATATAAATATATAAATTTATACCATGTTTCTTAAATATTCAAAAAATTTTTCCAAAGCTCTCCTCCTGTGAGAAACTTCATTCTTCTCATCACCCATTTCAGCAAAGGTCTTTCCGTTATATTCAAATATGGGATCAAATCCAAATCCCATTTTACCCCTTATCTCCCTTGAGATGAGACCTTCAACCTTACCTTCAAATGTCAAAACCTTCTCACCATCCCAAAAAGCTATAACGGCCAAGAAGTATGCTTTTCTATCTTCAACACCTTCCATAAGCTTTAGTATCCCCTCATTCCCTATTGTTTTAAATACAAACGATGAATAGGGACCTGGGAAACCCTTCAGTGCATTTATGAACAGACCGCTGTCTTCTATGAAGAAGGGTTTTTCAATTTCGTTGGACAAAATCTTGGCACTCAAACTTGCAATCTCCCTCAGATCAGATCCCTGAGGTTCGAGGTATCTCCTTCTCAACCACTCAACATCGACACCATACATCTTTCCAATTTCCCTCACCTCAACAAACTTACCCTCATTAGAAGTTACAAAGTAAACTCTCATGATCCAAAATCCAACCACAGTTTTATAGACTTTTGCAAACTCCTAGCATGCTCATACTGATACCGTTTAAGCCTGTAAATCCAAAGTCCAGATTAAGTGAAATCCTAAGTGATAGGGAGAGGGAGGGGCTTGCTAAGGCCATGCTACTTGATGTTCTTGATTCTTTGGATGGTGATGTAAGGATAATTTCAACTCATCCGTTCAATCTTGAGGGTTACGATGTTGAAGTTGATGAGAGGGAGCTTGATGTTGCCGTGAATTCAAGGATAGAGGGTGAAACAGCAGTCATAATGTCAGATCTTCCACTGATCAACAAGAAGGTTGTTGAAGAATTCTTCGATACTAAGGGGGATGTTGTCATAGCACCTGGAAGGAGAGGGGGAACAAACATGATTTTAATAAGGGATCCAAGGTTTAAAGTCAGTTACCATTATTGTAGCTTCTTAAAGCACGTTGAGATTGCTAAGAGTTTAAATCTTAGAGTTGAAATATTTGACTCCTTCTATGCGAGTGTTGATGTTGACACACCAGAGGATCTGCTTGAGATTCTTATACATGGGAGAGGTAAGAGATCATACGTTTATCTACATTCAATAGGTTTCAGATTGAAATTTGAGAGGGAACCAAATATACTTAGGATGTAACATATTTATCTTTTGGGTAACATTGGATATGCACAGAATTAGAATACTTGAGTTTTTGGGAAGTAGGGAGGATAGTGATGTTACAGAGATAGCGAAGAATATTAGAGTTCCAGAGGTGGTTGTGAGGAGTGAGGTTGAGAGACTTCAGAAGGATGGGTTTGTGATTGTTAAGGGTGACCGCATCAAGATAAGTGAGAGGGGTATTGAAGAGTTGCATAGGTATGCTAAGGGAATTTGAGGATGGAAGGGATAAGGTATTTTTGATAAGGAACGTTGTGGAGGTTAGAATTCCAAAAAGGGTTTATGAGAGGTTGTGTAGGAGATACCCAAGGGATTACATAATATCTTTTGCTCGGGAGAAGGTAGTTCTCCATCACGTTACGAGAAGACCACTATACTACATAACAAAGGAGAGTGGAATACCTCTATTAGGATACAACGCATTTGGATTGATAGATAGGGGGACAAACCTAATTCAAGTTAGACCAATAACTGGTTGCAATCTGAACTGCATATTTTGCAGTGTTGATGAGGGTAGGTTTAGTAGGACTAGGGTTGTTGACTACATTGTGGATGTTGATTATATTGTTGAGTCATTTGGAGAGGTTGCAAAATTTAAGGGGGCTGGAGTTGAGGCTCACATAGATGGTCAAGGTGAACCTACACTCTACCCATACCTCGATTATCTTGTAGAGGGCTTGAAGGGGATTAGGGAGGTTAAAATTGTTTCAATGCAAACCAACGGAATACTGTTGAGTGAGGGGTTAATTGATAGGCTTGAGGGTTACATGGATAGGATAAATCTTTCCATAAACTCCCTTACTCGTGAGATCGCTGACAGGATGTATGGTGTGAAGTATCCCCTTGAGAGGGTTTTGAATATTGCTGAATACATAGCAAACAGTAAGATCGATCTACATGTAGCTCCAGTATGGCTTCCTGGATACAACGATGATGAGATTCCAAAGATAATTGAGTTTGCATTGGAGATTGGAGCTGGGAAGAGATTTCCACCCCTTGGAATCCAGAAGTATATACCACATAGATACGGTAGGAAGCCGAAGGTTAGGGTTATGTCCTTTAGAGAGTTTTATGAAAAACTTGAAAAGTTGGAAGAGGAGTATGGTGTTAAGCTAATTTTAAAGCCTGAGGACTTTGGAATTGAAAGGAGGAAGAGGATACCAAATCCAATAAGGAAGGGAGAAGTTCACAGGGCTAAGATAGTGTTGCCGGGTAGGATGAGGGGTGAAAAGCTCTGTTTGGTTAAAGGGAGAATTGTTTCTGTTAAAACCGATAAGAATGTTGGAGATTTTATTAGGATTAAGATTGTAAGAGATCGGGATGGCGTGTTCATGGGTGTTGAGGTTTGATTGTCTGCAAAAATATTAAGTATCAAACTTTTAAGTTTTTATGGTGGTAATATGGAAGAAGAACACGAGATAAAAAAGAAAAAAAGTAGAACCCATTTATGAGAAATTGGCACCTGGAGAAGTCCTGATAATATCTAAGGAAGGAAACTGTGTAATATACGCTACAAATGAAAATGGTAAGGTTGTATTGAGAAAAGCTTGTTTGTATGAGTAAATATTTATTTTATACGGGTTTTATTATCCTTGCAATCTTAAATAGACCCCCAGAAAAATGGTATAGACCTTGGAATGATGTAAAAGGAGTAAAAATGGGATATACGATTGAACACGTAATAGCTGAAGTTTGTTATCAGCTTTTAAGGAGGGAATTCACCAAAGAAAGTTTAAATTTGATTATATTCCAAAAAATAAAAACAGTAATGTCAATGGCTAAAATCGATAACGTCTCTTCTATTTTAGCAGGATACTATTATATGAGATTTAAAAATTTAAGTTTATAATACACAGATTGCTTCTTGTTAGCTGTTGCAAAAAAAGATAAAATGAAGATATACACTACAGATTCAAAGGTTAAACGAGCATCAAGGAATTTTAAACATCCTTTGTGATTTCAATTGATAAGATCTAAATTCAAAGATCAAAACTGAATTTATGGAGATTGTCAGGGATATAGCTGAAGAACTTAAGAACGCATACCTGGACTACGCAATGAGTGTTATTGTTGGAAGGGCTTTACCAGATGTCAGAGATGGTTTAAAACCTGTTCAAAGGAGGATACTCTATGCGATGTATGAGATGGGTTTGACTCACAACAAACCTCGCGTCAAGTGTGCCCGTGTAGTTGGATACGTGTTGGGTAACTATCATCCTCACGGAGATGCACCAGTTTACGATGCACTTGTCAGAATGGCTCAGGAGTTTGTTATGAGGTATCCCTTGATAGATGGGCAGGGAAACTTTGGTAGCGTTGATGGTGATGAGCCAGCTGCGATGAGATATACGGAGTGCAGACTCACAGAGATATCAGAGTTTATGCTTGAGGATGTAGAAAATACGGTAGATTTTCAGCCAAACTTCGACTCCTCAAAGGTTGAACCCACAGTTCTACCTGCAAAGGTTCCAAACCTACTGATAAATGGATGTGTAGGAATTGCGGTTGGGATGGCTACAAACATCCCACCTCACAACCTAAGGGAGGTTTGCGATGGAATTGTCGCATACATAAGGAACCCTGAGATTGATGTTGATGGTTTGATGAGATACATAAAGGGTCCAGACTTTCCAACGGGTGGCGTGATAGTTGGTAGAGATGGAATATTTGAAGCATACAGGACAGGTAAAGGTAAGATCGTTTTGAGGGGGAAGTTTGAGGTTGAGGAAAATAAGATAATCATAAGGGAGATACCATACATGGTCAACAAATCAAAGCTCATTGAAAAGATTGCAGATTTGATAAAGTCTGGAAAGCTTCATGCAAGAACAGTTGTAGATGAGTCGGATAGGGAGGGGATAAGGATAGTTGTAGATATTAGGGAGGATCCAAACTCAGCCTTAAAGAAGTTGTTGGATCATACACCCCTAAAGGTTTCGTTCAACATGATAAACCTTGCACTCGTAAACAACGAGCCAAAGCTACTAAACCTCAAGGAGATGATAGAGCAATTTGTCTCTCACAGGAGGAATATTCTAAGAAGGAAGATAGAGTTTGAGCTTGAGAGGGCTTTGGAGAGAATTCACATGATTGAGGGATTGATGAGAGCTTTGAAGAGAATTGATGAAGTTGTGGATATACTTAGAAGATCCAAGTCAGTTGAAGATGCAAGAAATTCTTTGAAGGATGTTTTGAAAATTACAGATAGACAGGCTGAATCGATACTCCAGTTGAGGCTTCAGACTATAACCAGGCTTGAATACGAGAAGTTAACAAGGGAACACAAAACCCTAAGAAGAAGGATAGATATTCTGAGGGATACACTCTCAGATCCCAGTAAGATAGATGGATTAATAGTTGAGGAGCTAATTCATCTAAAGGAGAGGTTTGGAGATGAGAGGAGGACTGAGATTGTTGATGAGGAGAAATTTGAGGAGAGGGTTGAGGAGTTTGGTGTTTTGATTGTGGATGGATTTGTTAGGAGGTTTGAGATTGGAAGGTCTCTGAGGGTTAAGCCAGGTATTTTGATTCGTGCAAGGAGTGATTCAAGGATACTACTATTCTCAAACAACAGGGTATTCTCAATCAGAGCTAAAGATGTCCCAATCGAACAGACACCAATCTCAAGGTTTGTATCAACAAACAAGATTGAGACTTGTGTTGTTGCGGATGGGGATGTAGTTCTGCTTTCAAGGGATGGATACTTGAGGAGGGTTAAGCTTGAGGAGTTTGACAGTGCGAAGAGGTCTGGAATACAGGTTGGAAACGTTTCATTTGCAAGACTTTACTCCAAAGGTTACGTCTTGATTGCTACGAAAAATGGATACGTGGTGAGGTTCAAATCGAGTGATGTTCCAATTTACGGAAGAACTGCAAAGGGGGTTAGGGGTATCAGCTTGAGGGAGGGTGATGAGATTGCATGGATCTCCGTTGGAGATGGGAGGGAGATTTTGATTTTGACTAGGGATGGTTATGCAAAGAGGTTGCCGATGGATGAGGTTAGGTTGACAAGCAGGGGTGCTATGGGTGTTTTGGGTGTGAGAGGTGAGATTGCCGTTGCTGAGATAATATCAAGTGAGCAATACTACGCATACACATTCGAAGGTAATCCCGTTAGGATAAACGTTAAGAGAATTCCAGTTTGCAACAGATACAGGAAGGGTAAGAAGGTTGCAAAGGACTTCTCGTGCATAGTCATATAACCTTCTCAAGAAGGTAGTAGTATTTTTTTCCCATGTGTTTCTCTGCAAAAGAGCTTTCAAGAAGTCTTCTTATCCTAAAACCTCTTTCTAAGCAAACATCTACGAAGTCACTTTCAACGGGTAACCAAATTGTAATTTTCTTCTTGTTGTATCTGTGTGCCATCCTAACAGTTTCATCTATCAGCATACCACCTATCTCGTATCTATCAAACTTTGGATGGACCCCTATGAATCTCACGTAAACTTCATCACCCTTTGGCTTTCTATCGAAGAAGTCCATTAACATCCTCACCTTCAAACCCCTGATGAATCCCAAGGTTAGGAATGGTTTAATTGGCATTCCCCTCTTAAACTCCCTAATCTTAAATTCTACAAATCCAGCAATCCTATCATCAAATTTAATGACAACTATACCATCGTAGCTATCGAGTGATTTGTAGTAATCTTCAAGTATCTCCCTACCAGTGAACTCGTCACCAAAAAGGGAAATTAGCTCCTCACAGCATTCAAGGAGTAACTTCACATACTCCCTAACCTCACTCCTCTCCAGATTCTTCAACATACTCCTCTATCCTATCCAAAGCCTTTTTAAGATTCTCCATTGAGTTTGCAAAAGACAACCTAACGTATCTTTCGTTCCAATCACCAAAAGCCCTACCAGGTGTCAGACATACTCCCTTCTCAATCAAAATCCTCTCACAGAAATGCTCACAGTCCATCCCAACATCTGGGAACATGTAGAATGCACCTTCAGGCTTGACAACGTCGAATATTCTTTTAAGCCTTGAATAGACGAAATCCCTCCTCCTTCTAAACTCCCTTACCATAACCTTCAAAAATCTTTCAGATTCTGGAAGGAACTCTGCAACAGCCTTCTGTGCAAATGCTGGGGCACAAACACCGTTAACCTGATGAACCTTCAGCATCTCATTCAAAAGATTCTCATTTGCTATCACAAACCCAATCCTCCATCCAGTCATGGCAAGAGACTTTGAAAAACCATTTACAACTATCACGTTCTCCTCACCTGCAAGAGTTCTTGGCTTTCTGTCGTAGTGTATGCGATCGTATATCTCGTCACTCAGGACAATGGAATCTTTATCCCTTGCAATTTCAACAACTTCCTTCAACACTCTACCATCTACAACAACTCCAGTTGGATTGTTTGGGTAATTGAGGAATACAAAAGAGTTCTTTCTCATGACCTCGTTTAATCTATCTGGATCTATCTCAAAACAATCTTCGTGAGTCCTTATTTGAATAACTCTGGCTCTGCAAATCTTTGCATAGGTGAAGTAGCTTAAGAAGTTTGGAGATGGAATTATGACGTTGCAACCTTCATCTATGAATGCAAGGCTTGCGTTCAAGAGACCCTCACTTCCCCCAGTTGTGACCATAACCTCACTTGGTTCGACATTGTATCTCTCAGCTATTGCAACCCTAAGCTCCTCCAATCCCAAGTTTGATGTGTAGTGTGTGTAACCAGCTTTCATGTATTCGTATGCTCTCTCAACAAGTTCTGGAGGAGTTTTGAAGTCTGGCTCACCTATTGAAAGGTTTATAATCTCTTTGCCTTCCTTCCTAGCCCTCTCAACAATTTCAAACATCCTTCTTATTAGTGACGTGGAAACATCCGAAACCCTACTCGAAGGCTTCATCTCAAAACTGATGATGAAAAAGAGTTAAATCTTTCCTATAGCTTTAGATAAGGTATGTTCACAAGGATTATGAGAATAAGGTTGTTAAGAGTTTGAAGGATTGTGGATTGTCTGTTGTTGGTTTGCCAGGAATTGGAAAAACGAGGATTGTTGAATTCTGTTCTTCAAAGCTCTCAGATGAGATGGATGCACCAATAGTCAGGATATCATTCAAGGATTTTGATCATATCAATCTATATACAATGGGAAGGAGAAGATTCTCCCAAAGGTAGAGTTCAGTGGATTGGAGAGTGCTGAGGATCAGCTCTTCAAGATGGCTTTGGTTATGGGAAGGGTTTTGGCAAAGAAGGATGGTTTATTGAGTAAGATTAAAGACAGGGTTATGAAGATAAAGGAGAAGCTTATAGGTGTTCATGCAAAGTATATTGTCAACGAGATTAAAAAATTGTTCACGAAACATCGGGGAAATTTGGGGGATTAAGGTTGTTGGTGGTTTTGATCGTGCAATTGAGATGATAACATTTCCAATTCCTTTCATACTAGATTCTCTTGGGATTGGGAGTATATTACGCTGAGAACTGGATGTTGGATAAAGCTAAGGAGATTTTGGATTAGGTTAAGAGGTTTAGGGATTTGAAAGCAAAAGTTTTGAAGTTCTTTATGGGTTTTGAGGATTGTGAGGGTTACTTGAAAGGTTTATTAAGACTAAATTTGTCAAGAAATGTAGAGAGGTTTTGTGAATGGAGATTTGGATGTTGAGTTTATTTATCCGTTAGATAGTGTTTAGGTTTTGAATGATGACTTCGTTTTAGAGAAGGGTTTACAGATAAAATTGTTTTCAACAACTTTGGCTAAGATTGGATTGTTTGATAAGACTTTTAAGGTTGCTGAGAGAATTGATGATCCCTATTGGAAAAGATATGCTCTCAAAGAAATAGCTAAGAGACTTGTTGAAATGGAAGAATACGAGAGGGTTTTAGAGCTACTGGAAGGGGTAATGAGTCTAACAAGTCATCCAGGAATCTTGAAAGAGATAAACTAGATATGGATGGAGTGTTGAGATGAGAGTGTTGTTGAGAGAACTTTCAAGAAGGTTGTAAGAGTTTTAATAAAGATTTCACCCTATGGAGACCTCCTTGCGTTGCAATAGATTAAATGGTGGATTAAAGAAGAATTATCATTCATCAAAAAAGAAATAGCGATCAAAATCGCAAGAGAATTTGGCTAATGTAATCGAGATGGACGTGTTTATATTATGTAAAAAATAAATACATAAAAACATGAATTATTATATTAAAAGTAAAGGAAGATGTAAGTCTTTGAGAGAAAAACCTTTTGGAAATCAAAATACTTGGTATAGAAAAAATACATTCAAAAATATCGGTAAGAAGGACTGCTAGAATTTTATTTGAAATTCATACAGTTAGAAAACATTATTATTATGGAACTGGATAAAGAAGTTTGAAGAAAAATTACCAAAAGGAAAGAAATATAATTTCAATGAATGATGAATTAATTCTTAAAGGAATTCTAATCTAAAGTATTAGTAAAAATTATAGATAAAGTTGGCTAATTAATGCTCTGATCTTATAGACTTAGTGATATTTTAATCAGTTTTTAGCTAAAACTTCTTTTTCTACATTAGCTTTTCATGTTAACTGGAATATTCCCTAAGATGTTTATACTATATCAGTTTATGTTAATTGGACATATCCGAAATTTTAGCAATAACCCTTAAAATCGAATACAATAAAAAACCATAGTTCCCATCACCCTATTAGCTGATAGAAGTTGAAATCCAACAGGCCCAGGACGATCTTAACGGCCAGATCTCTTCTGCTCACAGTCCTTATAAACTTCAGTCCGAAGTTTTCTGCAACTGAGAACAGTGTTTCAATTTTCTTCCTAACTCTGGAGAGGAATCCGTAGTATTCAGTCTCTTCGTTGCTTTTTACCATGTTTTCTCTCTTTACAGCGATGAATACAACATTTCTTTTCTTCATTTCTTGAAAATCCTTGCTAACGTATCCCTTATCAGCAATAACGACTTCTCCTTTCAGTCTTTCTGCGAAATCATCTTTTTTCTCCTTAAGAATTGCTAAATCGTGCTTTCTTGCAGTATAAGTAAAAATGTTCAGGAATATTCCACACATGTTATCTTGTAACCGCAGTCTTTTTTGGATTGTATCCTATTGATTCTTCCTCCATTATTATGCTCAATTCTCCTCTCTTCTTGTTTCTGTTAAATTACAAGTTCCTTTTTTCTATTGGTTTAGAGTTGAGAGAAATTTTTCAGCCAGTATCTACTTTGCTGAAGATTCTACAAAGTCCCATTCATGGAATGTAAAGTTAGAATTAAGATTTTCAAGGGAAAGAACGTTGTTAGAGATGGTAAAGAAAGGATGAAAACGAAAAAGAACTCAAAGGATTGATTGGAAGATGCTATTGGAGGTTTAAAGGTTCTTCAGGAAACACATGAAGAATGTTCTTCTCTTTGCTTAAAGGAATAAACATTCTATGACACAACAAAATGGAGAGGTTAGTAAGCTATCTGCACTGAACAGTAGTTCCGAAAGCGGAATATTTGGCAATTAGATAAAAATCTATATACCATTTCGAAATCAAATAAAAATTTTCAACCCATTTAGGTTCACCTAATTGCCAACTTTCAGAACTACTGTGAAAAGCAAGGTTTTGCAAGCAACAATTCTATAAAATAAAGTGGAGTGAGAGGGACAGAGAATCTTAGCAATCTGTTGATGAAGATGAGGTTTGAGAGGGGATTATGAATTGTTCATTGATGAAGTTATGAAGCTGGATAGAGATATAAGGTAGGAGGTGAATTTACACCTATGAAACACGACCAAAAAAATTATAAGACAATTTGCGAATATTATGCGCATGTTCGATAAATTAAAGCCAGTTATACTTCTATCTCTTAAAGTTACCCTACCAACAGTAATAATTGGATTTTATATACTACCAAACATTACAACTTATATTATGGAAAAACAAATTATAAAGGAAATTAACGTATCTGAAGAAATGATCAACGTATCCAAAGAGGAGGTTAAAGTACTTGAAGAAGAGAAGATTGTTAACGTTTCGGGAGACTGTCGAGGGTGTCATTACAATATTGCTGCTGAGATTCAAAGCACATCTATTCACACAAACTTTGATTGCAAGGTCTGCCATCCTGGAATGAGTAGAAGAATCAGCTGCTTGAAGTGCCACAAAGTCGAAAACTT